>Ga0102924_1003519_pt1 | contig 16416 bp, 10 predicted proteins | sample PaiPotPPM11metaG_FD_80116 | JGI IMG/M metagenome (GOLD analysis project Ga0102924, IMG submission 80116) | Iron sulfur acid spring bacterial and archeal communities from Banff, Canada, to study Microbial Dark Matter (Phase II) - Paint Pots PPM... ... | reverse complement strand
GATCCCTCGCCGCGCTCCGGTTGGATTCAGAGGTATCGGGAAGCAGCAGCTCGCTCGGCTGCATTCGCTCAAGCTCTTCCCGGAAACGCGTCCGGAACTCCGGCCCGCCAAATTGCGTTGCCAGAAAGTGGCCGGTGGAAAGGTCTGCGAACGCCAGGCCGATGGCGCTGTCGCGCTCGATGGCTGCGGCAAGGTAATTGTTGGCGCGTGGCTCGAGCGACTGCATGTCAATTGAAGTACCGGGGGAAACAACCCGCATCACCTCGCGCTTCACGAGCTTTTTAGCAAGGCGGGGATCCTCCATCTGGTCACAGATAGCGACGCGGAATCCCTTCCGGACCAGCTTGGCAATGTAGCCATCCGCGGCGTGGTAGGGAACACCGCACATGGGAATGGCTTGACCCTTTTCCTTGTTGCGGGAGGTGAGAGTAATCTGCAGTTCGCGCGCGGCGATGATGGCATCTTCAAAGAAGAGCTCGTAGAAGTCACCCAGGCGGAAGAACAGGAGCGCCTGCGGGTGGCGTTCTTTGATGGATTGGTATTGCCTCATTAGAGGCGTGGAAAAGTCGCTCATTCCCCAATTCCGTAAATCTTGCAGGCTACCTTGAATGGCACCCCACCCTTTTCGAACCGGTGGCTGTAGTGCCGAATCGCCAATGCCTTCCGCCGCGAGACCGGACATTAGCCGGCGCACTCAGGTATCAATAAAATTGAGCGTGACATGCTAAAGTTTACGTTATAAGCCGCTCGTGGGTACTACACGGACCTTCAAATCAAGTCTGCTACCTTGAAAGTTTTCCTATGTTTTCTCCGGTTCGTTTTGTCTCAATTGAAAATGCCGGTCCTTTGTTTTCAATAACTCCTCCGGTTCGTTTTGTCACTTTTAATGTTGCTACGCGACAAGAAGGCAACGATGAGGCGGCGGGAGCTACTACCTCCAATGTACGACTCTAGAAGTAGAGTGCGGGCGGCAAACCTGCCAAATAGCGTTTGTGGGATTGTGGTTGCCATTGGTCGTTTCAAACATTGGTAAAGATCGTAGCATAGGTGCCTCGGACAAACGAGACAGCCGGGACGAACGAGACAAAATATTTTGGGCGCTTCGGGCTCCAGGGTGAACTGGTCCCATCCCCGTCGCGAAAGGTCTGTGCCGGGCTGAAGCCCGGCGCTACTTCTTCAAATGCTCCATCCAGTCGTCAGAATGCCAGCCGGTGTCTCACGCTTCTCATAACTCATTGATTCTAAATAAAATACTTGCATTTTTCCCTGAAATCGATGTATCTTCCGCATAATACAGGATTTATGCGATTTCAATGGCTTTGCCCAGTGGCTTTGGATGGGTTTGGTCCTCGAGTCGTCCTTTGTTTTCAATCGAGTTTGGGTTTTCCCCCTCAACAATCTTTTTTTTGCTGCGAACCGCCTCACCCCTGTCTTTCAGACTTCTTTTGATGGATTACGGCTTGCGGGGGAATGACGATTTCCTGTAATTGCCCCCACAGCATGAATTCCCGCTCCCCGCCTTCGCGGAGACAAGCTGTGCAGGAGTAACAAATTCCTGAAATTACCCGTCTTGAAGAGGGCTACCTTTCCCGCGCACGATGCGCCGTGAGCCACATGATGACACCCGTCAAGGCGGGCTTCCCCAATGACGGATTCCTGAGATTAACTCCGAGAATATGGGCCCTGGCATGGGTCATTTGGGGCCGGATTTCTGGCTCGAATCCGAAAAACAATATTTACTATATAGTATACTATCCAGTGACCCGTGTCAAGTCTATTTTGATTTCGGTAGTGTCTCAGTTTCTTTGCTGTAGCGGCGCTCTATGAGCGCCGAACTTGTATCCTCAACGGTTTCCGGCGCTCATAGAGCGCCGCTACAGCAAACTGCGCCACTACCCTGCTTTCCGCCGCTCGCTCCAAGCCCAGAAGACCCATATTTTGTAGCATCTATTTCAAATATGGCGTGGGCGATTTGGAGGATCGCCGGGACAGCACGGTCAAAACCGTGGTCTGACCATCCGCGAATAAAATCCCCGGAATAATCCAGGCTGGAATGGCGGCTCACGGGGCTGAGACGTTTTTCAAGAAGCGGACTTCCGGGAATTGGCGGTATTTCTGGGCATAATCCAGCCCATAACCCACCACAAACTCGTCCGGAATTTCAAAACCGATGTAGCCCGCCTGGACCGGCCGGGTGCGGCGCGAGATCTTGTCCAGCAACGCTACCACCTTCACGCTTCGGGGCTTATGAGCCTTCAAGACGCCCATCAGGTAGTGCAGCGTTTCGCCGGTATCCAAAATATCCTCAACCAGAAGAACGTCAATGCCCTCGATGCTCAGGTCAAGATCCTTGGTAATCATCACCTCGCCCGAGCTGCGGGTGGAATCGTGGTAGCTGGATACACCCAGAAAGTCAACGGTTAGCTCCTCCAGGTCGATGGAGCGGACCAAGTCCGCCAGAAATACCCACGCCCCCTTCAGGACGCCGACCAGTCGCAGGGGCTTCCCTTGGTAATCGGATGAAATCAGCGCGCCCAATTCACGGACGCGCTGAGCGATCCGGTTGGCATCGATAAGAATGTCGAGATCCGTCTTGGTTGTTGAATCCTGCATCTTCTCCTCGCGGTTGACCGTTTTTTAGTGATTTGATAAACTTAGAGGTTCTATTCTTCCTTGAAGGAGTTTCTGTGGCAAGTCACAAGTCCGCATTGAAGCGCATTAAGCAGACCCATGTCAGGACCGAGCGCAATCGCGCCCACCGGTCCAAGCTGCGCAACCAAATTCGAAGGCTGCGCGCCGCAATTGACGCGAAGGATAAGACCTCCGCGCAGTCCTTGCTCCTCCCGACGTTGTCATTAATCGATCACTCCGTCCACAAAGGTATTTTGCACCGGAATACTGCGGCAAGATACAAGTCAAGGCTGAGCCGCCACATCCAAGTTATCAGCTCGATATAGATCCGCGAGCCGGCGAAGCTGCAGAACTGGTGTTGCACCTGGGATTTCGCCGCTCCCGCCGTGGTGGAAAAGAACTGAGCGGTGGTGCGGACAATAACCGTCACCCGCTCGTTTTGCAGCCTGCGGATGCCGCTTTCAGCACGATTGAAGGCATGCCCCAGCAGGAGCCAATCTGGCGGCAGTGAGGAATCCGCAGCAATGGATCCGAACTTATTCCGATAAAGCTCCGGCGGCCTCAATGACCCCCGAAGCCAAACCCGCGTCTCCTCCCACCATGATCTGCCAAACCAAAGCTTCAAGCAGAACGCGGGAATCCTTCCAGGAAGATTTAATGTTCAAGTCGGCAGCCCTAGCCAAGCGCAGGGCACGGAGCAGTTCCTGCCGTGAATAAGTTTTTAAGGCGCGAGGCGCAATCTCAAAGGTGGAATAAGGATTTCCGCCGCGGTTCCAGGCGGAGCGGCCGTAGCCCGTTGCGGGCGCCGACTTCAGAGCTTGGCGGAACAGGTCGCCAATGCACCAAAGCACGAGAGTTTCCGGCTCTTTGCTGGAAAGCAGCACCCGGAGCGTCTGAAGCGCGCGGCTCAGTTGCCGGTCTGCAAGCGCCATGAGCAACTTGCCGATTTCATGCTCTTCGCGCATAGCAAAAATCATTTCCAAATTAGCCTTTTCGAGCCTTTTCGTTCCGAAGTTGGCCGTAATTAACTTTTCGATTTCGGTTCGCATCCATAACAGGTTTACGCCGCCGCCTTTGCCAGACCGGTTGCCGCCCATGTCGAACCGGGAGGCAACCGTTTCTGCAACTTCCGGGTCAATACTGATGCCGCGCTTTTCAAGATATTGCTTCAGCCACAGGACGGCCTCCGGGCGGCCCAGCGGTGTCAATTCAACGACTTCTGCCATTTTCTCAAGGGTTTGGATGAAGGTCCGGCGCCGGTCGGGCTCGTAGGCGGTGAAAACGAGGGTTGCGAAGGATGAAGGCTTGCCAAGGTAGGCTGCCAGCGCCTTTTGGTCCGCTTCATCGACGTGGCCGAAATCGCCGGGGTCTGAAAAAAGCAGGTAGTTGTGGCCGCCGAGCATGGGCATCTGAAAAGCATTCTCCAGGGCGTGCTTCAATTCCCCGGCTTGGAATTCGACGTCCGCAAGGGACCATTCGCGGAACCCAGGAGGAATCGATTCGATGATCGCGGTTCTGCACTCTTCATGCAGAAAGCGGTCAGCGCCGCGCAGAAAATACGCCGGCCCGGGTTTTCCCTTGGCCACAGCCGCTATAAAATCCTTGGGTCGAAGAGGAATCTTCACAGGGCTACCTTTCATCAAAATTTACTGGCCAGGGATTATCCGGCTCGATCGTCCACCGGCATTGCGGCGGACTTCGCATGATAAGAATAAAGCATCCGCATTCCGATGCGAAAAATAAAGCAATCTTTCCTAGTCCGAATGCAGGAAGATGCCATATTCTTCCACACAACCCGCGTTTCCGCGATTCTGAGCTTATTATAATTTTACCGGCGCGTAACATTGTTGGACCTATTCTAAGCACCAGGAACTCAGCAAGCTACCGGAAACTATTCGCTGAAAACGCCGGGATTCTCAGCCAAAGCCACGGCGGCTCGCGCGCTGAAACCAAGAGTAACCCGGGCTGCTTCATCCGGCCGGAAAGGATTCAAGCTTGAGCAAAGTAGCGCTTGCCTTGGTCATTCACTCCCACCAGCCCGTGGGAAACTTCGACCACGTGATTGAAGAGGCCTATCAGAAATCGTATCACCCTTTTCTGAAGGCTCTGCACAGCCATCCTCAGATCAAAATGACCTTTCACTATTCGGGTATTTTGCTCGAGTGGATGGAATCCCACCATCCTGAGTTCCTGGGCCTGTTACGGGAACTGGCGGAGCGGGGACAGATCGAAATGTTGGGCGGTGGCTATTTCGAGCCCATTCTTGCCTCAATTCCCGACAGCGAAAGAGTGGCACAGATCGAAAGGCAATCGCGTTATCTTCACAGATATTTTGGCGTGAGCCCGCAAGGCATCTGGGTGGCGGAGCGGGTTTGGGAACAAGCATTAATTCAACCCTTGGTTAAAGCCGGCGTCCGCTACACCATTCTGGATGACACTCATTTCATCGCGGCCGGGCTTGAGCCCGCTCAGCTTCAAGGCACCTACATCACCGAAGACGCTGGAGCCGCGCTGCATCTTTTTCCGAGCCTTCAATCACTCCGGTATACGATTCCTTTTCGCGAGCCCGATGAGACTCTGGAAATATTGCGCGGGGGTCAGGGGACGCCAGACGCTCTGTTTGCGGTGGGCGATGATTGCGAGAAATTCGGAGTGTGGCCGGGAACCTACGAGCACTGCTATACGAACGGATGGCTGAAGCGTTTTCTTACGGCGGTGGAAGACGCGGGCGACTGGCTGGAGACCGTTACTTTGGCGGATTACTACTCCACTCAGAAACCCAAAGGACGAATCTATCTACCCACGGCTTCCTATTCGGAAATGATGTCCTGGGCGCTCCCAATCCCCGCGTGCCGCGAGCTTACGGCGTGTTTAAGTGACGTGGAAAATACGCCTCAAGGTAAGCGCGTGCAGCGCTTCGTGCGCGGGGGAGTCTGGCTCAACTTCTTCAGCAAGTATGCAGAGTCGAATCAAATCCACAAGCTGGTCCTGAGAACACTAGAGCGGTGGCATACGGCGTGGCTGGCCACCGTCTCCGGCACGGACGGGCGCCAGATCTTGGATCAAGCACAAACTCACCTCCTGGCCGCTCAATGCAATGACGCCTATTGGCACGGAGTGTTTGGCGGACTTTATTCTCCCCATCTTCGCAGCGGATTGCTGGGCCATCTGATTCAGGCGGAAATTCTGCTTGACCAGTTCGAGGACACAGCCAGAGATTCCACCGTGGTCAACGAGGTGGCCGATTTCGACGCGGATGGCCAACCGGAGCTTTGCTTGGAAAACCGGATGTTCGGCATGATTGCGCGTCCCGCCGACGGAGCAACAGTTTCCAGTTTGCGCTTCAAGCCGTCGCAAGTGGAATTGATCAATTCGCTGATGCGGCGGCCCGAGGCCTATCATGACTTGGTCCGCCAACACTTTACTTCCAAACAGGCGCCGCACGAGGGCCCAGCCTCTATTCACGACCAGGTATGGAGCAAAGAGGCCAATCTGGGCGCACTTTTGCGCTATGACCATTATGCGCGCCATGCGTTTCGAACCATGTTGTTCCCAGCTTCAAAAACCTTGCAGGATTTCGCGGAGTTGAACTTGGATGAAAATAAGCTGCTGGCCGGAGGCCCGTGGAAGCTCCAGGAGCCGTGGGATGGCACGGCCGAATGGGAATTCAGACCGGAAGGGAGTCTCCAGACAGGGAGTCTGGAGGCCGGCATCAAACCCACAAAGAAGCTTCGAGTACGGGCCAGTGGCGACCGGTTGGTGATCGAATGTTTGTCAAAATTTTCGATGCAGCCACAAGCTAACGCCGCGCCGCGCATCGCTTTTGGACTTGAACTGGTCCTGAATCTTCTTGCCCCCAACGCGCCGGACCGCTACTTCGAAGCCGAAGGGTTGCGGCGCCCGCTCGAATTCAAGGGGGAAATCGATTTTCCGGTCCTGACGATTGCCGACGAGTGGCAACGCGTCAGAATCCAACTGAAGTGCGCTCCCGGGGCTCGCTGGTGGATTGTCCCGATTGAGACGATTTCCCAATCAGAATCGGGGTTTGAACGTATTTATCAGGGCTCCGCGGTGATGGCTGTCTGGAATCTGGAGTTTTCCAGGAACCGATCGCCGGAGTTTAGTCTGCAAGCAGAAATCACCCGTCTTTGACGCCAGTCGTAGCCGCTCTAACCTGAATGCTGTTCACTTAAGGTCCGGTCGAGAATAATGCACACAGTTGAATCAGAGCCCCTCACCCGCCGCTGCGCGGTTCCCCCTCTCCCCGCTTGCGGGGAGAGGGCAGGGGTGAGGGGTCCGGCGACGCCTCTGAGGTCAAGATCATGAAACTCGCCTTAACTGAACAGTATTGGCTCTAACCTGAATTATTTGCGAACTTCCCTTGGAGGACCGTCAGGGCAAGGTCTCAACCATGCTGTTCGAGCCGTCCGGCAAATCTCCGTTGCTTGTTTCCGCTTACTTCAGCGCTATGGAGAGTGGCCGCCCTTGTTCGCCCGAAGGTTGAGTGAGGCGCAAGGCTGCGGAAAGGGTAGCCGCCAAGTCCACAGGTTGGACGGGGACCGTGTAGACACCCGGATTGAAGGCATTTCCCCAGAAAATCAAAGGGACTTGGGCGTCATAGCTCCAGGGACTGCCATGAGTGGTATGAATATCCCCCGCAACGGGCACGGCGTAGGGCTCCAGCACGATGAATACATCGCCGCTCCGCAAGGGATTAAAGCTGTTTGAGACCTTTTCTGCCAGTGGAATGTGAGGCAAGTCTCCGTTCATGATCTGAGTCCGCGTATAGGCGGCCCTCACTCCTGGCACTGAGGCGGCAGCGCGCGCCGCGACGGCTTGTGCCTGCGCCAAATCGATCCGGTGGCGGGCCAGGGTGGCGTGGTTCAAAAAAATATATATGGCGTTGGAGTGTTCAATCCACTCATCCTGCCCAAATGTCTGGTTCATGGCCAGCTCGACCTCGCTGCGCAGGTTTGCAGGATTGAAATTCCCCAGCCCGAGGTGATGATCCTTAATGAATTTGGGATTGGGCGCCACGCCGTGGTCCGCTGATAGCGTCATCCAGATGTTATTCAAGCCAACGCTGTGGTCAAGTCCATCGAAAAACGCCGCGAGATAGCGGTCGGTCCGCAGTGTGGCATCGGCAACCTGGGGGCTGTAGGGGCCGTAAGTGTGGCCGATATAATCGTTGGCGCTCAGGGAGATCGTCACCAAATCCGTTCCCGGACCACGGCCCAGCCGCTCATTCTGGATGGCAGCCAAGGTGAATTTGAGCTCGACTTCATTCATAAATGGAGTCACCTCCAACCAATTGCGAAACCGGGCGTCCGGGCATGTTTCGCTTCCCTGGGTTTTGAACGCGCGCAGCGCCTCGCCGTGAGCGCCGGGAGTCTCAGGCAGCGCCATCCAGTTCTTGCCGCAATAGGAACCGGGGGCATTCTGAAGATTAAACTGCTTCACCCAAGCGGGCAGGCCGGACATGTAATAGGTGCTGGTGACAAAGCGGCCGCTTTTCGCGTCGTACCAATAGGCGGCGTTGGCAAGATGTCCACCCGGAACAATGGACGCGCGGTCCTTCACCGAAATCGCGATGACTTTGGATTTGAAATCTGTGGCGGAGCGCAGTTCGTCTCCAATCGTGCTACCGATCAGATTGCGGGGTGACATTCCAGTCCCATCCGAAGCTCCCACCGGGGTCACTCCGGGGTCTTCGACGCAGTATTCGCTACGATGAAGCGTGGGATCGTACCACTCATTGGCAATGATTCCGGTATTGGCGGGATAAGCGCCCGTGAAAAGCGTGGCATGGCCCGGACAGGTGAAAGTGCTCGCGTAGTTGTACCTGCAATCCACAAAGTCAGCGCCGCCGAGAAGCAAATTGAACCCACGCGGGACAAATTCAGGGCGGAATCGAACCAGGTAATCGTAACGGAACTGGTCAATCACCATCATGACGATCAATTTCGGCCGGGAAAAATAATGAGGGGTCATGGTCTGTCCGGCGGTTGAGGGCACGACCAGGAAAAGAGGCGCAATGAGAACTAGCACGATCCAATAAATCCTAAACTTTCTATTCATCAAGCCCTCCACGTTGATAACAAATCACATTTTGGAAACCGGAAGTCTACCAGAGGTTTGGCAAGAAAAGTATCATCGCCTGAGGTGTGGAAAACGTCCTAGTTTCAGATTTTCGATCTTGTGCCCAGATGCCAACTGTGGCTCCGCGGAGGCGTATAAAACCCCCTACCAACGAGCCGAAGAAAACACGGCCAAACGGAGCAACAAAGAGGACTGGAATCAGACTGCCTTTCGAGCGGGAAAAGAGGCAGCAAAGGGGAAACAAGGGCAAGAGTCAAGACTTCAGGAGTTTCTCTAGTTCTTGAATCAGCTTAATGTGTTCGTCCGTCTCAAGGGCCGCCTGCGAAAAGTATTGATTACTGGCGAACGGCACTCCATGTTTTCTCTCGAATCTGAAGGCAGCAGGTGCCATTGGCGTTTGCACATCTTCTGTCCAGAAATTGAGAGAGCCCATTTCAAATTGCCTCCTCTTGCCATCAACGGTCTTAACGCGAGATTCAATGATGCGAACAAATTTTGCTAATTTTGTATTTAGAGAAATAAGCGACAAATCAGATTCGACGTCAATCTGACTCAGATAGCCCTTTTTCAATTTTTCTCGGGGCGGTATTGAAAAACCAAACTCCTTAACTGCCCAAGAGGTTACTTCCATAAGGAACTCTGTAGAATCATCGGTGGAGGAAAGGGTATCAGCCACTAGACCATCGTTGTAAATACTGAACGTAATATTCAAGAATTTTTTTTGGGAGTTAGCAAAGGTTCCGGACTCGAAAGCCCAAGCCTTTTGTTCGTTGAAGTCGAGCTGATTTTGGGGTGACTTGGCGAAGCGATATCTTTCGCCGAGCTTCCTAAAAACCTCTTGGAAGCTCAGTCCCCGAGGGTTTAGAAACCTAATATCGAATATCCAGATTACTCTTGCCAACCCCACTGCTAGAACCTTCATGCTACCCCCAAAGCTTTGATCGCCCCTGCGCCCGCAACGGTCTTGTGAGATGGCGAGCTGTCCCCCCCGAACGTTCCCGGCGCCAGTGGCATCGGCCTAGCTTGACCTGCTTGTCGTTTATCTACTTCAACAATCGGCCCAAGTCTAGAATTCGGTTGAGACTCAACCGAAAATCGCTGTTCATTATGTATTCTCGCACCAATTCTTATTAGACCTTCGTCTTTATCAAAGGAAGGAGGACACAGTGTTCCTGCATCGCATGACCAATCCCATTCAACTAATTCACTGAATGGAGCGAGTCTCACTACAAGTGCAACGTCAAAAACGGAAGCTAACTCAAGAAGTGTGTTGATCGAGTATCGGCCATAATCTGGGTTTTCATAGCGGGAAATCATGGGTTGCAATTTTGGATTACCAAGACCCTTCGCGACGTCACGTTGCTCCCATCCTTTTGCTTTTCTGAGCTTGCGAAGCTGAAAAGCTATGGTGTCTTTCGCATGACCTTCAACAAAACCACGTCTGTACTCTGAATCTCGTAAATCTAGAAGTAGTTGTTCCTTACGGCTCAAAATCAATTGTCGTTCGTTCGTCATTTTCCACCTCTCCTTTGAGCCGTCTGGCAGTGCTCAAGCATTCAGCGGGATCATAGACGTTCTGCTTATGCGTGCATCCGATAACCAGTACAAAATAACCTTTCCGATCAAATCCCAGAGCACGAAATTCTTTGTTGCTAGCCTTCCATTTAATCTCATACACATGACTTCCCAAGTGCCGAAACTGGGTAGTGGGCCACTCGACACGGGGTATCCTCCGCAGGTTCTGAACACGTATTCGCAATCGCGCCCGAGCATCATGTTTAGACCTAAGCCACTTGGTGATTACCCCGTTTCCGCCAGCGTCGACTACCTCCCGAAGTCGCAGGTTCGGGGGCGATGTAAATTGTACTACGGTAGCCATCGTATACCAAAAATATTATTTTAACAATCCAGTTATAGAATATTACAATTTTGTTATTTAGAGGGCATCGTCAAATAGCGACTCAGTATATCTCAGCGTGTCCAGACTGTCGCGGCCATAGTCATGCCGCGCCAGATTTGAGCCATGACACAATGAAAGTTGGGCCGATCTAATGGCGGGCTACCGGCAGCGCAGCGAGAGCCCGGCGAGCCACATCCAACGTTGGATCGGCGACCAAGGCACGTCGGAATTCGCTTGCCGCTTCAGGGTAGCGCTTCTCGGAAGCCCAGAGCGAACCGAGATTATAGTACGCGCGCGCGAAGTTCGGTTCCAAGCGAATGGCCGTCTGAAAGTTCTCCTGAGCTTTGCCCGTTTCCCCGCGGTCCATAAAGAGGACCCCTAACGCATTGAAGACGCCGGGTGCTTGTGGACGGACGCGAAGGGCGGTGTTGAAATGATCTTCTGCGTTCTTCCAATTTCCTTCCACTTCGTCGAGCATTCCAAGGTCATAGTTTGCAACGTAATCGGACGGAAGCTGGGACAGAATATGCTTGAAAGCCGCTCGCGCCTCTCCGGGGTTCCGCATCTTCATCCAGGCAAGACCCAATAATTTCTCGGCGTTGAGGTCATGAGGATCGCCGACCAGGAGTTCCGTCAGCTCGCGAATGGAGTCCGGAAACTGCCCCGCCTGAAAGTAGCAATTGGCGAGATTCAAGCGCACCGAGATGACGTCCGGAGCCTCGGCCAGAATGCTTCGATACAGAGCAATTGCATCCAGCATTTTTCCGGTTTGTTCCAGCCGCAGTGCGCGCAGATACTGGTGGTATTCCGCCAACCGGTCTTTCGGGTCAGGGCCGGTCCCGGCCAAGGAGCGCCCTGGCCTGCTCACACCCATGTAGCCAAGCGAATTCAACTGCTCCTCAATATCCGGCGTCACCGCCGCCCGCTGTGGTTGGGCGGGGCCGAACAATGCCATGAGGGAGTGCAACTGGCCGCTCATGCTGGCTGCCAGCGACCGGTCGCGAGAATCAAGATTCGTTAACTCATGAGGATCTTCGTTCAGATCGTAAAGCTCAGGCTTGGGAGCATCAACAAATTGATAACGACCGAAGCGCAGGCTCCGCAGTGGCGCGCAATCGAGATAGTCCCGCGCATAAAGGCTCTCGCTGTATACAGCTTCCTGCGCTACCGAGTCCGGCCCGCCGAAGAAACGGAAAAGGCTGTGTCCCTGAAACTCCGGCGGCGGCGCGATGCGAAGGAACTGCAGGATGGTGGGAGCCACGTCGATCAATCCGGCGGGTTGCTGGACCTCTACTGGGAAGCGATGATGACTGGCCGGCCAATGAACGATCAGCGGCACCCACAATGTGCTCTGATAGATGAAATATCCATGTGTGCTCTCGTCATGTTCGCCGAGGCTTTCCCCGTGGTCGGAGAGGACCACGATCAGGCTCCGCTGGAAGATTCCCCGTTGCGAGAGCTGGCGAAAGAAATCCCCGAGAACGTCATCCACATGGGCAAGCTCCGCGTCATATCCGGCGGTTGACGGGCCCGGGGTCTTCAATTCGTAGGGCCTGTGTAAATCAAACAGGTGGACAAAGGCAAAAAATGGACTGGTTGAGTTTGCATTGATCCAGCGGATGGCAGCCCGTGTAACTTCTTCTGCAGGACGCTTCAGTTGAGTCGCGGATTGGGGGCCCGTTTTCGCAAAACCAAACGGGCTGTCATACACATCAAATCCCTGGTCCAATCCGAACCGTTGCGCGAGAAAATAACCCCCAATGAACGCGGCGGTCCTATAACCTTGGGATTTTAGAACGGTGGGAAGCGTCAAAAGGCTTTTGGGGACCCTTTCGCCATTTTCCTCGACACCGTTGACAAAGGGATAGGTCGAGCTCAGCAGGCTGGTGTGAGAAGGAAGCGTCAACGGAACCTGCGAGTCAATCCGCGCAAAGCGCGTGCCGCTCTTGGCCAAGGCATCGAGGTGCGGCGTGAGCTTCACGCCATAACCGTAACAGCCAAGATGGTCAGCGCGAAGCGTGTCAATGGAAATCAATATTACCGGCGGCTGCGATTGGGAATTGCGGACGAAGGCAGGACGGACATGGATCAGGAAGAGGATCGCAATCAGCCAGAATACGGCAGAAGAAGCGCTGATTGCCGGCATCAGAAAATTCTTCATAGAATTTATTCCCACATATTTTATGATAGCCGATTCCACGGAGTGCAATCGATGAGCCGGAAAATGAAGCAAACAACGGCCACAGGTCACAAGAAAGCACGATGCAACTTCTAGGCGAACGCCTTCGCCTTGGTCTATACTTTTTGCCATCTTATACGGAGGGACGTAAATCATTGCGCGATTGCTGTAGCGGGGGTCTATGACCACCGCGCTTTTCCTCTCCCGGCGCTCGTAGAGCGCCGCTACAACTTGAGTCCCTTTGTATCAGTCAACTAATGGAGTGAAAAAATTGGGCTTCGCCAACCAGAGTACTCGCCGTTCCTACCCTGCCATCGTCATGATGTTTCTTCCAGCCGCAATTTTCGGAATCCCGTCCGCCTTGCGGGCGCAGTGGGTGAACCCTGCCCTTTATTCGGGTCTGCGCTGGCGCATGATCGGTCCAACGCGAGGAGGCCGCGCGCTGACGGCCGCCGGTGTCCCCGGCCAGCCCAATGTCTTCTACTTCGGAGCTGTGGGCGGCGGCGTGTGGAAGACCACAGACGCCGGCCGCGTCTGGAAGCCTATCTTCGATCATGAGCCCGTCGCCTCCATCGGCGCCTTGGCCGTCGCGCCGTCGAATCCCGATGTGATTTATGTGGGGTCCGGCGAGGCGGATATGCGTTCCGACATTACCTATGGGAACGGCATGTACAAATCGACCGATGCCGGAAAAACGTGGACCTATTTGGGATTGCCAGACAGCCGGCAGATCGGCCGGATATTGGTCGATCCCCACAACCCGGACGCCGTCTTCGTTGCGGTGCTTGGCCATGCCTATGGACCGAACGGGCAGCGCGGCGTCTTCCGTTCAACTAACGGGGGAAAGACCTGGCAAAAGGTGCTGTTCAAGGATGAAAACACCGGCGCCATTGATCTGGCCTTCGATCCGCAAAATTTCCAGACGATTTACGCCGCGCTCTGGCAAACCCGGCGGCCCCCCTGGAACGTCTATCCGCCGTCGAACGGACCTGGCAGCGGGCTTTATAAGTCAACGGATGGAGGCGCCACCTGGAATCAGCTTACCGGGCACGGGTTGCCATCCGAAGGTTTGGGCCGCATTGGAATTGCCGTTGCCCCAACTGACTCCAAGCGGATTTACCTGATCGTCGACGCCCATCAGGGCGGCCTCTACCGTTCTGATGACGCGGGACAAACCTGGAAGCTGATGGACTCCGAACGCAGGATCTGGGGCCGGGGTTGGTACTTCGGCGGAGTGACGGCGGATACAAAGGATGAAAACACCGTTTACGTGGCAAACACTTCGCTCTACCGTTCGCGCGACGGCGGCAAGAGCTTTACGGCGTTCAAGGGAGCGCCCGGCGGCGACGACTATCACAGCCTTTGGGTTGATCCCGGCGATCCCAACCGCATGGTTCTGGCCAGCGATCAGGGCGTTGTGATCAGCGTGGACGATGGCCGCACCTGGACTTCCTGGTACAATCAGGCAACCGCGCAAATCTATCACGTGGTCACGGACAATCGCTTCCCGTATTGGGTGTATGGCGCCCAACAGGATAGCGGCGCGGTGGCAGTCCCCAGCCGCAGTACGCACGCCGAAATCACTGCGCACGATTGGCAGCCCATCGAAGTGGGGGGCGAAAGCGAGTCCATCGCCGCTGATCCGCAACATGTCAACATCCTGTTCGGCGGGTCATTTGGAAATTCTGTGGTGCGCTATAATTTTGTCAATAAACAGGCGCAGAATGTCTCCCCCACGCTGGGCCATCCCGGCCAGTATCGCAGCACCTGGACGTTGCCGCTGATCTTTGATCCGCTCAATCCCCACAATCTCTACTACGGCACGCAAATGTTGTTCCGCACTTCTGACGGCGGCCAGACCTGGAACATCATCAGCCCTGACTTGACCCGCAAGGAGCCGCAAAGCCTTCTGAATCTCGATCCAGCTACTGAAGCCGACGGTGGGCCCGCCGGCAGGCGGCATGGCGTAATTTACACGATTGCCCCATCCCGCGTCCGGGAAGGCGATATCTGGATTGGCACCGATGACGGGTTAATTCAGGTGACTCACGATAGCGGAAGGACCTGGGAAAATGTGACTCCCCCGCAGTTGACGGCTTGGAGCAAAATCAGCACGCTTGAGGCTTCTCCCTTCGATGCCAACACCATTTATGCGGCGGTGGACCGCCACCGGCTGGACGACCTGAAGCCTTATATTTATCGCACCCGCGACGGTGGGAAAACCTGGCAGACAATTGCAGGCGGTATCCCGGACGGAAGTTACCTTCAGGTGGTCCGGGAGGATCCCGTCCACAAAGGATTGCTTTTTGCCGGCACGGAAACGGGTCCGTTCGTTTCTTTTGACGATGGAAGCCACTGGCAATCATTGCAATTGAATCTTCCCAATTGCTCGGTGCGGGATATGGTCATCCATGGAAATGACTTGGTTGCAGCTACGCACGGCCGGTCCTTTTGGATCCTGGATGACATCGCCCCACTGCGCCAGATCGACACGGGCGTGGAACAAGCCCAAGCCTGGCTCTTCAAACCATCGACCGCGTTGCGAGTCCGTCCCGGTTCGGACGAAGGGACACCTTTCCCACCAGGGACCGCCGCCGGACAAAATCCTCCGAACGGAGCGATTCTTTATTACTACCTCAAAGACCAGTCTCGCGGTCCGGTCGTGCTTGAAATTCATGATGCGGCTGGGAAGCTGGTGAGAAGGTATTCGAGTGCCGACCACCCCATCAAGATCGATCCTGCCAAACTGAACATTCCAGCTTTTTGGATTCATCCGCCTCAGCCGCCTTCGGACAAACCCGGCATGTACCGCTTTGTATGGGACGCGCACTACGCCAGCACCTCGGCCCCACGCAACCCTTACGATCCCTTTTCCCGATTTGGCAGCGGACCTTGGGCGCCACCCGGCGCTTACGGGGTGACGATGACCGTGGATGGTCAAACCCAAAGCCAGGAATTGACGCTGAAGCTAGACCCCCGGGTGAAGGCTTCCGATTTGGAACTGCGAAGGCAGTTTGAATTAGCGACGAGGATCAATACGGCTCTAGCCAAGGGATCCGCCGCTTTGCGGAGAGCCGGCGCGTTGCAGAAGGATCTGACGCAGATTCAGTCATCGCCGCAATACAAGGGCGATCTGGAGCAAGCGGTGAAAACACTCAGTCAGAAGTTGGGAGCAACTCCTGCCTCGAACCCGGATTATTCCGGGGTGAATCCACCTTCGACGGGCCCCCTCAACTTGGCCGATGTAGTCTCGGCATTAGGTCGCCTGGAGTTTGCCGTGGAGAGCGCCGATGCGTCCCCAACTTCGGACGCCGAGCTGGGATTCAGCCTGGATCAGAGTCTTCTCCAGAACAAGTTGGATGAATGGAGCCAAATTGTGAAAGAGGATTTACCCCGGCTGAACGCCTTGTTGGTGAAGAATCATCTGCAGGAGATAACTCTCCCGGCGGCTGGGAAAGGTGGGCGGAAACAGCCGGACTAGCCTCAATACTGTTCACTTAACAATTCTTATGCACTCTGCGACTTTAATTCGAACCTTCGGGCAAGCCCCTCGCGGGCGCAGCGGAAAGTTACTCATCTTGCGCTTCACGCCACGCGGATTGCGACG
>Ga0102924_1003518_pt1 | contig 16416 bp, 15 predicted proteins | sample PaiPotPPM11metaG_FD_80116 | JGI IMG/M metagenome (GOLD analysis project Ga0102924, IMG submission 80116) | Iron sulfur acid spring bacterial and archeal communities from Banff, Canada, to study Microbial Dark Matter (Phase II) - Paint Pots PPM... ... | reverse complement strand
GCGCGGCCGCCGCCGCGCTGGCGCAGGCGACGGCCCCGGGGCCGGCGGGCTCGGGTGCCGGCTCACAGGGCGGAAAAGCTCAGGGCGCGACCGGCGGATCGAAGCGGGCGTCTGCGCTCCCAGCCGCACAGGGAGCCTCTGCCGCGAGCGCGATCTCGCACGCCTTGGGTGGATCCGGCGGCCTCGGAGCGTTGTTCCCGACCCTGCTCGTGGCGTCGCTCCTGGCTGCGATCATCCTCGGCCTGTGGCGCGTTCGACGGGGCAGTGGGCCAGCGGCTCAGTCGTCCTGAGCTACCGAGAAGGGCCGGGCCGGCGGGCGGCTGCCACCAGCCCGTGGAGGAGCACTGCGGCGACCTGTGCCGCGGCGATGAGTGGCAGCGCGGTCTTGACCAGCTCCGGCGTATGCGTGTCTGACCGGATGCGCGCTCGCACCGTGGCCGCGTGCCGAAGCTGATGCCGAGCTGTCATGTGACGCGCCCACATGGATTCGCCGTGGACCCGGTACAGACGGCCGGGACGCTCGCTCCATCCAAGCCTGCCGCGGAATGCCAGGGAGACGCCGAGGCACCAGTCCTCGCCACTGTCGGAATTGGCGAACCCTCCCGCATCGCGCACCGCGTCGGTGCGCAGAATGGTGGCCCCGGTGGTGGGAAAGGAAGACCATACCGCGTCGGCCAGGGCAAACAGCCGCGGTCGCCGGATGAGCCCGGCGACCCATCGCCGTGGCCATCGATGACGGCGGCCGGATGGCTCCTCCACGATCGCCTCCCCGAATGCCATGAGACGCGAGTCGGCGCCGATCGCCTCCTCGAGCGAGGTCAGCGTGCCCGGCAGCATCACGTCGTCCGCGTCCCAGAAGATGACATACGGCGTGTTGACCCGGCTGAGCCCGAAGTTCCGCGCCTCGCCGAGGCTCAGGCGTGTGCGGCTGCGCACCACCGAGACGCCGGGAAGCACGGGCAGGGCGACCTGCGACGCGTTGTCGACCACGATGATGCGGAGAGGGACGTCCTGTTCGCGCAGGCTCCTGACTGCATCGATCAGATGCTGCGCGACGTAGGCGTCCCAGACCGGGATGACGACGCTTGTCTGTACGGCGATAGGGCCGCCCATCGCGCGGCAGTATCAAGCAACCGGCATGCCTGAGCCAACGCAGCCGATCCGCATCGTGCGGATCATCGCCCGGTTGAACATCGGCGGTCCGGCGATCCAGGCGATCAGCCTGACACAGAAGCTGCACGACTGCGGGTACGAGACGCGGCTCGTGCGGGGCAGCGAGGGACGCGACGAGGGGAACATGGACTACCTCGCGGAGGAACTGGGAGTAAGGCCGACGTTGGTGGCCAGCATGCGCCGAGATCCGGGTCCCGGTGACATCGTGGCACTGTGGAAGCTGGTCCGGATCCTGCGCCGGGATCGTCCCCACATCGTCCACACCCATGCCGCCAAGGCGGGTACGCTCGGCCGGCTCGCGGCGCTGGTCGCCTTTCCCCACCGCGCGAAGCGGCCAATTCTGGTTCACACCTACCACGGGCACTCGTTGACCGGGTATTTCTCGAGCCGTACGGCCGCCTTCTACCGATTGGTGGAGCGGTTTCTGGCCAAGAGGACCGACGTGCTCGTGGCCGTGTCCGAAGAGGTCCGGGACGACCTCGTGCGGCTGGGCGTTGCCCCGTGCGGGCAGTTCGAGGTGATCCGGCTTGGCTTCGATCTCGCTCCCTTCCTCGACGACTCCCGGCGGGCTGAGCGGCGCGCCGCGCTCCGATCCGAATGGGGGATTGGAGCGGACGAGCAGCTCGTCACTCTCACCGCCAGGCTCGTTCCCATCAAGCGAGTCGACCGGTTCCTGAGGGTCGCACGAAGGCTCACGGACCACAAGGACATGCGCTTTGTGGTGGTCGGAGACGGCGAGCTGCGCGACGAGCTCATCGCTTCCCCGGACGCACAGGCGCTCGGCGATCGCCTCATCTGGGCCGGTTTCCGCCGAGGCATGGCCGACGTCTACTTCGCCTCCGACGTGGTCATGCTGACCTCCGACAACGAGGGGACTCCCGTCAGCCTGATCGAGGCGCAGGCGGCAGCAGTCCCGGTGGTGGCCAGTGACGTGGGGGGAGTGCGCGCGGCGGTGCGGGACGGTGAGACCGGCGTGGTCGTCTCGCCGGAGGACGTAGCTGGGTTTGCGAGGGCGGTGGCGAGCATGCTCGATGATCCGACGCTCGGTCAGGCTATGGCCGCGGCGGGCCGTCGCGATGCCGCGGAGAGGTATCAGCTGCAGAGGCTTGTGGACGAGCTCAATCACCTCTATCATGTCCAGTTGGAAAAAGGGTGGCCTGGGGGTCTTTAATTTGCTAGGATGTAGTGTCTCGGGGCATCGGAGAGTTCAGGAAGAGCGCGCGTTGTGCCGATTTAAGGTCAACCGACCGGTATCAATTAGGGGAAGAGCATGAGCTTCTTGCGCTGGAGAGACAACGGTAGGCATGCCTCGATGAGGGTTTCCAGCCCGCTTGCCCGGAGCGAGCAGCTGGTGGTCGAGGAACTGGAGGACGAGATCCTCGTCTACGACGAGCAGAACGTACGCGCTCACTGCCTGACTGGCGCGGCCGCTCGCGTATGGCGGCATTGTGACGGCCGGACATCGGTCGGAGCCCTGGCGGAGAAACTCGACCTTGACATGGATGAGGTCAACCGCGCCCTGTTGGAGCTCGAGACGATCTCGCTGCTCGACAGCGGACCCATGGTGACCAGCGGCGCGACGCGTCGCGAGTTCGCTCATCGAGCTGCCAAGCTGGGCGTCGCAGCCGGCGCCGTCCCGCTGATCTACTCGGTCAGTCCGCTGGTCCCTGCCGCCGCTGCCACGCCGTCGCCGGCGCAGTGCCTGTTCTACAGCACGGGGGACTGCAACGACTGCGCGCAGATCTGCGGCTGCTGCTGCTGCTGCCACGGTTGCCCGAACTACGCCCCGAGCTGCAAGGTCTGCTACCCGACCAGCCTGTGCAACACCACCAATGTCGGATCGGGTTGCAGCGGGGTGGCTAGCAGCGGCGGTTGCAGCAGCGGGCCGAACTGCTCGAAGACCGCTCCCAACAACCCGCCTGGCTGCAATCCGCCGTGCACGGTCCCCTGCACCAGCAGCACCGGTGCTCCGTGCGGCTGTGCCGGTGGTAGCGGGACTTGCTGAAGAACTTCCAGTAGTCGCGCGGGGTGCGCCTTCATTTCAAGCGCGCCGCTCGTCGCCGGTAGGTCCACGCCTTCGCCGCCCACCGCGGCGCCGAGGCGATGTGGAGGAGATAGGCCGCTAACAGGCGAACACCGCCCAGGTAAGCCCATGGGTGGGCGGCTATCACCCAGCCTCGGCTCGGCAGGAGAGCCCGGCGCAGCACCGCCAGCCGCGCCGCGCCCTGCGATTCGAGGAGGGCGTCGAGATGGAACGTCCCGCGCGGGCGCGTCGAGGCGTTGATGATCTCCCATTCGAGCAAGTCGGTCGGGGGGAGGCCGAGCGCCTGGGCAATGTCCTGACCTTCCGGTATGAGCCGCAGTCCGGCGGCGAACGCCTCCATCGCGTCGATCTCGCTCGCCAGAGCCGAGGCGGCCCGCCACGTTTCACTCGGCCAGCGCTCGATCCCCAGGGCAAGCTCGACTAGGCCCTTCCTGAACTCAGGCCCGTGCTGGGCGGCGTGGATGGCGAGCTGGAGAGCCTGTCCGATCCGGTCGAGGACAGGAACGGCGCGACCCTCGAGCGCGATCGTCGTTCGCCTCCGCCAGAGCGCATCCCAGGCCGCTCCCGGGGAAGCCTTTGCGCCCGGAAGCCAGCGATGCAGCTCGACCATGACCGGATACGGCGCCCCCGGGGGGGTCCCGAGCCACGTCTCGGCGTGTACGACACGCGAGCCGATCTCATCGACACCAAGCGCCGCGCTGCTGTTGCGGTAGCCCAGCCCTGCGAGGGCCTGCTGGGCGCTCGGCCTGTGCTCGGGGCACACCAGCACATCGATGTCCACGTAGCCGCGGACCTCGTCCGGCTGGTAGAGGAGTCGCGCGAGTCCCGCTCCTTTCAGCAGCAGAGCCTCCACCCCGGCGGTCGCGAACCCTTCGAAGATCGGGATCGTGGCGGTATCGAGCATCCGGGCGAAGGCCCCCCGCGAGCCCTGGGCGAGCTGGCGCGCGGCGAACTCGTGCAGTGCGTGCGAGGCTCGTGCTCCCGGCCCTAGGAGATCCTCTCGATCTGGCGCCACTGCTCGCGGGCCGGGTGGGTGGCCGATGCCTAAGCGTGCGCCAGGGTTGGGTCCCCGGCCTCCGCGGCGCCATCGCGGAGCACGAGCCGGACCATCGGCTCGATGCCGAAGACGCTTTCGGCCGGCACGGTCGCGATCCTGCCGTCGCGTTCCACCAGGACGGCGGTGGGGGTGCCGCGGACTCGGTAGGCCTCGATCATCTCGCTGCCGCTGACGGTCACCACGTCGGCCAGCCCGTGCTCGTCGACCAGCGCCCGGTTGGCCTTGACCGAGCCGGAGCTGATCACGGCGATCGTGAGGCGCTCCTGAAGCGTCTGCTGCCAGCGGCGGATGCTCGGAAACAGCTCGACGCAGGAATGGCAGCCCGCGCTGGCAAAGACCAACAACACTGGATGTCCTCTGGCCTGAAGCTGCTCCAGGGTGACGATCGATTCCTCGTCGTTGACGCTCTGGAGGGCAAAGCCGGGAGCGGGTGTCCCGATCGGCAGGCCAGGAGGCGCACCAGCGGCCAACCGCCGAGCCACCCCGAGCTCCTCGTTCATGCGGTGAAGCTGAAAGCGAAGCTGCGTCGCGTAGGTCACAGCCAGCGCGGCGCACGCTCCAAGCCCGATGGCCACGAGCTCGGCGGAGGACCTGGCGCTGAACCAGGTGTCCACTGCCGGGCCTGGTCCCTCGATCACGACGAACGCGGCAACGGCCGCCAGCAAGCAATTTCGTGCCAGCGTCCCGCGCCCGGCCGGGGCCGAATGGAGCTGCCCGAAGCAGTGACAATCCGGCGCCACGCCGTGCCGAAGGGCATTGGCGATCCCGCCGATGAATCCCAAGAGCAGGACTAGCGCTGCCAGCCCGCCCCACTGACCACTCGCTCGCAAGACAAGTGCCGCGGCCGCTGTAAGCTCGGCCAGAGGCAGCGCTATTCCTCCGATCCGAGCTAGCGACGCCGGCAGCCCAAAGTCCCGCATAGCACGGCGCGAGCCCTCGAGATCGAGCAGCTTCCCCACACCGGCCGTGAGAAACACGATAGCCAGCACCACTCTCGCTCCCACGAGTGCGCTGCCCATACCTCAGCCCCTGATCCGGAGTAGCCCCATGCCCGATAACTGTAGCGTGCTCAACCGCCCGCTCATCACTGAGTCCCCTATCGGATCGCGTACCATCGAAACATGAGGGGCTTTACTGATGAGACTACGCCTCATCAGGTTGCGATCGAGGCGTATGGGGTGCAGGTGCGTGTGTGCGCAAGCTCGGAAGAGCTCATGGCGCGGATGGAGCCCCTGTTCCCCCCAAATGCTCGGCGGCTTCAGGCGCGCCTGACAGTCGGTCACCGCATCGGCATCGTCGAGGAAGACGACGGTACGTATTCGGTCTACAACGGCGCCACGCGTGTGAATGAGGGCGGGGGGGTCGAGCTTTCCTTGGTGGTATTCGACGGCCAGGTGCGCTCCTACGTCGCGGTGCACGCGCCGGACTACATCTTCGTCCACGCCGGTGCTGTCGCACTCGACGGCAAGGCCCTCGTCCTTCCCGGCGACAGCTTCGCGGGCAAGACGACACTCGTGGAGGCGCTGGTCCGCGCCGGGGCCGCCTACTACTCCGACGAGTTCGCGGTGTTCGACAGCGAAGGTCTTTGCCATCCCTACCCAAAGCCGCTCTCGCTTCGGCCCCGATGGGTGGATGAGAACTCTCCGCAGGGGCCGCAGGTCGAGCAAGCCGTCGAAAGCCTGGGTGGGGTAGCCGGGGAGGGAGCGATTCCCATGGGCATGGCGGTCATCACGTACTACGTGCCTGGGTCCGAGTCGCGTCCGCGGGAGCTGGGCCGCGGTGAGGCTGCGCTCGCGCTGATCGCGAAAGCGGTTCCCACCCGTAATCGGCCACAGCAAACACTCGCCACGCTTTCCCGAGCAATCGACGGCGCCGTGGTCCTCGAGGGCGAGCGTGGTGAAGCTGAGGAGTTCGCCGCGATGCTGCGGGACCGAGTGATGGCCTAACTCCAAGCCTGCTAGCCAGAACCAGGACTCTCACCGCATCGTATGTCAGACAGCGGTCTCCAGAAGGTTGAGTCGGTTGGACTCGTTGTTCTCGTCGTCGCGTATGCCCTAGTTTTCATCGTTAGGCGTTTACGCCGCGCCCGTCCTGACTTCCACATTGCGCTGCCTCTGGCGATTGCCGTCGCCATCCGGCTGTGGGCAATGGCGAGCATCTCCTCCACCGGGCTTGAAAGCACGCTTCGGGGCGGCGATGAGACGACGTTCCTAAATCTTGCTCACATCCTGGCGGCAACACCGTGGGGGCACGGCTTCTGGCCGCACGGCCCCTACCAGCTGCAGACGGTCGTGTTCGCTGTCCAACTGAAGGCATTGCATTCGAGTGTCGGCGCGATGCGCATAACCCAGGTCGGCATCGCGATCACTGGAGTCATCCTCATCGCTGCCGCCGTACACGACCTCGCCGGCCGCCGAGCGTCACGGCTCGCCATGTGGCTGCTCGCGTTCGAGCCGGCGAGCATCTTCTTCGACAGCGCGCTGTACAAAGAGCCAATGATGGAGCTTGCCAGCGGGCTGGTCGTATTCGGCGCCACACGAATCTGGCTTCGCCTCGACGTCAGGGGGATACTGATCTGTGCGCTGGGCGGGCTCATCGCGGTGGAAACCCGCAGCTACGCCGGCTGGTTCCTGATCAGCGCGGCGGTGCTCGTGCTGCTTCACGCTTCCCTGAGAAACCTTGACCGGCCGATGCGGGCGATGCCGCTGATCTACGCGGTCGTGATCGCTCTCTTCATCGCCACGCCCGTTCTGCTTCAGTTGAGCTCCAGGAGCAGCCTCCAGCGGCTACAGGTGTCCCAGAACGCCAATGCCACCGGCGCAGGCGAGGGAACCGGGGGTTCCAACAGCGACAATCTCGCCCTCGAGCAGGTCAACTTCTCCAGCCGAGGGGCAATCCTGCAAAACCTGCCCAAGCGGATCCGAGATGTGATTCTCAAGCCCTACCCGTGGCAGCTCGCTGACACCAGCCAGCGGTTCGGGGCCTTGGGAACCCTGTTTGCTTACGCTGTGCTGCTCCTGCTGCTGCGTTACGCGTGGCTGAGTCGGGGACAAGTCATGGCGAGGATCGCGCCCCTGCTCTATCCCCTGCTGTTTCTGCTGATGGCGTACTCGCTGAGCGCGGGCAACGCGGGTACCGCATTCCGCTACCGCTCGCACCTGGTCACGCTGGTCGTGGCGATTATGGCGATACTGAGGGAAACGGTGCTCTCTAGAGCAAGGAGCAGTGCCACCGCGCAGGAGCCTGAGGAGTTCGATCCCAGAGCAGCACGACGTCCAGCCGCCTCGGCGGTTTAGCGGCCCAGTGCAACTGCCGATGAGTAGTCGGGGGCCCGTAGCTACTACCCTAGGGTCACCCGGACAGCAATGGAGGCAATGAGGTGCCCGAATTCACAGGCACCAAGGACCTGAGGTCATATCTGGCAACGTTCTGGCGCTGGAAGGCGCTGTTCCTTGCCTTCCTCCTCCTCGTTCCGCTCGCGGCGTGGTTGCTCGAGCGTGGCAAGCCGAACGTCTACACCGCCAGGGCGCTCGTCGGGGTGAGCCAGACGACCGTCAACACGTCTGTGCTGAGCGGTGGGGGAAGCTTCTCGACGACCAACGTGACTGCGATTGCACAGATCGTGACGACGAGTCCCGTGGCCACGGTTGCCGCTGACCTTCTAAATCCACCCGCGAGCGCCAGCCAGATCGTAGGCGAAGTATCCGCAACCGGAGACCCCACGACAAATTTCCTCACGATCAGCGCCGTCGACAGAAGGCCTGCTCGCGCAGCCGCCATCGCCAACGCGTTTGCCAAGGCAATCTCCCAAAATCTGCAGAGCGCCGCCATCTCGCAGATCGACAGTTCGATCGCTGGCGTGCAAGCCCAGCTCGCGCATCTAAGTGCGCAGGATCCAGCGCGGCTCCCCCTTCTGCAGCAACTCAACCAGCTGCATGCCGCAAAGGCGACCCAAGGCAGTGAAGCCGCGATCCTCCAGCCTGCTACGGCACCGTCTACGCCGTCCGGACCACATCTGCGCCGTACGATCGAGCTTGCGCTCCTGATCGGTCTCCTGCTGGGCGTGGGCGCCGTGGTGCTGGCTGAAAGCGCGGACCGCCGGTTGCGGACACCCGAGGATCTCGAGCGTATTACGGGGCTTCCCCTGCTCGCGGCGGTTGCTCCGAGCGCCTTCTCGGCTGTGCTCGACACCGGTCCCGAAGACGACGAAGCGTTCAACATGCTGCGGACCGCTCTGATGTATTTCAATGTCGACACACCGCTCGCCAGTGTTCTCGTGACGAGTGCGGGTGAGAAGGACGGGAAGACCACCATCGCAACAAGGCTTGCTCTGGCCGCAGCGCAGGCCGGTTTGGAAGTGGCGCTGGTCGATGCCGATCTTCGCCGCGCCCAGGTCAGCTCAAAGCTCGAGCTCCATCCTCGTGTTGGGCTGGGGGCGGTGGTGGCGGGCGAGCTCCCGCTGAGCGAAGCGCTTGTGAACTATCCGCTCACGAAGCCGGCAAGCGACGGACGGCTTATGGTGCTCCCGGCGGGGCCTCCGCCCCCGAATCCCTCTGCGCTGCTCAGCGCTGAAGCGACGATACGGGTGCTGCGCGCGCTAGAGGCCGATAACGACATTGTCATCATCGACACGCCGGCCGCGCTCGCCGTTTCTGATGCACTGCCGCTGATGCGTAGCGTAACCGGCGTCGTCCTCATCGCGCGCATGAACCGCACCACACGCCAGACCATCCGACGCCTGCAGAAGATAATCGACTCGGCCCACGGGAGGCTGCTCGGGGTCGTGGCCACTGGTGTCGCGGCCGGGCCCGGTTACGAGCATTACTACCCCAAGTACTACTCCAGCAATGGTGATCGGACAAGACGTGGTCGGCGTCGCCGCAAGCGGGCGGAGACCGAGGCGCCCGAGCCGGACGTCGCTCCCGCCCAAGAGACGAGCAACGGGAAGCCGGAGGCAGAAGGGGTCACCGCGGGGCCAGCCTCCGCCGAGGAGTAGCTTCGGCTAACAGCTCCCGGTAGAGCGCGTCGTACTGTGCGCTGCCGGCGTCCACGTCAAACAGCGATCGGGCCACGGAGCGACACCGTTGCTGGATGGCGTCGTCTGCGGCTAGTGCGCGGAGTTGCGCGGCCGCCCGGTCGATCGCCTCATCGTCGTCGCTGCTGAGCACCACACCCACTCCGTGCTCCAGAACGATTCCTTCCAGATCGCCCACCCCGCTGGTGACGAGCACAGGCATGCCGCACGCCAGGTACTCCGCCAGTCGCGTGGGGGCGGAGGCGATCTTCGAGAACGAGGAGAAGATGAGGCACAGCCCTAGGTCGCAGGCGAACAACTGGGCGGGGACATCATCCGGAGGCACCGACCGCACGGTGGCGGGATAGCCATCGAGGACCTCCCGGGCGAGTTCTTCTTGACGGGTGATCACGGTCAGGGGTAGCCCCAGCGCGGCGGAAATCCGTGCAGAGAGGTCGAAGCGGTACCACGTGCCGATTGAACCGCTCCACACTGCGTGCGGCCCGCCGGGGCGGGCCGGGCGCTTTACGAACCGCGTTAGGTCCACGCAGGTAGGTATCACCCTGATCGGGACGTCTCGTCCATACGTCCACGCCTGGATCTGCGGGACCGAGGCATGCGTCAGCGTCACAATCGCGTCCGCCCGTCTGAAGAGTCGTCGCTCACAGCGCTTGGCGATGCGATAGAGCAGACCGCCCGCGCGCCACAGCCCCCCCTCGACGCGCTCGTCGGCCCAAAAACCGCGGATGTCGAACAGCAGCTTCCCTCCCGTGCGGCGACTTGCCAGCAGCGCCATCAACGCCGGGACGTAGCTGCGGACGTGCACGATCGCAGGAGCGCCTGAGCGAGCCGCGTGGACGAGGGCTCGCCGGCCGGTCTGGATGTCGAGCGCGGTCGAGACCACCGGCGGCCGGCGGTGGTAGCGAAGGGGCCGCCATTCGATCCCGTGCCCGGCCAGTTCGGTCCGGAGATCGTCGCTGGGGGGCGTCTTCTCGAACGAGATCAGCGTGATGGGGTAGTGGCGTGCGAGGCGGAACAGGTACCCGAGCACCTGTGAGCGCCCGAGCGGTTCACCGATGCCGTCGTAGGAGACGTAGAAGACGCGCGGCAATGCGCTGGTACGCTGCAATCTGGTCGTGGAAGGCACAGCCCCGCTTCGGATCCTCGGCCAGACAGCCTATCCCCGGACCGCTGCCAGCGCTCGCGTGCGCGTGGCCAATTATGTGCCGTTCCTTCGTGAGCACGGCATCGCGCTCGATTACCGGCCTACACTCAGCGCTGAGCAGTACCGGCTGCTCACCTCCGAGGTCTCACCGGCACGCAAGGCGGCGGCCGTGATGTCCGGCGCGCGGCACGCAGTCCTGCGCCGCCCGTCACATGATCTCTTCCTGGTCCACCGCCTGCGGCTGCTCAGTCCGCTCCCTGGCGTCGATCCGCCCCTCAGGCTGGACGCGTACGACCTTGACGATGCCCTGTTCCTCGGTTCCCCCGCCGAGGCAAACCTTCGCTTTCAGTGGGCCAAGCAGGAAGCCCGCCGATGTATCGCATGCCTTCGCCGGGCGCGGTTGGTGATTGCAGGAAACTCCTTCCTGGCCTCGCATGCGGCAGAACACGCGCGCCGGGTCGAGGTGATCCCGACGTGCGTCAATCCGGCCCGCCAACCTCTTCACGATCACCGGGCCGCTGAGGTCGTCACGCTCGGCTGGATCGGCTCCCATACCACGAGCGTCTACCTGAAGCCGATCCTCCCGGTGCTGGCGGCGATCAATGCGAATCGACTGCGGGCACGAATGGTTGTCGTAGGCGGGGATACCGGAGTACGCGAGCCATGGATCGAGCACCGCGCGTGGAGCCTGGAGGAGGAGCCAGCCATGTTGGCCTCCTTCGATGTCGGTGTAATGCCCCTGCCGGAGACCGACTGGGCCCGCGGTAAATGCGGCTACAAGATCCTCCAGTACTTCTCCGCCGGGGTCCCGGCGATCGCGAGCCCGGTGGGGGTGGCCGGCGAGCTAACGGCCGACGGACGCGGCCTGACCGCCGCGACGCCGGGGCAATGGCGCACCGCGTTGGAGCAGCTAATCGCTGGCCCGGGGGAGCGGCGTGAGAGGGGCGAGGCCGTGCGGACGTTCGTCGAGCGGCATTACTCCTATCAGCGCTGGGCGCCGGAGCTGGCGGAGTTATTCAAGTCGCTTGGTGGGTCGCGGCTTGACAGAGGTTGATGCGCACCCAACAGATCCAAGAACTCAAGCTGGGACGAGCTCGAGATCGGTCATCGCGAAGTCGTCTCCGAGGCACAGCAGCGGCTCGTCGGCCAGCCGCGCGACCGCGTAGGTCAGGCAGTCTCCAAAGTTGAGGCCGGCCTGATGCCGGCCTTTCCCGAAGCGAACAAATGCGTCCACCGCCGCGGCCCAGTGCTCGACGCCAAATCCTACGACCGTGAGTCCGCCCTCCTGCAGGAACCGTCCGAGGAGCCCCTTTCCGGCGATGCCGAGCCTCGCTGCCAGCACGATCCCGGTTTCGGCGAGCGTCGGCGCACCGATTCCGGCCACTGGCGCCTCGGAGAGGCGATCAAGCAGCGGCTCGTGGCCCGGTTGCCTGAGCAGAATCGCGACTACTGCCGAGCTGTCGACGATCACACTCCCTCCGGTCCGTAGCCGAGGATCGCCTCCCGTTCGGCACGCGACATCGGCGCGTCCAGCGAGTCTGTGGGAACCTGCGGCCAGGCCTCTTCTGTGAGGAATCGACGCAGCCTTGCACCCCGCCCCAGGGCAACCCCGGGGAGTGCGAGCCGCTGCTTGCGCTCCTTCAGTGCGACTTTGACGGCCCGCGTCTTGGTCTCACCGGCAAGCGCGGCGACTTCAGCCGCCAAACGCTCTGTCTCAGGGTCTTTGATGCTCAGCGCCATTGGTAGAATTCTAGCAGAATGGGAGAAAGCTACCATTCGTGCTGCCGCAGGAAAATCTCCAGTGTCAGCAGCGTCCAAAGCGCATGGCCGTGCCCCGCCGCGCCCGAGCGATGCTCGGCCAGCAGCTGGTCCAGTGCCTCGTCCTCCAGGTGCCCACGGACGCTCGCACCGGCACCGAGCATCGCCTGCGTGTAGCCCTCCAGGTCCTCCCGAAACCAGCGATCGAGCGGGACTCCGAATCCGCGCTTGGGGCGGGAGAGAATCTCGTTGGGCAGGAGATCGGCGACGGCGCGCTTGAGGACTCGCTTGAGCGACAGGCCGCGGACCTTCAGCGACGGCGCAAGCCGGCTGGCGAATTCGAGCAGCGCGGTGTCGAGGAAGGGCGAGCGCACCTCGAGTCCGTGGGCCATGCTGGTGCGATCCATCTTCACCAGCAGGTCGTCGAGCAGGTATGTCTCGATGTTCAGGGCGAGGAGGCGGTCGAGCGGGTGTGCCCCTGCGCTCGCCGCCCACAGCTGGGCGTATTCGGCCCGTGCCCATTCGTCGGGTTGCGGGAGCAGCCGCCGCCGCCACGTCTCGGGCACGTAGCTGATCCATCCGAGGTAGGCCCATGGCATCCCCTGATCGACCATCGCCGCGAAGCGTTGGGTGCGGCCGACGCGGCCGCGCAAGGCCGATCCGGGCAGTACGTCGAGGGCTCGCCTGCCCGCGCCGCGCAAAGCCGAAGGAAGCGCGAGTACGCGGTCAACGGATACGCCGGCGGCAAAGCGCTCATACCCGGCGAACAGCTCGTCCCCGCCATCGCCGGACAGCGCGACGGTGACGTGGCGGCGCGCCACCTGGTTGAGCAGGAACGTCGGGACTGCACTCGAGTCACCGAACGGCTGGTCGTGATGCCAGACGAGTCGCTCCACGAGTTCGACCGCGTCTGGATGCACGACCTCTTCGTGGTGCTCGGTGCCGAAGCGCTCGGCCACGGCGCGCGCGTAGGGACGTTCGTCGAACCCGTCGCGGTCCTCGAAGCCCATCGTGAACGTCTTCACGGGCTCGCCCATGACGCCGGCCATGAGCGCCACGATCGCGCTCGAGTCGACCCCTCCCGACAGGAACGCGCCCAGGGGCACGTCGGCGATCAGGCGGCGGCGGATCGCCTCGGTCAAGAGTCGCCGCACCTCGCCGGCCGCCTCATCGAGCCCCAGGTCGAACGTCCTGGACGCGCCGTCGAGTCCCGGCACCTGGAGCTGCCAGTAGCGCTCGATCACAGGCTCACCGCCTGGTTCCAGCGTCAGCACATGGGCCGGCGGCAGGCTCTTGATCCCGGCGAAGAACGTGTGCGGCGTCGGCACGTAGCCGAACGTCAGGTAGGCGTCGATCGCACGCGGGTTCAGCTCGCACGGGACATCCGGATGCGCCAGCACCCCCTTGATCTCAGAGGCGAACACGAACACCTCGGCCGAGCGCCAGTAGTAGAGCGGCTTCTTGCCCATCCGGTCGCGGCCGAGGATGAGGCGCTCGCGCCGCTTGTCCCACGTTGCGAACGCGAACATGCCGTCCAGTCGGCGCGCCAGCTCGACTGGCGTCTGGTTCTCGGCCAAGTGCACGAGGACCTCGGTATCACCGTCGGTGCGCAGTTCGTGGCCGGCAGCGCGCAGCTCCTGACGAAGCGCCTTGAAGTTGTAGATCTCGCCGTTGAGTACCCCGCCAACGGTGCCGTCCTCGTTGACGATCGGCGGGTCGCCGTGGACGAGGTCGATGACCGAGAGCCGGTTTTGGGCGATGACACCGCGTCCACCCTCGAAGAAGCCCTCGGCGTCGGGGCCCCGATGGCGCTGCGAGCGAAGCTGAGCCGCAATGCCGTCGTCGCTTTGGCGGCCGCGGGCGCCGACCGAGCCACAGATTCCGCACATTAGAACAGCCGCTCCCACGGAGCGCACCCCGCCAGCACGCCAGCTATGGTCCGCGCGCAGTGGAGGGGCAGCCAGCGCTCGGAAATTGGCACACCGCGTGCATCCTTTGTGGCGGGTCTGACCTTCGCTGGTTGGAGCGCTATCGCCACGCGCATCTCGTCCGCTGCAAGCCGTGTGGAATGGTCTTCTCGGCGCGGGTACCTACCGACGACGAGCTTGAGCAGCATTATCGGGACTACGGTCGCGCGTGGCGCGACTCGCCAGTCACCCGCCGGCGTTACGGCGAGTTGCTTGACAGCTTTGAGCCCTACAGGGTGAACAATCGTCTGCTCGACTTCGGGTGTGGCGCCGGCTTCTTCCTCGAAGAAGCGCGGCGGCGCGGATGGCAGGTCATGGGCACAGAGTACGGCGGCCGAGCGCTGGAGCTTGCCAGAGCCAAGGAGCTCGAGGTGATAGCGGCTCCGATCCGGGCGGGCGCATTCGATCTCGGGCTGTTTGACGTTGTCACCTCCTTCGAGGTGTTCGAGCACGTCCGGGACCCGCAAGCTGAGGGTAGGCTCGTTGCATCTCTGCTTCGAGCCGACGGGCTTCTGTACTGCACGACGCCGAACTTCAATTCACTCAGCCGGCATCTTCTCGGCCCTCGATGGAGCTTGATCCAGTACCCCGAGCACCTGTGCTACTTCACGCCCGCGACGATCCATAGATGGCTTGCTGCCTATGGCTTCGTCGCCGAGTCCGTCGAGAGCACGGGAATCAGTTTCTCACGCCTGCATGGCGCGGCGAGCTCGGTGAAGGCCGCTGACCCGGGGCCTGCTTCCTGCAGGCCTGCATTGCCCGGCGACGAGGAGATGCGTGCCGCGATCGAAGCCTCGGCGGTTCTCCGGGCCGGGAAGTTCGCGGTCAACGCTGCACTGTCAGCTCTCGACCTCGGAGATACGCTGAAGGGTCGCTTCCGCATGCGCGCTCAGCGCCCCAGCTCCGGTTTGGTTTGAACCGTCCCGTGCGACGCCTGCTGATCATCGCGTACTACTTCCCTCCCATCGGAGCCGCCGGAAGCTTTCGCATGGCCGGTTTCGTGAGACACCTTGCCGAGTTCGGCTGGGAGCCGACTGTCATAACCCCACTAGAGACTCCGCACCCTCACGATGACTCGCTCGAGACATCACCCGCAAGGGTGATCCGCACCCGCTCGATTGAGCTGAGCCGCTTAGGACGGAGCTCTGCCTCCGCTGGCCGGGCGGACAAGTCTCCGGTCGCTCACGGAAAGAGCAGACGGTTGAGCAGCGCGGTACGGGATGGGATGTTCCCCGATCCGCAACTCGGGTGGTACCCGTTCGCGGCTCGAGCCGGTGTCCGCTTGGCGCACGCCGAGCCGTTCGATGCAGTCTTCTCCTCCTCTTTTCCCATCACGGCGCATCTCGTCGGCTGGCGGATTCACGCACTGTCCGGGTTGCCGTGGGTGGCTGAGTTCCGTGATCCGTGGAGCGATTGGATACCAAAGCGCCCTCTGCGCCCTGCGGCGCGGCGACTCGAACTGGCCATCGCCAGTCGCGCCGCACGGGTGGTGCTACCGAGCACGCCGTTGGCCGACTACTTTTCTCGTCGGTGGGGAATCGCGGCGGCTGCTGTCCCGCACGCAGCCGATGGCTCGCCGGTGCTCCCGGGCACACGGCCGAGTCCGGTGCCCCCCGTCCTCACGTATATCGGTTCTTACTATCCGCATCTGCATGGCAGCCTCGACGCAGTGTGGAGAGCCGTGGCTGAAATACGCGCAAGCGGGGGCAGCGTTCCGAGAATCCGCTGGGTCGGCGAACTGCCTTCCTCGGTGGGTGTAGAGCTAGCGGCCTACGGTCTCCAGGACACGCTCGAGGTGTCCGGGCGGGTGCCACAAGAGGAGGCGTTTCGGCTGCTTCACTCCTCCTCGATGCTGTTCGCGTGCGGTCTTCGCGCGTCAGACTCGTTTGCCAGCGCGGCGACGCCGTCCAAGCTGATCGAGTATGTCATCAGCGGGTTGCCTGTCTTATACATCGATAACCCAGCCGGCGACGCGGCCCGGATGCTGCGTGAACAGGTCGGGTGCCACGTTGTCGAGTTTGGCGACGTAACCGGGGCCCGACGCGCGCTCGAGCAAGGTCTGGCTGGCGAGACCTACGCACGCGAAACCGACCAGTTCACACGCCGGGCTCGCACGGCCGAGCTGGTCCAGATCCTCAACTCAACGCTGCCTGACCGGTGAGGTCCCCCTGGGCGCGCGGGGCTCGCTCAGCCTTGCTTGGTGGCCCAGACCAAAAAGTAAACCGGGCTTGTGAGTAG
>Ga0102924_1003516_pt1 | contig 16416 bp, 17 predicted proteins | sample PaiPotPPM11metaG_FD_80116 | JGI IMG/M metagenome (GOLD analysis project Ga0102924, IMG submission 80116) | Iron sulfur acid spring bacterial and archeal communities from Banff, Canada, to study Microbial Dark Matter (Phase II) - Paint Pots PPM... ... | reverse complement strand
GCGGCTCCGCGGGGTGGCAACGCGCGGTGGGGTCAGGCGCCTCGGGAGCACCCTCACCTCAAAGCCGGGGACGGTCGTGACGGCGGCCATACCTTCTCTCGGTCGTGCTGGCGTCGGTTCGACGCTGACCACACCACGGGGGTGTGACATCGGGGCCGGGGCTTGCCCGAACGCCCGTTCGAGCATTGAACCCCGAACGGGCGTTCGAGGTCAAGGGCTTTCTCGAACGGGTGTTTGCCCCGAACGCATGCTCGTGTTACCGTTCCATCATGAGCGAACTGACGCCCCGCCAGCGCCAAGTCCTCGAGTTCATCGACGAGGAGGTCCGCAGCCGCGGCTACCCGCCGAGCGTGCGGGAGATCGGCGAGGCCGTCGGGCTCTCGTCCAGCTCCACCGTGCACGCCCACCTGGCGGCGCTGCAGGACAAGGGCTACCTCCGCCGCGACCCCACCAAGCCGCGGGCCCTCGAGCTCCACTTCGAGTCCGGTTCCGGGGCCGCCCTCGAGCGCCGGCCGGTCCGGCACGTGCCGCTCGTCGGCGACGTCGCCGCCGGCACCGGCGTGCTGGCCGAGGAGAACATCGAAGAGACCGTGCCGATGCCCGAGGACTTCACCGGCGCCGGCCAGCTCTTCATGCTGCGGGTCCGTGGCGACTCGATGGTCGACGCTGGGATCCTCGACGGCGACTACGTCGTCGTGCGCCAGCAGCCGACCGCCGAGGCGGGCGAGATCGTGGTCGCCGGCATCCCCGGTGAGGAGGCGACGGTCAAGACGTTCCTCCGGCGCCGCAACAAGATCGTCCTGCGACCCGAGAACCCCGCATTCGAGGACCTCGTCTACGAGCCCGACGAGGTCACGATCTACGGCAAGGTCGTCTCGCTCCTCCGCCGCTTCTGAGACGCCTCTCGCGACGGGTTACGTCGCGACGCCGTGGTCGCGCAGGATCTCGTTCAGCCGAGACTTCTCGTGGCGCTCGCCCTCGCTGAGGCGCTTCACGACGAGGACGCACGGCAGGCCGTAGTCCCCGCCAGGGAACCTCCGAGGGCGAGTGGCGTTGACGGCGACGCACCAGCTCGGGACGATCCCTCGGCTGAGCTCCTCACCTGTCTCAGCGTCGATCACCGGGATGGAACCGGTCAGGATGCAGCCCGCTCCCAGCACCACCCCTGATCCGATGCGGGCCCCCTCGGCCACGATGCACCGGCTCCCGACGATGGTGTCGTCCCCGACGAACACCGGTGCGGCCTGGGGCGGCTCGAGCACACCCCCGATCCCGACGCCCCCCGAGAGGTGGACACGGGCGCCGATCTGAGCGCACGAGCCGACGGTGGCCCAGGTGTCGACCATCGTCTGCTCGCCGACGTGGGCGCCGATGTTGACGTAGCTCGGCATGAGCACGGCGCCGCGGGCCACGAACGACCCCCAGCGCGCCGATCCCCCGGGTACGACCCGGACACCGGCCTCCTCGTAGTCGTGCTTGAGCGGGATCTTGTCCGCGTACTCGAAGGGTCCGAGCTCGAGCGTCTCCATCTTGGCGAGGCGGAAGAGCAGCAGGATCGCCTGCTTCAACCACTCGTGGACGACCACCTTGTCGTCGACCAGCTCCGCGACCCTCGCCTCGCCGGTGTCGAGCATGTCGATCGCAGCCCGCACCGCCGCGTTGGCGTCAGATTCCGGCATCACCGCGGTGAGGTTGTCGCGGTGCTCCCAGAGCTCCCCGATCTGCTGCTCCAGGTCCGTCATCGGCGGCCACCCTAGTGGTCCGCCTCCCCAATCCGACCGGTGATTGGACCGCGACGCCTGTGTGCCTGGCGCCGTGATCTGGTCAGGACAGCCGCGTCGCGATCTGGTCGACCCGATCGTCGGTGACAGTCAGCGCGAGCCGCGCCTGGCTCGCGCCGGCGACTCCGTAGAGGTCACCGGGCGCGACGAGGATGCCGAAACGTGCGAGGTCACCCGCCAGGCTCCAACCGTCACGGTCCTGTTTCTCCAGCCAGAGGTAGAAGGTGGACGGACCCCCGACGTGCTCGATGTGGTGCGCGGCCAGCGCGGACCGCACGCGCGCTCGGCGAGCGGCGTACCGGGCTCGCTGCTCGTCGACGTGGCGATCGTCGCCGAGCGCGGCCGCGGCGGCCGCCTGCACCGGGCCGGCCACCATCATCCCGGCGTGCTTCCGCACCTCCCCGAGGTAGCCGACGAGGTCACGGTCGCCGGCCACGAAGCCGACCCGAAGCCCCGCCATGTTCGACCGCTTGGACAGCGAGTGGACGGCGAGGACCTGATCCGAGCCCGAGGCGAGCGCGGTCACCGGGTCCACGGCTCGACCGTCCTCATCGAATGTGAACTCGGCGTAGCACTCGTCGCTCGCAACCACCATCCCGTTGGCTCGGGCCCAGCCGACCGCGGCGTCGAGCTGCTCCGCGGTCGCGGACGCGCCGGTCGGGTTGGCCGGGTCGTTCAGCCACAACAGCAGGGCCCTCTCGGCGTCCGACGGGTCGACCGCCGAGAGGTCGAGCCGCCAACTCCGGTCAACGGGCACCGGCACCGCCCGCAGCCCCGCCAGCGTCGCTCCCATCGCGTAGGTGGGGTACGAGATCCCCGGGTAGAGCACCGTGTCCCGGCCCGGATCGCGGAGCGACAGCCACCGCGGGAGCGACGCCACGAACTCCTTCGTCCCGACGCACGCGCACACCGCGCTGGCATCGAGGGTCACGCCGAACCGCCGGGCGAGCCAAGCGGTGGCGGCGCTGCGGTACTGATCGGTCCCGATGGTCGGCGGATAGCCGCGCGCAGCACCCATCGCGGCGTCGAGCGCCGTCCGAGCGACCTCGGGCAGCGGGTCGACGGGCGTCCCGACCGAGCAGTCGATCAGACCGCCCGGCACCGCGGAGGCGATCGCGCGCAGCTCGCCGAGCCGGTCGTGGGGATACGGCGGAGGGACGAAGCCGGTTGGTGCGGCCGTGCGCGCCACCATCGAAGGGTACTGCCGCGCCCTCGTCAGCCGGTGACGAACTCGCGATAGCGGCCGAGGTCGACCTCGTCGATGCGGGCGCGCACTCGAGTCCCGATCTCGGCGTGCACCTCGATGAGCACCTCGCCGTCGCGGTGCAAGGCCGCCAGCACGTCGCCTCGCTCGTAGGGGACGACGAGCTCCACGACGGCCGCCAGCTCGCGGAGCCGATCGGCGATGGCGTCGAGGAGCTTCTCAACGCCCTCTCCCGTCCGGGCCGACACCGCGATCGCCGACTCCCCCTCGCAGAGCTCGCGCACCTGGCTCGCGTCGGCCCGGTCGAGCTTGTTGATGACGAGCAGCTCGGGCCGGTCTCCGGCCTCGATCTCGCGCAATACCTCCCGAACCGCCTCGATCTGGCTCGCGGCATCGGCGGCGGCGCCGTCGACGACGTGCACGATCAGATCGGCGGCCGTGACGACCTCGAGCGTCGACTGGAACGCCTCCACCAGCTCGTGCGGTAGCCGACGGACGAACCCGACCGTGTCCGAGCACAGGATGGTCTCGCCGCCGGGAAGCTGAAGGCGGCGCGTGGTCGGGTCGAGGGTCGAGAACAGCCGGTCCTCGACCCGCACCCGGGCCTCGGTCATCTGGTTGAGCAGCGTCGACTTCCCGGCGTTGGTGTATCCGACCAGGGTCACAGTCGGGAGTCCGCGCCGGCGTCGGGCCTTGCGCTGAGTCGCGCGCGTCTTGCCGAGCCGCTCGAGGTCCTTCTCGAGCTTGGTCATCCGACGCTGGATGCGCCGCCGGTCGACCTCGAGCTGGGTCTCGCCCGGGCCGCGGGTGCCGATGCCGCCGCCCTGCTGGCTGAGGGTGATGCCGCGGCCTCGGAGGCGCGGGAGCCGGTAGCGGAGCTGCGCCAGCTCGACCTGGAGCATGCCCTCCTGGCTGGTGGCGTGCTGGGCGAAGATGTCGAGGATCAACGCGACTCGGTCGACGACGTCGCGTCCGAGCTTGTGCTCGAGGTTGCGCTGCTGGGCCGGGGTGAGCTCGTCGTCGAACACCACGACATCGATGTCGAGGGCTTCGGCGGTGTCCCGCAGCTCGTCGGCCTTGCCGGGCCCGACGTAGGTCGCGGGGTCAGGCCGGTCGCGGCGCTGGAGGACGGACTCGACCGGTTCGGCGCCCGCGGTGTCGGCGAGGCGCCCCAGCTCAGCGAGGGACTCCTCGGCCTCGGCGGCATTGCGGGCGCCGGTGCCGGTGCCGACGAGGAGGGCCCGCTGGCGCAGGACCTCGAGGTCGACTTCGGTCGCGGTCAGCCGCCGGCGGGCCCGGCCTTCTCGCGCCGTCACGGTCGCCAGCCTTCGTCGGGGAGATCGACGTCGAACGCGTGGCTGACGGGGCCACCGAGCCGGACGGTCTCGCCGAGCGTCACGCGGAGGTCACCCCCGAGGACGTGCACGGCGACGTCGGTGCCGACCAGGCCGCGGCGATGCGCGACCGCGGCCGCGGCGCAGGCGCCAGTCCCGCACGACAGGGTCTCGCCGACGCCGCGCTCCCAGACCCGCATCCGGAGGCTGTCGGGCCCGGTCGGAGCGATGAACTCGACATTCGTGCCGTCGGGGAACCGGGGGTCGTGCTCGAGGTGAGGGCCGTGCTGGGTGACCCGCGTCCGCTCGACGTCGTCGACCAGCAGGACGAGGTGCGGGTTGCCCACGCCGGCGGCATCACCGTGGTACGTGACGCCGTGGTAGGTCACCTCGAGATCCAGCGCCGACGGTCCGGTGAAGGGGATCGAGGCGGCGTCGAAGGTGACCGGCCCCATCTCAACCGTCGCCGCCCGCAGCTGGCCGGTCGAAGGATCGCGGTCCAGCTCGACCCGTCGTCGGCCGCCCCCCGTGTCCACGACCAGCTCGTCGCCGGGCGCCCGGCCTTCGTTGACCGCGACCCAGGCCAGGCAGCGGATCCCGTTGCCGCTCATCTCCGCGGTGCTGCCGTCGGCGTTGTAGAGGGTCATCGTGGCGTCGCTGCCGTCGGAACCGGGGCCGAGGACGAGCAGCCCGTCGGCGCCCACGCCCCGGTGCCGGTCGCAGAGCGCGGCGGCCACGCCCGGCTCAGGACCGGGCGCGAGCGCGACGAGGAAGTCGTTGCCGGTCGCGTGCAGCTTCGTGAGGTGCACCGTCACGTGCTCCAGGCTGCCAGCAGAGCGGCCACGACGGTCGACGGTTTCCCGTCGGTGCCGTACCAGGTGACCCGCGGGTCCCGCCGGAACCACATCCGCTGCCGGCGGGCGAACGACCTGGTCCGCCGCACGATGGCTTCGAAGACGCCGGCGTCGGGCTGGTCGCCGCGCTCGAGGGTGTCGGCCACCTCCTGGTAGCCGATCGCGGGCCGGGCCGTCCGCGACAGCCCGGGCCCGGCCAGCGCGGCCCGAACCTCGTCGACGAGCCCGGCCTGGCGCATGGCGTCGACGCGCGCCACGATGCGCTCCGCCAGGCGCTCCCTGGGTATCCACAGGCCGGCCACGTCGACGGGGAACGCGGTGGGACCGAACGCGGCCACGCCCGGGCCGAAGGAGGAGAACGGCCGGCCGGTCAGCTCGATCACCTCGAGGGCCCGGACGATCCGGCGCGCGTTGTGGGGATCGATCCGGCTGGCCGCCATTGGGTCGCGCCGCTCGAGGTCCTGGTACGCGGCCGCGACGCCGCCCGGCTCGGCGGTCTTGGCCTCCAGCTCCGCTCGCAAGACCAGGTCCTCACCCGGGAACTCGAGGTCGTCGAGCACCGCCTGCACATAGAGCCCGGTGCCGCCCACGAGCAGCGCCCGATGCCCGCGCGCCTCGATCTCCGCGACGGCGGCCCGACCCAGCGCTTGGGTGCGCGCCACCGACCACTCCTCGTCGGGCTCGACTATGTCGACGAGGTGATGGGGAAGAGCGCGTCGGCTGGCGAGATCCGGCTTGGCGGTCCCGATGTCGAGCGTTCGGTACACCTGCATCGAGTCCAGCGACACGATCTCGATGTCGCCGAGCGCACACGCGACCTGCTCGGCCACGGCCGACTTGCCGCTTGCTGTAGGCCCGACCAGCGCCAGGTGGGAGCGTTCCGACGTCGAGGCTCCGCTCAGGCCGCCGCCACCGGGATGCGAGCCGCCGGCAGGCCCGTCAGCCAGTGCGGCGCGGCGTCCGTGATCCGGACCCGCGCGTACGACCCCGCCTCGAGGCCGGGGCGGCCGGGGACGTGCACGAGCTTGCCCTGCCGGGTCCGCCCGCTGACTCGGCTCGGGTCGCGCTTCGAGACCCCGTCGACGAGGATCTCCTCGGTTCGGCCGACCCGGCGCCGGTTGTGCTCGAGCGCGTGCCGCTCGACCGCCGCGGTCAGCCGATCCATACGGGCCACGGTCACGTCGGCGGGCACGAAGTCGTCGCGCATCTCGGCGGCTGGCGTGCCGGGCCGAGGCGAGAAGATGAACGTGTACGCGGCGTCGAAGCGGGCGGTCTCGACGACGGCCAGCGTCTGCTCGAAGTCGGCCTCGGTCTCGCCCGGGAAGCCCACGATGATGTCGGTCGTCACCGCCAGGTCCGGGATCGCAGCCCGGGCGGCATCCAAGCGCTGGAGGTACCGGGCCGCGGTGTACCCGCGGTGCATGCGCGCCAAGGTCCGGTCGCTCCCCGACTGGAGCGGGAGGTGCAGCTGCTCACAAACGGCGTCGCACTCGGCCATCGCCGCGATCGTCTCCGGGCGAAGATCCTTCGGGTGCGGTGACGTGAACCGGATCCGGCGGATGCCGTCCACGGCGTCCACGGTCCGCAGCAGGTCCGCGAACCGGGGCCGGTACTGCCCGCTCCCGAGGTCCCGGCCGTAGGAGTTGACGTTCTGACCCAGGAGCGTGATCTCGCTGACGCCGGTGGCCGCGAGCTGCTCCACCTCATGCGTGATGTCGCCGAGGCGACGGCTGATCTCGGGGCCGCGCACGTGCGGGACGATGCAGAACGTGCACGAGTTGTCGCAGCCGATCTGGATCGTCACCCAGGCGCTGTGGCCCGAGACCCGCTGTGCCGGCAGCTCCGACAGGTCACCGGCGTGCTCCTCGAGGACCTCGACCACCGCACCGCCGCCTCGCGCCAGCTCCAGCAGGGCAGGTGCCCGGGCCAGGTTGTGGGTGCCGAAGACAACGTCGACGTGCCCGGCCCGCTCGAGTACTCGGTCCCGGTCCTTCTGCGCCAGGCAGCCGCCCACCGCGATCTGGACCTCCGGCCGTCGCGCCTTCAGGGCCTTGAGGTGGCCCAGGTGCCCGTAGAGCTTGTTGTCGGCGTTCTCCCGGATGCAGCAGGTGTTGAGCACGATGACGTCGGCGGCCTCGGGGTCGTCCGTCGCCTCCATGCCCCCCTCCACCAGCAGCCCGGCCAGGCGCTCCGAGTCGTGCTCGTTCATCTGGCACCCGAAGGTCCGGACGTGGAAGCGGCGAGGCATGACGGCCGAAGTCTACGGGCCCGTTCTGTCAGGATCGCTCGCCATGCACGTGGGCATCGGGGCGTATGCCGTGGCGGCGTCGGCGATCTCGGTCGGCGCCGTGATGCAGGGATCGGTCGGCTTCGGGCTCAACGTCCTGGCGGCGCCGTTCGTCGCCATCGTGGTCCCGAAAGCGCTCCCGGCGACGCTCGTGATGCTCGCGCTCCCGCTCGCGGTCGCGGTCCTGCTCCGCGAGCACCACGGGGTCGATCGCCAGGCTCTGCCCTGGCTGCTGATCGGCGCCGTTCCCGGCACCGCCCTCGGCCTGGTGATCGTGGGTGCGATCAGCAAGTCCGAGCTGGCAGTCGTGGTCGGCTCGATAACCCTGACGGGGGTTGCGCTCAGCCTCGCCTCGCCGCGCCTGCCGGTCACGCCGGCGACGTCAGTGGCCGCGGGGTTCACGTCCAATGTGTTCGGCACGGCGTCGTCGGTCGGGGGCCCGCCCGTCGCGCTGCTTTTCCAGCATCACCCGGGACCAGCCGTCCGTCCCACCCTGTCCGCGTTCTTCGCCACCAGCGCCGTTCTCTCGCTGATCGGCTACACGCTCACGGGCAACGTGAGCGTGGACGAGCTGCTCTTCGCGCTGAGCCTCGCTCCGTTCATGGTCGGCGGGCTCTGGGCGAGTCGGCACCTGCACTCGCTCGTCGACTCGGGGTGGCTACGACCGGCCGTCGTGGCGCTCTCGGCGGTCGCCGGCTTGGTCGCCATCCTGCGGGTGGTGCTGTGATCGGCCCGGGTTGGCCGGTGGCGGGGGGCTGGAGCCCGCCACCGGCCATGTCCCGGGTCGGCGGGGCAGGGGTGCGACTTACGACTCGACTTCGACTTCGGCTTCGTCCTGCTCGGGGGTCACTTCGGTCACGTCGACGACCTCGTCGATGCCAACCGCGGCTCGGACCTTCTCGCTGATCTCGAGCATCATGTCGAGGTTCTCGGCGAGGAACTGCTTAGCGTTCTCGCGACCTTGGCCGAGTTGCTCGCCTTCGTACGTGTACCAGGCGCCGGATTTCTTGGCGATGCCGAGGTCGACCGCGACGTCGAGCAGCGATCCCTCCCGGCTGATCCCCCGGCCGTACATGATGTCGAACTCGGCCTGCTTGAACGGGGCGCTGACCTTGTTCTTCACGACCTTGACCCGGGTTCGGTTGCCGATCATCTCGGCGCCGTCCTTGATCGATTCGACGCGACGGATGTCGAGACGGACCGATGAGTAAAACTTCAGCGCCCGCCCGCCGGGCGTGGTCTCGGGGCTGTTGTGCACCACGACGCCGTCGGCGAGGTAGTTGTGGGTCCCCTCGACCTCGAGGTCGAACCGGTGCATGGAGCGGGTCGGCGGCTTGACCGCGATCCGCTTGATCGGCATCGGCATGAGCTCGTAGCGCGGCTCGATGAAGCTCGGGGCGACCGCGAAGCGGCCCCGATAGCGGGGCAGGAGCTTGTAGTCCATCGTGGGGTGCACGAAGGGGGCGATGAGGGCGTGGAACTTGGCAGTCTCGTCCTTGGGAAACACCAGGACGGCCTTGCCGGCCCTGCCGGCCTCCCTGAGGCGGGGCGCGAGGTCCCAGGTATCGCGCAGATACTCAACCAGCCGGCGCCGGGTGGTGGGCTCCATCGCCTCGATGCAGATCTCCGAGCGCCCGCTGCCGTCCCGGGTGCGCTCTTGTAGGCCCTTGGCCCGAAGACTGAAGGTGCCGTCGTCCATGTACCAGATGGCGAGGGCAAGTGGGGTGAGCTGCTTCAGGTAGTCGTGGCTGAAGACCTTCTTGCCGTCGACATAGACGGCCCGCCGCAACTCGGTGAGCTCGGGGAGGGGCCGAACATCGGCGGCGACCACGCCGGCGGCGTTCGTGGATCGGCACACGCCGACGTTCGCGAACAGGGACGCCTTCCAATCGCAGTACTGAACTTGCTTCGGTCCGTGGTCGAAGCGGTACCGGGCTGCGAGTCCGGACTGACTGAACGAGAGCGCTCCGTCGCCCATGAGACCGCCCAGGACGACCTCCCACTGGAAGTCCGAGAGGCAGGCGGGAACGGCCTGCAGCACTCGGTCGCCCACCCGCAGGTCCTGGGCTTCTCGCCAGCCGGCTGGGGTGCGGATGCGGTGGTTGGCGGTAACGGCGAATTGGGCCCGACCGTTCCTGCCCGGCATCGCCACCGTGAACTGGAGAAACTGCTCCGTAGGCCCGTTGTCGAACCAGTTCGTCACCTTGCGCGGCACGACGGCGCCGAGGTCGGGATCGTAGGAGAGGACCTCCACCGGCATCCGCTGGTTGACGATCTCGCCGATCTTCTCCTGGGACCCGTCGGCGAGCGTGACCCGGGTGTCGTAGGAGCAGCACCCGTAGATGATTCCGATCTTCTCCCGGAGCTGGTTGATGAACACGCAGATCGTGCGGGAGCGGTTCAGGTTGGCGGTGAGCTTGCGCAGCGCCTGGCTCATGAGCCGGGCCTGGAGGCCCACGTGCGCGTCGCCCATCTCGCCCTCGATCTCGGCCCGGGGCACGAGCGCGGCCACCGAGTCGATGACGACCACGTCGAGGGCGCCAGACCGGATGAGCATGTCGGCGATCTCGAGGCCCTGCTCGCCGGTGTCGGGCTGGGAGATGTAGAGGTCGTCGACGTTGACGCCGATCGCACCGGCGTACACCGGGTCCATCGCGTGCTCGGCGTCGATGTAGGCGCACACGCCGCCGTTGCGCTGGGCCTCGGCCACCACGTGCATGGCGAGCGTCGACTTCCCCGACGCCTCCGGACCGAAGATCTCGACCACCCGGCCCCGGGGCAGGCCGCCGATGCCGAGCGCGAGGTCGAGGGCGAGGGCGCCGGTGGAGATTGCCTCGACACCCACGTTGCCGCGCTCGCCGAGGCGCATGATCGAGCCCTTGCCGTACTGCTTCTCGATCTGGGTGACCGCCATCTCGAGTGCGTCCTTGCGCTCCACGTTTGCTCCTCCTGCGTCTCCGGCTCTGCCGTTCGGTCGGTGCTCGGACCTTGTACGCCTGGGGTGTGACCCGCCCACGCCGCGGAGCCTAACCCTGTGATTACAGGCGTGTAATTCGCCAGCGTAGGCGAACAGGCGTTCGGGTTCAAGCACCGAGCAGGCGGCGGCCCCACTCGGCGTGGACAGCCCCCTCGGGGCGCGTGTCGCTCGCCACCAGGGCGACGTCGGCGACGGTCCACGCCGGGCCCGGGCCGACGCCGGCGAGCTGCTCGACCAGCCCGGTGACGGAACGGGGCCGGCCGGCCCGAGCGACGGTGAGGTGCGGGTGGTAGGCGCGCTCCTCGGCCCGGTGGCCGAGCTCGGCAGTGGCGCTCGTCACCGCGTCGGCGAGCGTGACGAGCGGCTCGGGCTCGCGGACCCCGACCCAGAGCACGGCCGCGCGCCGCGGCGACGGGAACGCGCCGCCGCCGGTCAGCTGCACGGAGAACGGCGCGACGCCAGCGATCGCGCGGCCGACGGCGTCGGACAGCTCCTCGGCGTCGTCGACCGGGCCGAGGAACTGCACGGTGAGGTGCCACTGCTGACGGGGGAGCCACCGCAGGCTCGGCTCGGCCCGCCGGAGCGGCTCGAGTCGTCGCGCCACGTCGTCAAGCACGGCCGCCGACGGCACGACCGCGAGGAACGCGCGCGCCAGGCGCGTCACGGCAAGGCGTCGAGCCGGAGGCGCAGGAGGTTCAGCAGGCTGATGGTGGCGAACTGGCGGACGCGGAAGCGGTCGCCGGGCAGTCGGGTCTCCATGGCCTCCGGCGGCGTGCCGGGCACCGAGAGCCCGAACCAGACCGTCCCCACCGGCTGGCCGTCCTGGGGCGTCGGTCCGGCCACGCCGGTGGCCGAGATGCCGACGTCGGCGCCGAGGACCCGTTGCGCGCCGACGGCCATCTGCTCGGCGCACTCCCGGCTCACCACGTGCTCGGCGGTGACGCCGAGCACGTCGCGCTTCACGTCGGTCGCGTACGAGGCGACGCTGCCCCGGAACGTCTCGCTGGCGCCGGGCACGTCGGCGATGCGCGCCCCCACCAGCCCGCCGGTGAGCGACTCGGCGACGCCGAGGGTCCAGCCCCGCGCCCGTAGCCGGCTCAACACCGCGTGCTCCATCGTCTCGTCGTCGACGGCGAACACCAGGTCGCCGAGGACCGTTCGCAGCGCGTGCTCCTCGCGCTCGATGAGCTCCCGGGCCTCGGCCTCGGTCGAGGCCTTCGCGGTCATCCGCACGTAGAGGCCCTCGATGCCGCGGGCCAGGAACGCGATGGTCGGGTTGGTCTGGGCATCGACCCGGTCGGCGATCATCTCGGCCAGCCCCGACTCCGAGGTCCCCCACGTCTTCAACGAGCGGGACACGATCACCGCCCGCTCGCCCGACCGCTCGAGCAGGTCGGGCAGCACGAAGTCGGTGACCATCTGCTGCATCTCGTATGGCACGCCCGGCACCGCGTAGACGACCCGCTTGGCACCGTCCACCGCGACCTCGGACCGCAGCCCCGGCGCGGTGCCGATCGGGTTCGGGATGACGTCGCCACCGACCGGCACGTCGGCCTGGCGCAGGTTGTTGGCCGGCATGTCTCGCCCCCGGGCGCCGAACATCCCCGCGATGTGGTCCACGAGCTCGGGGCGGCGCTCGAGGCGCGCCCCCATCACGTCGGCGATGGCCTCCCGGGTGACGTCGTCGGGCGTCGGCCCGAGGCCGCCGCACACGATGACCGCGTCGGCGTGCTCGAGGAGCTCGCGCAGCGCGGTGACCATGCGCCCGAGGTTGTCCCCGACCTTGCGGTGCTCGAAGGTGTCGATCCCGGCCGCCGCCAGCTGCTCCCCGATCCAGGCGCTGTTGGTGTCGACGATCTGGCCCAGGAGCAGCTCGGTGCCGATCGCCAGGACGTCACACCTCACGGGCCCCGCTCGCTCCCCGCACCTCGGGACGTCCGAGCGCGGGGCCGGTTGCCGGCACCGGGTCCGGTGGCGGCCCCGGCGGGGCCTGCCGGGCCGCGAGCCAGAGGTCGAGGGCCGAGAGCACCGAGAGGGCGACGACGAGCCCCAGCACGCCGCTCCAGAGGTCGTGCTGGTAGCGGGCGGGCGGGAACAGCACCAGGGCGACGACGAAGAACTGGGCGTTGGCCTTCCACTTCCCGAGCCGCCGGGCCGGCACCGAGACCCCCCGCCGGGCCGCGAGTGACCGCCACGCCGAGACCGCGACCTCCCGCCCCACGATGACGAGGACCGGCAGCCAGGCCAGCAGCCCGCGCGTCGCGAGGGCGAGCAGCCCGCCGCAGACGAGGATCTTGTCGGCGAGCGGGTCGAGGAACGCACCCGACCGGGTGGTGCCGTCGCGGCGGGCCAGCCAGCCGTCGAGGCCGTCGGTCGCCCAGAGCACGAGCCAGCTCGCGAACGCGCCCCAGCTGCCGCGGCCCGGATGGCGCTGGTCGAGGATCCAGATCAGCACCGGGATCGCGAACAGCAGCCGCATGAACGTGACCGCGTTGGCCGGGGTCTTGATCGCCGACTCGCTGAAGCGGCGGGCCCGCTCGGCCGGGGTCGGCGGCCGGCTCACGCCGCCACCTCGACCGGCTCGGCGAGCAGGTCGGTGCCGAGCGCGTCGGTGACCCGGGCCCGCACCAGCGCGCCCGGCCGCGCCCACGCGTCACGCAGCCGCACCAGACCGTCGATCTCGGGCGCCTCCCGGTGCGTGCGCCCCACGACCACGCCGGCGGCGTCGACGTCGTCGACCAGCACCTCGAGGTCGACGCCGACCAGCTCGTGGCGGTGGGCGGCGGTGATCGGCACCTGCACCTCGTCGCACTCGGCCAGCCGCTCCCGCACCACCTCGTCGGGCACGGTGCCGTCCATCGACGCGGCCGGCGTGCCGTCCTCGCGCGAGAACGGGAAGAACCCGGCCCAGTCGAGCCGGGCCTCGGCGAGGAACGACAGCAGCGCCTCGTGAGCGGTCTCGGTCTCGCCCGGGAACCCGACGATGAACGAGGACCGGAACGCGGCCGCGGGCTCGCGCTCGCGGATGCCCTCGACGAGGGCGCCGAAGCGCTCCCCGCTCCCCCACCGCGCCATGCGGGCGAGCAGCGCCCGGTCGGCGTGCTGCAGCGACAGGTCGAAGTACGGGACCGCGGTCGGCGTGTCGAGCATGGTGGCGAGGAGCTCGCCCCGCACCTCGCTCGGGTAGAGGTAGAGGAGGCGGAGCCGGCGCAGCCCGAGCGGCGCCAGCTCCCGGTCCAGGCGGCGGAGCAGCGGCGCGAGCGACCCCGGCTCGCCGACGTCGCGCCCGTACCAGGCGACGTCCTGGGCAACGAGGACGAGCTCGGCGACGCCGGCCTCGACCAGGCCCCGGCACTCGGCGACGACCGAGTCCGGGTGGCGGGACCGCTGCTTGCCCCGGAACGACGGGATGGCGCAGAACCGGCAGGTCCGGTCGCAGCCCTCCGCCACCTTCACGTACGCCCACGGCGCGGTCGACGCGGCGCGGGGCAGCTCGAGCAGGTCCCGGACCCCGCGGGGCGGCCGGCGGGGCGCGTCGACCGCCACCGCGGCGAGGTTCGGCTCGTCGGCGAAGCCGACCACCGCGTCGACCTCGGGGAGCGCGGCCGCCAGCTCGGGACCCGACCGCTCGGCGAGGCAGCCGGTGACGACGAGGCGGGCCCCGGGGCGCCGGGCGTCGGCGAGGGCGAGGACGGTGTCGATCGATTCCCGCCTCGCCGCCTCCACGAACGCGCACGTGTTCACGACCACGAGCTCCGCCTCGTCCGGCCCCGAGGCGGGCACGAGGCCGTCGTCGAGCAGCGACGCCCGCACCTTGTCGGAATCGACGGCGTTCTTCGGGCAGCCGAGGGTCTCCACCCAGAAACGGTCGGCCACGACCGCCCATGGTACTGGTGCGCGACACTGCGCCCCGGTGGCAGCAACCCCCGGCTGGTGGTGTCCGTCGTGCGGCGAGCGCTCGGAGCACGCGGGCACGTGCCCGCACTGTCGCGTCGCGCTGGTCCCGAGCGCGGATCGGGCCGTCGCCGGTGACGGTGACGGTGACGCGCTAGTGGAGCTCGGGGCCTGGCCGCGTCTCACTGCCCAGATCCTGCGGGCCCGCCTCGAGACGGCCGGGATCGACGTGCTCGCGGCATGGTCGGACGACGGCGGGCCGGGGACGCTCTCGGTCCCGGCCCGGGACGCCGATTTCGGGCGCGCGGTCGTGCACGAGATCGACGTCGACGACGAGGTGCCCGACACGTCCCCCTACGCGTACGTCACCCGGATCGAGGAGCACCTGGCGGCGGTGGCCGAGCTCCTCGAGGAGCTCCGGTCCCGGCTCGACGCCGAGCTCGCCGACGAGGCGCCCCCGCGCGAGCCGGGGTAACGCCGGGCCGGGGCCCGGGGTCTGATCCGGTGAGTCACGCGGGCTGGCAACGGTGCCGGAACCGCGCCGACGGCTGGCGGCCCCGCCGTGCTCGAAGGGGGAGAGCCCGGCGGGGAGCCGCCGCCGAGGCGCCGACCGGCGTGAGGCTCAGGCCGCCCCGGACACCCGCCGCAGGGCGGCCTCGACGAGCAGCACCAGGGTCTCCTGGACGTGGGTGCGGCGCCGGGCGTCGCACAGCACGACCGGCACGTTGGCCGGCACCGACAGTGCGTCCCGCACCTCGCGCGGGTGATGGGTGGCGACGCCGTCGAAGAGGTTGACCGCGACCACGAACGGCAGCCCGAGGTGCTCGAAGTAGTCGACGGCCGCGAAGCACTCCTGGAGCCGGCGGGTGTCGACGAGCACGACCGCGCCGACCGCGCCCCGCACCAGCTCGTCCCACAGGAACCAGAACCGGTCCTGGCCCGGCGTGCCGAACAGGTACAGGACCATCTCGTCGTCGATCGTGATGCGGCCGAAGTCCATCGCCACCGTGGTGCCGGTCTTGGCGCCGGACACCGGGCCCGGGTGGTCGACCCCAAGGCTCTCCACCGTCATCTCGGCCTCGGTGCGCAGCGGCTCGATCTCGGAGATGGCCCCGACCAAGGTGGTCTTGCCGACCGCGAAGCCCCCCGCGACGACGATCTTCATCGCCACCGGCGCCGCGGCCACCGAGCCGACCAGGCGGTCAGAGAGCACGGATGCCATCAAGCAGCCTCGCGAGGAGCCCGGCGTCGGTCGCGGCGCCGATCGGGGTGGGCGGGGTGACGGTCACGGCGCCGAGCGACCCGAGGTCGCCGACGAGGACGCGGACCACCCCCACCGGAAGCGTCATGCGGCCGGCCAGCTCGGCGACAGAGATGGGGGCGATGCACAGCTCGACGATGCGCGACGCCTCGGGCGCCGATGGCAGCGGCCGGGTCGGCGCGCTGGCGGTGGCGCACACGGTGGCGTCGAGGGCCAGCGCCGGTCCGCGGGCGCGGGTGCGGCCCCCGGTGAGGACGTAGGGGCGGACCACGCGCGGGAGCCGCGGCTCCGGTCCGTTGACCGCCACGTCGCCCCCTAGGTCGGCAGCGCCGTCTGGAGCTCGGCCACCACCGCGGGCGTGAGCGCGTCGGCGCAGCGCTCGACCAGGACCGCCATCTCGTAGCCGATGAGCCCGACGTCGCAGGGCCGGCTCGCCGCCACCGCCAGCGCCGAGGTGTCGCTGACGCTCATGACGAAGAGGATGGCGTGCTCGAACTCGATGATCGTCTCGTGGACCGCGCCGCCCCGCAGCGGGGCGGCGGCGCCGCGGGCGATGCTCTGGATCCCGGCCGCGACCGCCGACAGCCGGTCGGCGTCGACCCGGTCGAGCCCGTCCGACATCGCGATGAGGAGGCCGTCGGACGACACCACCGCGGCCTGGGCCACGCCCGGCACGCCGGCGACGAAGTTGGACACCAGCCAGTTCAGGTTGCGGGCCTCGGCGCTCATGCGGATCATCGTCATCCCTCGTCCTCACGCGTCCGTCCTTCGCGCACGCCGCGGGAGTGGCGGGTGAGCAGGTCGTGCACGCGCTCCGGGCGGGG
>Ga0102924_1003512_pt1 | contig 16421 bp, 11 predicted proteins | sample PaiPotPPM11metaG_FD_80116 | JGI IMG/M metagenome (GOLD analysis project Ga0102924, IMG submission 80116) | Iron sulfur acid spring bacterial and archeal communities from Banff, Canada, to study Microbial Dark Matter (Phase II) - Paint Pots PPM... ... | reverse complement strand
TCGTGACCTGGTCGGCCGGGCCCGCCAGGGCGATCGGGAGGCGTTTACCCAGTTGATCGTGCAATACCAGGTCCCGCTCTACAACACGGCGCTGCGGATGGTCGGCTCCCGCGAGGATGCCGCCGACATCACGCAGGAGGCGTTCCTGCGCGCCTGGGAGAAGATCCGGAGCCTGCGCGACGCTCCCTTCAAGTCCTGGCTCTTCCAGATCGCGGTCAACCTTTGTTACGACCATTTCCGGCGGGGACGCCGCTACGGTGTCATGCCCGACGAGGAACAGGGCGGCAAGATCCTGGGCCTCGGCGTCGCGATGCCCGATCCACAGGAGCGCGCCGAAGCCAACGAGCGTGGGCGGATAGTCCGGGAAAGCATCGAGTCGCTCGACCACGACCAGCGGGTCGCGCTGGTGCTGCGCGACATCAACGGCATGTCATATGACGAGATCGCGGGCGTGCTCGGCGTGCCGCTCGGCACCGTCAAGTCGCGGATCGCGCGGGCCCGGGCCCAGGTGCAGGAGTACCTGCAGCGCAGCCCCGACCTCTTTCCGGCAGCGGGTCGACGGGAGGATGCCCATGGCGAGTGAACCCACACCCGAGCAGCTATCCGCCTATGTCGATGGCGAGCTCGACGCCCCGGCTCGGGCGGAGCTGGAAACGCACCTCGAGACCTGCTCGAGCTGCCGGGCGCGGCTTGAGGGCTTGCGGCAGACCGTCTATGCCGTTCGCTCGCTCCCAATGGAGACGCCGCCGCGTGGCTTCAGCGTGCCGGCTCAAAGGCGGCAGTCCTGGCGCTGGGCGCCGGTCGGGTGGATCGGCGGAACGGCGGCGGCGCTGCTGGTGATCGCCGTTGGTATTTCGCAGCTTCACGGGTTGGGAGGTGCGAGTAACACCGCGAGCTCGTCAGGCTCGGCTGGGCTGGGCGCGGCTCGCCTCGCGGTGGCGCCGCTTTCCCGGCCGCAGCTGGGAGCGCCCCAGCAGGACCGCAATGCCTACTCGACGATGGCGCTCTCGGCCCAGCAGGTGACCGTGAACGAGCCGGGCAAAGCCGGTCGGAGCCTCACGCTCTCCACGGACGCGCGCTCTTACGCGGCAAACGGGGTACTGACGTTACGCGTTTCCACCCAGGGCTTGAGTGCCGCCGAGGCCCGAACAGTCGCGATCTTTCTCGGCCGTGATCTTGGCGCCGGCGGCTACGCGGTAAAGCTGGCGCCGCCGACGAACGAGACCACCTATCCAAATGCCTTCGAGGCAAGCTATGCCATCGCGGACATGCACCTGCAGGCGCCCTCGGACGGAACCTATTCGCTACAGGTCACGCTCGACCTGTCAGGCGGGTCATCCCTGATCGCCCACCTGCCGATCGTGATCACGCCCTAGCTTCTGTCGGGGGGCGGTCCTTCGAGGTCGGGGAGATCCATGCTGTTGATCAGCTCTTTGAAGATCGACAGCTTGTCATCGTCTTCTTCTTCCTTCTCGGGGAACACGCCCGCTTTTTCCAGGACGTCCTGCGAGACGAGGATCGGACAGGTCATGCGCACGGCGAGGGCGATCGCGTCACTCGGTCGCGAGTCGATCTCGACTTCCTTACCGTTTACGCCGAGAAACAGCCGGGCGAAGAAGACCTCGTTCGTAAGCGACGTGACCTGGATCTTCTTCAGTCGCAGCTCGGCACTCTGCAGGATCGTCGCCAGCAAATCGTGGGTGATCGGCCGCTCGGGGGTTATACCGGTGATCTTGAGCGCGATCGCGTTCGCCTCGTAGATTCCGATCCAGATGGGGAGATAACGATCCGTTTCCTTCTCTTTCAAGATCACAACGTGCTGCCCGCTGGGCATGTGCACGCGGATGGAATCGACCTGCATTTCGACGAATTTAGCCATGGCGCAACTCCAATTTACCCTACCATCGTGTTTTTGGGGGGCTGACTAAACTCTATTGGTGACGGAACCCCAAAGGAAGGAGCGGCTCGTCCTGATCGACGGCCATTCCCTCGTCTATCGAGCCTTCTTTGCCCTGCCTTCACTTACGGATCGGGACGGGCGCATGGTGAACGCCGCTTACGGCTTCACGTCGATGCTGCTGCTGGCGCTCCAGGAGCATCCTGACTACGTCCTGGCCTCGTTCGATCTCGGAGGGGTGACCTTCCGTCACGAGGCGCTGAAGCAGTACAAGGCGACTCGGCGGCCGACGCCGCCCGAGCTCAGTCCCCAGTTTCCTTTGACTCGCGACATCGTGCGGGCGTTCGGGATTCCCATTTATGAAGTCCAGGGCGTTGAGGCGGATGACGTCATCGGTACGCTGGCGACGCAGGCGCGCGCCCGCGGCCTTCATAGCACGATCGTCACCGGTGACCTCGACGCGCTCCAACTGGTCAACGATGACGTCGATGTTCTTACCAGTAAGCGGGGCGTCTCGGAGACCATCCTCTACACGCCGGAGCGCGTCCGGGAGCGCTACGGTCTCGAGCCGATCCAGACGGTCGACCTGAAGGGTCTGGTCGGCGACACCTCGGACAACATCCCCGGGATTCGCGGTATCGGGGAGAAGACGGCCATCAAGCTGATCCAGGAGTTCGGTTCGGTGGAGAAGCTTGTCCAGAACCGGGAGCGCGTGACGCCGCCAAAGGTCAAGAAGCTACTCGACGAGCACTGGGAGCAGGCGTTGCATAGCAAGATGATGGCAACCATCGTGCTTGACGTCGACATCACGCTCGATCTGACGCACGGCTCCGCGCAGGAATACCGACCGGAGGCGGTTCGCACGTTGCTCGCCGATCTGGGTTTCCGCAGTCTGGCGGCGCGCGTGCCGGACAGCTGGCGGGACGGCAGCGCGATGTCGGCGCCGCCGATCCTGGCGCCCACGCCGGAGCCCGATGGCAGGCCGGCGCAGGAGACGCTCGCATTCGAACGGGTACCGGGAGAGGCGGTCACCGTCGTGCGGCAGCAAGCTGACCTGGTTCGCGTCGCGGCAGCGGTCGAGGCCGCCGACCGGGTTGGTTTCCAGGTCGTGACGCTCGACGAGACGCCGCGCCGGGGCCGGATCGCCGCCCTGCTGATCGGGCTCGACGAGCACCAGGTTTTCTACGTACCGGTCGCTCACGAGCAGGAGCGATCCCTCGAGTTGCGGGATGTCCTGGAGCGCTTCAGGCCCAGCCTGGAGAGCCCGAAGCCATCAAAGCTCGGCTTCAATCAAAAGGCCGACTACCTGGCGCTGCGCGCCCACGGCATTCAACCCAAGGGTCTCGATTCCGACCTTTTGATCGGCGCATATCTACTCAATTCGGGCATTCGCTCTCCCAGCCTGGAGGCGCTCGCCTCCGACGTCCTGCACCGGTCGATCGAGGGGCCGGAGTCCATCTTCGGCAGCGGGAAGACTGCTTTGACTTGCGACCAGGTGGAGGTCGCGCGTGCGGCAGCCTTCTATGGCGACCGGATGCGCGTCATCCTCGAGCTGGCGCCTCGCCTGCAGAGCGAGCTCGACCGCCTCGGTAACGGCGAGCTCTTCCGCAACCTGGAGATGCCACTGGTGCCGGTGCTCGCCGAGCTGGAGATCGCCGGCGTGGCCGTCAACACGGACTACCTTCAGCAGGTATCGCGCGAGCTCTACGACCAATTGCAGCGGCTCGACAAAGAGATCGCCGACGTCGCGAATGGTCCGATCAACGTGAACTCGCCGCAGCAACTGGCCCGTTTCCTATTCGAGGATCTTGCCCTACCGGGCGGCCGGCGTACCAAGTCCGGCTACTCGACGGATGCCAATGTGCTCGAGGGCCTGCGCGACCAGCACCCGGTCATCCCCAGGATCCTCGAGTTTCGGCAGCTGAGCAAGCTGAAGGGTACTTACGTGGACGCTCTGCCGCTGCTGGTCGATCAGCGAACCGGTCGGGTGCACACGTCTTTCAACCAGACCGTCGCCGCGACTGGACGGCTCTCGTCCTCCGATCCCAACCTTCAGAACATCCCGATCCGAACCGAGGTTGGCCAGAAGGTTCGGCGCGCCTTCGTTCCGAGTCGGAGTGGGGACGTGCTGCTATCGGCCGACTACTCCCAGATCGAGCTGCGCGTCCTGGCGCACATGACGGAGGACCCGGTGCTGGTCGACGCTTTCGCGCGCGGCGAGGACATCCACGCGCGCACGGCGGCCGAGGTCTTCGGCATCCCGCAGCCCGAGGTGACGCCAAACCAGCGGCGCCTCGCGAAAGTCGTGAACTTTGGCCTGTTCTACGGCTTGAGCGATTTCGGCCTGGCGCGCGACACCGGCATGTCGACCGAGGACGCGCGCATCTTCATCGATGCCTACTTCCGCGCCTACAGTCGCGTGCGCGAGTTCCTCGAGGGGATCAAGATGCAAGCCCGCGAGCAGGGTTATGTCGAGACGCTGCTGCACCGACGTCGTTACATCCAGGACATTCGGTCTCCGAATCGGATGTTGCGGCAGGGTGCCGAGCGGATCGCGATCAACATGCCGGTGCAGGGGTCGGCCGCCGACATCATGAAGCTGTCGATGATCCGCCTCGATCAGTACCTGCGGGAGCACCAACTCGCGAGCCGCATGATCCTGACGGTTCACGACGAGTTGGTCTTCGAGGTCGCGCCATCCGAGCGCGAGCGGCTGATCGACGTGGTCCCGGATTTGATGGCCGGTGTCTACGCATTGAATGTTCCGCTGCAGGTCGATCTGAAAATCGGGCCGAACTGGCAGGACATGGAGCGGGTTCGCGTCGTCGCTGCCAGGGCCTGAGGCCCCTAACGCTTGCCTGAGCTACCCGAAGTTGAAACTGTCGTCCGCGACCTGCGGCCGCAACTCACTGGGCGTCGGATCGAGTCGATCCAGCTGAGCGGTGAGAGCGCCGCCCAGTTGCGCGTGATCCGCTACCCGAAGCCGGCGCAACTGGTCGAGCGGCTGGTCGGCCGTACGATCCAGACGGTTGAGCGACGCGGCAAGTACATCGTGAGGCCGCTCGAGGACCCCGAGAAGCGCTTCGTCGTCCACCTCGGCATGACGGGTCATCTGCGGGTCTGGGAGCCCGAGGAGACGCCGGTAAAGCACACACACTTTCGGGCCGTGCTGGACAGTGGCGCCGAGCTTCGCTACGACGATGCCAGGCAGTTTGGCCGCTTACTGGTCGGGACCCAGGACGAGATGATCGCCGCCCGAGCCTTTCCGGCGCGCCTCGGTCCGGAACCAATTCATGGCGATCTCACCGAGGCCGGCTTCGGGGCCTTGATCAGGGCTCGGCGACGCCCGGTGAAATCGGCCCTCCTGGACCAGTCTTTCCTGGCCGGCGTGGGCAACATCTACGCCGACGAGGCATGTTTTCGGGCTGGAATCCGTCCTAGCCGTTGGACCCACCGTCTAACCGCGCGCGAGCGGAGGGGTTTGTATTCGGCCATCCAGGAGGTTCTGGAAAACAGCATTGCGGCACGAGGCTCGTCGATCATCGACTACGTCGACGCCTTTGGTTCCAGGGGGAGTAACCAGGAGCGGCTACTTGTCTACGGACGGGCTGGGGAGCCCTGCCTGACATGCGGGACGCCCTTGCGGGGAACGCGCCTGGCCGGCCGCGGCACCGTATATTGCCGCAAATGCCAGCGCTGACCCGTCTCAGCTGGCCCAAGCTCAGCCGCCGACTGCTGGTTACGGCCGGCATTTTCTTTGCCGCCTTCGTGGTTGTGACTCTGCTGTTGAAGGTGGGGGTGTTCCGGTCGTTCAACCTCCAGCTCACCCATTCACTGCAGGCGCGCGGCAGCCAGGGGCAGGACATCGCCCTCGGACTCTTCGCCTACCTCGGAAGTATCGAAGTCACGCTGTTGGTTGGGGTCCTGCTCGGTGCCGCACTATTCCGGGGGCTGCGGCTGCTTTCGGTGCTGCCGGCTGCGGTTATTCTGTTTGCCTCGGGACTGGAGTACGTCGGCAAGAAGCTGATCGTCAGCCCGGGACCGGGTCACGCCTTCGACCGCTTTCCCGGCTTCCTGCCCAGCTTCAGCCACAATATCGCTCCTTACTCATATCCGAGCGGCCACATGCTGCGCGCCACGGTGACCTACGGCCTGGTTCTATACCTGGCCGAGCGCTGGGAGCTGTTTGGACGCGACAGCTCACGGTTAAGCCCCGTGCTGGTGGTGTTGGTCGCCTTGATGAGCTACGCGGTCATCTACCTCGGCTGGCACTGGTTCTCGGACGCGCTCGGCGGCCTGCTGCTGGGCCTGACGCTACTCTTCGCGCTGATTGCCTACCTCGAGCGCAAGCGGACGGTAAATCCCGGCCACGCCCCCGTCGAAGACTAAAGCGGCCGCCTGGGGGCGCTCCGGCATCCGAGTGAAACCAAACGATGAGTAGACGCCTGAAACGTGAAAAGGCGAAAAGGGCAAGAGGCGTGAGGACCGCGAGTCACCCGACGTCGCCCTCACGCCCGAAAACCTGGGCAATGCTGCAAGCCCTTTCAAGCGCATCTTCCCGTGGGACTTCCCGGGGCAGAGCGGGGACTGGACAAAGAAGGACGCCAAATAGCTGGTCGCCGCTAGGGGCTGTCGGTGATCGCGTAGGCCACGTAGTCATCTGCGCCCACTTTCAAATAGATCACGATGGCGCACGGAAGTGGAGGGCTGTTCGCGTACCGGTAGCGGGCGCTGTCCGCCAGTGGCTTCGCCAAGATGGGGCTGCCGCCGGCGGTGCTGCTGACCCGGCGGAGCGGTAATACCTCCGGACCATTCCCGGTCGTGTCAATCGTTGCTCGAGTTACGTGCGGCCCGGGAAGATAGGTCCATTCGCAGTAGGAGATCCGGGACGGCAACCTCTCCACCTCCCAGGTCCGCAATGCAGCGGTGTAGCCCGAACGGCCAGCCATGAGTAAGGCGACTACTGCAGCGAGCAGAAGGATAGGGACGACGAGTTTTCGGCGCGCGCGTCTAATGAACGTAGTTTCAAGTTACGACATACAGCTGTCGCGACCATGCCTCAGCATTGAAGCATGGCTGTGCTGGAGAAGAAGTTTGAGACTCCACTCGACCTGATTCGTCGCGGTATCGAGGGGCTGCCGGGGTGGCTCGCGCGACAGCGGGATGAGGCCCTGGGCCCGCTCGCCATCGAGCTTCGTGAGTTCGTTGATCGTTCCGAAGGGATTTCGGCTGACCTTGTCCGGCGCTTCGAGAAGTCAGGCGCCTGGGCCCATTACGGCGCCCTCGACATGGTCGGCTGGCTCAAGTCCAACGGCAAGCTCTCCGGCAGCGCCGCGATGGAGAGGGTAGCGATCGGGCGACAGCTGGAGGAGCTGCCGCAGACGGCGCAGGCTTTTCAGCGTGGCGACCTTGGCTACCAGCACGTAGCCATCCTGAGCCGGACAGCGGAGAAGGTCGGTACCGCTGCATTTAAGAAAGAAGAGGCCAGCCTGCTGCAGGCGGCCCAGACGATGGACCCGGGCAAGTTCGTCGGCGTAGCAAAGGCCTACGAGTTCCGGGTGGACCAGGCGGCGGCCCTGGCTGAAGCCAGGCGGGCATACAGCCGGCGCTACCTGCACTTAAGCGAACCGAAGGACGGGCTTGTGCACCTGGAAGGTCGGCTGGATGCCGAGGGTGGCGCGGTCGTGAAGACTGCTCTGGACGCGCTGATGTCGCCGCCAGAACATGACGACGAGCGAACGCCCGGGCAGCGGCGTGCTGACGCCCTCGTGGACCTGGCCCGGCGACCGCTGACGGGAAGCAAGCTGGGGACCACTGGCCGGATGCGGCCGCACCTGGTGATCACGGCAAGCGTCGAGACCCTGGCGGGGGTGCCGGGCGCTCCGGCGGCTGATCTGCAGGGCCTCGGGCCGATCTCGAATGAGACGGTGCAGCGCCATGCCTGCGACGCGACGGTCAGCTGGCTGCTGGGTACGACCGAGGTGGACCAGGAAACCAGCCATGAGCACCGGAAGATCCCGCCCTCCATCCGGCGGGCGCTGGTGGCTCGTGACCAGGACCGCGTCTTCAACGGCTGCCACCGGCCGGCGAACTGGTGCGAGGGGCATCACATCAAGTGGTGGACGCGCGGCGGGCAGACGAAACTCGAGAACTTAGCGCTTGTCTGCGGCAGGCACCACTGGATGGTCCATGAAGGTGGCTGGCAGCTCAAGCGCGACAGTAAGGCACGCTGGCTAGCGATTCCGCCGCCTGGGGGAGTGAGGCCTCACGCTCGCTCGGCCTGACCCCCCGTCAGGGTGACCAGGGGACTGTTTAATCGCGGCCTTGCGAACCTACAATTGAGGGATGCCCAGATTTGCGTTTACGGCTGGCTTTGAGCCTGCTGGAGGCCAGCCGGAGGCCATCCGGAAGCTTGGCGACGGGGTCGATCGGGGCCTCAAGCACCAGACGCTGATGGGCGTCACCGGCTCGGGCAAAACCATGGTCGTGGCCCAGATGATCCAGGAGATCCAGCGGCCCACCCTGGTCATGTCCCCCAACAAGACGCTGGCGGCCCAGCTCTGCAGTGAGTTCAGGTCTTTCTTCCCCCAGAACGCCGTCGAGTACTTCGTCAGCTACTACGACTATTACCAGCCCGAGGCGTACATCCCCCGCAGCGATACGTACATCGAGAAAGATTCTTCCCGTAACGACGAAATCGACAGGCTCCGGCAGTCGGCGACCCGAGCTCTGCTCACGAGACGAGACGTCATCGTGGTCGCCAGCGTGTCGTGCATCTACGGGGTTGGATCGCCTGAAGATTACCTCGGCGAGTCGGTCGAAATCCATGCCGGCCAGGGCTTCCGTCGGGATATCTTTTTACGAAAGCTCACCAATTTGCAGTACCAGCGCAACGACGTCGACTTCGGCCGCTCGCGCTTCCGCGTACGCGGTGACACGGTCGACGTGCAGCCGTCGTACGACCAGATAGCGACCCGGGTGCAATTCAATGGCGACGACGTCGAGCGGATCGTCCAGATAGACCCACTCACCGGCGAGATTATCGGCGAGGTGGACAAGCTCCAGGTCTTTCCGGCCACCCATTACGTAACGCCGCGTGAGAAGCTCGTTCGGGCGGTGGACGCCATCAACGACGAGCTCGAGGAACGCGTCTCATGGTTCGAGAGCCAGGGCAAGCTGCTCGAGGCGCAGCGGCTGCGCCAGCGGACGACCTTCGACATGGAAATGATGCGGGAAACGGGCAGCTGCGCCGGGATCGAGAACTACTCCCGCCACCTGACCGGCCGGCGCCCAGGACAGGAGCCGTACACGCTTATGGACTTTCTACCGTCCGATACTTTGATCATCGTCGACGAGTCTCACGTGGGCGTCCCCCAGATCGGAGGCATGTACGGCGGCGACAGGTCTCGGAAGATTCCCCTCGTGGATTACGGCTTTCGGCTGCCTTCGGCCCTGGACAACCGGCCGCTCACGTTCGCCGAGTGGGAAGCCAAAGTCAAACAGGTCGTCTACGTCTCCGCCACCCCGGGACCGTACGAGGAGCAACGAACGCAACAGACGATCGAGGTCATCATCCGGCCGACCGGCCTGGTGGACCCCACCCTGGAAGTCCGCCCGACTAAGGGCCAGATCGACGACCTGCTTGCTGAGATCCAGAAACGGATCGTCAAGAAGCAGCGGACCCTGATCACAGTCCTGACCAAGAAATTCGCCGAAGACCTGACGGACTACCTGAGGGAGATGGGAATCCGGGTGAATTACTTGCATTCGGACGTCGACACGCTCGACCGTGTCGAGATCCTGCGAGATCTGCGCCTCGGCGTCTTCGATGTACTGGTCGGGATCAACCTGCTGCGCGAGGGATTGGACCTGCCCGAGGTGGCGTTCATAGCCATTCTGGACGCTGATAAAGAGAGCTACATGCGCGACGCCCGGTCGTTGATCCAGACGATCGGCCGGGCGGCTCGCAACCTGGACGGTCACGTCATCATGTACGGCGACTCGATCACCGGATCGATGCAGCGGGCGATCGACGAGACCGATCGCCGCCGTGCGATCCAGATTGCCTACAACGAGGAGCACGGCATCACGCCGGCAACGATCGTCAAAGCCGTGTACAACCTGGAGAAGCACCAGGAGAAGGCGGTCGAAGAAACTATCGCGACGATCGCCTCGGGCCTGCCGCCGGACGAGATCGAGCGCTTGATCAAGGACCTGGAGCGCCAGATGAAGAAGGCGGCGCGGGACCTGCAGTTCGAGCGTGCCGCCGAGTTGCGCGATCGTCTTGTTGCGCTGCGGCACGACGCGATGGATTACAGGCAGGGCTTACCGCCGGCGGCCGCGGCTGAGTCGGGTGCCTACAACTACCGGCCGAAGAGCAGCCGGTCGAGGGCGAAGGTCAGTGGCTGAAAAAAAGACGCCCGCGCAGCACACCGAGATCGTCATCCGCGGTGCGCGCGAGCACAACCTGAAAGACATTGACCTGACGATCCCCAGGGACAAACTCGTCGTCTTCACGGGGCTTTCGGGATCCGGGAAATCGTCTCTTGCCTTTGACACGATTTACGCCGAAGGCCAGCGCCGTTATGTCGAGTCCCTCTCCTCGTACGCGCGGCAATTCCTCGGTCAGATGGACAAGCCGGACGTCGACCAGATCGATGGTCTATCGCCCGCCATCTCGATCGACCAGAAAGGCACCAGCCACAACCCGAGATCGACCGTCGGCACGGTCACCGAGATTTACGACTATTTGCGTTTGATGTACGCGCGAATCGGGCACCCCCACTGCCCGATCAGCGGCCACGAGATCACGCGGCAGACGACGGAGCAGATCGCAGATAGGGTGATGGAGCTGCCAACCGGATCCCGGATCATGATCCTGGCGCCCGTGATTCGCGATCGTAAGGGCGAGCATCACGAGATCCTTGTCGACGCCCGCAAGGCCGGCTTCGTGCGCGCCCGGATCGACGGGAACCTGTACGAGCTGACCGAGAAAGTCTCGCTCGACAAAAACAAGAAGCACAACATCGAGATCGTCGTAGACCGCCTGGTGATCGAGCCGGAGGGAATAAGCCGGCTGCGCGAGTCGGTGGAGACCGCCGCGAAGATGGCCTCGGGACTGGTCCTGATCGTGCCTGCCGAGAGCAAGGGTGAGGAGCTTCTCTTCAGCCAGAACTTCGCCTGCCCCTATGACGGCTTCTCGATGGAAGAGCTGGCGCCGAGAAACTTTTCTTTCAACAATCCCCACGGTGCGTGCCCGGCGTGCACGGGGCTGGGCAGCAAGCTCGAGGTCGATCCTGACCTGGTCATCCCCGACAAGACGCGCTCACTCGGTGATGGCGCGATCCGGACCTGGGGCCGGTCATCGTACTTCTACAACGACCTCGTCGAAGCCGTCGCCGGACGCTACAAGATCCCGCTGGACAAGCCGTTCAGCAAGCTGACCGTCAAAGAGAGGCAGATCATTCTCTACGGCAACAACGGCGACCCGCTGCGGGTCAAGTACTTCAACAGCGAAGGCAAGCGGCGCTGGTACGAGACCTCGTACGAGGGCCTGGTGCCCAACCTGGAGCGGCGCCACCGCGAGACCGAGTCCGAGTTCATCCGTGCCGAAATCGAACGCATGATGAGCCCGAGGCCCTGCGACGTCTGCAAGGGTAAGAAGCTCAAGCCGGAATACCTCGCCGTAACCGTCAACGACCAGTCGATCATCGATGTCTCTGAATTGTCGATCTCGGCGGCGCAGGAGTGGTTCGCCGAGTTGAAGCTGCCTGAACGCGAGATGCTGATCGCAAAGGCAATCCTGAAGGAGATTCGCGAGCGTCTGAGCTTTCTTAACGACGTCGGACTGGAATACCTGAGCCTGTCGCGGGCAGCCGAGTCACTCTCCGGTGGCGAAGCGCAGCGGATCCGGCTGGCGACCCAGATCGGCTCGAAGCTAATGGGTGTGCTTTACATACTTGATGAGCCTTCGATCGGACTGCATCAGCGCGACAACAGAAAACTAATCAACACGTTGATCGCGCTGAGGGATATCGGCAACACCGTCGTTGTCATCGAGCACGACGAGGAGACGATCCGGATTGCCGACTTCATCGCAGACATCGGGCCCGGCGCGGGCGAGCACGGCGGGCGCGTTGTGGCCACCGGGACGATCGATGATATCTTGAAATCCAAGGAGTCCATCACCGGCGCTTTTCTACGAGGCGAGCGCAGCATCCCGATGCCTGCTCGCAGGCGCAAAGGCAACGGCTCGATGCTGGTGGTCCGCGGCGCGACCGAGAACAATCTCAAAAATATCGACGTCTACCTTCCGTTAGGCAAGCTGATCTGCGTATCGGGGGTCAGTGGCTCCGGAAAGAGCTCGCTGGTGAGCGACATTCTCTACCGGCGGCTGGCGCAGCACTTCTTCCGGGCCAAGGACCGGCCGGGCGCCCACCGGGAGATATCCGGCCTCGGCTTCGTCGACAAGGTCATCAACGTCGACCAGTCGCCGATCGGCCGGACTCCACGCTCCAATCCAGCGACCTACACCGGCGTGTTTACGTATATACGAGATTTGTTTGCGCAGCTGCCGGAGGCGCGGGTGCGTGGCTACAAGGCGGGCCGCTTCAGCTTCAACGTCAAGGGCGGTCGCTGCGAGAACTGCGAGGGCGACGGCATCATCAAGATCGAGATGCACTTCCTGCCCGATGTCTATGTCCCATGTGAGGTCTGCAAGGGGAAGCGCTACAACCGCGAGGCGTTGGAAGTGAAGTACCGGGGCAAGAGCATCGCCGACGTGCTCGACATGTCCGTCGAAGAGGCGGCCGAGCTGTTCGACAAGATCCCCCGGATCAAGCGCAAGCTGCAGACACTCGTCGAAGTCGGTCTCGGATATATCAGGCTCGGTCAGCCGGCGACGCAACTCTCCGGCGGCGAGGCGCAGCGGGTCAAGCTGACGGAAGAGCTCAGCCGGAGAGACACGGGTAGGACGTTTTATATTCTTGATGAGCCGACGACGGGGTTACATTTCGCCGACGTTGAACGGCTGCTGAACGTCCTGCACCGGCTTGTCGACGCCGGCAATACTGTGCTCGTGATCGAGCACAACCTGGATGTGCTCAAGACGGCAGATCACATCATCGATCTGGGCCCGGAAGGCGGCGAGAAGGGCGGCCAGGTCGTGGCCGTGGGAACTCCGGAGGAGATCGTGCGCAACCCGCGGTCTTTCACTGGGCAGTATTTGAAGAGCGTCCTGGATCGCGAACTGGCGATAGCCTGAAAAACGGCCACGACACCAGCCTGAATAGGCGCTAACCAATGGCAACGACGACGAAGACGGAATCAATTGTTTTGCGTCCGGAATATTTACGAGAACGCCTCAAGGCACTCCCGGAGCTGCCGGGTGTCTACCTGATGCGCGATTCACAGGCACGCGTCATCTACGTCGGTAAGGCACTGAGCCTGCGGAACCGGGTGCCGAATTACTTCCAGGCCGGCAGCGTGCTGCCGGAGCACATACGCGCCATGGTCGAGCGCGTTTACGAGTTCGAAGTCATCACGACGGCAAACGAAAAAGAAGCCCTGGTACTTGAATGCACCCTGATCAAGCGCTACCGGCCGAGATTCAACATTCGTTTACGAGACGACAAGAACTATCTCTACATCAAGCTGCCGATCAACGACGAGTTTCCTCGGATCTACACGGTCCGAAGGCCGGCCACCGACGGGGCTCGTTACTGGGGGCCTTACACGCACGCGCTGGCACTGCGTACAACGCTCAAGACAGTCCGACGCGTGATCCCGTTCCGCAGCTGCAAGGACACCGAGTTCGCCCTGCACCGGCCCTGTTTTTACTATCACCTGAACCTGTGCTCGGCGCCCTGCGCCGGGTTTATCTCGAAGGAGCAGTACCAGGAGCAACTCGGACAGGTGTCGATGTTCCTTGATGGACGCTCCGACCACGTCGTCAGGCAGCTCAAAGAACAGATGTCCCGTGCGGCCGAGCAACTTGACTATGAGGCCGCCGCCCGTTACCGGGACCGGTTGCAGGCACTGCAGACGATGACCGAACGCCAGAAGATGCAGGCGCTGGGCCGGCTCGACCAGGATCTCTTCGGGCTGGCGCGGAGCGATGGCCAGGGCTGCGTCCAGGTCTTCGCCGTACGCGAGGGGAAATTATCCGGTTCCGAGAACTTCGACCTGGTCGGCCTGGACAAGGACCAGAGCAACGCGGACGTGCTCAATGCTTTTGTCAGCCAGTACTACGCGAGCGCGACGCATATCCCCAAAGATATCTTTGTTCCGGACAGTCTTCCCGATCGCGAGGTGATCGAGCAATGGCTGAGCGAACGGCGCGGCAGTCGGGTGGAACTCAAAGTGCCGCAGCGGGGCAAGCAGCGAGAGCTGCTGCAGCAGGCGGCGGCCAACGCGCAGGAGACGATGCGCCAGATGCGGATCAAACTCGATTACGACGCCGAGCGAACAGCCGCGTTACTCAATGACCTGCAGGCCCGTCTCGAGTTGCCCGCCGTGCCGAACCGCATCGAGTGTTACGACATTTCGAATATCCAGGGCAAGCACCCGGTTGGTTCCATGGTCGTCTTCGAAGACGGACGGCCAAAACCGGCGCATTACCGGCACTTCAGGATCAAGTCTGTCCAGGGCTCGAACGACTTTGCCATGCTCCAGGAGGTTTTGCAAAGGCGTTTCGCGCGCCGCGCACGCTCGGAAGAAGGCGTGCCACTGGAGCCGAGCTTCAGCCAGCTGCCCGACCTGCTTCTGATCGATGGCGGCAAGGGCCAGCTATCTGCCGGGCGTGAGGTCCTCGAGCGTATGGGTCTTGCTTCGATTCCCACATTCGGGCTGGCCAAGCAGCAGGAGGAGCTGTTCCGGCCCGATCACAGCGACCCGATCCGATTACCCCTTGACTCGGCGGCTCTCTTTTTGGTGCAGCGGGTGCGTGACGAGGCCCATCGGTTCGCCGTCACGTTTCACCGGGTCGTTCGCAAGAGGGATGCGTTCGCCTCGGCGCTTGATGGCATCAGCGGCCTCGGGCCGGCCCGCCGGCGGGCGCTGCTGAGAGAATTCGGCAGCGTCGAAAACATCCGAGGCGCCACGCTCGAGGCACTGACCGAGGTCAAGGGCATCACCCGACCGGTCGCAGCCGCCATCAAAGAGATGCTTTGAGATAATCCGCGACATGGAGCGATCCGCGAGTCGCTGTTCGTTCTGCGGAAAACCCCAGGGTGAGGTGCGGCTGGTGGCCGGCCCGAGGGACGTCTATATATGCAATCTGTGCGTCGCCCTCTGCCAGGAGATCCTGTCCCATCCAGAGGTTCCCGTCGACCGAGCCTAAGTAGGGACCTCTTCGACCCGGGTCTCCGCCTGCCTCGGCTGCTCTCGAGTCGCGCCGCGCCTCTCGCGCAGGAGCAGGTAGACCATGATCGGAATCGTTAGAAGGATAACGACGAGAGCCGTCAGCTGGGCCTGCTTGAGGCCGGCCGCGATCACGATGTTGTCGCGCAAAAAGAAGATAAAAAATTGGCTGGTCGAATAGAGGACGATGTAGATCATCGCCAGCATCCCCTCAGGGTGGACGCGCAAACGGAGGTTCCAGAGGATCAAGAAGAGCACGACCGCGATCAGCAGTTCGTAAAGACTGGCCGGCTGCACCGGCGTGTTGAGCGGCCCAAACGTGTTCGGGTTCGTGTACTCGAAGCCCCAGCCGTTCGTTTTGTAGCCGACGATGTCGCCATTTACGATGTTGCCGATGCGACCGAACCCCTGGCCGACGGTCATGCCGATGGCGCCGACATCGAGCAAGCTCCAAAATGGAAGTTTCCAGCGCCAGGCGCAGATCGCCATCGCCAGCGCCCCGCCGAAGATGGCGCCGAAAAACGCCATACCCCCTTGCCAGACCGCGATGATCTGGATTGGATGGTGCAGAAAGAACGACGGGTTGTTCTGGACCACGTAGTACAGGCGGCCCCCCGCCACTCCCAGCACCGCCGCTAGCAGCGCCACGTTCATCAGCGCCTCGCGACTGATGCCGCGACGCGGTGAGTCCCGGAGCGCGACCTGGATGCCAGCGTAGAGGCCGACGGCGATCATGATCCCGTACCAGTGGACCTTCAGGCCGCCGATCGTGAAAAGGACCGGATCGAGGCCGATCTTGATCAGCACGGAGCCAGTTTAATCTGAGCTTCGATGGCTGACCGGCCCTCGTTCACGGACGACGTCAAGGCGGAGCTGGCAAATGTACATCCGGCTCGGCCCTGCTGCCGCGAAGCCGAGCTTTACGCCATTGTCAGCGCCCTCGGGGGCGAGCCCCAGCAGCCGCAGGTTAGCGTTCGGGTGCCGCGCAACGCCGTCGCCCGCAAGATCGTGCAGCTGGTGCGGGCCACCGGGGGGACGATCGCCGAGGTCAGCAAAGGTCGAACTGAGAAGCGGCCCAGCTACAGGCTGCGGTTGACGCTACCCCCTGGTCGCGGCTCGAGCGACTCATGCTGTGCCCGGGCGACGCTCCGGGGCGCCTTCCTGG
>Ga0102924_1003511_pt1 | contig 16424 bp, 13 predicted proteins | sample PaiPotPPM11metaG_FD_80116 | JGI IMG/M metagenome (GOLD analysis project Ga0102924, IMG submission 80116) | Iron sulfur acid spring bacterial and archeal communities from Banff, Canada, to study Microbial Dark Matter (Phase II) - Paint Pots PPM... ... | reverse complement strand
TACCTACCGCTCCCATGCCGCCCCGCCCCATCAACCCCCGTGATCATGGTCAGGTCTCAGGGCATATCACCGAAAAGTGACCGTGATCATGAGGGCTGACTGCGGTGGCCGTTAGTGGACGACGATGACCAGGACCATCAGGATCGCGGGCAACAGCACTGCGGCGACTCCGATCGAGTCCCACCGGCCGACCAGGGTGCCGCCTACAGCCCCTTTGCTCTTGGCCTGCTCACAGCGCCGGGCCAGCTCGCCGGCCATGATGTGGCTGGCATGCTGGCTGGCCAGTTCCTTGGCCTTGTCGGGCGCCTTGCCGAAGCTGGACGGGTCGGCGACCTCGAAACGGCGCCGGGCCCGGAGGGCGTCCTGGCGCTGGCGGTGCGGGCCGGCGCGGAAGCTGCTGCGCATCTCGGCCTTGGCCCGGGCGCGCCGGGGTGAGTAGAGCGCCCAGCTATAGATGGTCTTTTCCGTTTTCGGCGCCGGGCGCTCGCAGCCGATCTCGACCGAGTCGCCGATGTAGACGCCGGTGACGAGGGCCCACGGGACGATGTAGTCCCGGAACGGGTTGATGACGGTCAGCCCGCTGTCGTCGCTGATGATCCGGGGGCGCACGGTGCAGACGTACATGATGCCGGTGGCCAGCAGGAGCGCGGCGGCGACCTCGAGCCCGAACCGGTCGCGGGACTGGATGGCCAGGTCAATCCAGTTGACGGCGGCGAACACGACCCAGACCCACCACAGCACGAGCGGCGGGATGAGCCGGAACACCGTCTTGCCGTCGGGGCCGGTCTTCCAGGCCGACCTGAGCCGGCTGGCGCCGGGGAAGCTCCCGGCCGGGCTGGGCGCCTGGCCGGGCGGCACGGGGCCGCTGGGCGGTACCGGGCCGGGGGGCACGGGGCCGCGCATCGGGCCCTGGGCGGGCATCGAGCCGTTGGCCCCAGGGGATGCCTGATCCGGATGTGACGACACGGCTGTGCACTCCGCTGGCTGGGTCGAGGGGACGCCAGGGCGGCGGCCCAGCGAACAGCCTATGCGCAAACGGGAGCACCGCAGGCGAGCGCTTTGATCTCAAACTGGTACCACCCCGGACACGGCGGGGTGGTCGGCTACCACCCCGGACACGGCGAGATGGTCCGCCAGTCACGCCATGGCGGTGCCCTGGAGCGGGACCGGCATGGGCGGGCCGCTGCCGCCCATGGCGGTGAGGGCGGTGGCGGCCATCAGCCGGACGCCGACGGCGATGGCCCGCTCGTCCACGTCGAAGCTGGCCTGGTGGATGTCGAAGTCGTCGGCCGACCCCGGGGTCCGGGTGCCGAGCCGGGCCAGGGCGCCGGGGATCGACTCGAGGTACCAGGCGAAGTCCTCGCCGCCCAGGCTCTGCGCGGCCGGGGTGACGGCCTCGGGGCCGAGCACCCGGTCGGCGGCCGCCTCGATCATGGCGGTGCAGACGGCGTCGTTTACGGTCGGCGGCACGTTGCGCTGGTAGACGATCTCGGGGACCACGCCGTAGGACATGGCCACCGACTCGACCAGGGCCTTGACCATGTCGGGCGCGGCGTGCCAGGCCTCGTCGTCCAGGCAGCGCACGGTGCCCTCGACCACGCCGTCGTCGGGGATGGCGTTGGCCGCGGTGCCGGCCATCACCCGGCCCCAGACCAGGCTCAGGCTGGAGCGCGGGTCGACCCGGCGGGACAGGGCGGCGGGCAGCTCGGTGATGATCTTGCCGAGCGCGAAGACCAGGTCGGCGGTGAGGTGCGGGCGGGCGGTGTGGCCGCCGGGGCCAGACACCTTGACCTGGATCTTGTCGCAGGCGGCGGTGATGGCGCCGGACCGGGTGCCGATCTTGCCGACGTCCAGGCGGGGGTCGCAGTGCAGGGCGAAGATCCGGTCGACGGAGGCGATGCCGCCGGCCGACATGACGTCGATGGCGCCGCCGGGCACCTCCTCGGCGGGCTGGAAGATCAGCCGCACCTTGCCCGGCAGGGCCCCGGCCGCGGCCGCCCTGGCCAGGAACAGCCCGGTGCCGACCAGCACGGTGGTGTGCACGTCGTGGCCGCAGGCGTGGCAGGCGCCGCGGTTGGTGGACCGGTACGGGACGTTTTTCTCGTCGCTGATGGGCAGCGCGTCGATGTCGGCCCGGAGCGCGACCAGCGGCTCGTCGGACGACCCGCCGCCGATGTCGACCATCAGCCCGGTGCCCTTGGGCAGCACCGACGGCTTCAGGCCGGCCGCCTCCAGGCGCAGCGCGACGCGACGGGTGGTGCGGTACTCGTGATAGCCGGTCTCCGGGTGGGCGTGCAGGTCGCGCCGGAAATCGATGAGCTCTGACTCATGACCGGCCAGGAACGCGTCCAGCTCGCCTTCCAGGTCATGCTCGGCCATGAACGGCCTCCCCCGGCACGATGAACCGGTCCTCGGCGAACTCGGCCGCGAGCGCGTCTACCACGTCAGGCAGGTCGGCACCGCTGGCCACCAGGGCGCGCTGCCGCTCGTAGGACGCGCCCTGGTCGAGCACGTCGTAGGCCACGACCAGCTCGTCGGTGCAGCCCAGCCGGTCGGCCACCGGCTCAAGCTCGTGCACCAGCTCGTACAGCTCGTCGCGGAGCGGGGCGGTGGACCCGTAGTCATCGGTGATAACCATGGCGTCCAGGCCGTACCTGGTCGCGCGCCACTTGTTGTCGCGGACCACCCAGGCCGACGGTGCGGGCAGCGTATAGCCGCGGTCAAGCTGGGAGTCGAGCATGTGAACCAGGGACTGCGACAGGGCCGCGGCCATGCCAATCTCGCGCAGGGTCGGTACACCATCAAACATGCGCACCTCGATGGTGCCGAAGTCCGGGTGCGGTCGGATGTCCCACCACACCTCCTTGATGCTCCGGATGGTCCCGGCGCGAAGAAGCGTGTCCATGTAGTCCTCGAACTCACTCCAGTCCGCTAATGGCTGCGGCGGCCCCGAAGTCGGCAGTCCGCCGAAGATCACGGACCGGCTCGAGGCGAGCCCTGTGTCGTGCCCGCTCCAGAACGGGCTCGAGGCGGTCAGCGCCAGGAAATGCGGCAGGTACCCGGCGAGCGCATTGACGATGGGTATCGCTTTGCTTCCGTCGCGTATCCCCACGTGTACGTGAACGCCAAAGGTCTGGATCCTGCGGGCGAGCCACTGCAAATTCTCGAGCAGCTCGGCATATCGCTGAATAGGCGCCATCTTGGCATCCCGCCAGTCGCTGACGGGATGAGTACCAGCACAGGCCAGCATCGTACCGCGCTCGCCGGTTATCCGCTGAAGTTGCGAGATTGTCGCCGCCAGATCCCGCTTTGCCTCGGTCACGGTGCTGCAGATGCCGGTCACGACCTCGACGGCGGACTGCATGAGCTCGTACTTCAGCTTGGGGTGCTCGCCCGACTCGCCGACTCCGGGCAGGGCGTCCAGGACCTCCCTGGCATCCTGCCGGAGCATCCGGCTGCCGCTGTCAATGAGCTGCAGTTCCCACTCGATGCCTAGCGTGGGGCCGCGCGAGGAGTTCCACGGGATGACCGCCATGGACGTCAGCTAATCAGTACACGTCGGCCGGCTGGTAGACCCCCCAGACCTCGCGCAGCGCATCGCATACCTCGCCGACCGTGGCCAGCGCGGCCAGCGCCTCGCGCAGCGGGTAGAGCAGGTTGTCGGTGCCCGCCGCAGCCCGCCGCACCTCGTCGAGCCGCCGCCGCACCTCGCCGGCGTCGCGGCCCGCGCGCAGCCGGGCCAGCCGATCGGCCTGCTGCTGCTCGATGGCCGGGTCCACGCGCAGCGGCTCGTAGGGCTCGTCGTCGGGGGTGACGAAGGCGTTGACCCCGACGACCTTGCGCTCGCCGCTGTCGATCTGCTGGGCGATCCGGTAGGCCGACCGCTCGATCTCGGCCTTCTGGAAGCCCTGCTCGATCGCGGCCACCGCCCCGCCGCACTCGGCCACCCGCGCGATCAGCGCCTCGGCCTGCTCCTCGATGTCGCTGGTCATCGACTCGATCGCGTACGAGCCGGCGAACGGGTCCACGGTGGCGGTCAGGTCGGTCTCGTTGGCCAGCACCTGCTGGGTGCGCACGGCCAGCCGGGCCGCCTTCTCGCTGGGCAGCGCGATGGCCTCGTCGTAGGAGTTGGTGTGCAGCGACTGGGTCCCGCCCAGCACGGCGGCCAGGGCCTGGAGGGTGACCCGGGCCAGGTTCACCTCGGGCTGTTGCGCGGTGAGCTGGACGCCGGCCGTCTGGGTGTGGAAGCGCAGCATCTGCGACCGGGGATCGGCGGCCCCGAACTCGTCGCGCATGATGCGGGCCCACAGCCGCCGGGCGGCCCGGAACTTGGCCACCTCCTCCAGCACGGTGGTCCGGGCCACGAAGAAGAACGACAGCCGGGGCGCGAAGTCATCGACGGCCAGCCCGGAGGCCAGCGCCGCCCGCACGTACTCCTTGGCGTTGGCCAGCGTGAACGCGATCTCCTGCACGGGCGTCGCGCCCGCCTCGGCCATGTGGTAGCCGGAGATGGAGATGGTGTTCCAGCGCGGGATCTCCTGGCGGCAGTAGGCGAAGGTGTCCGCGACCAGGCGCAGCGACGGCTGGGGCGGGTAGATGTAGGTGCCGCGGGCGATGTACTCCTTCAGGATGTCGTTCTGGATCGTGCCGGTGAGCTGGCCCGCGCCGACCCCCTGCTCGGCCGCCACCAGCTGGTAGAGCAGCAGCAGGACCGACGCCGGGGCATTGATCGTCATCGAGGTCGAGACCTCGCCCAGCGGAATGCCGTCCAGCAGCAGCCGCATGTCCTCGATGGAGTCGATGGCCACGCCCACCTTGCCGACCTCGCCCCGTGCCTGCGGCGCGTCGGAGTCAAAGCCCATCTGAGTCGGCAGGTCAAAGGCCACCGACAGGCCCGTGGTGCCGGCCTGGATGAGCTGGTGATAGCGGCGATTGGAGTCGGCCGCGGTCGAGAAGCCGGCGTACTGGCGCATCGTCCAGGGCCGCTTCGCGTACATGGTCGGGTAGATTCCGCGAGTGAACGGAAAGGCGCCCGGCTCGCCGAGATCCGTCGCCGGATCCAGGTTTTGCACGTCCTTGGGCTCATAGACAGTCTCGATCGGCGAGCCCGACTCCGATATACGACTCATGGCACCAGATTATGGCGTGTGTTGGTAGCGTCCTAGGTGGGGAAGGTCACAGCGAGTGACCCCGCCTGGGCGCGCGGCGCCAGGCTGAGCGGGAAGTTGAGGTCTCATGAGAGCTGGTGCCCGCGCGCCTGCTGCTGCCCTGGCCGCGGCGGCCGTGGCCGTCGCGGCCGCGCCTGCCGTGCTGGCCGTTTCGCCCGCGGCCGCCGCCTCGGCCAGCGGGTCCCCCACCGCCACCCCGAGCCGGTCCCAGCGGCTGGAGGTCGGCGGGCCCAGGATGGCCAGCTCCGGCATCGTGGTCAACTACCCGTCCTCGGGCAAGTACCCGAAGCTGCCCAGGATCCCGGCCGGCGCCTACGTCATCGCCGACGCCAACACCGGGCAGGTGCTGGCGGCCAAGGACCCGCACGGCCAGTTCGCGCCCGCCAGCACGCTCAAGGTGCTGACTGCGGTCACGCTGATCCCCGCGCTGAACCCCGGCGCCATGGTGAAGACCACCCGGTTGGCCGCCGACCAGGAGCCCAACGACGTCGGCCTGGTCCGCGGCCGCCAGTACCAGGTGGCCAACCTGTTCCGGGCCCTGCTGCTGATCTCGGCCAACGACGCGGCGGTGGCGCTGACCCAGGCCACCGGCTCGTTCAGCAAGGGCATGGCCATGATCAACGCCGAGGCCCACCACCTGCAGGCCTACGACGTGGTGGCCAAGCTGCCCAACGGCCTGCCCGCGAAGGGCCAGGTCGTGTCAGCCTACGACGAGGCGCTGATTGCGCGGAGCGCGCTGTCCATCCCGGCCTTCATGCGCTACGACTCGACCCTGGCCGCCCGGTTCCTGGTCAACTACGTCAAGAAAAAGCACCAGGCCAAGAAGAAGCCTGAGTGGGTCACGCTGGTCAACCAGAACTACCTGCTGACCCAGTACCGGGGCGGGATCGGCGGCAAGATCGGCTGGACCGAGAAGTCCGAGGCCACCTACATCGGCCTGGCCCGCCGCAACGGCGTGACGCTGATCGTGACCGTGCTGCACTGCACGCCCCTGATGGAGATCACCGCCGGCGAGAAGCTGCTGACCTGGGGCTTCCACATGGCCGGCCAGGTCAAGCCGGTCGGCACTCTGGTCCCGCCGCTGCCCTCGGCGGCCGTCCTGCGCCAGGAGCAGCAGGCCAAGGCGGCTCAGAAGGCGAGGCTGATGCGGGCCCGCCAGCGCGCGGCCCACCAGCACGCGGTGCGGCTGGCCAGCCAGGCCGAGGCCCGCTCCAGCGGCCACATGGACGTGGGCCTGGCCGCCGGCGTGGGCGTGATCGCGGTCCTGGGCCTGGGCGGCCTCGCCCGCCAGCGCCGCCGCCAGTCCCGCCGTAGCTGACCGGCGGGTTCGCTCCGGCTAGCGGGGCGGCAGGAAGCCGATCTTGTCCATGACAGCCGTCATGGTCTCCCGGGCCAGCTTCCGGGCTCGATCTGCGCCCACGGCCAGCAGCGAGTCCAGCTCGGCCTCGTTGGCCAGCAGCTTCTCGGTCCGCTCCCGGACCGGGGCCAGCGCGTTCACCACCACGTCGGCCAGGTCCTTCTTGAACGCCCCGTAGCCGCCGCCCGCGTAGCGCTGCTCCAGGCTCTCGATGCTCTGCCCGCCCAGCGCCGAGTACATCCGCAGCAGGTTGCTCACCCCGGGCTTGGCCTCGTCGTCCACCCGGACCTCGCCGTCGGCGTCGGTCACCGCGCGCATGATCTTCTTGCGGACCGAGCCCGGCTCCTCGAGGATGTCGATGATGCCCTGCGGGGACGACGCCGACTTGCTCATCTTGATCGCCGGGTCCTGCAGGTCCGAGATCTTGGCCACCTCGGGCAGGATGTACGGCTCGGGCACCACGAACGTCTTCCCGAACCGGTGGTTGAACCGCTGGGCCAGGTCCCTGGTCAGCTCGAGGTGCTGGCGCTGGTCCTCGCCCACCGGCACCTGGTCGGTGGCGTAGAGCAGGATGTCAGCCGCCTGCAGGATCGGGTAGGTGAACAGGCCGACGCTGGCCGACTCGGCGCCGCCCTTGGCCGACTTGTCCTTGAACTGGACCATCCGGCTGGCCTCGCCGAAGCCGGTGATGCACGACAGCACCCAGGCCAGCTCGGCGTGCTGGGCCACGTGGCTCTGCACGAACACGATCGACCGCTCCGGGTCCAGGCCGGCCGCGAACAGCTGGGCAGCCGCGGTCCTGGTCCGCCGGCGCAGGTCGGCGGGCTGCTGCGGCACGGTGATGGCGTGCAGGTCGACCACGCAGTAGACGGTGTCGTGGGTCTCCTGCAGGGCCACCCACTGACGGACCGCGCCCAGGTAGTTGCCGATGTGGAACGAGTCGGCCGTGGGCTGGATGCCGGAGAACACGCGTGGTCGGGACATGCACCGAAGTTTAGTGGCCGGGTGTCAGCGGGACGCCGAGTAGGTGATCAGCGACCCGCGGGCGGCGGGCGCGCCGGTGGCGGTGTAGCAGCCGACGTCGCGCACGAGCACCGTGTCCGACGGCGGGCCGGAGGTGGCCCAGGGGCTGATCAGGTTGCAGAACCCGCCCGGCGTGGCCTGGAACGGGGTCACCAGCACGGTGTTGGGCAGCCGCCCGACGTGCGGGAAGGTGACCAGGCGCAGCCCGGCGCCTGATCGCACGATGGTGTTCACCACGCCGGCCGAGTTGAAGTTCAGCGCCGGCGGCGCCGGGGCGTAGGGCCCGTTCACCACCGGCTTGTTGTCAAAGGTGTAGGCGAACGAGCCGGGCTGGGTGCCCATGATCGACCGGCCGCGCTGGTAGCTCAGCGTCCAGCCGGTGTTCATCGGCACCGTGCCGGGGTGGTAGCAGCGGACCCGGATCACCTGGGCCGACTTGACCGAGGCCCACAGCGATACCTCGCACTTGGCCGGCGCGGTCGGGTTGACCGGCGTGACCTGCACGCCGCCGGCCGGCCCGGCCGAGCCCAGGCCGTGCAGCGTGACCTGCCACTCACCGACGGCCAGCTGGGCCACCACGTTGCCGCCGCCGGCCGAGTTGAAGCTGGTCAGCACGCCCGAGCCGAACTGGTAGCGCACGTAGCCGTAGGCCCGCCCGGCCGGGATCGGGGCCTTGGAGCTCTGCGTGAACAGCACCACGAACGGCACGAACACCGGGGCGCCGCTGGCCTGGTAGCAGCGCACCAGGACGATCTCGTCGGCACCCGACTTGTTCCACTGCTGGGCCTGGCACCAGGCCGCGGTATCGGTGACCGCCGTGACGTGCACCACGCCGCCCTTGACCCCGACCTGCGGGAAGCGCACGGCCACCTGGCCGGGTGCGCCGGGCGTGGTGTGCACCTTGAAGGCCGGCGGCCAGTTGCCGGCCTGGTGGCTGGCGGGCGGGATGCCCGCCACCGCGGGCGCGCTGACAAAGGCAAAACCCCAGTGGTTAGGCACCGAAGCCTGCGCCGACCCTGACAGCACCGTGACCAGGGCACCGATCAACAAAAGGCCGGCTACCAGCCCGGCCGTACGCCGCCCAAGGCCGTGTAATCTGATCATCGCCCAGCCCCCCTCACGCCAGCTGCCGACCCGGTGCCACCGCAGGTTGAGGGGAACATAACCCGGCGCCGCGGGCCCGTCAATGGGCAGCTTGGGCCGGCCAGCGTCAGGCGATGACGGCGCCGTTGCTGACCACAGGAACGATGTCGGAAGCGCCCAGCCGGATCGCGTCCGCGTCCTGGTCGGTCACGGCGTCCTGTGAGGCGTGCTCGGCCTCTACCCGGGCCCGGTAGTTCTCCAGCTCACGGCCGATCTGACGGGACTTCCAGCCCATCGGCCCGGCCATCAGCGTGGCCGCCTCGTGGGCGGCGGACAGGCCGCGGTCCCAGCTCTCGATGGACACGTGGGTGCGGCGGGTCAGGACGTCGTCGAGGTGGCGGGCGGCCTCGTGGGTGGCCGCGTAGACGACCTCGGCGCGCAGGTAGTCGTCGGCCCCAGTCAGCGGCTTGCCCAGGCCGGGGTCGGCCGCGATCAGGTCCAGCACCTCGCCGGTCATGGAGCCGTAGCGGCGCAGCAGGTGCTCGATCCGGGCCACGTGCAGGCCGGACGAGCGGGCCAGCCCGTACCGGGAGTTCCACAGCGCGGCGAAGCCGTCCGCCCCGGCCAGCGGGATCACGTCGGTGCAGGACGGGGCCACCCGGCCGTCCAGGCCGTGGGCCACGGCGTCGACGGCGTCGCGGGCCATGAGCCGGTAGGTGGTGTACTTGCCGCCCGCGATCATCACCAGGCCGGGCACCGGGTGGGCCACGGTGTGCTCGCGGGACAGCTTGGAGGTGGACTCCGACTCGCCGGTCAGCAGCGGCCGCAGCCCGGCGTACACGCCCTCGACGTCATCCCTGGTCAGCGGGACGGCCAGGACCCGGTTGAGCTGGGCCAGCAGGTAGTCGATGTCGGTGCGGCTGGCCGCCGGGTGGGCCTTGTCCAGCGACCAGTCGGTGTCGGTGGTGCCGATGATCCAGTGCCGTCCCCACGGGATCACGAACAGCACGCTGGCCGCGGTGCGCAGGATGATGCCGGTGCTGGAGTGGATGCGGTCGCGCGGCACGACCAGGTGGATGCCCTTGGAAGCCCGGACGTTGATCATGCCCCGGCCGCCGACCATCTCCTGGATCTCGTCGGTCCACACGCCGGTGGCGTTGACCACCTGCTGGGCCCGCATCTCCAGCTCCCGGCCGGTCTCCAGGTCCACCGCGCGCACGCCGGTGACCCGCTCGCCCTCGCGCAGCAGGCCGGTCACCTGGGTCCGTGAGACCACGTGGGCGCCGTAGCCGGCCGCGGTGCGCAGCAGGGTGAGCACGTAGCGCGCGTCGTCGACCTGGGCGTCCCAGTAGACCAGCGCGCCGGTCACGGCCGAGCGCTTGAGCGCCGGGGCCAGCTTGAGCGCGGCGTGCCGGGTGAGCTGGCGGTGGCCGGGCAGCCCCTTGGTCTGGCCCATGGACATGCCGAGCAGGTCGTAGATCGTGACGCCGGCCCCGATGTAGGCCCGCTCCCACACGTGGTGGGTGAACGGGAACAGGAACGACACCGGCCGGACCAGGTGCGGCGCGAGCCGCTGCAGCAGCAGGGACCGCTCGGTCAGCGCCTCGCGGACCAGGCCGACGTTGAGCTGCTCCAGGTAGCGCAGGCCGCCGTGGATGAGCTTGCTGGAGCGGGAGGAGGTGCCGGACCCGAAGTCGCGGGCCTCGATCAGCCCCACCGACAGGCCGCGGGTGGCCGCGTCGAGCGCGACCCCGGCGCCGACCACGCCTCCGCCGACGACGAGCACCTGGTGCTCGGTGCGGGCCAGCTCGGCCAGGGCCCGGCCCCGCTCGGCCGGCCCTAGCCTGGTGTTCCTCATCTCGGCTGTCACGTCTTGCACGCTACCGCCGGCCGCGCGCTACCGGGTGGACGCACTCGGGGTGACGACGACCTCTACCCGCTGGAACTCCTTGAGGTCGGAGTACCCGGAGGTGGCCATGGTCCGCCGCAGCGCTCCCATGAGGTTCATTGAGCCGTCGGCCGTCGTTGACGGGCCGTGCAGGATCTGTTCAATAGTGCCGATGGTGCCCACCCGGACCCTGGCCCCGCGGGGCAGGTCAGGATGGTGGGCCTCGCTGCCCCAGTGGTAGCCGCGGCCGGGCGCCTCGGCCGACCGGGCGAACGGCGACCCGACCATCACCGCGTCCGAGCCCAGGGCCAGGGCCTTGGCGATGTCGCCGCTGCGGGTCATGCCGCCGTCGGCGATCACGTGCACGTACCGGCCGCCGGACTCGTCCAGGTAGTCGCGCCGCGCGGCGGCCACGTCGGCCACCGCCGTGGCCACCGGCACCGCCACGCCGAGCACCGCGGCGGTGGTGTGGCCGGAGCCGCCGCCGAAGCCGACCAGCACGCCCGCCGCGCCGGTCCGCATCAGGTGCAGCGCGGCGGTGTAGGTGGCGCAGCCGCCGACGATCACCGGGATGTCCAGCTCGTAGATGAACTGCTTGAGGTTGAGCGGCTCGGCCTGGCCCGAGACGTGCTCGGCCGACACGGTGGTGCCGCGGATCACGAAGATGTCGGCCCCGGCGTCCAGCACGGCCTTGTAGTAGCGGACCGTCTTCTGCGGCGACAGCCGGGCCGCGGTGGTCACCCCGGCCGAGCGGATCTCCTCGATCCTGGCTCCGATCAGGTCTTCCTTGATCGGCTCGGCGTAGATCTCCTGCAGCCGCCTGGTGGCCGCCTCGTCGCCAAGCTCGGCCACCTCGGCCAGCAGCGGCTCGGGGTCCTCATAGCGGGTCCACAGCCCCTCCAGGTCCAGCACGGCCAGCCCGCCCAGCGAGCCGATCTGCATGGCCATGGCCGGGGACACCACGCTGTCCATGGGCGCGACCACCAGCGGCAGATCGAACCGGTAGGCGTCGATCTGCCAGGCGATCGACACCTCCTCGGGATGGCGGGTGCGGCGCGAGGGAACGATGCCGATCTCGTCGAGGGCATAGGCCCGGCGGCCGCTCTTGCCGCGGCCAATCTCCACCTGAGTCACGTAGTCAAGTCTCCTGCTCTGGCCGGGCCCGGCCGCTGCCGGGTCAGCTCCGGCGGCTTGAGTAGTTCGGAGCCTCGGTCACCATCTGCACGTCGTGCGGGTGACTCTCGGCCAGGCCGGCCCCGGTGATCTGCATGAAGCGCGCCTCCTGGAGGTCGGCCACCGTGCGCGCGCCGCAGTAGCCCATCGCGGCCCGCAGCCCGCCGGTGAGCTGGTAGGCGACGGCCGCCAGCTGCCCGCGGTAGGGCACCTGGGCCTCGATGCCCTGGGGCACCAGCTTGTCCTCGCGCAGCACGTCGTCCTGGAAGTAGCGGTCCTTGGAGTACGAGCGCCCGCGCTCGGCGTTGCGCATCGCGCCCAGCGAGCCCATGCCCCGGAACAGCTTGAACTGCTTGCCGTTGATAAACACCATCTCGCCGGGGCCTTCCTCGCACCCCGCCAGCAGGTTGCCCAGCATGACCGTGTCGGCCCCGGCCGCGATGGCCTTGGCGATGTCGCCGGAGTACTGCACGCCGCCGTCGCCGATGACCGGCACGCCGGCCGGGCGGGCCGCCAGCGAGGCCTCGTAGATCGCGGTGACCTGGGGCACGCCGACCCCGGCGACCACCCGCGTGGTGCAGATCGCGCCCGGCCCGACGCCCACCTTGACCGCGTCGGCCCCGGCGTCGATCAGGGCCTGCGAGCCGGCCCTGGTGGCCACGTTCCCGCCGATGATGTCGACCCGGGAGTTGGCCTTGAGCTGGGCGATCATGTCGAGCACCGCCTCGGAGTGCCCGTGCGAGGTGTCCACGACCAGGAAGTCGACCCCGGCGTCGGCCAGCGCCTGGGCCCTGACCTTGGCATCCTCGCCCACCCCGACCGCGGCACCGACGATCAGCCGGCCCGCGCTGTCCTTGGCCGCGTTCGGGAACTGCTCGCTCTTGGCGAAGTCCTTGACCGTGATCAGCCCGCGCAGCCGGCCCGAATCGTCGACCAGCGGCAGCTTCTCGATCTTGTGGGTGCCCAGCAGCCGCAGCGCCTCGTCGCGCGGTACCCCGACCGGCGCGGTCACCAGCGGCATCGGCGTCATGACCTCGGCCACCCGGCGGTTGTGGTCGGTCTCGAACCTGATGTCCCGGTTCGTCACGATGCCGAGCAGGACGCCGTCCGGGGTGGTCACCGGCACGCCCGAGATGCGGTAATGCCGGCACATGTCGTCGATGTCGGCGATGGTCGCCTCTGGCCCGCAGGTCACCGGGTTGGTGATCATGCCGGCCTCGGACCGCTTGACCATGTCGACCTGCTGGGCCTGCTCCTCGACGGACATGTTGCGGTGCAGCACGCCCACGCCGCCCTGGCGGGCCATGGCGATGGCCATGCGGGCCTCGGTGACGGTGTCCATGGCCGCCGAGACCAGCGGGATGCGGAGCGTGATCCGTCTGCTCAGCCGGGCCGAGGTGTCGGCCTCGGCGGGCAGGATCGTGGAGTGTGCCGGGAGCAGCAGCACGTCGTCATAAGTGAGACCGGGCGGGCTGAACTTAGCGTCGTCGCTCATGTCACGTTCCATCGGCCGAGTTTTCTGGGATGCGTTCATCTTAGTTGGCCAGAGGGCTCGCCCAGGTCGCGACGGGGGACGCTGACCTGGGCGAGCCCGGGGGGTTGGGTAACCGGGGGTTGGGCGATGGCCCGTGGGGTTTGGGTAATAGGCCGGGGGCCGGCCGCGGGACGCGGCCGGCCCCCGGCGGGCTGGGCTCTCTGCCACGGGGGAACAGGGAGCCCAGCCCGCGAGGGGTTAAGCGATGTGCTCCTCGGCGGCGATGACCCGCAGCCGGGCCAGGGCCCGGTGCTGGGCGACCCGGACCGCGCCGGCCGACATGCCGAGCTCGTCGCCGGTCTCCTGGGCCGACAGGCCGGCCAGCACCCGCAGCACCAGGAGCTCACGCTGCTGCTCGGGCAGCCGGCGGAGCAGGGCCCGCACGCGCTCGGCCTCCAGGTAGGCCACGGCGGTCTCCTCGGGGCCGGGCCGGTCGTCGGGCGCGTCGGGCAGGTCCTCGGTCGGGATGGCCAGGTGTGCCGCGCTGCGCATGGCGTCGGCGACCTTATGGGAGGCGATGCCGTAGACGAATGAGGCAAACGGCCGGCCCATGTCGCGATAACGCGGCAGCGCGGAAACCAGCGCGATGCATACCTCCTGGGCGACGTCATCGGCGGCCTGATGGTGGCCGGAAACGCGACCCAGCCGGGCCCGGCAGTAGCGCAGGACCATGGGCCTGATCTGCCGGAGTAATGAGTCAATGGCGGCCGGCTGACCCCCGACAGCCTGGGCGGTCAGATCGTGGATGCTGACCCGGCTAACGGCATCTACCTGCGAGTTCATTGGCCCCCCTGGTCCGGCTACGGCGTAGCGCCTGCGGTACTCCCCGTAGCGGTCATGCCCCAGGATCAGGCCATGGTCAACATCTTCTTATGCAACAGAAAGGTCACAGTAATGGTCTCGCCATAACTTGTCACCATGAGTAGCTGCCCATTACTCAGAGTGAATAGACGCTTGGTATTCAACAGGGGCCATTGGGATGAAAGGCTAGTCCACGGGGCCGGCCGAGTACTGTTAATCTAATTCGTTCCCATTCGTGTCCTTATACGACGGAAGGGCCCGGCACGCCATGCGCGCCGGGCCCTTCGGAGTTGTTGCTGAACTAGTGAGCGTGACCGTGGCCGTGCCCGTTGGCCTCGGCGGCCTCCGGCTCCGGCTTCTCGGTCACCAGCACCTCGGTGGTGAGCAGCATGCCCGCGATGGAGGCGGCGTTCTGAACCGCCGAGCGGGTCACCTTGACCGGGTCGATGACGCCCTGAGCCATCAGGTCGCCGTACTGACCGGTCGCGGCGTTGTAGCCGTGGCCGGCCGGCAGGTCGCCGATCGCCGCGACGACCACGCCGCCCTCGGCGCCCGCGTTCTCCGCGATCCACCGGGCCGGGGCCGACAGCGCCTGGCGGACGACGTTCACGCCGGTCGCCTCGTCGCCGGTGAAGCCCAGGTCGCCCAGCGTGCTGGCGGCCTGCACCAGCGCGCTGCCGCCGCCGGGGATGATGCCCTCCTCGATGGCGGCGCGGGTGGCCGAGATGGCGTCCTCGAGCCGGTGCTTCTTCTCCTTGAGCTCGACCTCGGTGGCCGCCCCGGCGCGCAGCACAGCCACGCCGCCGGCCAGCTTGGCCACCCGCTCCTGGAGCTTCTCGCGGTCCCAGTCGGAGTCGGTGCCCTCGATCTCGGTCCGCAGCTGGCGGATCCGGTCAGCGACCGCCTCGGCGTCGCCGGACCCGTCCACGATCGTGGTCGTGTCCTTGGTCACCACCACCCGGCGGGCCTGGCCGAGCACCTCGAGGCCGACCGAGTCCAGCTTGAGGCCGACCTCCTCGCTGACGACCTGGCCGCCGGTGAGGGTGGCCATGTCGTCCAGCATCGCCTTGCGGCGGTCGCCGAAGCCGGGCGCCTTGACCGCGACCACGTTGAGCAGGCCGCGGATCTTGTTGACCACCAGGGTGGACAGCGCCTCGCCGTCCACGTCCTCGGCGATCACCACGAGCGGCTTCTTGGTCTGCGCGATCTTCTCGAGCAGAGGCAGGAAGTCGGCCATGGCCGAGATCTTGCCGCCATCGAGCAGGATGTAGGCGTCGTCGTAGACCGCTTCCATCCGCTCCGGGTCGGTCACGAAGTACGCCGAGATGTAGCCTTTGTCGAACTGCATGCCCTCGGTGAACTCGAGCTCCAGGCCCATGGTCGGCGACTCCTCGACGGTGATGACGCCGTCCTTGCCGACCTTGTCGAACGCCTCGGCGATCAGCTCGCCGATCTTGCTGTCCTGCGCCGAGACCGTGGCCACGTTGGCGATCTCGCTCTGCTCCTCGACCTCGCGGGCCGACTTGAGCAGGCTCTCCGCCACCGCGGCGGCCGCGGCGTCAACCCCGCGCTTGAGCGCCATCGGGTTCGCGCCGGCCGCGACGCTGCGCAGGCCGAACTGGACCATGGCCTGGGCCAGCACCGTGGCCGTGGTCGTGCCGTCGCCGGCCACGTCGTTGGTCTTGGTCGCTACCTCGCGGGCGAGCTGCGCGCCCAGGTTCTCCAGCGGGTCCTCCAGGTCCACCTCACGGGCGACGGTGACGCCGTCGTTGGTGATGGTGGGCGCGCCCCACTTCTTGTCGATCACGACATTGCGGCCCTTGGGACCCAATGTCACCTTGACCGCGTCGGCGAGCCGGTTCACACCGCGCTCTAGCGCCCGCCGCGCGTCCTCGTCGAACTCCAAGTTCTTGGCCATTGAGCACCTCAGCCTTGTTGCGTGAATGTCCTGAATTGCATGAGTCCGACGGCCGGCTGGCCGTCAGCCCTCCGCGCACGCGTGCCCGGCACCGGAAATATCCCCGGGCCGGGCACGTACGCGTTCCGCAGAAATACTTCGTTACTTCTCGATGACGGCCAGCACGTCACGAGCGGAGAGCACCAGGTACTCCTCGCCGTGGTACTTGACCTCGGTGCCGCCGTACTTGCTGTACAGCACGACATCACCGACCTTGACGTCCATCGGAACGCGCTTGGCGCCCGCATCGTCGAACCGGCCCGGGCCTACGGCCAGGACTTCGCCCTCCTGGGGCTTCTCCTTGGCGGTGTCCGGGATAACCAGGCCGGACGCGGTGGTCTGCTCAGCCTCGAGCGGGCGCACCACGATCCGGTCTTCGAGCGGCTTGAGAACAACCTTGGTGGCGGTCGTCACGATCTGACCTCCCCCTCCGGAAAGGG
>Ga0102924_1003510_pt1 | contig 16427 bp, 19 predicted proteins | sample PaiPotPPM11metaG_FD_80116 | JGI IMG/M metagenome (GOLD analysis project Ga0102924, IMG submission 80116) | Iron sulfur acid spring bacterial and archeal communities from Banff, Canada, to study Microbial Dark Matter (Phase II) - Paint Pots PPM... ... | reverse complement strand
CACTAGTGTCCTGAATCTGAAGTTTGCCGCATCAGTTTGAACACCAGCTCGCCCACAACTCATTGAAATGACTCAGTCAGCGTTCGGTTCATAATGCAGCGAACCTCAGAACAGGGACACTAGGGTCCTTGATGTCGTCTAGGTACAATGTTGGCTTCATCCCCACCGCGAGCACAGGGCAGCCACCACCTGCCCCTCCGTCGAGCTTACGTTTGAGCTTGCTGAGGATGGTGGTTGTTTTCCCGTAGCTCCCTCCCTTGCCAAGCGCGTTAAAGACATTCTGCAACTCGTCACAGCGTGTGATGATGACACCAACATCTGCGACCCGAAGATCGAACAGCAGTCGAAAATTGTTTAGATCGCGGTCGTAGAACTCGGTTTTGTTATTCCATTCAACTTCGAGTGCCACCTTCGCCTTGAAGCAATCGACCTCGTGCGTTGGACTTTCGATTGTTTGAGTGCTCTCAGTCGTCCGCACAACGATGCTGGTATCGAACTCTTCCGGCTTCCATTGACGCTCGCGAAACATCCGATCCATGCGGATCGCGACTTTACTTTTGCCACCACCCTTTTCACCCAATTCACCAATGTCTGAACGAAGGATGCGGAAGGCGGAAAGCACTCTGAGAATATCCGCCCATTCGCGAGGGAACGCACCATTCAGTACGGCAATCGCGTTCCGCCACTCGTGAAATTCGTAGAATTGCAACAATTTTTTCGGAATTAGTTCCCGGGTTCGACCAGCCACGGCAATCTCCCACCTCACACCAGCCTAAGCTCCTTGTGGGTTGGGATCTACGGGGACGGTCGCTTAGCCTCACCGCTTCAACTTCGCCGTGAACGAAAATCCACCGGCCCCGCAGCACGGGCAGCTCATGCCGATCAGGATGCTTTGTTTCTGCTCGTCGTCGAGGTCGGCGCGGTCCAGCATGACTGCCGTCTGTTGCTGGAACAGCTCGTGCAGCGTCAGATTGCTGGTCATGATTTGGTCGTCGGCCGCGGCCGTGTTGGTATCGGCCGCCGGCTTGGCGGCTTTGCGCGGGGATTTGTTTTTCTTGGTTTTCGGCATTGCAATTCCAGTGCATCAATCTCGGTTCTGAGCCCAGCGGAGAGGCCCCCTCACCCTACCCTCTCCCCGCACGCGGGGAGAGGGGGAGTTCTTTCCGCACGCTCAGGGCCCCCTCACCCCAACCCTCTCCCCGCCGGGGAGAGGGAGTTCGCATGCGCAAGCGTCGCACACTGACCCCCACCGGCTTCGCTTCGCTCGCCACCTCCCCCTTTCAGGGGGAGGACTATCTCGCCACCTTCTTCATATAGTCGAGGATGAAGCTGCGCATGTCGGGCGCGATCGTCAGCCGGTCGCGCACCACCTGGTTGAGGTTTGGCGAAGCGTCGTAGTGCGGCACGAATTGCATCGCTGTCATGGCGTCCGCCGCGTAGTTCTTATCGTCGTTGAGCGCAACCAGCGCCTGGCGCAGCGCCGCGATGGCGGCCGGCGGCGAGCCCGGCGGCATGGCGATGAGCCGCAGCATCTGGGCATCGGCTTCGAGATTGGTCTTGTAGGCCTCCCATAGCGGACCTGACGGCGCGCCGCCTTTGACCGTTTTGTAGAACTCGGGAAAGGTCGGAACGTCCTTGTGCGCCATCGCCTTGATCGGCGTAAACTCCTTGCCGTCGTAGTTCGGGTCGTACCAGATCGCCATCACCTTGCCGGTCTTGACCAGGCTCGGCTCGACGACGCCGAAATAGCCCGGCGTCGATTCCGAGTGCACGTTGATCTCGCCGTTCTGCAAGGCGAGCCGCGCGGCGTTGCTGGAGCGATAGCCGGTGACGTAGCGGTATTGCAGGCCGAGCATGTCGAAGGTCAGGCGCTCCAGCAAATCCTTGGCCGAGTCCGCGCCGAGCCCGCCGACGACGAGGCCCTGCGCCTTCATCAGATCGGCCGGCGCCTTCATGCCGGGCGGCGTGTCGCTGCGCATGTAATAGACCGCGTTGCCGGGCTGGGCGCCGATGAAATCGTAGGTGCGGAAATCGACCCGGAACGCGGCCGGATCGACGGCATAGCCCCACGCCGTGCCGGTGAGATAGCCGAACATGGTACCGTCCTTCGGCCCGACCTCGCCGAGATAGGCCGAGCCGACCAGGCCGCTGGCGCCGTCCTTGTTCTGCACGACGATCAGCGGATTGCCGTCGATATGCTTGACGATGTGCCTGGCGAGCAGCCGGCCTTCGACGTCGGTCGGGCCGCCGGGCGCGAAGTTGATCAACAGCGTGATCCGCTTGCCCTGATAGAACGGCTCGTCGGCGTGCGCGGCGCAAGACCAGGCGGCAATGGCGCACAACGCGGCTGCGATAGGCCTGAGCAACGCCGCCATCGTGCCCTCCGTCAATTTTGTCCGGGCGCCGCTACGACACCATGCCGCAACGGCGCTAGCATCGGCCTTTGGCGATGATGGCACGGATTGCGCGGCCACGAAACGCCGCCGCGCGGCGTGCAGTGAAACTCGGTGCCGCGCGATCCGTATAATGATTGTCGTCGTCCGCGCAGGCGGACGATCCAGTACTCGTGGAGCGCGCTTGTATTGACCCTTGAATTTCGACGTTTACTGGATGCTCCGCCGTCGCGGAGCATGACAGACTGGGATTATGCGTATGAATACGGGCGACAACAGCGCAGCGTTCTATGCCGGCGTGCCGGTGTTTCGCGATTTCCGCAGACTGATGGACGCTGGCGTCTATGCGCCGCTGCCGGACGACTGGACGGTCGGCGTGGCCGACGTCGTGCAGTCGACCAAGGCGATTGCGGAACAGGGCTACAAGGCGGTCAACATGGCCGGCGCCGCGGTGATCGCGTCGGTGACCAACGCGCTCGGCGGCCGCGAGTTTCCCTTTGTGTTCGGCGGCGACGGCGCCAGCTTCGCGGTGGCGCCCGGCGATGGCGACGCCGCGCGGCAGGCGCTCGCCGCGACGGCAGCGTGGGTCGATGGCGAGCTGGGCTTAAGCCTGCGGGTCGCGCTGATCCCGGTCGCGCAGATCCGCAGCGAAGGCTTCGACGTCCGCGTCGCGCGCTACGGGCCGTCGGCGAATCTTTCCTACGCGATGTTTTCCGGCGGCGGGCTGGCCTGGGCAGACGCCGCGGTGAAGCGCGGCGCGTTTGCGGTCGCACCGGCGCCGCCCGGAACCTGGCCCGACCTGACCGGCCTGTCGTGCCGCTTCCAGGCGTTCCCGGCGGCACGCGGGCTTATTCTCTCGGCACTGATCCTGCCCGCGCCCGGCGCCGATGCCGCCGCGTTTCGCGCGCTGATCGAGGGCATCGTCGCACTGGTTGAACAAAGTCCCGACGCCGGCCGGCCGGTGCCGGACGGCGGACCGCAGCTGCGCTGGCCGCCGCAGGGCGTCGAGCTCGAGACGCGCGCGGCGCCGGGCAACAGGCCGCTGCGCCGCGTCACGGTGCTGGCGCAGACATTGCTCTATTTCCTGATCATGCGCTTTCACATCCGCATCGGCAGCTTCGTGCCGGCAAGGTATTTGCGGCAGGTCGTGGAGAACTCCGACTTCCGCAAATATGACGATGGGCTGCGCATGATTCTCGATTGCACACCGGAACTGGCCGATACGCTCGACCGTAAGCTCGCCGCCGCAACCGGGATCGCGGTCTATGGCCTGCACCGGCAGGACGCCGCCATGATGACGTGCTTCACGCCGTCGCCGGCCCGGAGCGACCACGTGCATTTCATCGACGGCGCGCACGGCGGCTATGCCGCGGCCGCGGCCGCGCTCAAGTCAGGGATCAGTAGTCAGTAGTCGGTAATCAGAAAACGATTGCGGCGCTGATTTCTGATCACTGATCACTGATTACTGTCACCTGTTCAGCGCGTCGGCGCCGGCCTTGGCCACTTGCGCGTCCTGCGACGACAGCGCGCCGGAAACGCCGATGGCGCCGACGATCTTGCCGTCGACGATGACCGGCAGCCCGCCCTCGATCGGCGTGATGTTCTTCAGGGCAAGCAGCCGCATGCCGGCGCCGCCGGCGGCGATGGCATCGTCGAGCACCTTGCTCGGGCGCTTGAACTCGAGCGCCGTGCGCGCCTTGCCTTCGGACACGGTGGTCGCGGAAAGCTGGGCGTTATCGAAGCGATGAAACATGATGAGATTGCCGCCGCTGTCGAGAATGGTGATGACGACCTGCAAGGAATTCTTGGCGGCCTCGAGCTCCGCCGCCGCCATGGCGCGTTTGGCCTGATCGAGCGTGATCGGCGGCCCATAGGGCGGCGTTGACGCCGCCGCCGCCGGCGCCGCGGGCTGCTGCGCCAAGGCCGGGACCATTGCCGGTCCGGCCGATAGGGCGAACGCGCAAACCAGCGCGAGCATTCGGGACATCTGGAGAGCCTCCTTAACGGCGCGCCGCCGCGACACGCGGGCGGCACAATAAAGTGCAAAATCGGTGGGTGGAAGCCGCCCTTAGCACGGCCGAACGGGCGGCGGCAGGGCGGATTCGAGGCAGCGCGCATTTGGCGCATAAACGTGATCGTACGGCCGGTGCTTCATCGCAGCACAGCGCCTATATTTGCCTCGCCAAATAGGAGCCGCCGCCAAGAAACGGCGCCAGGAGACGCTGCCATGTTTTCATTCCGCAAGAAGCCGGAATTGCCGGCTGCCGGTGAAGCCCTGCCGGGACGTTCGACGGCGATCCCCACCGCCCGGCAGCATTTCGTCAACGGCCATGCGCTCAAGGGCCCCTATCCCGATGGGCTTGCCACGGCGATGTTCGGGTTCGGCTGCTTCTGGGGCGCCGAACGCAAATTCTGGGAGCTCGGCAACGGCGTCTACGTGACCGCGGCCGGCTATGCCGGCGGTCTGACGCCCAATCCGACCTACGAGGAAGTTTGCAGCGGGCGCACCGGGCACAACGAAGTCGTGCTCGTGGTCTATGACCCGAAGAAAATCTCCTACGACCGCCTGCTCAAGACGTTTTGGGAAAGCCACGACCCGACGCAGGGCATGCGCCAGGGTAACGACGTCGGCACGCAGTACCGCTCCGGCATCTATGTATTTTCGCCGGAGCAGCGCGCCGCCGCCGAGGCATCGAAGGCGGCCTATGCCAAGGCGCTCGAAGCCGAACGGATGGGACCGATCACCACGGAAATCCGCGACGCCCCGCCGTTCTATTTCGCCGAGGACTATCACCAGCAATATCTGGCGAAGAACCCTCACGGCTATTGCGGCCTTGGCGGCACCGGCGTGAGCTGCCCGATCGGAACGGGAGTGGCCGCGTAAGATCGCCGGGGGCGAATGCGAATAGCGAGTGGCGAATAGCGAATGGCGGACGATACGATTCGCAATTCGCCGCTTAAGGTAGCCATTGCAGCATCGGCGGGGGATTCCATGGCGTGGCCGCATGGACGGTACATTCAAGCCGCGATCTTTTTCAGCCGCTGGCTGTTGGCGCCGTTCCTGCTCGGGCTGCTGTTGTGCCTGTTGTTGCTGATCTACCGCTTCTTCGGCGATCTGTTTGTTCTTGCGATGCAGCTGCCGGGCCTGGACTGGCACGATCTCGTCACTGGCGTGCTCAACCTGGTCGATCTTGCGCTGACCGCCAATCTCATTCTCATCGTCATCTTCTCCAGCTACGAAAACTTCATCCGCCGGATCAACGCCGCCGATCATCCCGACTGGCCGGAAGGCCTCACCCAGGTTGATTTCGGCGCGCTCAAACAGAAACTGCTCGGCTCGATCGTCGGCATCGCCTCGGTCGATGCGCTGGCGTGGTATTTCGATCTCGAAAAATATCCCGACACATCGAAACTCGGCTGGGCGCTCGCTTTCCCGCTCACGTTCGTCGTTGTCATGCTGATGCTGGCCATTGCCGACCGGCTCGGGCGCCAGCCGAAAAAGGGCGCGGACTAGCCGAGAATCTGTGACATTTGCGCCAGGGCCGCCCGCAATTTCCCATGTCTTTCCTAGTGGTTAGGGTTTGTTAACCATACCGGGCGTTAATCGGGCCTCAACGTTCGCTCGACGGGGGTCGGATTACGCGTATGCGGGTCACCCGCTCTCTCATGCTGTTGCTGGCCGTAGCGCTCGTCGCGGCGGGATGCACGTCGCAGCCGGTGGCGTACACGGCGCCCTACGGCATCGACAATATGGCCTACGGAATGCCGCAGGCCGGTTATGCCTCCGGCTATGGCTACGCTCAACCGGGCTACCCAGCCATGTATGCCTACGCCGGCGGCGCCACGCCAGGATACGGCTACGGCTATGGCTACGGGGCGGCGATGCAGCCGCCCTACACTCTCGATTCCGGCGACCGGCTGCGAATCGTGGTGTTCGGTCAGGACGGCCTGACCAACTCCTACGCGGTCGACGCCAGCGGCCACATCGCCATGCCTCTGATTGGATCGGTGGCGGCGCGCGGCTTGTCGACCGACCAGCTCGCTGGCGCCATCTCCGGAAAGCTGCGCGACGGCTACATCCGCGAGCCCCATGTCGCGGTCGAGATCGAAGCCTACCGGCCGTTCTTCATTCTCGGCGAAGTCACCCAGCCCGGACAATATCCTTACGTCGCCAACATGACGGCGGAGACGGCGATTGCGATCGCCGGCGGCTTTGGGCCGCGCGCCTCTCGCGAATCCGCGGTCCTGATCCGCAGCTACAACGGCCAGCAGATGCGCATGGCCATTCCGCTCAGCTATCCGCTGCGTCCCGGCGACACCGTCAGCGTGCAAGAGCGCTGGTTCTGAAGACGGACGACGGACCACAGACGACGGACGACAGAATCAGGCCTCGACCAAATATCTGTCATCCGCCATCCGTCTTCCGTCGTCTGTCCTCTACTTCTTGACGTTCTTCGCCAGGAACGCCATCGAGCGCTGCCACGCCAGCTTGGCGGCGGCTTCCTGATAGCTGCCGCGCTCGTCGCAATGGAAGCCGTGCTGCGCGTCGGGGTAGACGTAGATTTCGCAATCGCCGCCGCGCTTTTGCTTGATCATCTCGACGTCGGTCATCGGGATCGAGGCGTCTTTCTCGCCGAAATGCATTTGCGTCGGCACCTTCGGCTTCTCGTCGGCATTCTTGGCGATCTGGCCGCCGTAATAGCAGACGGCGGCGGCGAGACCGTTCAGCTTGCAGGCGGACAGAAATGAAATCGTGCCGCCCATGCAGAAGCCCATGATGGCGACCGGCCCGCCCTTCTTGAGCTCGTCGATCGAGGCCTGCACGTCGCGCAGCATCGCGCCCCAGTCGGGATTGGCGACGAACTTGCGCGCATTGGCGATCTCGTCGGGCGTGTAGCCGCACTCGAAGTTCGGCTGTTGCCGATCGAACACGGCAGGCGCCAGCGCCGCGTAACCTTCGCCGGCGAGGCGGTCGCACACCGCGCGGATGTGGTGATTGACGCCGAATATCTCCTGAATGACGACGATGCCGCCCTTCGACGGGCCGGCCGGATCGGCGCGGTAGGCGCCGAGCTTGAAACTGTCTGATGATGTGAGCGTAAAAGGTTTACCCAAGACGATCCTCCTTGATCCTGACAAATGCCTACCCGGCACTACGGCTGAACATACACGCAACGCGTCGGGTGGATTAGCCGCGTTGCGGCGTAACCCGCCAGCAGCCTATCGGTGGGTTTCGTCGCGCTCAACCCACCTCGAAGGCTCTTCGCCGCGTCAATGTGTAACGACAATGAAATCCGTTCCCTCGCCCGTCTCCTCGCCGAGGCCCTGGTCGGAGACGATGAGCGAGGAGCTTGGCACCATCAGTGCCGAAATCCAGTCGATCACGCCCTGTGGAATTTCAATGCGGGCAAGCGCCGCCGCCGGAGTTTGCGGCGGCGGCAGATCGGCGAACGGCTTCTCGGCGGCTTGTTCTCTGCGTTTTTCCTTGGCATGCCGCTCAGACCTGGTCTCGCTTTCCGCCTTCCGTGCCGGCTTCGGCGGCTCGCCGGGCAGCGACACGACGTTCCAGCGGAAGGTCGAGCCGTCGTCCAGGTAGTCCATCGCCGTGAAGACGTGGGTTCCGAGCGCCTGCTCCGGATGCGCGATGGCGATCGCCGCGTCGAACAGCGGCTCGAAATTCTGCCGCACGTAAATCCGTTTCTCCTTGCGGCTGATGAAAATTGTAATCGGCGCCTTCTTCTCGGCGGCGGATTGCAGGATTTCGGCCGGCTTGGCCAGCGGCATCGGCATGGTGTCGTCCGCCGCATCGACCACAAGTGTTGGATTGGCGTCGGTTCCTCTGAGACTGTCCGGCGCGCTTTCCACTGCCGCAGCAGGGGTGACAAGCTCGGAAGGTTGCGCAGCCGGAATTGGCGCCGGTGCAGTGGATTGAGCCGCCGCCTGAGCTTCCGGATTTGGCGATTCGGGTTTCGGCGCCTCGACCGCATCGGCCGTCTTGCTCTCATCGCTGGTCTGCGCAGTCTTGACGGCATCCGTCGCGGCCACGGGCGGAGCGGATGGCATCGCCTTGTGAACGAACAGATGCGGATCCGCGAATACCGCGGGCTTCAGCTCGCCGTTGGCAATGATGACGCGCGCACCGAGCTTGGTGAGGCCGTACAGACGCATGGCAAAATCGCGCGGCATGCGGATGCAGCCGTGCGAGGCCCGGTGGCCAATGCTTTCGCCCTCGTGCAGGGCGACGCCCGACCAGGTGATGCGCTGCATGAAAGGCATCGGCGCATTGCTGTAGATGTTGGAGCGGTGGAAGATTTGCTTTTGGATGACGCTGAACACGCCCAGCGGCGTCGGCAGGCTGGGCACTCCGGTGGCAATGGATGTGTCGGCCACGTGCGTGCCGTCGCTGTAGAGGTGGAGCTTCTGCTGATCGATCGAAATGAAGATTTCCAGCGGGCCCTTCGGAATATTGCCGAACGGCTCCTTGCTGATGTGCTCGGCTTGTTTTTGCGGGGGCTTATGCCTGGCCTTGGCCGCGGCCGGTGACGAGCCCAGCGCAACCGCAACGGCGCAACCGAGCGCACAGACGCTGCCGAGCAGTGCGCGCCTTCGTCGCTCAGGGTCGGATGCGAAAGAGCGCCGCGCTTGTGCGATATTCAAGTTCTTGCCCCGGCCGAAGGGATTACGCGAATCGAGTGGAAATCTTACTGAACACGCTCGCTTCCCGCCACAACGCAACGGCACAGCGCATCGATTTTATCCTTATGGCTCATGGAAGACACAACCGTGACGCCGCCGATCTCATTCCCATTGCATTGGTCGAAATCCGCGCACCGCAGGTTCACGATTGTGGCGTGAGCGCAAAGGCTTTTGCCAAAAGCTCATAAGACCGCCGCCGCGCGGCATGGTCATACACCATGGTGGTGATCATCAATTCATCGGCGCGCGTCGATTCGATGAGCGCGCGCAATCGGCTCATGACTTTATCGATGCCGCCGACCACCAGCCGTGCGCGATGCCGGGCCATGCGCTCGCGATCGACCGGCGTGTAGGCATAGGCGGCGGCTTCTTCGGGCGAGGCGAGCGGCAGATATTCGCCTTTGGCCCGGCGCGCGTAGTGCAGATCGGCGCTGGCCGCGATGCGCTCGGCTTCGGCGTCGCTGTCGGCGGTGATCACCGCCGTGCCCAGGATGGCATAGGGCTCCGCCAAAGTTGCCGACGGCTTGAAATGGTCGCGATAGCTGAGCATCGCGCTCGCCGCATCGTAATCGGCGAAATGATGGGCGAACGAGTAACCCATGCCGACGGCGGCGGCGAGCTCGGCGCTGTAGCCGCTCGAACCGAGCAGCCAGATCGGCGGCAGCGCGACGTCGGCGGGCACCGCGCGCACGTTGCGGAACGGATGCCCTTCCGGAAAACCGCCGCGCTCGAACAGCAGCAGTTCCTGGAAGCGCTCCAGGAAGTCATCGCCTTGGCGCGGGTCCTGCCGGGCGCGCAGCGCATAGGAGGTCACCGGATCGGTGCCGGGCGCACGGCCCAGCCCAAGATCGATGCGTCCGGGGAACAGCGCCTCCAGCACCTTGAAGCGTTCGGCGACCATAAGCGGAGCGTGGTTCGGCAGCATCACGCCACCCGAGCCGACGCGGATGTGCGACGTCAGCGCCGCAATCTGTCCGATCATGATTTCCGGGCTGGAGCTGGCGATGTTCGCCAGATTGTGGTGCTCGGCGACCCAGTAGCGCTTATAGCCGAGCGCGTCGGCAAGCCGCGCCAGGTCGAGCGAATTGCGCAATGCCGCCGAGCCCGGCGTGGCCGTGGTGATTGGCGACAAATCGAGGATGGAAAGCGGGACCACGCGGGACGTACTTTTCCGAAAGCTGTGCCGGATGGACGATCCTAGCAGCCCTTTGCGGCAACGTCCGTCAGTTCCGCCTCAGCGCGCCGGCGGACTGACAAAGGGCCCGCCAACGGCTGGCGGCGCGGTTTTGAAATTGGGCGCGGGGAACGCCGCGTTCTGGTTGGCCGATTGGGCGATGGCAGTTGCGCGCGCCCGGCGGGCGCGGTGCAGCTTGGCGGCCTGCCGGTGCCGGCTGGCGGCTTTGCCGGCGTTGCTTTGCTTAGGCGGCTCGGCAGGCGCGGCTGCGGCCGGCCCGGCGGTTTCCGGCTTCGGCAGCTCGGTCGCCGGCGCGGCAGGCGAAGCTTGATCGTCCGACGCTTCGATGGCGGCGGTTTCCGACTCCGGCGCAGCGGCAGCAGCGGCAGCAGCGGCAGGGGGTTGCGCCGGCTCGCCGCTATCCGCTGCGGGCGCGACCGTAGCGGCGCTCGGCGGCCCGCCATCCGTGCTATCGGGCGCGCGCGAGATGCCCGCGGCAGCGCCCGCGATCATGGCCTCGCTTAATTGGAAGCGGGAGCCGAAGGATTGACCTGCGGTAAATGTCCCGGCCGGCGGCGCCGCATTGTCGGCGACGTACTGGAACGGTGTCGCGGTCGCCGGCAGGCGAGTCAGCGGCTCGTGGCTGACGCGGAAGGCGGCGAACACGCCGAAGCCAAAGCTCAGCGCAACGACCGCAAGCGCCATGGCGACGATCATGGATCGGACACTTGGAATCATTCGACCTCCAGTGCGCCCTTGCGATCCCGGAAAAGCACGCGTCACAATCGGATTTGGATGTAGCGCGGGCGAAGCCCACCGCATTCATGCCGGCTTGAGGTCCGGCGTCAGGAATTCGACACTAACTGAGTCGGGAAAAAATCAACGCAAAAAAATTCCGGCTGGCAACGAAGCGCCAGCCGGCTGATGCGATTGCGGGTGCAAGGAAAACCGATGCTACCGCGTCACCGTGGATGGCGCCGCGGCGGATACCGGCTGCGACGCACCCGGCAAGACCACCACGCGCGTGCCGACGTTCACCCTGGTGTAGAGGTCGGAGATATCCTCATTGGTCAGCCTGATGCAGCCCGAGGATACGAACGTGCCGATGGTCGACGGCTGATTGGTGCCGTGGATGCGGTACACCGTACTGCCCAGATAGAGAGCGCGCGCGCCAAGAGGATTGGTGTCGCCGCCGGCCATGAACCGCGGCAGATAGGGCTGCCGGTCGATCATTTCCTTGGGCGGAAACCAGTCCGGCCATTCCTTCATGCGGGTGATGCGCTCGCTGCCCGACCAGGTGAAGCCTTCGCGCCCGACGCCGATGCCGTAGCGCATCGCCTTGCCGTTGCCGAGCACCAGAAAGAGGTAGGTGTGCGGCGTGTCGATGATGATCGTGCCGGGAGGCTCAATAGTCTGGTAATCGACCATCTGGCGGCGGAACTGCGGCGGCAATTCCTGGCGCGGGCCGCTCTCGGGCTGATCTTCCGGCGGCAGCGCGGCGATCACCGAGCGGTTCGGCCCCGCTGCCGGCGCTGGATTGGCCGGCGCGCGCACCGAGCCGGTGACGTCGGCCCCGGATGCGTCGCCGATGTCGGCAGGCGGCCGCAGCGGCCCGCCGCCGAGGCTCGGTATCGGCTGCGGCGCCAAGTCGTCGGGGTCGGACGACATTCGGGGCATGTAGGGTACGAATGGGCCGCCGACCGCAGGCGCCTGGTCGTCGGAGCAGGGATCGCACGGCGGCGCGCGACTGGCGTCGTTATAGACCGGCGGCTGGCCGTAGGGAGCGCCGGCAGAGCCGTCATCGGGCGCCGGTAGCGGCGCACTCGAATAGGTCGGGGCCGGAGAATACTGCGCCGAGGCCTGGCCGAGCGAACCGGCAAGCGCAAACGCGATCACGACAAGGCTGAATGTGGAACGCAAGGTATGTCCCCCGGTAACCGCCGCAGTCTGCCGCGGATGTGGGAACAAGATTAGGCGGGAAAGAGGCAATAAAGCAGCAGACATCCCGCTCGGCGCCTGCGGAGCCGGTCTTCCGCCGGACGAGGTAAACAATTTGCTACCGATTGGCCTCTACCGCCGGGCCGGTAACATGTTATTGATATGCAGGGACTGGGTGCCACCACCGGGATGACAGGAGACGCGACATGAAGCGCATTGTGTGCGGTGCGGCCGCTTTGTGCCTGCTTCCTGCCGCGGCTCTCTACGCGCAAAGCTCGCCCATCGACGATCTCAAGGCCAAGGTCTTCGATGCCCGAACGGTGCAACAGACATTCGCGAAGGGGCTGAAATTCTGCAACCAATTGAACGGCACCAATTTCTATTTCGCGCCGCGCGATCGCGTCTTCGACCTCGAGGAATTTCATCGGTCGCTGGCTAGTCTTGTCAAACAGCAGGTTTTCAATCCGGAGAAAAAACGGCCCTGGAGCGAACAGGACGCCACCGATCGCTGGGCGCAGGTGCAGCAGGAGGCTGTCAAGGACAAGGCCAATTGCCAACTGGTGGCAAGTCTGCCCGACCTCGAGAAGCAGCTCGACGCGTTGCAGAAAACCGCTCCGACCGCCGAAAAGAAGAACTGACCCCGCCTACGCTCGCTTCGCGAACTTCAGTGCGGCGTGGGCGCCGAGCTGTACGATCTCGACTATCTCAGCGTGCGCAATGTGCGCGTCTGCTTGCAGGGTCATCTGCCGTTCATGGCGGCGGTGAACGCGGCGTACGAGACGCTCAAAGCGCTCCGCAACGGCTCCCCTCCGGCCGACATCAAGAGCGTCGCCTCGCCCGACCTGATGAAGCAGGTCACACGCCACGCGGACTACGCGAAATGGTCGAAGGAATTCCTCAATGCCGGCCTCGGCGGCGGCTGACCTCAAATCGACTTGATCGGCATTACCAATGGCTCGACGCGAGCACAGCTAGACGCGGGCTGTTATATACGCAACGATTGACGCTAGATTCTTCTGCCGCTCCTACACGGCTAAAGGTGAGCGATCTCGACGGGGTGCCGCGAGCAAAGGAATTATCAAATGCCATCCGTAAGCGACTGGAAGGTGCCGACCTCCGCGCAACCGAAACCGGAGGATTACGGCTACGACCTTGAGCAGGCCTTCGCCTCGGTTGTCGGCGTGCGTGCGATCATTCCGGCCGACGCCTATACGGCGGAAACGCTCGGCACCGAACGGGCCGGCAACGGAGTGTTCATCAGCAACGGCCTTGTCCTGACCATCGGCTACCTGATCACCGAGGCGCAGACGATCTGGATCAATCTCAACGACGGACGCTCGGTGCCCGGTCACGTGCTTGGCTATGACCAGGAAACCGGATTCGGACTGGTGCAGGCGCTCGCCAAGCTCGAAATGCCGGGTCTCGAAATCGGCAAGTCGGCCGCGGCCTCGGTCGGCGAACGCGTCGTGGTCGCCGGCGCCGGCGGCCGCCATTATTCGGTCGCCGCGCGCATTGTCGCCAAGCAGGAATTCGCCGGCTATTGGGAATATGTGCTGGACGAAGCGATCTTCACGGCGCCGGCGCATCCGAACTGGGGCGGCACCGCGCTGATCGGACCGGCCGGCGATCTCATCGGCATCGGCTCCTTGCAGCTGCAACACGCCGCCGAGAAGGGCCAGGCGCAGAACATCAACATGATCGTTCCGATCGACCTGTTGAACCCGATCCTGGACGATTTGATGAAATTCGGCCGGCGCAACGCATTGCCGCGGCCGTGGCTGGGTCTTTATGCGACGGAGGTCGAGAACCGGCTTGTCGTCGTCGGTCTCGCCGACAAGGGACCGGCCAAGCGCGCCGACCTGCGCATGGGCGACATCATCCTGTCCGTTGCCGGCAAGGAGGTTCGCGATCTGGCGAGCTTCTTCCGCCGTGTTTGGGCGCAAGGCCAGGCCGGCGTCGAAGTGCCGGTTTCGATCTACCGCGACGGCGACACCATCGACGTGCGCGTCAAGTCGAGCGAGCGCAATCGCTTCCTCAAGGGCCCGAGCTTGCACTAAGTATCGTCATTACGAGCCAACGGGTCCGGCCCGAAGTGGCCGGCCCGATGACAGGCTCCGCGAAGAGCAATCCAACGTTCAATGCAAGCCGCCCCTAGATTGCTTCGTCGCTACGCTCCTCGCAATGACGGCTCTACGAGTTTTCAAACAGCGCGCGCAGGCCCTCGCGATAGGTGGGATAAAGCAATCTGACGCCGAGCGTACGCTTGAGCGCGCCGTTGCGCACACGGCGGCATTCCTGCCAGAAGCTCAACGCTATCGGCGACATTGTCGGCGCCGCGTCCTCGAAGCGGATTTCCGGCGGCGACTCGACGCCCAGCAGTTGCGCGGCAAACGCGACCAGTTCGCCGGGCGGCGTCGGCTCGTCGTCGGCGACATTGAAAATTCCGGACGCCTGGCGCGCGAACGCGGCGTCGATCGCCTGGGCGATGTCGCCGACATGGATGCGGTTGAAAACTTGCCCCGGCTTGACGATGCGGCGGGCCTTGCCGCGCGCGACTTGGATGAGCGCGTTCTGCCCCGGCCCATAGATGCCGGCGAGGCGCAGCACCGCGATCGCGATGCCGCGGCGCGCACCGAGCTCCTGCCAGGCTTGCTCGGCCGCGAGCCGTGCGCGGCCGCGCGCCGAGCCAGGTTTTGCTGGCGCCGCCTCGTCGACCCACGCGCCGCCGCAATCGCCGTAAACGCCGACGGTCGAGAGATAAACGATCGAGCGCAAATGTTTTGCCTGGGATAGCGTGTCACCCAACGTGCGCAGCACGGGATCGCCGTTGTCGTCCGGCGGCACCGAAACCAGCACCAGCTCCGCCTCGCCGACCGCGTGACGCAGGTCCGGCGCCGCCGTTTTGCCATCGAACAGCAGCGCCGTGAGCCGTCCATCGTCATAGGCATTCAAGATTGCCGCCCGTTCGGCGCCGCGGACGGTGCCGGCGATGCGGCCGAATTTTTGGCCGAACATGCCGGCAAAATATTCCGCCGAGTAGCCCAGTCCGAAGCAAATCAGCGTCGGCATTGGATGCTGGTCACTCACACGCCGCCGCCCATTCTTCGATCACGTCCGGATCGGACTCTGGCGAGCGGTGCTGCGCCGCGCAGCGCGCGAGGCGCGCGCGATCGAGCCGGCCGAGCGCCCACACCGCCGCGCCACGCACCAGCGGCGAAGCATCGCCGAGCAATCGCTCGGCCTCGCCGGCAAGGCTCGCGTCCGCGGCGTTGCCGATCGCGATCAGCACATTGCGCAAGAAGCGGTTGCGGCCGATGCGCTTTACCGCGCTTTTGCTGAACAGCGCGCGGAATGCGGCGTCGTCGAGTTGCGCAAGCTCCGCGAGCAGCGGCGCGCGCAGTCCGGCACGAGCCTGAAGTTTCATTTCGCGGCCGGCCTGCGCGAACTTGTTCCACGGACAGACCGCGAGACAATCGTCGCAGCCATAGATGCGATTGCCCATGCGCGCGCGCAGCTGGCGCGGGATCGGGCCCTTGTGCTCGATGGTGAGATAGGAAATGCAACGCCGCGCATCGAGCCGGTACGGCGCCGGAAAGGCGTCGGTCGGGCAGACGTCGAGGCAGGCGTGGCAGGTGCCGCAATGATCGCGCAAGGCTGTGTCCGGCGGCAGATCGAGCGTGGTGAAGATCGCACCGAGGAAAAGCCAGGAGCCCAATTCGAGCGAAACGAGATTGGTGTGCTTGCCCTGCCAGCCGAGGCCTGCGGCTTCGGCAAGCGGCTTCTCCATCACGGCCGCGGTATCGACAAAGACCTTGATGTCGCCGCCCGCCGCATCGATCAGCCAGCGTCCGAGATTTTTCAGCCGCGGCTTGATCACCTCGTGATAATCGTCGCCCCGCGCATAGACCGAAATGCCGCCGCGCGTGCGTTCGTTGAGGATCGCAAGCGGATCGTCCAGCGGGCCGTAATTGACGCCGAGCATGACGATCGAGCGCACGTCGGGCCACAGCGCGCGCGGATCGCCGCGCCGGTCGGCCTTTGCCGCCATCCAGTCCATGTCGCCATGGGCGCCGGCGGCGAGGAACTCGCGCAACCGCTCGCCGATGTGCGGAACCGAATCCGGCCGCGCCACGCCGACCACATCGAAGCCTTGCGCATGGGCGGCTTCGGCGAGCGCCACCTTGAGCGCCTCCGGTGTTTCAGGTTTCAGAAGTCGAGATTGGCGT
>Ga0102924_1003509_pt1 | contig 16430 bp, 9 predicted proteins | sample PaiPotPPM11metaG_FD_80116 | JGI IMG/M metagenome (GOLD analysis project Ga0102924, IMG submission 80116) | Iron sulfur acid spring bacterial and archeal communities from Banff, Canada, to study Microbial Dark Matter (Phase II) - Paint Pots PPM... ... | reverse complement strand
GTACGTGTACTCCTCGAAGAGCCGCCCGCCTGGGGCGGCTCTTCGAGGAGTACACGTACTCGCGCGCGGAGATGCTCACGTCGTGGCGGAAGGGGACAGTGCTCGGCGACCTTTGCGCAGAGGTGGAACGCTGGCAGCGTCGATTGTGGCTGGCCATGTTCGGCGAATCGGGGATGGCCCACGCCCGCGGCGTCGTCCCGCTCCACGAGGCCGTCGGTCATCTCGTGAGCACCGACGAAGTCGCACGCCCTGCGGTGCACGTCTTCGGGTTTGCGCACTTCTCGTCGACCTTCCATCAGCTGCTGGGCCGCCTAGGACGCAACGGAGAGGTCGTCGTCTACTCGCTGAGTCCGTGCGAGGGCTTCTGGGAGGACGTCGACGCCAACGACCCGCCGCCTCTCCACTTGTGGGGACGGCCCGGCCGCGAGCACGTGCGCGCGCTCGACGCTGCCGCCGGCTTCGACCACGACGATCGGTTCGTCGAGCCGCCGCGCGGGACGCTCCTCGGGGAGCTGAAGCGCGACCTCTTGCACCGGGTGCCCGCGCGGGGATCCGTCGACCCGCGGTTCTCGTTCCTGCGCGACCAGAGCTTGCGCGTCCTGGAGCACGCGAGCGTCCGCCGCGAGCTCGAGGCCGTCGCCAGCGAAATCTGGGAGCTCATTCTCCACGACGAGACGCTGCGCTTCGACGAGATCGGCGTCTTCGTTCCGGACGGGGAAGTCGCATCCTACCTGGCGCACTTGCCGGCCGTCTTCGGGGAAGCTCACGGCATCCCGCACCAGATCGTGGGCGTCGCGACCCGAGGCGAGAGCCGGGTCGTCGAGGCCGTCGACCTTCTCCTCGCGCTGCCGCTCGGGCGCTTCACGCGCCAGGAGCTTCTGAGGCTCGCCGTTCACCCGGCGGTCGTCGCGAACCTCGACGACGTCGATCCGAATCGGTGGCTCTCCTGGTCGGACGCGCTGGGCGTCGTGCACGGCGCGGACCGCGCCGACCACGCACGGACGTACATCGAGCGCGACCTGTTCAACTGGGATCAGGGCCTTCGGCGGCTCGCGCTCGGCGCCTTCATGGCCGGCGACGGCAGCGGCGCCCGCGCGCCTCTGGCGCTCGGCCCAGACGAGTACGTCCCCTTCGAGGTGGCGCCCGCCGAGCTTCGTGACGCGGCTGCCTTCGGCGTCCTCCTTCGTTCGCTGATTGCGGACGCGCGCTTCGCTCGCGATGCGCTCCTCACGACGAAGGAATGGGCGAACTTCCTGGTCACGCTCGTCGAGACGTACGTCGCGCCGCCCACCGACGACGACGCCGAGGCCCTCGGGCAGTGCCTTCGGCGTCTGCACTCCCTCGCCGACGTCGACGTCGGTGGCAAGAGCGTGCCGTATCGCATCGCGAGCGAGCTCGCGCGCGCGCGCATCGGCGGGACCTCGAGCGCGCGGGGCGGCACCGGCGTGGTCGTCTCGCGCATCGCCGCGATGCGCGCCGTTCCGATGCGGTCGATTTTCGTGTGTGGACTCGGGGAGGGTCGCTTTCCCTCCTCCGATGCCGACGACTCGCTCGACCTGCGCTGGGCTCGCCGACAGCCCGGCGACGTGACCGCGCGCGAGCGCGACAAGTACGCTTTCCTCGAGCTTCTTCTGTGCGCCCGCGACCGTCTGTACGTGTCCTACGTCTCGCGCGATCCGCTCACGGGCGACACGCTCGCCGCGTCCTCGGTGGTCCAGGAGCTCTTGCATACGATCGAGCGCGGCTACGTCCGCGACCTGTCCGCCGTGAGGCTGCGTCACCCGCTGCGCCGGTGGGACCCCCGGTACTTTCCCGATCTGTTCGCGGCTGCGTCGGGATCGCCCGACGAAGACCGTGCGCTTCGGGTTCATATCCCGGAGGCGCGCGCCGAGGCGCGCGCGCTCGCGCTTCGCAACAACCTGCAAGGGCGTCGGATCCGTTGCGAGCTCGGGCAGCTGCAAGCGCTCGCCGAGCAAGACGTCGCCTGGAACGCGGTCGCCGAGAGCCTGGGGCTTTCGCGCCTGCCTCCGGCGGTCCCACCCCCGCCCGACGAGCGCGTCGTCGTCCCCATGTACGCCCTCGTGAAGTTCCTCGAGTTCCCCCTCCAGGGCTGGGCGCGCTTTCGCGTGGGTCTCGACGAGACCGAGGAGGACGACATCCTCGCCCGAGAGGACGAGCCCTTCGAGACGGACGTGCGCGACGAGACTCTTCTTCTGCGCGAGGTTCTCCTGAACGCGGCCAGTGGCGGCGGGTCCCTCGACCAGGCGTACGACGCGGTCGTCCGCGAACGCGAGCTGCGCTGCACGGGACCCTCAGGCATCTTTGCGCGCGGCGAGCGCGACGATCACCTGGCGACGCTCGAGGCCTGGCGCTGGGAGCTCGAGAAGGCGCAGATCGCGCTGGACCAGATCGAGGTGCACCGCTTCGGCCGCGCGGGCGAGCACGCGCGCGCCGATCACGCGCACGAGCCGCTCCTGCTCGACGTCGCCCTGGTCGACGAGCGCGAGGTCGAACGCATCGTGCGGGTGGAGATCGTCGGGCGCGCGCTCCCGTTCGCGGCGCACGTCCGCACGTCGCTGACGCTGCTCCGCCGCGCGCAGGAGAAGCGGGACGACCCCTGGATGCGCGCCGGCAGGGAGCGCTCGGCGCTACGGGCGTTCGTCGATCACGCGGTCCTCTCGGCGACGGGAATGGGCGGGGAGGCGCACACCTCGATGCTCGTGGTCGCCACGAACGAAGAGGCGCTGACCGAGCGCAGCGAGTTTGCGCCCCTGTCGCAGGACGAGGCGATCGTGTGGCTCCGCGAAGTCGCGCGTGAGCTGCTGGGCGGTCCCCACGCGTACTTTTTCCCCTGCGAGGCGATCTTCGCGCGCCAGCGCGTCGATCCACGCAGTCCGATCGTGCCGTGGCTCGAGCAGGCGCGCGACCGCTTGCGGGACCGAACGGGCCCGATGACCCTCCGGTCGGCCTACGGGCCGGTGCCGCGTCCTCACGAGTATCCCGTGCCGGACGAGGCCCGTGCCCGGTCGATGATCGCCCGGCGCTTCGGCGCGTGGTTCGCGAAGCGAAAGGAGACGCCGTGAACGCGCCGCCGGGTTTCGACCACGCTCCGGCGGAGCCGGAGACGTGTCGTCTCGTCGCCCGCCCCTCCGTCCTGCGGGACGTCCCGCTCGACCGGCACGTGGTCATCGAAGCCTCGGCGGGTACCGGCAAGACGTTCACTCTCGAGCACGTCGTCGTCGAGCTCCTTCTCTCGACGGACGTGACGCTGGATCGCGTCCTGGTCGTGACCTTCACCGAGAAGGCCACCAACGAGCTTCGCACCCGGCTTCGCGCCAAGCTCGAGCAGCTCCTCGCCCATCGCGCCGAGCTCGCGTCTCCGGAACAGGTGCGCGCCGGCGACTTCTGGACGCTCGACGCGGGAGCTCGGGAGCGCCTCGCGCGCGCGCTGCACGCCTTCGACTCGACGACGATCGCGACGATCCACGCCTTTTGCCAGCGGGTCCTGCGCGAGAACGCGTTCGCGAGCGGGCGCCTCTTCGACGAGCAGCACATCGACGGCCGCGACGCGTTCGGGCGGGCGATGCGCGAAGCGCTGCGCCGTGACGTGGCCTGCGACCCGCGGCGCGCCCCCTGGCTCGAGGCGGCGCTCGGTACCGGATTGACGGTCGCCGCCATCGAGGACCTCCTCTGGAGGTGCGTGCAGGGAAGAGGCGAGCTTCGTCCCCCGTTCGACCCTGCCGCCCTGGACGCCGCTCTCGAGGGGTTTCCTGCGGACGACGCTCGCCGTTTGTCCAACCAGGCGGAGATGCAGCGCTGGGGCATGCCGGCGAACACGGCGAAATCCCTGGCGCAAAAGCTCTATCGGGTTGCCGATGCGGTCGAGCGAGCACGCGAGCGCCGCAGCGCTCCCGCTTTCGTGCTGGAGGCGGGCTCGTTGGAGCTCAAGTACGTGCTCGAGAAGCTGACCGCGTCGCCGCCGCGCCCTGGGTCCGCCGCTCGTCTCGGCGCCGCGGCCGTTCAACTGGCGCGAGCCACGCCGCCGTTCGAGGCGGCGCTGGCGCAAGCGCTGCTCGGTACGGTAGAGCGCGAGCTCACACGACGAAAGCGCGAGGCCGGTCAGTACGACTTCGACGACATGCTCGAGCTCGTCGACGAGTCGCTCCGAGGGCCGGGCGGTCGAGAGCTGGCCGACGCCATGCGTGAGCGCTGGCGGTACGCGCTCATCGACGAGTTCCAGGACACCGACGAGACGCAGTGGTCGATCTTCCGGCGAGCGTTCTTCGAGCCCCCCGGCGCCCGCAGCGTCGTGTGCCTCGTCGGCGACCCGAAGCAGTCCATCTACCGATTTCGCGGCGCCGACGTAGACACCTACCTTCGCGCCAAGCGTGAGGTCGTCGCCGCGGGAGGGCGCCTCGTCACGCTGGAGCGCAACCAGCGCGCCACCGCGGCGCTCGTCGACGCCCTCAACGCCATCTTCGATCCGCTCGCTCCCGAGCCCATCTTCTCCGGCGAAGTCACGTACACGCCGGTCGCCTGCGCCCGTCCCGAATCGACGCTCGTGGACGGCGACGGTCGCGCCGTCGCGCCGGTGCACGCCCTCCGCTTCCCCTCCGGGAGCGGCGAGGCGCTGCCGCTCCCCCTCCTGGGCACGATCGTCGCGCGCGAGATTCTCTCGATCACCGACCCGTCGCGCCCCTGGAGGTTGAACGGCGCGCCGCTGGCCCCTAGCGACATCTTCGTCCTGACGCGCAACGCGCGCGAGGGACGGCTGCTCGGCGCGTCGTTGCGCGAGGCCGGGATCCCGCACGCCTTCTACAAGGAGGACGGCCTGTTCAGGACCGACGAGGCCAAGGAGGTCTGCACGCTGCTCGTCGCGATCGAGGACCCCGGCGATCGCGCGCGGCGGCTCGCTGCGTGGCTCACCCCCTTCTTCGGCCTGCCACTGGCGGCCCTCGAGCGCGGTCGCCAGTTGCCCGCGAGCCACCCGCTCTTCGCGCGCCTTCACGCCTGGAAGGCGCTCGCCGACGCGCGCGACTTCGAGCGGCTGTTCGAGAGCATCGTCCGGGAGTCCGGCATCGTTCGCCGCGAGATCTTCTTTGCCGACGGCGAGCGCGAGCTGACCAACTACCTGCACATCCTCGAGCTGCTCCTCGAGCACGCGCATCGTACGCACGCGTCCCTGCGAGACCTGATTCACGCGCTGGCCGGGCTCATCGCGGGCACCCGCCTCCCCCTGGATCTCGAGGGCAACGTGCAGAGGCTGGAGAGCGATCGCCGCGCTGTCCAGATCATGACGATTCACAAATCCAAAGGACTGGAGGCCAGCGTCGTCTTCGTGGCCGGCGGGTTCACGCAGCCGCCGGGCGACAAAGTGCGCATCTATCACGACGGCAGCGCGCGCCTCGCCTGGGTGGGCACGCTCGAGGACGCCGACGTCGACGCGCGCGTGAAGCAGGAAGAGCGCGAGGAGGAGCAACGCCTGATGTACGTGGCGCTCACGCGCGCGAAGGGCCGGCTGGTTTTGCCCTGCGCGGTCGAGGACGGGACCGGCAAGAGCAAGCGTCAGCGGGGCGAGGCTCGCACGCTCCGCGGCCCGTACGAGATCGTCAACCGCCGCATCGTCGAGCTCGCGCGGCAGCAGCCGCCCAGGCTGAGCGTCGAGGACGTCGTAGGATCGTCGGTGGCGCCGCGGCTGGCGACCATCGCGACGGACGCTCCCGGGGAGCCACCCATGGGTCTCCTTCGGGACCGTGATGAGGCCGCGCTCTACGCCGGTCCCCGCGAGCGACGCGCGGGTGCCATCGTGACTTCGTATACGCGCATGAAAGGGGGAGCGGCGCGGCCGACATTCGATTCGGCCGACGAGCGGCGCGTTGAGAAGGCGTTGGACGTCGCCGACGAGGCGGCGCCGACCGTGCTACGCGGCGCGCGCGCGTCGGGGATCTTCCTGCACGAGGTGCTCGAGCGCGTGCCGCTCGACTCGTTCGCGGCCGGGGACGGGATCGCGGCGTGGCGCGCGCGGGTCGCGCCGATCTTCGACGAAGCGATGGCCACGCACCGCATCGACGTCGCGCAGCGCGGACACGCGGAGAGTCTCGTATGGGCAGCGTACACGACGCCCATCGCTCTCCCCGGCGGACGGCGCATCGCCGGCCTCGCTTCGGCTGCGCGGCTCGTTCGCGAGATGGAGTTCGTCTTTCCCATCCCGGGGGATGACCACCGCGGCTACGTGCGCGGCTCGCTCGACGTGGCGTTCGAGCACGACGGCCTGACCTACTTCGTCGACTGGAAGAGCGACTCCCTCCGTTCGTACGAGCCGGGCGACCTCGCGCGCCACGTGCGCGAGCACTACGTCGACCAAGTGACGCTGTACTCGCTGGCTGTCGTGAAACTCCTCGGCGTAGGGACTCCCGAGCAGTACACGGCGCGCTTCGGGGGGCTGGTCTATTGCTTCTTGCGCGGGCTGGACGCCGACGGCCGCGGCCTGTGGTCCGCTAGCCCGAGCTGGGGCGACCTGCTCGCCTCCGAGCTCGCGCTGCGCGCACGCAGCTACCGCGGGAGGGGCGCGTGAGCGGACTCACTCCGCTCGGAACCGCGCGCCTGAGATTCCAGGCGGCGGCCGGCGAGGCGTCCGACGTCTCGCTCGCCGTCCCCGAAGACGAGTTCGAGCCGTGGTATCTGGGCTGGGAGATCGGGAGATGCGCTCGTGGCCTCGCGCCGGACGACGAGGCCGGCGTCGCCGCGCTCGCGGCAGCGAGCATGGCCGCCACGCGTGCGGGTAGCACGCGTCTCCTTCTGCAGGAGCCGCAGCTCGCATCGGCCCTGGCGCTGGCCGGAATGCCCACCGCGCTTCGCGCCGCCATGGCCGTGCTCGAGCGCGTGCGCGCCGGCGCTGCCGCGGACCCGCTCTTGCAGGTCATCGGGCGGCCGGGCGAACGCAAACCCCTCCTGCTCGACGGGGACTGGCTCTACGCCGAGCGCATGTACGTCCTGGAGGAGCGCTTCAGCGCTCGCATTCGCGAGCGAGTCGCGCAAGCGCCCGCCGGCCGAGATCCCCGCGCGCTTCGTCGCGCGGTCGCCGCGGTGACCGCCGGCCCGCCGCCGCTGACGGACGAGCAGAAGCGCGCCGTGCAGCAAGCGCTCGGGAGCTCCGTCGCGCTCATCACCGGGGCCCCCGGCACCGGCAAGACCACCATCGTCGTAGCGCTCGTCCGCGCACTGTCATGGCTTGGCGAGCGGCTGGACGGCATCGCCGTGGCGGCGCCGACCGGAAAGGCCGCGCAGCGCCTGCAGGAGTCGCTGCGCACCGGGCTCGCGTCGGCGGCTCGCGACATGGCGGACGTCGCCCTCGCGCAGGCCGTTCCTCCGCCGCAGACGTTGCATCGCCTGCTCGGCTGGTCTCCGCAAACCGCTCGCTTCGCCCACCACGAGAACAACCGCATGCCTCATCGGGTTGTCGTGGTCGACGAGGCTTCGATGGTCGACCTCGCCATGATGGATCGCCTGGTGCGCTCGCTGCGGTCGGACGCGCGCCTCGTACTGCTGGGCGACGCCGATCAGCTCCCGTCGGTCGAAGCGGGCGCTGTCTTCCGGGATCTCTGCTCGGCGCTCGGCGCCGTTCGCCTGACCGTCAACCTGCGGGTCGCCCGCGAGCCGAGTGCGCGGCGCATCGTCGCCGCTGCCGGGGCGGTCAATGCAGGGAGGACGGATGCGACGTTCGCCGAGGCGGTCGCGACGCGCGCGAGCGTCCGGGAGCTCCGGTTCGAGGGCGTCGAGCACCTCGCCGCGTCTTGGGAAGCGACCGGGGAGGCTGTGCTGGACGCGTGGTGGCAGACGCGGTTCGCGTCGATGGAGGGCTTCCCCGCCCGCGCAACGCGCACCTTCCGGGCGCACGGCGACGTCGTCGACCCCGACGAGAGCCGCGACCTGGGTGCGCTCTTCGACGTCTACGCGCGATCGCGCGTCTTGTGCGCGACGCGCGCAGCGGGTCTCGCGACCAGCGTGGAGGCCATCAATGAGCGCATGCTCGCGCGCTTGTACGGCGCTCGGTCGCGCGCATCGCGCTGGCGGCGGACCCCACGGCCCAGCGCCGGCGCACCGCTCGTCGTCGAGCGCAACGACTACGAGCGCCAGCTCTACAACGGCGACCCCGGAATCGTCGTACGCGCCGGGCATGGCGAGGACGCCCCCGCGCTCCTCGCGGTGTTTCGGCGGAACGGCACGCCCGAGGCGTCCTTCGAGGCCCACCCGCTCGACGCCCTGGCCGATGTGAGCCCGGCCTTCGCGATGACGGTCCACAAGGCCCAGGGCTCGGAGTTCGACCATGTGCTGGTCGTCTTGCCCGAGCGTGACCTACCTCTTGTCACCCGCGAGCTCGTCTACACAGCCATCACCCGCGCGCGCCGTTCGGTGGTGCTGGTCGGCTCCATGGATCTGCTCGCCCGTGCGGTGTCGCGCGTCGTCGAGCGGTACTGCGGTATCGCCGAAAAGCTTCGAGGATCCATCCGGTAGCGGCCCTCGCTCGCAACCTTTCTGGTCGCACACTGCTCGAGCATGCTAAACATACGAGCAGTCGAGACGCAGCCATGGAACAGGCGGCAAGAACGCTTGCGGCGGTGCAGCTCCCGCTCGAGACCGTACGTCCGCGGCCGACCGCGTCGCCGGCGCCGTTGGTCCTCACGCTCGAGGTGTCCGACCCCGACGTCATCGCCGAGCTGCGCCGGCACACCGACGGAGACGACCGGCAGCGATACGCACTGTCGGCGCTGCGCGTCGGGGTCCTGGCGCTTCGGGCGGCGAACGGCCAGGTCGACGCGGGAGCCGTCCGCGAGGCCGGCGCCGCCCTCATCGGCGAGGTGCGCGACCTTCTCTCGGTGCGCGCCGCGGAGGTCACCGAGCGCGTCTCGTCGTCGCTCGCCCAGTTCCTCGATCCGCAGAGCGGCGCGCTGCAGCAGCGCCTCCAGTCGCTGCTGCAGAACGATGGGGAGCTCGATCGCTTGCTTCGCGCTCACGTCGGGGGCGACGACTCCGCCCTTGCACGTTCGCTGTCGGCGCACCTCGGCGAAGGAAGCCCCATCTTCAAGCTCCTTTCCGCCACCGACGCGAGCGGCCTGCGCGCCCAGCTGGCCCGCACCGTCGAAGAGGCCCTCGCCGAGCAGCGCAAACACATCCTGCGCGAGTTCTCGCTCGACCAGAAAGACTCCGCTCTTTCCCGGCTCGTCGCCGAGTTCTCGCTCGACGACGACGGCTCGGCGCTCAGCCGCCTCTCGAAGATGCTCGCGGCGACGAGCGAGCAGATCGGCAAGAACCTCACGCTGGACGACGAGGGGTCGGCGCTCGCGCGCTTGCGTCGCGAGCTGCTCGTCACGATCGACCAGCTGACGAAGAACAACGCTGAGTTCCAGGCGCAAGTGCGCGAGACGCTGGCTCGCCTCGATGCACGCAAGCGCGAGCAAGCGCGCGCGCCGGCCCACGGTATCGCCTTCGAGGAGCGGCTTGGCGCGCTGGTCGCCGAGGAAGCGCAGCGCGTGGGCGACCTGTACGAGGCCACCGGGGAGACGACCGGCGCGATCAAGCAATGCAGGAAGGGCGACCACGTCGTCGAGCTCGGGGCCGAGTCGATCGCCGCGCACGCGCGCGTGGTCTGGGAGGCCAAGGAGAAGCAGTCGTACTCGCTGCGGTCCGCGCTCGAGGAGATCGCCGATGCGCGGCGCAATCGGCAAGCGCAGGTGGGCGTGTTCGTCTTCTCGCGGAAGACCGCGCCCGAGGGGCTCGAGTCCCTTCAGCGGCACGGCTGCGACGTCGTCGTCGTCTGGGACTCCGAGGACCCGGGCAGCGACATCGTCCTTCGCGCGGCCTACAGCCTTGCCCGGGCGCTGGCAGTTCGCGAGCGCCGTACGGACCATGCGTCCCAGGCGATCGCCGAGATTGAACGAGCGTCGCGGAGCGTCGAGCGGCAAATCGGCTACCTGGACGATGTCCGCAAGTGGGCCGAGACGGTGAAGGGGCACGGCGAGAAGATCGCCGAGAGGTCCGGCAAGATGGCCGAGGAGCTCCGCCGCGAGGTGGAACGGCTCGATTCGCAGGTTGCCTCGATGCGTACCGCGGGGGAAAGCGGTTGAACGGCCTCCGCGAACAATCCGCGGAATCGTCACGCTGCTGACATAACGGCTCAGTTTACGGTGGGGCGCCCCCGGAGGTCCCGCACCGTGAACGCGTCCGTCCCGCTCTCGATAGCGACGTTGCTCCTCTTTCCGCGGATTGCATTGGCGCAGACGCCCGCTCCGGCGCCGTCTCCCGCGCCTCCGGCGTCGGCCGCGCCATCGACGGCAGCGCCACCCGCAACGGCCGCTGCACCTGCCGCCTCCACGCCACCCGCCGCACCGTCCACCGCGGCGCCGCCGCCCAGCGTCCTGGTCCCCCCGCCGGTTCCCGCCCCGGTCCCGGCGCCGGCCGCCGGCGCAGCGCCCGCCGCCGTGGTCGCGCCCTCGACGTTTCCGGCGACCATACCGCCTGCTCCGCAGGCCGGCGCGGCTCCTCCGGCCACCGTGTCCGCCCCGACGCGCCTGCCCATCGAGTTCGCCTCGCTGCGCCTGATGCGCGAGAAGGGCATCATCACCCAAGGCGAATACGACAGCGCAGTCCGCGACCTCACCGAATCTACCGGGCAGCGCGCTCCCGACCAGGGGACGGTGGTGCTCGGGAAGTGGGCCACGACGCTCTACGGCTTCGTCGAGTCCGACAACATCTACGACACGACCCGAAGCTTCAACGATCTCGCGGGCGCGGGCGCCGTCTCGCGCGCCGAGACCCAGGCCGGGCAAAACGGGCGGTTCACGATGGGGGTGCGCAACTCGCGCATCGGCTTCCGCCTGAAGGCCCCCGAGATCGCGGGCGAGATTCGCACGAGCGCGATGCTCGAGATGGACTTTCTCGGGACGCAGGCGATCGGAACGGGCACCGGCCAGGTCAGCGAGGGGTCGTTCTTCACGAGCCCGCTCCTCCGCATCCGGCATTTCAACTTCAAGGTCGAGACCCCCGTCGTCGACTTCCTCGTCGGCCAGTACTGGCAGCTATTCGGGTGGCAGAGCGCCTACCAGCCGAACTCCGTCGAACTCCAGGGGCTCCCCGGCGAGCTCTACTCGCGCACGCCGCAGATCCGCATCAGCAAGACGATCAAGGCCAAGCCGGTGATCCTCGAGCTGGCCGTGGCCGCAACGCGCCCGGTTCAGCGCGACTCCGCCACCCCCGACGGGCAAGGGGGCATTCGCTTCGCGATCGACTCGTGGACCGGCGTGCAGACCGTCGGCGCGACCGGGACGCAGGTCTCGCCGCTGTCGATCGCCGCCACCGGCCTGCTGCGCCACGTGGCCGTCGATCAATGGGCCGCCAGCCCCAAGACGACCAACGACATCGGCTTGAGCGCGTTTGCGCTCGACGCCTTCGTGCCGGTCATCCCGGGAACCAAGACGCACAAGGACAACTCGTTCTCGCTCAACGGCGAATACGCGACCGGTTACGGGTTCGCAGACATGTACACGAGCCTGTCCGGGGGCGTCGCGTTCCCCGCGCTTCCCACGCCGCCCGGATCGATGACCGCTCTTACCTACACGCCCGACATCGACTCCGGTATCGTCACGTACGATTCGGGAGGCGGGCTGCACGGCATCCAGTGGACCTCGATGCTCTTCGGCGCGCAGTACTACGTGCCGGGCACCCAGGGGACCGTCTGGATCTCGGGGAACTACTCGCACTCGAGCTCGGACAACGCGGCCAAGTACGTCGTCGCTTCGACGCCGACGGCGCTGGCCACCGCGCTCAGCAAGCTGCGGGATGTCGAGGACTGGTTCGACGTCAACCTCTTCGTCGACCCCACACCGGCGGTGCGCGTGGGAATCGAGTACGCGAACTACAACGACATGTACTTCGACGGCCACCACGCCATAAATCACCGCGGACAGCTATCCGGCTTCTTCATCTTCTGAAGGCGGCGTCGTCCTCGTCGCGCATGCGCGACGTCGATTCGCGGAGTAGAGTTGCGCCATGGTGCGATGTCGCGCTGCCATGGGAGCGGCGATCGCCGCGTGCGTGCTGGTGGGCCCCCGCGCGAGCGCTCAGTCGGCGCCCGAGGCGAGCGAGACCGGTACCCCCGCCGACGTGCCGACGGACGATCCTTATGCAGACACAGACCCCGCAGCATTGACCGATTTCCGGCCGACGCTCGATCCGCACGGCACATGGGCGGACGTTCCAGGGTACGGGACCGTGTGGATACCCGACCCCAATGAGGTGGGCGAAGGCTTCCAGCCTTATGACACCGCCGGCCACTGGGACTACGTCGACAGCGATTACACGTGGGTCAGCGACTACGTGTGGGGCTGGGTCTGCTTTCACTATGGCCGCTGGGTGGTCAGCGGCGGGCGCTGGGTCTGGATCCCGGGGCACGCGTACGCGCCTGCATGGGTGTCCTGGCGTCTCGGAGACGGCGAGTACCCGTACCTCGGCTGGTCACCGATGCCGCCGTCCTGGGTGTGGATGGGCGGCGTCGCGTTCGGGCTGGGGTTCTCGCCCTGGGAGCCGTGGGCCTTCGCCTCATACGGAGACGTGCTCGGGCCGGGTCTTCCCACGCGAGTGATCACCGGCGAACGCGCGACGCCCATCGCGCCGCACACGCGGCCGTATGCGCCCGCGCAGCCGACGGTCGGCTCCGCTGCGGGCGCGACGGCTTCGGCGCCGCGCGGGCCTCCGCCGACGATGCTCGGCCTCGACGTCGCACGACTTCCGCGCCCGACGAGAAGCGAGCGCGAGCTGCGTGCTCGGCAGTACGCCCGCCCGTCCACCGCGATGCCCCTCGGCGCGCGTCCGGCGGCGCCGCGCGCGCCTTTCGTCCGTTACGCCTCTCCCCCGACAGGGGTCCCACATGCGCCGGCGGCGGCGCGCGGCGGTGGCCGAGCCCGGCGCTGACCCTTGACGTCGTCGAGCGCCCGCGATACCTGACGGCTCCCCCGCTGCAAGCAGGGCCTGACAACCAAAACCGCGACCTTGGGTGAATGGGAAGCCGGTGCGAATCCGGCGCGGTCCCGCCACTGTAAGTGGGCAATGCCCGTCTCGATGCCACCCGGTCTTCAGCAACCGGGGAAGGAGAGGCGGGCGCCTCGTAAAGCTGCAACACGAGGCCACGCCCCCGAGCCAGGAAACCTGCCCGAGGCGCCGAGCGAGGTGCTCATGCCTTCAGCTCTCCCGCGGCAGGGTGCGGATCTCACCCGGGTGCCGCCCTCGTCCAACCCAACGTTCATTCTCCTCGGCCACGGAAGCCGGGAGGCTGCGGCCAATGACGAGTTCGAGCGCTTCGTCGACGCCTGGCGCGTACACCGTGGCGCCGGCGCCGCGGTGATTCACGCCTACGTGGAGCTTTCTCGGCCCTCCCTCGACGACGCGCTCGCCACCGCGGCAGCCACGGCGGACGAGGTCCTCGTCCTTCCCCTTTTCCTCTTCGCGGCGGGGCACGTGAAGAACGACGTCCCCCTCGCGCTCGCCCGCGCGCGCGCCCTTTTCCCCGGCGTGCGCTTCACCGCGGCACCTCCCCTCGGTGTTCACCCCGATCTCGCCGCGCTGGCGTTCGAACGCGCCGCCGCCGCGGCCCCTGTCGAAGGGCGAGACGCAGAGGGCACGGCTCTCGTCGTCGTCGGCCGCGGCTCGAGCGATCCGGACGCCAACGCCGATTTCTGCAAGCTCGTTCGCCTCGTGGGAGAGGGGCGCAAGCTGCTTCGTGTGGAACCGACGTTTGCGGGCGTCACGCGCCCGCTCTTCTCCGAGACGCTGGAACACGTCGCCCGCGCGCGACCCGCGCGCATCGTCGCCTTGCCGTACCTTCTTTTCGCAGGAAGGCTCGTCGATCGGCTGCGCGCTCAGCTCGCCGAGTTCGCGGAGCGCTATCCCTGGACGCGTGCGGTCCTCGCCGCGCCGCTCGGCGCGGACTCGCGCATCCTGCGCCTCCTCGACGAACGCGCCGAGCAAGTCCGGACGGGCGCCCATGCGCTCCCGTGCGATACCTGTCTGTATCGCACCGAGATCCCCGGGTTCGTCGAGCAAGTCGGCGGGCTGCGGGCGATGCTCTGGAGCGCGCGGCACTCGCTCACCCATACGCAAGCGATGCCCCATGTTCATGCGCACCGGCCCGTGAAAAAGCACGTGCTCGTGTGCACCAACGCCGATTGCGCCGACCGCGGAGGCCTGAGTGTGGTCGAAGAGCTGCGCCGGGGAATCAAGCGCGCCGGCGTGCAGCGCGACGTGAGAGTCACGAAGACGTCGTGCATGGGGCGCTGCGGCGAAGGCCCGACCGTGGTCGTCTACCCCGACGGCGTCTGGTACCGGAGCGTCCGGGCGGAGGACGCCGGCGAGATCGTCCGGGAGCACATCCTCGGCGATCGGCTGGTGTCCCGCATCGTCGACAACGTCATGTGAGCGGAGAAAACAACGATGGCATGTCATGAAATCGCCGCGCTTCGACTGGGGTTGATGCAGGTCCTCGGCGTTCGGGACGACGCCGAGCAACAGCACGAGCTCGCGGAGCTCGGCGACGCCGTCGAGAAGCCCGGCGCGTTGCGCGCGCTGGCTTCGGCGCGCGACCTCGAGGCGATCGCGACCCTGTACGCCGCGGCGCTCTCCGATTTGTCCGAGCGCATTGCGCGCACGCCGGCGAGCGATCCCAAGCTGCCGTACCTGCGATCCCTTGCCATCCTGACGAAAAAGGTGGAGCTCGATCTTCGCGCGCAGGTCGACGCGCTCACGCGCTTCTGGCGCGAGCTCGACGAGATGCACGATTACGTCCACGAGCTCTACCCGGTGGACTGAGGGATGGCCGTCGCGCGCACCGCCCGCATCGACCGAGCCCACCACGTAGGCGCGTCGGCGCGCGCAATCGACCTGCGCCTGTCGGGCGACGAGACCCTCGGCTTCGTCGGCGGCCAGTACGTCATCGTCGACACGGGAGTCGATCTGCCCAATGGCAAGCGCGCGAAGCGCGCGTACTCGATCGCGTCGAGCGATTGCGAGCAGCACGGCTTCCGCCTCATCGTGAAGCTCGTTCAGCCCGGCCATGGCTCGCACGCCATGCATTCGATGGCCGAGGGGTCGACGGTGACCTTCAGCGGGCCGTGGGGCAAATACGTCCCCGACGCACTCGCTACCGGGGACGCGCTCGTCTTCGCGACCGACACGGGCATCACCGCAGCCATCGGTCTCCTGCGGGGGAGCGGGTTCGCCCATGTGCGCGCGGGCGTGCGCGTGGTCTGGTACACGTGCGGTGACGACGATTTCGTCCCCGAGTCGTTCGTGCGCGACGCCCTCGGCCCTTTTGCCGAGCGGCTGACCGTCGAACCCGCGCTCGCCGTGGACCACCCGGAGCGCGCCGTGCATGCGCTGCAGGCGGCGCTCCGCCACGACGCGCGCGGCACGGCCTTCCTATCCGGCGACGGCGCGGTCGTTCATCCCGTTCGCGACGCCCTCGTCGCGCGGGGCGTCCAGACGGACCAAGTGCGCCTCGAGTCGTTCTTCAACAACCCGGCGAGGAAGTCGCCGTGACATCGCCGCCGGCCGCGCCGCGCCCGGACCCTCCGCCTCGCGACCGGACGGGGCTGCGCACCGGCTTCACGACCGGCGCGTGCGCCGCGGCCGCGGCGAAGGCGGCCGCCCGCATGCTGGTGCGCGGCGACGCGAGCGCGTCCATCGAGACGACGCTCCCGAACGGCTCGCGCGTCAGCTTCCCCTTGGCGCGATCGGAGAGGGCGGATGATCGCGCCATCGCCAGCGTGATCAAAGACGCCGGCGACGACCCGGACTGCACGCACGGGGCGGAGATCGTCGCGGAGGTCGTGCTGAGCGGGCAGTCGGGGGTCGTCCTGCACGGCGGTCCAGGGGTCGCGACCGTCACGAAGCCGGGCCTCGGCCTCGAGGTAGGGGGGCCGGCGATCAACGCCGTCCCGCGCCGCAACATCACCGAGATGGTCCTCGAGGAGCTCGCAGGAAGTGCGTGGAACGGCGCCGTCGTGACGATCTCCGTGCCCGGCGGCGAGGAAATGGCGAAGAAGACGACCAACGCACGCCTGGGGTTGCTCGGAGGTATCTCGATCCTCGGGACGAGCGGGATCGTCAAGCCGTTCTCCACGGCCGCGTATCGCGCCAGCGTCGTTCAGGCGATCGACGTTGCGCGCGAGCGTGGAATCGAGGAGCTGGTCCTCACGACGGGCGGCAAGAGCGAGCTCTACGCAATGAAGCTGCATCCCCACCTGCCCGAGGACGCGTTCGTGCAGGTCGGCGACTTCGTCGGGACCGGCCTGCGGCACTGCGCACGCCGCCAGGCGCGCCGGGCCGTCGTCGTCGGGATGATGGGAAAGCTGTCGAAGATGGCGGACGGCAAGATGATGACC
>Ga0102924_1003508_pt1 | contig 16432 bp, 17 predicted proteins | sample PaiPotPPM11metaG_FD_80116 | JGI IMG/M metagenome (GOLD analysis project Ga0102924, IMG submission 80116) | Iron sulfur acid spring bacterial and archeal communities from Banff, Canada, to study Microbial Dark Matter (Phase II) - Paint Pots PPM... ... | reverse complement strand
CGCGAATTCCATCAGGGCCAGCGGTCAGCGACCGCATCCAAAGGCCGCATACATGACCGCTCCCGATCAGTCTGCCAAACCGCCAGAAAGTCCTTGCCGAGAGGGGGCCGTCCATACATGACGGAGGTGCCACGAGCCCTACGCAGAGCGTCCCCGATCGAGCGTGAAAAGATCCTGCGGCTGTTCCACGCCGCGCAAGGCGTAGCGGCCCACCGACACCAGCCGGTTCTGCTCCGGGCCGAGCGATTCAAAGAACGCCGACGAAAAAAGAATCGGCTGATCGACCAGCCGGCACATCGCTGCGATCCGGCTGACTTCGTTCACCGCGGGACCGACCACGGTGAAATCAAGCCGCTCGCGGCTGCCGAAATTACCGTAGACGACCTGGCCGAAGTGAAGCGCGAGATAGAGATCGGTCGCCGGCAACCCGCCAGCGAGACGCTTTGTCTTGAGCTTGTCGACACGGTCGAGCGTTTTCTGCGCCGCGGCGAGCGCCGCACGGCACGCGGCATCGCGATCCGCGCCGGTGAATATCGCGAGCGTGCCGTCGCCGATGAGCTTGAGCACATCGCCGCCTTCGCCGTGGATCGCCGAGATGACCGTTTCGGCATAATCGTTGAGAAAAGGAATGATCTCCTCGGGCTGCGCATGGTCGCAAATGCGCGTGTAGTCGTGCAGATCGCTGAACCACAACACGGCTTCGATCGAGGCCGAGATGCCGCGGGTGATGCTGCCTTTGAGCACCCGCGCACCGGGATCGCGGCCGAGATAGGTTTCAACGAGCGTCTTGGCGATGCGGCCGAGCGTGGCCGATTTGATCGCGAGCGCCAGCGAGGGCGTGAGCCGGCGCAGCGCCGTGGCCTGCCAGTCGGTAAAGCCGTCAGGCGCATCCGTGGACCAGGAGGAATAGACGCAATCCATCTCGCCGATGATGGCGTCGCCGCCGAAGCGATCGACCACCGCGACGAATTCGGTCATGCCAGCCAGGAAGAGATCGCTGAACACCGGAAACTCGGTGACCGTTTGCGCGTTCAGCCGCCGCCGCAACATCGAGGAGCCGCTCTCGACCAAACGAAAGAACGGGCTTTGCTGCCAGCGCGCCATCATCTCGCCGTCGCTGGGCTGAGCGTATTCCGTGGCGGTGGTTTCTGCTTTGGCAGCGTGCCAGGCATAAGCGCGTCCGCCGTAAGTCGGATGCAGCGTGTCGATGAACACTTGCGCGCGCACCAAGGGCAGGCCCCGCGCGAGAAGACGCGTGCAGAACTCCGTCACCATCGTGGTTTCGTCGAGACCGCGCAGCCCGGCGTCGCTGATCCAAGCCGCAACCTCGGCAAATTGCGCGTCGTCCATCGCCAATCCTTATCGCGCCTGCCCTCGCCGCGGCGGCGTTCTCGCGACGTAAATGGCATGTCCTCATGCAACGCGGTAGTGCGAAACCCTCCCGGACGAACAGACCCACGGGCCGCCTTCGCGGTCCTTTCGGCCGCGAATCAGCACGTGTCGTATAATGTGCGCCGGGGCGAGCGCTCTTCACGGAGGCGATCGATGCCGTCTTTGCGCCTGAGCCTGATTATGGCGGCGGCGGCGCTTTGCCTGATGGACTGCGGGGGTGGTTTGACGGCGGGCCTTGCGGCCAAGAACTACAATGCGCTGAGCGCCAGTCTAAAGAAGGACATGTCGGAGCGAGATGTTGCGACAACGCTTGGATCGCCGCCCGACAAAGCCGACCTCGTCACTTGCACCGATCCCGAGGGCAAGCCATGGCAATGCCGAACGTGGATCTACGCCGGCGGCAAGCCCAAAAACAATCTGCGCGTGGTCTTCTATCAGGACCAGAGCAGCGCTTGGCGTGTCGTCACCTGGGATCTTTTTTGAACGTAGAAACCTAATTGAACTCGGGATCTGTATCGAGCCTAATTCCGCGCGATGATCTCCCACTCGCCGCGATGCACGGCGGACTTGTCGGCGGCCAGGCCGGGGCGGCGACGCAGCAGGCGGGCCGAACGGCGGCGGCCGATCGTGGTGCGGCGGCGGCGGCGCCAGGTCGGGGCCTCGACGCGGACGGCGCCGAGCCGCGCGAACGGCTCGCGCAGGCTGCCGTCGTTTTCGGCGACCAAAAGCGGAAGTCCGAGGACACGGCCCCAGGATTGCCACTCGGCGACGATGTCGTCGCATTCCGGCGACGCGAACAGCGGCAGCGACAAAGCCGGATCGTCGTGTTCAAGCACGACCGCGATTTCGGTCGGCAAAGAATTGGAAGAATTGGCGTTGTCTGCACCTTGAAGGCGGATGGCCACACCGCGGAACGCGGCGACCGGCATGTTCAGCGCCATGCGCATGCCGCGCACGGACCGCCGCAGCACCACACGCTCGCGATGCAATTCGACGATGCGCCGGTGCTCGTCAGCCGCCTCGTCGGCGGCCTCGAAACGCACAGGTAAAGCGAAGGGGTCGAGCCGCAGTGCGCGGCTCGACCCGGCAGCGGTCCTGCCGGCTTCCATTTGACGCCTCGAAACGCAAGCTCCCCCCGGACTGTGCCGCCCGGTTGCCGCAACCATGCCAGAGTGCGGTCGCAATCGGCTTAAGAACCCTGGTTAAAGGGAAGTAGCGAGGCCGCGAACGTCCTGCATGATTGACGAGTCGTTGCCGCGATGTCGTCATTTTTCGGCAATGCGGGTTGCATCGCGCGCGCCGAGCGCACATCTTGCCAGTACTTGTTCGCGCAAATTTACCTGTTCGCGCAAATTCTGCGAATATGTCGCGAGCTTGTGTTGCACTCCGGCCCCTCATAAACCAATTGCAAACCGCAAATGTCATCGCTCCTCGATCAATCCGCCCTCGCCGATCTTGCTGAACGGCTCGTTGCCGCCGCGCGCCGCGCCGGCGCCGACCAGGCCGACGCCGTTGCCGTGCGCTCGGTCTCGCTGTCCGTCGATGTCCGCGACGGCGCGGTCGAGGAATCGCAGCGCGCCGAAGGCGACGATGTCGGTCTGCGTGTCCTCGTCGGCCACAAGCAGGCTGCGATCTCCACCAACGACATCAATGGTGACGGCCTTGATGCGCTCGCCGAGCGCGCCGTCGCCATGGCGCGGACGGCGCCGGAGGATAAGTTCGCGGGCCTCGCCGATCCGGCCTTGCTGGCGCGCGAGTTCGCCGATCTCGATCTGCTCGATCCGGATGTGCCGAGCGTCGATGTGCTGGAAAAGCGGGCACGGCTCGCCGAGCAAGCCGGCCTTGCGGTCTCGGGCGTCTCGAAGTCTGGCGGCGCGTCGGCCTCCGCCGGCATCGGCGGCATGGTGCTGGTGACGAGCACCGGATTTCAGGGCACGACCATCGGCTCGCGGCACTCGATCTCGATGTCGGCGATCGCCGGCAGCGGCACCGGGATGGAACAGGATTACGATTACACCTCGACGCTGCACGCCTCCGATCTCGACAAGGCCGATGAGATCGGCCGCCACGCCGGCGAGCGCGCGGTGGCGCGCTTGAATCCGCGCAAGGTGTCGACACGGAAAGTGCCGGTGATTTTCGATCCGCGCATTTCCGGCTCTCTGGTCGGTCATCTCGTCAGCGCCGCCAATGGCGGCGCCATTGCGCGCAAGACGAGTTTCTTGCGCGAGAATCTCGGCGAGCGGATTTTAGCCGAGGGCCTCGACATCGTCGACGATCCGCGGCGCTTGCGTGGCCAGCGCTCGCGGGTGTTCGACGCCGAAGGCGTCGCCACGCGCAAGATCAAAATCGTGGAAGACGGCGTGCTCAAGACCTGGATCCTCGACAGCGCGACCGCACGCGAGCTCGATCTGAAAACGACAGGCCATGCGCAGCGTGGCGTGTCTTCGGTGCCGTATCCGAGCCCGAGCAATCTTCATCTCGAGCCGGGCACGAAAAGCCCGGAAGAATTGATCGCCGAGATCAAGGACGGCTTCTACATAACCGACCTGATCGGCTCGGGCGTCAATATGGTGACCGGCGACTATAGCCGTGGCGCGTCCGGCTTCTGGATCGAGAACGGCGAGCGCACTTATCCGGTGAGCGAAGTCACCATCGCCGGACATCTCACCGAGATGTTCTTGAGCTTGACGCCGGCGAACGATCTGACGTTCCGCTACGGCACCAATGCACCGACGTTGCGTGTGGAGGGCCTAACTGTTGCAGGCCACTGAGGTCGAACCGACGAACACCGAGATCGCGCCCGGCGATTTGGCGCACCAAGCCGAGCAGCTTGCCGCCGCAGTCCGCGAAGCAGGCGCGCTGGCGCTCTCGATGTTCGGCAAGCCGATCAAGAATTGGACCAAGGGCCCGACACTCTCGCCGGTCAGCGACGCCGACATCGCGGCCGACAATTTGTTGCGCGAGCGGCTGACCGCGAATAATCCGAACGTCGCCTGGCTATCCGAAGAGAGCGCCGACGATCCGGCGCGGCTCGCTGCGCGCTTGGTCTGGATCGTCGATCCGATCGACGGCACGCGCGCCTATATCGGCGGCCTGCCGGACTGGTCCGTATCGGTGGCGCTGGTCGAGAACGGCCGCCCGGTCCTGGCGTGCCTCTATGCGCCGTCTCTTGATGAGTTCTTCGCCGCACAGGCCGGTCGTGGCGCGACGCTCAACGGCGCGCCGATCGCGGCCAGCGCCGGAACCGAACTCACGGGCGCGCGAATCGCCGGTCCGCGAAAGCTCATCGACCGGATCGAGACCATCGCGCCGCCGTTCACGGTCATGCCGCGGGTGCGGTCGCTGGCGCTGCGGCTGGCCCGCGTCGCGCAAGGTGTTTTCGATGCCGCCATTGCCGGCGGCAACAGCCACGATTGGGACCTTGCGGCAGCCGATCTTTTGGTGCACGAAGCGGGCGGTACACTGACACCCGTTGGGGGCGGGACAGTGACTTATAATCGTCCCGTGCCGCGGCACGGGATGCTCGTTGCGGCCGGCCGGGACAGGCACGCGGCGCTCATTAAACTCCTCGGGGATGGACGCCTCGCGTCATCGTAACATCGCGGATTGAGCGCGTGGATCAAACATCATGTCGGACACCCAGCCCATAAAGCAACTACTCCACCTCGTCTTCGGCGGCGAACTCGACAGCGTCACCAAGACCGAGTTCAAGGATCTCGACAAGCTCGACATCGTCGGCGTCTACCCGAACTACGCCACGGCCTATATGGCGTGGAAGGCGAAGGCGCAAGGCAGCGTCGACAATGCGCAAATGCGATACTTCATCGTACACATGCATCGCCTGCTCGAGCCTGACAGCCCGGCGACGTAGCACCGAGACGACGGATGGGAGTATGGCGTCAGATCGGACGGCAGCGCTGGGCTAAGGTGACCATCGGCGTGGTCGCCGCCGAATATCTGCGTTTCGTCGGGATGACCACGCGCTTCACGCTCGAACCCGCCGATATCTATGCGCGCGGCGAAGCGGATATGCCGATCATCCTTGCCTTCTGGCACGGGCAGCACCTGCTGGCGCCGATGGCGCGCCAATCCAACCACCGCGTCAACATGCTGGTGTCGCGCCATCACGACGGCGAGGTCAATGCCATCGCCGCGCGGCGGCTCGGCGTCGGCACCATCCGCGGCTCGGGCAACCATGGCGGCAGTTTCGTGCACAAGGCCGGCGTCGCCGCCTTTCAGGCGATGGTGGACTCTCTCGCCGACGGCAGTTCCATCGCGATGTCGGCGGATGTTCCGAAAGTGGCGCGCGTCGTCGGAATGGGCATTATCAAGTTGGCGCAAGCCTCCGGGCGGCCGATCTATCCGAGCGCCATCGCAACGCGCCGCCGCTATGTGCTCAACAATTGGGATCGCACCACGATCAACCTGCCGTTTGGCTGCGGCGCGGGCGTGGCGGCGGAACCTTTGAACGTTCCACGCAACGCCGACGACGCGGCGCTTGAAGCGGCACGCCGATTGCTCGAAGAGCGGCTCAATGCGGCGACGAAACGGGCCTATGAGATGGTCGATGCAACAGTTTGAGATGCGGCGCTATTTGGAATCCATCGCATTTGCCGGTGCTACGCGCATTGCTTCCGATGCGCCATTACCTGAAGATGCCGGCGCCGGCCGCATCCCGTTAGCGAGTTAAAGATAGTGCCGGGAGGAATGAGTTTGGCCAAACGTCTGCCGCTCGCGTTGCGCCTTTATCAGTTTGCGTCAGTCGCCGGATCGCCGGTGGCGCCGCGAGTGCTGGCGCGGCGTCTCAAGCGCGGCAAGGAACATGCCGAGCGCCTGCCGGAGCGGCGCGGCGAGCCGAGCCTCGATCGGCCGCCAGGACCGCTGATCTGGGTGCATGGCGCAAGCGTCGGCGAGATGCTGGCGGCAGTGCCGCTGATCGAGCGGCTGCGGGCGCAGGATTTTGCCGTGCTCGTCACTTCAGGCACTGTTACTTCGGCGGCGCTCGCCGAGCAGCGCCTGCCGGACGGTGCCATCCATCAATTCATTCCGCTCGATGCGCCGCGTTTCGTCGAGCGTTTCCTCGCGCACTGGAAACCCGGCCTGGCGCTGTTCGTCGAATCCGATTTATGGCCCAATCTCATCTTGTCCTGCGCCAAGCGCAGAATTCCGATGATCGTCATCAATGGCCGTTTGTCGGAACGCTCGTTCGGCCGCTGGCAACGTGTGCGCGGCGTGATCGGCGCCCTGCTCGGACGTTTCGATCTGTGCCTGGCGCAATCGGCAGCCGACGCGAAACGCTATGCCGATCTCGGCGCGCCGCGGGTGAGCTCGACCGGCAATCTCAAGCTCGATGTTCCGCCGCCGTCAGTCGATGAGGCGGTGTTCAGGCGCATGCAGGAGATCGTCGGAGGCCGGCCGGTCATCGTCGCTGCTTCGACGCATCCCGGCGAGGAAACCGCCATCATCACTGCGCACCGGCGTTTGCGCGCGAAATTTCCGACGCTGTTGACGGTGATCGTGCCGCGGCATCCGGTGCGCGGCCAAAGCATCGCCGACATCGCGCAAGTCGCCGGCCAGACGGTAGTGCTGCGCTCGCGGCATGCGCAGCCGATGCCGGATATCGGCATCTATGTCGCCGACACATTGGGCGAGCTCGGCCTGTTCTATCGCTTGGCGCCTATCGTGTTCATGGGCGGCTCGCTCGCCGAGCACGGCGGACAGAATCCGATCGAGGCGATCAGGCTCGGCGCCGCGGTGCTGCATGGCCCGCATGTCTGGAACTTCGCCGAAATCTACGGGACGCTCGACGAGGCGGGCGGCGCCGATCTGGTCAAGGACGAAGAGGCCCTCATCGACCGGCTCGGCGCTTGGCTGGCGGACGCTGCGGCGCGCAAGATCGTCGCGGAGGCCGCGGCGAAAACGGTCGCGCAACTCGGCGGCGGCCTGCAGCGGACGCTTGCCGCGCTCGATCCCTATCTGATGCAGCTTCGCTTGGAGCAGCCGGCAGCCTAAACTCGGACAAAGTCCGGGGCAGTTCTGTGGCGATCAGGCCTTTTGGGATAATGTAATGCGCGAGCCTGCGTTCTGGTGGCAGCCCGGCACGGGCCGCCTGCTCCAGCCCTTTGCGGCGGTGTACGGAGCGGTCGCAACCACGCGCATGCGTTTGCGCAGCCGCCGCGCCGGCGTGCCGGTCATTTGTCTCGGCAATCTCACCGTCGGCGGCGCCGGCAAAACACCGGCGGCGCTCACCGTGGCGCATCTTCTTCATGCCGCGCGCGAGCGGCCGTTCTTTCTCACGCGCGGCTATGGCGGCAGGCTTGCAGGCCCGCTGCGCGTCAATCCCGCGATCCATCACTCAGCCGATGTCGGCGACGAGCCGCTGTTGCTGGCGCGGCTCGCGCCGACCATCGTCGCGCGCGATCGCGCGGCCGGCGCGCAATTCGCGCAGTTCGCCGGAGCCAGCGTGATCGTGATGGACGACGGCTTCCAAAATCCCGCGCTCGCCAAGAATTTGACCGTCGTGGTCGTCGACGGTCGCCGCGGCATCGGCAATGGCCGCGTCATTCCGGCGGGCCCGCTGCGGGCGCCGCTTGGAATTCAACTCGATCGTGCGCAGGCGCTGGTCGTCGTCGGACCGGCTGAGGGCGCCGCCGAAATCCTCGGACGCGCCGAGCAACGCGGCATGACAACCTTTCGTGCCCGGCTCGAACCCGACCGCAACATCATCGCCGCCATCGGCCGGCGCAAGGTGCTGGCTTTTGCCGGCATCGGCAATCCGGATAAGTTTTTCGCCACTTTGTCCGAAGCCGGCGTCACGGTCGCCGAGCGTGTCGGCTTTGACGACCATCACCGCTTTACTGCGGCGCAGGCGCAAGACTTGCTGGCGCGGGCGCGGGCCGCAAACCTGATGCTGGTCACCACCGAGAAAGATCTGATGCGGCTTGGCGGCGACCCGCAGCTCGCTGAACTCGCGGAGCACGCAAGCGCGCTGCCGGTGCGGTTCGTGGCCGACGACCAAGATCGGTTTCGGCAGATGGTGCTCAACGCGGTGAAGAGCGGCTGAGCTACTTCTTGTAGGCTGAACCCTGGCGCTGCAGCACCGCTTCGGGCGTCGCATAGGCTTCCTGCAGGTCGACGCTCCAGTAGCGCAGTTCCTCAAGCGGAATCGGCACGCCGGTCACGGCGCAGCGCACGAAGGCGCCCGGCCGCACGACGCGGAAATCGCCGTCGAGATATTTGATGTCGGCCTCGCCGGGCATCGGCTGCGATCGGTCGGTGCGGTTGAGCAAATATACCTCCGGCGGCTCAGGGCGCTTTGGCGCGATAAATAGCTTTGGCGCGATAAATACCTGCAATTTTAGGCACTGGACCGGGCCGCGGTCGCCGGGCGGTACGGTTACGAAACCGCAACATAATCACTCCGCTTCCAAGACGAAAGCCACTTGGTCCGGCGCGGTTCGGCTTCGATTGCCGCTGCTGTGCTAGTCTATGGCTGGGGCGCTTCTTGGGCGTTACGTTCGATACCGAGATTGGCACAGAGCCTGACAAGCATGCTCTCCAAGACGCTCCGCCTCGTAGTCTTCACCGCCGTTGCGGTCGCTGTCGCTTGCGCAAACGCCGTTGCCGGCGCGCCCCAGCACGTCGATATCCCGGACGGCGACCTGACGCTGCATGCCTCGCTCTATCGGCCTGAGGGCGCCGGACCGTTCCCGGCGGTCGTCGCGCTGCACGATTGCAGCGGCCTCGTCCACCATCGTCCCGTCACCGAGACGCGGCTCTATATCGAATGGGCGCGCCTTCTGGCGGCCAACGGCTTTGTCGTGCTGTTTCCGGATTCCTTCGGCTCCCGCGGCATCGGCCCGCAATGCCGCGAGCAGAACCGCAAGGTACATGCATCGCGTGAGCGCGTCGCCGACGCCAATGCCGCGCGGCGCTGGCTGCAAGCGCAAAACTACGTAAAGCCGGATCGCGTTTCGCTGCTCGGCTGGTCGAATGGCGGCGTCGCCGCCTTGTGGGCGGTGCGGCCGACGGCGGCGCCGCATGACGGCAGCACCGATTTCCGCTCGGCGGTCGCCGTCTATCCGAGTTGCCGCAGGTTGCGTGAAACCGCTTGGAGCGCGCGGGTGCCAACCCTCATCCTCGTCGGCAGCGCCGACGATTGGACGCCGGCCCCGGTTTGTCGGCAGATGGTCGCCGGCGCGCGTGATCGCAGCGCGCGCGTGCAGATCGTCGTCTATCCGGGCGCGCAACACGAGTTCGACCGGACCAACTACCCGATCAGACTGCGCACCGGCCTCGTCAATACCGCGGATCCATCCGGCCGCGCGCATAGCGGCACCAATCCCGCGGCGCGCGCCGACGCGCTCAAGCGCGTACCGGAATGGCTGGAACGCTAGAACAAATTGCCTTGGCCGGAGCCGCCGCGGCGCGGGCGCGGCTTCCCCGCCTCACTGGCCGGCTTGTCCGGCGATGCCGCACCGCCATCGGCATGGGCGCCGACGCGGCCATCGGAGAACTCGATCTCCATCGGCATTCCGGCGCTGACGGCAGCAGCGGTGTGAAGCGGCCGGCCGGCGCCGTCGCGAACAAGTGTAAAACCACGCGCGAGCACGCCGCGATAGGAAAACGCGGCCAGCAATTGCGCGCCGCGCTCCGCGCGCGCCTGCCGCACGGCGATAAGTTGCCGGACCGCGCGCCGCGCGCGCTCGCCGAAAGCTGAGACGCGTTCGGTTTCGCGCGCGATCCGCGTGCGATGAACTTGAATATTCGCCGCAACGCCCGCGCGCAGCCGCAATGCAAGACCGGCATAGCGCTCGCGCCGGCGCTCGATATTGGTGCGCAGCAATTGCGGACTCAGCCGGCCGCCGATGCGCGAATATTCGACGCGATGGATCTGCGCATTGGCATGCAGTGCACGGCTCAGCCGCGCCGCGGCCTGATCGAGACGCTGCCGCGGCACCGCCAGCACCTCGTCGGCATTCGGCAGCGCACGCGCCGCCGAGCGCAATTCGCTCCACCGCGCCTCCTGACAGCGCCGCCAACAGGCGAGAGCGCGGCGTGCAAACGAGTCGACATTGAGCATCAAGTCGGCGCGGACCGGCACCGCCATTTCGGCGGCAGCCGTCGGTGTCGGCGCACGCTTGTCGGAGGCGAAATCGATCAGCGTCACATCGGTCTCGTGGCCGACTGCGGAAATCAGCGGAATGAAGCTTGCGGCCGCGGCGCGGACCACGATTTCCTCGTTGAACGACCACAGGTCTTCGAGCGAGCCGCCACCGCGCGCGACGATGATGAGATCGGGCCGCCGCGGCAAAAGTCCCGCCGCGCGTTCCGGTAGCGCATTGAAGCCTTCGATCGCAGCGGCGACTTCGGCGGCCGAGCTTTCGCCCTGCACTTTCACCGGCCAGACCAGGACGTGACGCGGAAAGCGGTCGGCGAGCCGGTGTAGAATGTCGCGAATGACGGCGCCGCTCGGCGACGTCACGACGCCAATCACCTCCGGCAGGAACGGCAAGAGCTGTTTGCGCGCCTCGTCGAACAGGCCCTCGGCGGCAAGCTTCTTCTTACGCTCTTCGAGCAGCGCCATCAGCGCGCCGACGCCGGCGGGCTCGAGCGTGTCGATGACGATCTGGTACTTCGATGAGCCGGCGAAGGTGGTGAGCCTGCCGGAGACAATGACGTCGAGGCCCTCTTCGGGCTTTAGCCGCATGCGGCCGAACGTGGCCTTCCAGATCACGGACTCGAGCACCGCTTTGTCGTCCTTGAGGCGGAAATAGACGTGGCCGGAGGGCGACGGGCCGCGAAAACCGGAGACCTCGCCGCGCACCCGGACATAGCCGTAGGCGTCCTCGACGGTCTTTTTCAGTGCCGACGACAGTTCTGAGACCGACCATTCGGGGATATTGGCAAACGGCACCCCGGCGCTGGTTGCCCCGTCGGCATCGATTTCGGCGGTGATTCTGCTGCGTGCCATTGGCCTACTGTATATGACCCTGCCGCCCCACGGAAAACACCGCGGCGGCGCACAATCCCCGTGGAACAAGCGCCTTGCGCCCTTGTCCTCGCCGCCCCTGCCCGCTAACCCACATCGGCAGCGGCAGTTGGGCCGTGGACCTGCACCCGATGAACATCCTCATTCTTGGCTCCGGCGGTCGCGAACACGCGCTGGCTTGGAAGATCGCGGCAAGCCCGCTCACCACCAAGCTCTATTGCGCGCCGGGCAATGCCGGCATCGCGCGCGAAGCCGCCTGCGCCGCGCTCGATATCGCCGATCATGCGACCGTGATCGCATTCTGCCGCAACAACCGCATCGATTTCGTCGTTGTCGGGCCGGAAGCGCCGCTGTGCGCCGGCATTGTCGACGATCTTGAAGCCGCCGGCATCAAAGCCTTTGGGCCAAACAAGGATGCGGCGCGGCTCGAAGGCTCCAAGGGTTTCACCAAGGATCTGTGCCGCAAGAACGGCATTCCGACCGCCGCCTATGAACGCTTCACCGCGATTGAGCCGGCCAAGGCCTATCTGCGCGCGCACGGCGCGCCGATCGTCGTCAAAGCCGACGGGCTTGCCGCCGGCAAAGGCGTGGTCGTGGCACAAGACCTTGCCGAAGCCGACAGCGCCGTCGACATGATGTTCGCCGGCGGTCTTGGAGACGCCGGCGGCGAGATCGTGATCGAGGAATTCCTCGACGGCGAGGAAGCATCCTTCTTCGCACTGTGCGACGGCGAGACCGCGATCGCGCTCACTACGGCGCAGGATCACAAGCGCGCTTACGACGGCGACAAGGGACCGAATACCGGCGGCATGGGCGCCTATTCGCCGGCGCCCAATATCGACGACGCAATGGCCGCGCGCGTGATGCGCGAGATCATCGAGCCGACGCTGCGGGCGATGAAGGCGATGGGTTGCCCTTACAAGGGCGCGCTCTATGCCGGACTGATGATCACCGCCGATGGACCAAAGCTCATCGAATACAATGCGCGCTTCGGCGATCCGGAAACGCAAGCGCTGATGCTGCGCCTGAAATCGGATCTGGTGCCGGCGCTCCTGGCGTCACGCGACGGCATGCTCAAGGCTTTCGATCTGCGCTGGTACAACGAGCCCGCGCTCACCGTGGTGATGGCGGCCAGGGGCTATCCCGGAACTTACGCGCGCGGCACCGTGATCGAAGGCCTCGACGAAGCCGGCGAAGTTGAAGGCGTGGAAATCTTCCATGCCGGCACCAAAGCCGAGGGCGGGAAAATTCTCGCCAATGGCGGGCGCGTGCTCAATGTTTCCGCCATCGGCAAAACCGTGCGCGAAGCGCAAGCGCGCGCCTACGCGGCCGTGTCCCGCATCCGCTGGCCCGAAGGTTTTTGCCGCCACGATATCGGCTGGCGCGCGGTGGAACGGGAGCAGCAATAATGCCCGATCTCGCCGATCTTTATCCCGGTTACGCGTCGCGCTGGATCGAAACCTCGGCGGGCAAGATTTTTGCTCGCGTCGGCGATGGCGGCAAGCCGCCGCTTCTCCTCTTGCACGGCCATCCGCAGAGCAACGTGATGTGGCATCGCGTGGCGCCGCTGTTGGCGCCGCGTTTCACTTTGGTGTTGGCCGACCTACCCGGCTACGGCTGGTCGGCGGCGCCGGAGGCGAACGACGAGCACGCGCCCTACACCAAGCGCGCCATGGCGGCCACCATGATCGAGGTCATGGACGAACTCGGCTTCGCCCGCTTTCGCCTCGCCGGACACGACCGCGGCGGGCGTGTCGGTTACCGTCTGGCGCTCGACAATCCCGGCCGGCTCGAGCAACTCGCGGTGCTCGACATCGTCACGACTTGGGACATGTGGCATCGTATGAACGCAGCGCTTGCCTCGCGTGCCTGGCATTGGATGTTCCTGGCGCTTCCCACGCCATTTCCCGAGACCCTGATCGGTCACGATCCAACGTTTTTTTTCGATGCCCGCGCGAGAGCAGGCGCCAAGGCAAAGACCGCCTCGATATTCGATCCGCGGGCGCTCGCGCATTATCACGCCGCTTACGAAGATCCGCTGCACATTCACGCCATGTGCGAGGATTATCGCGCCGGCCGCACCACCGATCTTGCGCATGACGAGGCCGACCGCGCCGCGGCCAAAAAGATCGGCCGCCCGGTGCTCGCGCTGTGGGGCTCAGGCGGCCTGCCGGCGAATGCCGAGCTTGATCCGCTTACATGCTGGCGCGACTGGGCGTCGGATTTGCGCGGCTTTCCGATCGAGAGCGGCCATTATCTGCCGGAAGAAAATCCCACGGCGACCGCGCAGGCCTTGCTCGAATTTTTCCGCGGCTAGATTTCGCTCCAGCATCCTCTAGACTCTCGCGCGATGACGGTCAGCGATCGCCAGAACGCCTTTTCCGGCACCCGGGAAGTCGCCGAGCGGCTGCGCTTCGATATCGCGCGGCTGGACGCCTATCTCCACGAGCACGTGCCGGGATTTGCCGGGCCGGCCGTGGTCAGCCAGTTCAAGGGCGGCCAATCCAACCCGACCTATCTCGTCGACACACCGTTGCGGCGCTATGTGCTGCGGCGAAAGCCGCCGGGCAAATTGTTACCGTCAGCGCATGCCGTCGACCGGGAATTCCGGGTCGTCAGCGCGATCCACGCCCAAGGATTTCCGGTGGCCGAGCCGGTGCTCTATTGCGCCGACGACAGCGTCATCGGCACGGCCTTTTTCGTCATGGCGCATGTCGAGGGCCGCGTATTCTGGGAGCCGCAGATGCCCGCCTCCAATCCGGCAGAGCGGGCGCGTGTTTACGACGCCATGAATGGCGCGCTGGCACGGCTGCACACATTCGATCCCGCCGCGATCGGCCTTGGCGATTACGGCCGCGGCGAAAATTACGTGGCGCGGCAGGTTGAGCGCTGGTCGAAGCAGTACCGCGCCTCGGAGACGCAGCCGGTCGAGGAGATGGAGAAGCTGATCGCCTGGCTGCCGGCGCACCTGCCGCCCACGCAACCGTCGCGGCTCGTGCATGGCGATTATCGGCTCGATAATATAATCCTCGCACCGGACGAACCGAAAATCGCCGCCGTGCTCGATTGGGAATTGTCGACGCTCGGCGATCCGCTGGCGGATTTTTCCTATCACCTGATGCAATGGCACATGCCGCATTCGGACGCCGGCACAGGTTCGCTGGTCGGATTCGATCTGGCGGCGCTCGGCATCCCATCCCTGCAGGCCTATGTGGATGCCTACGTGGCGCGCACCGGGCTCGATCCGCGGCCACACCTGCCGGTCTACTTCGCTTATAATTTCTTCCGCCTCGCCGCGATCATGCAGGGCATCGCCGGCCGCGTGCGCGACGGCACCGCGACCAGCGCCTTCGCCGCGGCCAAAGCCGAACTGGTGCGGCCGCTCGCTGCCAAGGGTTTCGCGTTCGTGCGCGAGGCCATGTGAAACCATGTGAGGCCATGTCATGAGTCCGCGCGCATGAAAACTTTTGCCTTGGCGCTCGGCGGCGGCGGCGCGCGCGGACTTGCGCATATTGCCGTGATCGAGGCGCTCGATGACATGGGCATCAAGCCCACGGCGATTGCCGGTACGTCCATCGGTTCGCTGATCGGCGCGTCCTACGCGGCGGGAATGAGCGGCAAGGACATCCGCCACCACGTCATCGCTTTCGCGCACGATTGGAGCAACACCAGGCGCCGCCTCATGACGACGCGCGCCGGAAATTTCGCCGACCTGCTATTTGGGCGCTTGAGCCAGGCGACGCAGATGGATGCCGAGAAATTCTGCGAGCAATTCCTGCCCAGCCAGGTACCAGCCGACTTTTCGGCATTGAAAATCCCGCTCATCGCGATGACGACCGACCTGCACCGCCGCAGTGAGACACCGATCACGTCGGGCGCGTTGCGCCCGGCGCTGGCGGCGTCGATCGCGATACCCGGCTTGTTCCGCCCGGTGGTCATCGACGGCCGCGTCCTCGTCGACGGCGGCACCACCAACCCCATGCCGTTCGACAAACTGACGGACCGCGCCGACCGCGTTGTCGCCGTCGATGTTCACGGCATCCCCGAGGCGGATCGTGTTGATGTCCCAAACTCATGGGAAGCCGTCTATGCCGCGGCACTGGTTATGGGCGGCGCCATCGTCGCGGCAAAACTGCGTCACGCCGCGCCCGACCTCGTGATCCGGCCGAATGTCAGTATTTTCCGCACGCTCGGCTTCCTGCAGGCGAGTGCCATCATCCGCGCCGCCGAAGCGGTGAAGGATGAAATCAAGGAAAAGCTCGGCGCGCTGTTATCGGACTGACGATCAGGCTTTTTCGGCAACCGCCCATTGATCGGCGCATCCGGTCAGCGGCGCTCCTTGAAAAAATGCCTGAGCAGCGTGGACGCCTCCGCTTCACCCAGTCCGCCATAGACTTCCGGCCGATGGTGGCAGGTGGGCGAGGCAAAGAACTGTACCCCATTGTCCACCGCGCCGCCCTTGGCGTCGGCCGCGCCGTAATAGAGCCTGCGGATACGGGCAAATGACACGGCGCCCGCGCACATGGCGCAGGGTTCAAGCGTCACATAGAGGTCGCAGCCGTCGAGCCGCTCGGAGCCGAGCGCCGCCGCCGCCTGCCGGATGGCGATGAGTTCAGCGTGTGCCGTCGGGTCACGGTCGGCGAGCGTGCGGTTGCCGGCCCGCGCCACGATGTCGCCATCCCGCACGACGACGCAACCGACCGGCACCTCGCCGCGCTGGCCGGCGGCGCGGGCTTCGTCGAGCGCCATGTCCATAAAAGAGACCATAAATGAAGTCATGAAAGATAAGTTGGTCCCCTCTGCCCCACTCTGCTATCAGCCGTCACTAGACCATGATCCGATTAAGTTGAATCGGATCATGGTCTAGCTTTTTCGCTGGAGCATGATCTTTTCGGAAAACCGGTTTCCACTTTTCCGGATCATGCTCTAAGAGTCCGTTTGAGAATGTCATGGATGAGTGATCCGGCGCAGAAGCAGATTCCCCATTGCGAGGAAGATCATGGCTTCGGAGACGTCGAGGCGCTGCTCGTAATCGCGGACCAGGCGGCG
>Ga0102924_1003507_pt1 | contig 16432 bp, 11 predicted proteins | sample PaiPotPPM11metaG_FD_80116 | JGI IMG/M metagenome (GOLD analysis project Ga0102924, IMG submission 80116) | Iron sulfur acid spring bacterial and archeal communities from Banff, Canada, to study Microbial Dark Matter (Phase II) - Paint Pots PPM... ... | reverse complement strand
TCTTGGGGGTTGGCGAGGCGTTGGGAGAGGCCTGGGCCTGAATCACGATCGGAGTGCTCTTGGGGCAGGGCGGAGTGGCGGGAATCGGGGTGGGCGAGGCCGCCTTGACGATAAGTGCCACCAAAACTGCGAGGCCGCCGAGAATGACCGTGCCCACGAAGGTCACGGCACCCCACTCCTTGCGGATGAAGTCGCGGTTCAGCCTCAATCAGGCTCCTTCATGGCCAATCCGACCTCGCCACCGCTGCCAGGATAGCCAGCCCATGCTCCGGGCCTGCTGCCGGAGCCGAAGCGAGAGGGGCGGCCCCACCGGCCTGGCGTAGCGTTCCAGAGGGATGGTGGCGGCGGTCTCGATCGCCTGACGCAGGTCCTCCGGAGTCTGGCCCGGGAAGACGGTCACGGTCCGGGCCAGGTCGTAGCCCCCGAAGTGGCTGTCGCTGGAGCCCAGCGCCGCTCCCAGGCGGTCCTTGTGCAATTCGTAGAAGTCGTCAAGGGCCCGGATCCGGCCCCTGGTGGTGGGGCAGGTGTGGCGGAGCTCGATGCCGTCCACCGGACCCTCGGCGATGAGCCGTCGCAGCGCGTTGGGGGTGATCGAGGCGAAGTAGGTGGGCATCCAGGGATGGGCGATGATGGCCAGTCCTCCCCGATCGTGGATGGCGTTGATGGTGTCCCGGACCGGCATCCCCATCCGTACCGGCCCGTTCAGGAAGAGCCCCAACACGTGCACGTTGGCCGGCGACGAGGTCGTGACCTCCTCGCCGGGAACGACGCCGACTCCGAACTCAAGGCCGGCCTCGGCTGCCTCGGCGTTGCCCGCGTAGGTGTCGTGGTCGGTGATGGCGATGACGCTGACCCCGGCTGCGGCGGCAGCCTGGACCAACTGGCTGGGGCTGACCATGCCGTCACTGGCGGTGGTGTGGGCGTGCGGTTCAGCGACTGAGTAGCCGGCCGGGATGGGAACGCTGGCGGTGAGCCGCCCCGAGGCCGCGCTCAGCGACCGAGACCCGGCCCGACTGCCGAGGTGGGCGCAGGCCGCTCGCCGTCGTCCGGGTGGTCGTGTTCGTGCTCGTCCTCATGCCCGGGACGGTTGCGCATGTTGAGGATGCGCAAGAAGTCCTGGGCGCGCGCCATCGCCTTCCAACGCTCTGGGTAGAAGTCCTGGGCCACGATGCTGGAATCCTCCAGCCGCAGCACCGACACACACCACTTGTTGAGGGTGTGCGAGACCTCTACCTCGAAGTCCCCCTCCTGGCTGCGGTAGCGCAGAAGGTCGTCGCCGCGCCGCGGGCGTTGAACTGCCATTGCACTACCTGAAAACACAAAGGATTGAGGACGGGATGCTCCGCACCGGTTGCCATCTGGCATGGGAGTATACCTCCGTCCGCCAGATAGTTCTTGCCCCAATGGGCGGTTCTCAGAGGCATTCCCAGCCCTCCTGGCGACCCCACCGCCCTAGTCCTGGTCCAGCTCCAGCTTTTGGATGCGAGAGCGCAGCATCGGGCCCAATTCGGCGTCCCGCCAGACGATCTCGGCGTTGGTGGCCAGCCAGCTCTCCAGGGTGCCGACGTCCAGCAGGCGCCCGCTGAACTCCAGGCCCACGACCCTGCCGCGAGCGGTGAGCTTCCGGATCGCGTCGGTCAGCTGGATCTCGCCTCCGGCACCCGCCTCGGTGGTCTCCAGCTCGGCTATCACCTCCTGGGTGAGCACGTAGCGACCCATCATGGCGAGATCGCTGGGGGCATCCTCAGGAGCCGGCTTCTCGACCACGTCCAGCACCCGGAAGACCGGTCCCTCTCCCTCCACCGAGGCCGCCCCGTAGCGGGAGATCTCATCCTTGCCGCATCGGCGCAGCGCCAGCACCGTGCAGCCGGTCTTTAAATAGACCTCGATCAGCTGGCCCAGCAGCGGCGCCGGGCCCGCGAAGAGATCGTCAGGCAGCATCACCGCCACCGCTTCCTCGCCCCGGACCGCCGGCGCCGCGCACCAGACCGCGTGACCCAAACCCAGGGGCTCGTCCTGAGTGACGAACTCCATCTCGCAGAGCTCGGAGATCTCCTTGACCCGGTGGGCCAGCTCATCGTCGCCGCGGCGCTCCAGGGTCGCCTCGAGATCCGGGTCCGGAGCGAAATGGGCCTTGATCAGCTCCTTGCCAGGGGCGGTCACGATCACCGCGCGCTCGATCCCCGACGCCACCGCCTCCTCGATCCCCCACTGGATGGAAGGACGGTCGCCGACCGGAACCATCTCCTTGGGCAGCGCCTTGGTGGCGGGGAGAAAGCGGGTGCCGAGCCCGCCGGCCGGCACCACCACGGTTCGAACAGCCCCCACGAAGTCCGATTCTATGGGCGCAGACCCGAGACCCCCGCCTGCTCAGTTCCCAATGGCGCTTGCGGGGTGGGTCGAGCCGGCTCCGGAAGCTAGGCCTCCTCCGGCTCCGGCTCGGTGTGGCGCAGCAGGATCACGACTAGAAGCGCCCCCGCTACGACGCCGATCAGCCCCACCCAGGCCGTGGCCGGCACCTGTCTGGTGGCCCGCCAAAACTCCCCCCAGGGGTCCTCCATGGCGTCGGCGAAGCTGACCGGCACCGTCCCCGGCCTGGCCTCGGCCAGGGCCCGCTCATAGAGGCGAGCCCGGGTCACGGGATGGAGGGGGGTCGGTGCCAGGGCGTCCACCAGCAGCACCGCGGTGCGCGCCACCGCCCGCGCCGTGGGATCGTCGGTGGGTGCAGGCGCCTCTCCTTCCAGCCAGCCAGCCAGCTGGGCCGCGAGCCGCTTGTCTTCTCTGCTGGTCACCAGCTCACTCCTTTCCTTCGGAATCGTCGCCGCCACCCATGGCCAGGTATGGCGGTGACTGGAAATCGGGCCCCAGGCGCCGCTCCAGCGACCTCAGGCCACGAAAGATCAGCAGCTTGACCGCGCCCTCGCTCTTGCGCATCACCCGCCCCACCTCGGCGTTGCGAAGTCCGGTCCCGAAGCGCAGCGTGATCGCCTGGCGCTGGTCGGGAGAGAGCTGGCGGACGGCGGCCTGGATGCGCTGGACCTGCTCGGAGCGAATGGCGGCGTCCTCCGGCCCCTCGCCGGGATCGACCATGTTGTCGGGAAGGATGATCCAACCCTGGCGACGGTGCTCCCGCATGACCAGGTTGGAGGCAACCCGGTAGAGCCAGGCCGAGTAGGGAACCCCCCGCCACTCGAAGCGTCCGATCTCAGCGTAGGCACGCATGAAGGTGGTGGCGGTGACGTCTTGGGCCCGCTCCCAGCTTCCGGTCTGGTGGTAGACGAAGGCGTGGATCTGGTCGACGTAGCGGTCGTAGAGCTTGGCGAACTCTGCCGGATCCGTCTTGGCGGCCTCGACCAGCTTGCGCTCCGCCTCGAGTTCCTCGCTGGGACGGCTGCTGGTGCGGCGCAGGCTGGGGAAGCGACGCGGCTTGGCCTCTGGCGGCGGTGCTTGGGAAGCGTCATCCGGAGAGGACAATTCCGGAGCTCGGTCCACAGTTACACCCCCGCCGCCGGGGCGCCGGCGCGGCGGGAGGTCTCCAGGCCCAGGGCCTGGCCGGCGTCGGCGAAGGCCTGAAGAGCCCGGTCCAGCTGCTCTTTGGTGTGGGCAGCTGTGACGATGGTGCGGACTCTTCCCTTGTCTCGGGCGACAGTCGGGAAGCCGATCGGGGAGACGAAGACCCCGCGCTGGCGCAGCTCGTTCGCCAGCGCCACCGCCCGTTCGGCCTCGCCGACGATCACCGGCGTGATCGGCGTCTCGCTCTGGCCGGTGTCGAAACCCAGGTCCTCCAACCCCGCCTTGAAGTGGCGGGAGTTGTCCCAGAGCTTGACCTGCAGCTGGGGCTCGTTCTGCATCACCTCCAGCGCCGCCATGCACGCCGCCACCACGCCGGGGGGATGGGAGGTCGAGAAGAGGAAGGGACGTGCCTTGGTGATCAGGGTGTCACGCAGATCCTGCGAGCCGGCCACGTAACCGCCGAGAACCCCTACCGCCTTGCTCAGTGTCCCCACCTGGATCTGGACCCTGCCCTCCAACTGGAGGTGGTCGACCGTACCCCGGCCGTTGTGCCCCAGGACGCCCGAGCCATGGGCGTCGTCGACCATGACCGCAGCGCCCGCCGCCTCGGCCCGGTCCACGATCTCGCGCAGAGGGGCGATGTCCCCGTCCATGCTGAAGACTCCGTCGGTCACGACCAGGATCCGCCTCGCGCCGTCGCGACGGGCCTCGGCCAGCCGCTCATCGAGGCCGTCCATGTCCTTGTGAGGGAACTGATAGCGGCGGGCCTTGGTCAGTCGAATCCCGTCGATGATGCTGGCGTGGTTGAGCTGGTCGCTGATCACCGCATCGGACTCCTCCAGCACGGACCCCAGCACCGCCAGGTTGGCGGTGAAACCGCTCTGCAGGGTGAGTGCCGCCGCGGTTCCCTTGAACTCGGCCAGCTTTCGCTCCAGCTCCTCGTGGATGGTCTGGGTACCGGCGATGGTGCGCACCGCCCCGGAGCCGGCACCCCACTCGCGGGTGGCGGCGATTGCCGCCTCGATCAGCTGGGGGTGGGTGTTGAGGCCGAGGTAGTTGTTGGAACAGAGGTTGATGTAGCGCTTGCCCCCGATCTCGACCTCGGAGTCCTGGGGGCTCTCCAGTACGGTCAGCGGATGCACCCGCCCCTCGCTGCGGAGTTGCTCCAACTCCTCTTTGATGCTCGCGCCGAAGTCCGTCATGTCCAACCTCCCTCCGGAGGATAGAGCACGACCTTGCCTACCTCCCCGGACTCGGCCAGCTCGGCGGCGCGCTGGAAGTCCAGGAGCGAGACCCGGTGGGTGAGGATCGGGGTGACGTCGACGCGGCCCGAACTCAGGAATTCGCTGGTCTGGTCCCAGGTCTCGAACTGGCGCCGGCCGGTGACCCCGAACAGGGTTATCCCTCGCATCACCACCTGGCTCGACAGGTCAAGCGGAATCGACCCGTCACCCAGCCCCAAAAGGCTCATCCATCCCCCGGGGCGGAGGGTCGCCAGTGAGGCCCGGATCAGGAGCGGGTGGCCGGACATCTCCAGCACCACGTCCGCCTCGCCGCCACAGGCGGTTCGTAGCCCCGCCTCCAAGTCTGTGATCGCTGTGGTGTCGCAGAGAGCATCTGCCCCCATCTTCTTCGCGATCGCGAGACGGGCTGCCACCCGGTCCACCGCCACCACCCGGCTCGCCCCCTCGGCCTTGGCGATCCCCACCGCGGCGCAGCCGATCGGCCCGCAGCCGGTCACCAACACCACCTGCCCGCTGAGGTCGCCCTGGGCGGCGGCGTGGACCGCGTTGCCCATGGGCTCCTGAAAGGCGACCACGGCGGGATCGAGCGCGGCGGGCGCCAGCCTGCAGTTGCGGGCCGGCACCACCACCCTCTCGGCGAAGACCCCGTCGACGTCCACCCCCAGGATCCGGGTGTTCTCGCAGACATGGAAGTCCCCTCTCAGGCACTGGGGGCAGGTGAGGTCGACCAGATGGCTCTCTACTCCCACCAGGTCGCCGACCCTAGGGGTGACCACACCCTCGCCGACGGCGAGGACCAGGCCCGCCATCTCGTGCCCGAGGATTCTGGGCGGATGGACGCGATGAGCGGCCCAAGGGTTCCAGTCCAGGATGTGCAGGTCGGTGCCACAGATCCCCGCCGCCACCACCTGGAGCAACGCTTCTCCAGCCTTGGGTTCGGGCTCGGCGACCGCAGCCCAGGCTGCTCCTGGGCCGGGTCGTGTCTTCACCACCGCTTGCAAAAAGGTCTCCGCCTCCGTGGGAATCTACAGGTCCTCGACCGCCGCCTAATCATGCGGCGCTAGAGCCATCCGCATCGGCGTGGGATCAGATATCGTGGCTGTCCAGGTGGGGTCCGCCACCCCGAGTTAAAGCTAAGAATGAGGGAGGGCCCAAGATGGTCAGGGCCTACATCTTGATGACACTCGAACCCGGCAAGGCGATTGACGTGGTCAAGCGCCTGCGCAAGGAGTCGGGAGTCACCCAGGTCGACGCCATAACCGGCGAGTACGACGCCATCGCCCAGGTCGAGGCCAAGGACGTCAAGGGGGTGGGCACCTTGATAGTGGATAGGCTCCAAGGCGTCAGCGGAGTGGTCCGCACCATCACCTGTCTGGCGGTCGAATAGCAGCTAGCCACTGAACCGAGTCAGGGACCTAACGGTCTCTTCCCGGAGAGCGTGGGGTTGATGGGTGGTGATGCAGAAGGATCAATCAATCACAGCTGAGATCGAGGAGATCCTGGACCGAGCCCACAAGGCCAGACCCAGGGCTACGCACCAGGTCCTCGAGGAGATCCTTCTCCGCCTCGCGCGAGAGATAGACAGCCTCCGGCTTGGCGGCCCCACCGGCCAGAAACCACATGAGTAGTGGATCGTGATCGCTGCGGCCAGCGGCTTTTGAGATGCGTTGGCAGCGGTCAAGTCAGCTCAGCTGAGATAGGGCGCGACCCCGGATCCCTGCTGAGCGGCGTCCATCACCACCTCGCTAACTGTGGGATGGGCGTGGATGACGTCACCTAGCTCGGCCATGGTGAAGCCGTCGCTGATCGCGACCCCCACCTCGTGGATCAACTCGACGGCGTGCGGGCCCATGATGGTCGCCCCCAGGAGTAGGTCGCTATCAGCGTCGGCTACCAACTGGACGTAGCCCTCGGACTCCCCCTCGGCCAGCGCCTTGGCCTCTCCCACAAAGCGAGCCTGACCCAACTTGATCTGGTGGCCCTGCTCCCGGGCCATGTCCGCGTTGAGGCCCACCGTGGCGATCTCGGGATAGGTGAAGATGCAGTTGGGCACCACCGTACGATCGATCGGCCGAACTGGTCCCTGGCCGAGTGCGTTCTCCACCGCCCTGGCCGCCTCCGCCGAGGCCAGGTGGGCCAGTTGCAATCCCCCGATGCAGTCCCCCGCCCCCCAGATCTTGGGGTTGGCGGTCTGGAGAAGGTCGCTGACCTCGATCTGGCCTCTCGGGTTGAGCTTGACCCCCGCCTCCTCCAGCCCGATCCCGCTGGTCTGGGCCGCCCGCCCAACTGCCACCAGCACCAGATCGGTCTCCACCCGGGCGCCGCCAGCCAGGACCGCGCGCACCCGGTCCTTGCCGTACTCCAGTGACTCCACCGACGCCTCCAGGTGCACCTTCACCCCGTCCCGCTCCAGCAGTCGCTGGAACTGCTGGGCCGTGCGCTGGTCCACCCCGGTCAGGAGCTGGGGCAGCAGTTCGACCACCGTCACCTCGGTGCCTAGGGGTGCGAACAGGCTGGCGAACTCGCAGCCGATCACCCCGCCCCCGATGATCAGAAGTCGCCTCGGTATCTGATCGAGGGTCCAGACGCCGTCGGAGGTGATGACCCGCTCCTGGGCCATGTCGATCCCCGGCAGCCCCGAGGGCTCGGTTCCCACGCAGAGCACCAACTGGTCGTAGGGGAAGGTCTCCGTCCCAGCAACCACACCATCTGCTGCCAGCCGCCCCTCGGCGCTCACCACCTTGACCTTCTGCCTCTGGCAGGCAGCCTCCACCCCCCGCCGCATCCGAAGCACGATCTCGTCCTTGCGCGCCTGCATCCTGGGAAAGTCGAAGCTCAGCTCCCCGACGTGAAGCCCGAAGTCGTCGGCATGCTGGATCTTGCGGGCCAGCGCGGCGATCGCCAGCAGCGCCTTGCTGGGCACGCAGCCGCGATTGAGACAAGTTCCGCCCAGCTCCCGGCGCTCGATCAGCACCACCTCGGCACCGAGTTGAGCGGCGCGCAAGGCCGCGACGTCTCCCGCCGGCCCTCCCCCAAGGACCACCACCCGTTGGCTCAAGCGCCGACCTCTGGACGGGGCGGCGCCGAGCCCGGCAGGCCCGCGAAGGCCAGCTCCAGCACCCGCTCCTGATCGACCAGATGCGAGCGCATCGAACCCTCGGCTGGTGCCGCGCGCTGGCTGCGCCCGGCGTAACCGAGCCCGATTCCGGCCGGCAGCAACTCCGGCAGATGCTGGGCGACGAAGGAGAACACACCCATGTTGCGCGGCTCCTCCTGCACCCATATCACCTCATCCAGGGCCGGATAGCTGGCCAGCAGGCGCCGAAGCTGAGCCTCGGGGAATGGATAGAGCAGCTCCAAGCGGGCCATCGCCACCCCGGTGGCGCCCAGCTGCTGGCGGCGGGCCGCCAGCTCGTGGGAGATCTTGCCGGTCGAGATCAGCAGTCGCCGAACCTGGTCGTGGTCGGCCGCCGGGTCGTCCAGCAGCGGCTGGAACTGACCCTGGGCCAGCTCCTCGGGAGACGACGACACCGACGCCAGCCGCAGCCCGCTCTTGGGGGTGAACAGCACCAGGGGACGGCGCTCCTGAGCCAGCGCTTGGAGCCGGAGGATGTGGAAGTACTGGGCCGCCGTCGATGGATAGGCGACCCTGATGTTTCCCTCCGCCGACAGCTCCAGGAAGCGCTCGATCCGGGCGCTGGAGTGCTCGGGACCACTCCCCTCGTACCCATGGGGCAGCAGGAGGGTGAGCCTGGACTCCTGGTTCCATTTGGCCTGCCCCGCGACCACGAACTGGTCGACCACCACCTGAGCGTTGTTGAAGAAGTCCCCGTACTGGGCCTCCCAAAGCACCAGGGCGTTCTGGTCGGTGATGCCGTAGCCGTACTCGAAGGCGAGCGCCCCCATCTCCGAGAGCGGGCTGTTGTAGAGCTCTATCGCCCCCTTCGCACCCGGAAGATGCTGGATCGGGGCGTAGCGCTGACCGGACTTGGTGTCGGTCAGCATCAGGTGGCGCTGGCTGAAGGTACCCCGCACCGCATCCTGGCCGGTGAGCCGGCTCGAGACTCCCTGGGTCAGAAGCGACGCCAGCGCCAAGGCCTCGGCCTGGGCCCAGGTCACGCGGCCCCCGGGCTGAAGCGCGCCGGCCCGCTGAGCAAGCTGCCTAGTCAGCTTGGGGTTGATGTTGAAGTCAGGGGGCAGGCTCACCAGCTGACGGTCGAGCTCGACCAATTCCGGCAGCGGCACTTGGGTCTTGGCCGAGGGAAGCTCGCTCGCCTCCACCATGGTCCCGCTGGGCTGGGCTGCCTCGAGCAGAGCCACGCCCTGCTTGACGGTCTCCGCGTGCGCCTCGGCCATCTGCTGGTAGGCGCGCGCCTGCTCCTGCTCGACCTCCTGCCTGGTACGCACGCCCCGGCGAACCAGCTCGGCGCCGTAGAGCTGGACCACCGGCGGGTGGCTACGGATGCGCTCCATCATCAAAGGCTGGGTGTAGGCGGGTTCGTCGCCCTCGTTGTGACCGAAACGGCGGTAGCCGATAACGTCGATGAGCACGTCGCGATGGAAGGTCTCGCGGTAGCTCACCGCCAGCCGGACCGCATCCAGGCAGGCCTCGACGTCGTCGGCGTTGACGTGGATGATGGGGATGTCGTAGCCCTTGGCCGCGTCGCTGGCGTAGCGGGTGGAGCGGCCCTCGGCAGGGTCAGTGGTGAAGCCGATCTGGTTGTTGGCGATGAGGTGGATCGTGCCTCCCACCCGGTAGCCGGGCAGGCTCTGCAGGTTGAGGGTCTCGGTCACCACCCCCTGGCCGGTGAAGGCGGCGTCGCCGTGAATCAGCACCGGGACGGCGATCTCCGTGTCCTGGCTGATCTCGGCGCCCTGGCGGCGGGTCTGCAGCGCCCTGGTCCGTCCCTCGACGACTGCGCCCACCACCTCGAGATGGCTGGGGTTGTGAGTGAGTGCGATCCCGACCTCGATGCCGGCTGCGGTCTTGTAGCTGCCCTCGGCTCCGTAGTGGTACTTGACGTCGCCGGTGCTGGCCCCGCCCAGATAGGCCCCGCTCTCAAACTCGGCGATGATTTCGCTCAGCGAGCGCCCGACGATCCGGGCGGTGACGTTGAGGCGGCCCCGGTGCGCCATCCCCAGGACCACCTCGCGGGTTCCTGACTGGGCCAGGAGCGTGATCGTCAGCTCCAGCATCGGGACCAGCGCGTCCAGTCCCTCGATCGAGAAGGTGTGCTGGCCCAAGTAGGTCTTGCGCAGGAAGCGCTCAAAGGCGTCCACCTCTGCCAGCCGCGCGAAGAGCTGCAGCTGCTGCTCTGCGGACAGCGGCGGCCGGTCCACCCCCGACTCGATCTGCTTGCGCAGCCACACCCGCTGCTCATGGCTGGAGATGTGCTCGATCTCGTAGGCGATGGTCCCGCAGTAGGTCTTGCGCATGTTCGGCAGCGCCTCGGCCAGGGTGTCTCCCGGCACCATCACCCGCATCATCCAGGCCGGCACCGCTGCCATCAGCTCCGGGGTCAGCTTCACCGTCTCCGGCTCCAGCGCCGGGTCGCCGGTGGGCTCGCTGCCTAGGGGGTCGAGGTGAGCCGCCAGGTGGCCGTGGGTGCGGTGGGCTTTGACCAGCGACATCCCCGCCGCCACCGCGTACATCAGGTCTTGGCTGGCGCCGAGATTGCTCGAAGGCGGCGCTGGCGCGCCGGAGCGGACCGCAGGCTGAGGCAGTGGTGTCAGCTCCACCGCCAGGGTCTCGGCGACGACTTCATAAAACCGGTCCCCCCCGGCCAGCAGCTGCTCAACCCGGCGGAGGAGCGCGCCCGATTCCACACCCTGGATGAGCCGGTGGTCGTAGGTGCTGCTCAGGGTCATCACCGGGCTAACCCCTAGCTCCCGGGCGGCGCTCTCGTCGATCCCGGTCAGGCCCGGAGGCCTGCCGATGGCTCCCACCGCGATGATGGCCGACTGGCCTGCCATCAGCCGGGGCACCGAGGCGACCGTGCCAACCCCTCCCGGGTTGGTGAGGGTGATGGTCGCGCCTTCAAGGTCATCCACCTGCAAGGTCCCGGTCCGCGTCTTGGTGACGATCTCCTCATAGCGGGCTCGGAAGGCGGCGAAGTCGAGCCTGTGCGCCTCCTTGATCACCGGAACCAGCAGGAAGCGCCCACCTTCCCCTCGCTCCACGTCCACCGCCAGGCCCAGGTTCACTTCCGATCGCGCTACCCGCTGGGGAGTGCCCTGATCCCTGGCGAAGCTGGTGGAGAAGACCGGCATCTCACGGGCTGCCCAGGTGAGTGCGAAAGCGATTAGATGGGTGTAGGAGAGCTTGATCTCGGGCTGTCGGGCGACCAGGGCCTGGTTGAGCTGGGTACGTCGCGCCTCCATGGTTCCAACCTCGAAGGTGCGGAAGCTGGTGCCGGTGGGTATGGCCAGGCTCTCCTCCATGGCCTTAACCAGCGCCAGCCTGGTTCCCTTGATCGGCTTGATCTCAGCCCCGGCAGGAGCCGGAAGCGCCTGCGCCGCGGAGCTGACATCCGCGCCGCGCACCAGGCCGTTGGGGCCGCTGCCTCGAACCCCGCCGAGGTCAACGCCGTCGAGAGCGGCCCGGCGCCGGGCCAGCGGCGTCGCCTCGACCTTGGTCTGGGAGACCGGAGGCGCGGGAGCCCGGGTCTCCGCAGCTGGCGCCGGGGCCGCCGCGGCACTCGGGGTGGACCCGTCGGCGGAGCCGGTGACCCGGGCCAGGACCGTGCCGACGGCCGCCGTCTCCCCCTCTGGGACCAGGATCTCGGTCACGACTCCAGTCGCAGGGGACGGCACCTCGGCATCGATCTTGTCGGTCTGGATCTCAACTAAGGTCTCGCCGGCGCTGACCTTGTCCCCCACACGCTTGAGCCAGCTTCCGACGACACCCTCGGTGACCGACTCGCCCATCTGAGGAAGGGAGACCTCGATGACCTCGGCCGCAGACTCAGGACCGGCCTCCGCTGGCACCTCGGGTGCCGGGGCAGGGGCGGCCTGGTCCGGGACCGACGGAGCCGGCGATTGGCCGTTGCCAGATTGGCCCAGCTCGATCTCCGCCAGGCCGGCCCCGACCGCGACGGTCTGACCTTCCTCGGCCAGGATCCTGGAGAGGGTGCCCGATTCCGGGGCGGGCACCTCGGCGTCGATCTTGTCGGTCTGGACCTCGACCAGGACCTCGCCGGCGCTCACCTGCTCGCCGACGCGCTTCCGCCAGCTCCCAACCACCCCCTCCGTGACCGACTCTCCCATCTGGGGGAGGGTCACCTCCAGGGTTCTCTTCGGCACCGGCTCTCCTGGCTAAGACTGCGGGCCCCCGGAGATCGGGCAGCCCCTTTGCTAACCAGTTCGGTTAGCTCTGTATGAGATTCTAGGCGAGGCAGGAGAAACCCCAGTCGGGGGCTTGACTCCGGGCAGCAGAAGGCCCAAGATATTGCGCCTAGGGCCTGCAGCGACCACCACATGTTGTCCGGCAGCCACCTAGGTTTACCTCAAAACCCCAATCGTCCTGCCAGGAGGAAATCCCAGTGGACCGATCTACCGGCGACCCAGAACCAGCCTCGGCTACCGCGCCTGGAGCTGGCCCCGCGCCGCGGGCAAACCCGGCTCGACCGGACGCGGGAGGGGCCGTCGGCGGCCGTGGCCTGAGAGTTGAGAGGCACTTCAGCCAGCCCGGAATCCACCCATTCGACGCCATCGAGTGGGAGCACCGCACCGCCAACATCGCCAACGAGAAGGGTGAGACCGTCTTCACCCAGGAAGAGGTCGAGGTACCAGCGTCCTGGTCGCAGCTGGCGACCAACGTGGTGGTGTCGAAGTACTTCCGGGGGCTCCAGGGCAGCCCCCAACGTGAGTCGAGTGTGCGTCAGCTCATCTCCAGGGTGGCCGACACCATCCGGGACTGGGGTCGGGAGGGCGGCTACTTCGCCAGCGAGGAGGACCTGGAGACCTTCCACGCCGAGCTCACCGCCATCCTCGTCAATCAGGTCGCGGCCTTCAACAGCCCGGTCTGGTTCAACCTGGGGGCGGATCCCAATCCCCAGGTGAGCGCCTGCTTCATCAACTCGGTCGAGGACACCATGGCCTCGATCCTGAGCCTGGCCAAGACCGAGGGCATGCTCTTCAAGCACGGCTCCGGCACCGGAACCAACCTCTCCTCGATCCGCTCCTCGGTGGAGCATCTGGCCAGCGGCGGCACCGCCAGCGGACCGGTCTCCTTTATGAAGGGATTCGACGCCTTCGCCGGGGTCATCAAGTCGGGTGGCACCACCCGCCGCGCCGCCAAGATGGTGATCCTCAACGCCGACCACCCCGACATCGTCGACTTCATCAACTGCAAGGTCCGCGAGGAGCGCAAGGCCTGGGCTCTGATCGAAGCCGGCTACGACGGCGCGTTCACCGGCGAGGCCTACTCCTCGGTCTTCTTCCAGAACTCCAACAACTCGATCAGGGTGACCGACGAGTTCATGCGCGCCTTCCTGGAGGACAAGGAGTGGCGCACCTACGCGGTCACCGACAAGAGCCGGGTGGTGGGCACCTTCCAGACCCGCGACCTGATGCGCCAGATCGCCGACGCTGCCTGGGCCTGCGGCGACCCGGGTCTGCAGTTCGACACCACCATCAACGAGTGGCACACCTGCCCCAACTCGGGCCGGATCAACGCCAGCAACCCCTGCTCGGAGTTCGTCTTCCTCGACGACACCGCCTGCAACCTCTCCAGCATCAACTTGATGAAGTTCCTGGGCGACGACCTCAGCTTCGACGTCGAGGGTTACCGCCACTGCATCCGCACCATGCTCACCGCGATGGAGGTGATGGTGGGCTACGCCACCTATCCCACCCCCCAGATCACGGTCAATAGCCACAAGTTCCGTCCCCTGGGCCTGGGCTACGCCAACCTGGGCGCGGTACTCATGGCCCTGGGAATGCCCTACGACAGCCCCCAGGCGCGGGACTACTCGGGAGGGCTGACCGCTGTGCTCACCGGGGAGGCCTATGCCCAGTCGGCCCGGATCGCCAAGGAGGTCGGGCCGTTCGAGGGCTATGAGATCAACCGCCAGCCGATGCTGCGGGTGATCGAGAAGCACCGGACGGCGGCCTACAAGATCTCCGACGAGAACGCGCCGGCGTCACTGCTGGCTGCCGCCCGCAACGCCTGGGACGACGCCCACGAGCTCGGTGCGGTCCATGGCTATCGCAACTCCCAGGCCACCGTCCTGGCCCCGACCGGAACCATCTCCTTCATGCTCGACTGCGACACCACCGGAGTTGAGCCCGACATCGCCCTGGTCAAGTACAAGAAGCTGGTCGGTGGCGGCCTCCTCAAGATGGTCAACGGAACCGTGCCCTCGGCCCTGCGCAAGCTGGGTTACGGCGAGGAGGCGACCTCCGCCATCTTGGCTTACATCAACGAGCACGACACCATCGAGGGTGCGCCACATCTCCGCGAGGACGATCTGGCCGTCTTTGACTGCGCCTTCCCTCCCGCAAACGGCCAGCGCTCGATCAGCTGGCAGGGGCACGTGCGGATGATGTCGGCGGTCCAGCCGTTCATCTCCGGAGCCATCAGCAAGACCGTCAACCTGCCTCAGGATGCCACCCCCGAGGACGTGGAGCAGGCCTACACCGACGCCTGGAAGCTGGGGTTGAAGGCGATCGCGGTCTACCGCGACGGCAGCAAGCGCAGCCAGCCGCTCTCCACCTCCCGGAAGCAGGCCACCTACAGCGGCCAAGAAGAGACGGAACCAGCTCTGATCGCCCGCCCGGCCCGGCACCGGCTGCCGTCGGAGCGGGCCGCCATAACCCACAAGTTCGACATCCAGGGCCACGAGGGCTACCTCACAGTCGGTCTCTATGAGGATGGTCAGCCGGGCGAGATCTTCCTCAAGATGGCCAAGGAGGGCAGCACCCTCAGCGGCATGATGGATTCCTTCGCCACCTCGGTCTCGGTGGCGCTTCAGTATGGCGTTCCCCTGCGCCTGTTCTGCGCTAAGTTCGCCCACACTCGCTTTGAGCCTGCGGGTTACACCGGGAATCCCGAGATCCCGATCGCCAAGTCGATCGTCGATTACATCTTCCGCTGGCTGGCGGCTCGGTTCCTCTCCACCGAGGACCGCGATGCGCTGGGAATCATCAGCCGCCGCGAGGAGTCGGATGACGTCGCTGCACTCACCGGCACAGTTACCCCAACCGCGGCCGCACCACCCGGTGTCGGACATGCGACCGCAAAGCAGCTGTCATCCGAGTTGACCTTTCGCAATCAGGAGGACGCGCCATCGTGTTCTGATTGCGGATCACTGATGGTGCGTAACGGCGCCTGCTACAAGTGCATGAACTGTGGGAGCACGTCCGGCTGCTCCTGAGCGGGAGGCATTGGCGAGTTTTATCTAGCTCGTTGGCGAGTTAGTAAACAAAGGGCGCTCGAGGTGAACATCTTGGGCGCTCTTTCTATTTAAGACGGGATCGAGCGGCTCGAGTCAACCAGGAACGAAACAAACCGCTCAAATCGCGGCAAGACAAAAGTCCCTGGGCAAGGCGGTGCCCAAGGGATGAACGGTTAGGCGGGACTGGAAGCTAAAGCGCTAGCTAAGGCCCTCGAGGTGTCGCAGCCGGCGGGTGAGCCGTGCGACTGGTCATACGGCGCGGCATCTGCACTGAGCCCCGCCGGCGCCTTGTCGGGCGACGAAAACGAGGCCAACCTTTGGCCTGTCGACGCTCATCCACCATCCGCAGGTGCAGATTGTGGGCGACGAACATGCAGGCGGCCAGCATCGACACCTTGACCAAGGTCCGGATGCGAAAAAGGCCAGGTGCCAAGCCGACTACATCGGGGTTCTTGAGGGTGCTGAAGCCGCGCTCCACGTTGGTGCGCTTGGCATATTTCTCCTCCCAGGCGGGCGTGCCCCAGATCGGGTATTGGTAGGCCAGCGGAGCAAACTCCGCTTTGAAGGTGGCCGAGCGGATGCAGCAGGCCTCGTCATCTTTGTGGTCGCCAGGGCAGACCGCCAGCTTGGGGTCGCAATTGCGCGCTCTAGCTGTGTGAGCGTCTTGGTGCTACTCACCATCCCCAAATAGACCAGCCCTCCTAGTAGAGCTCGAGTGGTCAGCAACCAAGGCCCCCGCGATCCCCTGATTGAGCGGTCCAGTTCCTCGAAGAGCGCTTGGTTGGGCCGGAGGAAATACTTGTCAATGCGGGCGAGGGCTTCCCGGTCCACTACCTGAGCCCTCTCGCCGAAATCCCGCCCAACAGCTCTGCCAGACGCACTGAATCAGTGGTTGGGCTGGGACACCGAGGCAGCAGGTGGTCGAATGATTTCAGAGACTGCAGTCCGGCTGCTTGTAGGACAACCTGGAGCGCTTCCCACGTCGACAACTGCTCCAGCAGCCAGGCCTTTCGAATTCCGCCGGTCGTGACTGATAGATTTGGGTATCGGCTTTCCAGCTTTCGTTTTAAGAGGATCGCCAACGAGCCAGTCAGTACCGTCGGCGCGGGTGGCGGCTCGCCTGAGAGAAGTGAGCACCGCCCCGCTCGCCTCGCCAGCTCCTCCAACTGTGGAGCGAAGCGCTGCAATACCGGAACCTCACGGGAATGGCCAGGAGGGCCCAAGCGAACCCATAGTCCGGCGTCGGCCCGACGAAACAAATCGGCACCAGTCACATGG
>Ga0102924_1003506_pt1 | contig 16434 bp, 14 predicted proteins | sample PaiPotPPM11metaG_FD_80116 | JGI IMG/M metagenome (GOLD analysis project Ga0102924, IMG submission 80116) | Iron sulfur acid spring bacterial and archeal communities from Banff, Canada, to study Microbial Dark Matter (Phase II) - Paint Pots PPM... ... | reverse complement strand
GTGCCGACCTGGTCGTCGGGGACGGAGCGGGCCACCCCCTTGGACGTCCAGCGGATCGACACGGGGCCCTCGAGGGTGAGGGCGTGCCTGAGCATCACCCCCACCTCCTGCACCGACGACGGCGCCAGCACGGTCATTCCCGGGATGCGCAGGCAGAGGGCCAGGTCGAGCACTCCATGATGGCTCGGACCGTCGTCGCCGGTGACCCCGGCGCGGTCCAGGGCGAAGACCACCGGCAGGTGGTGGAGGTCGACGTCGAGGTTGGCCTGGTCGAAGGCCCGCGTGAAGAACGTGGAGTACACGGCCACCACCGGCCTCAGCCCACCCATGGCCATGCCCGCCGCCATCGTCACGGCGTGCTGCTCGGCGATGCCCACGTCGTGTAACCGCTCGGGGAAGCGGGCCTGGAACGGCAGCAGCCCGGTGGGGCCGGGCATGGCGGCAGTGATGGCGTGGATGCGGACGTCCTCGCGCGCGAGGTCGATCAGGGCCTCGCTGAACGCCTGGGTGTAGCCCTTCGGGGCCGACCAGCCGGCGGGGGGGCCCGTGACGGGATCGAAGACGGGGGCGTCGTGGAGGTTCTTCTCGTCGTCGTCCTCGGCCGGTGGGTAGCCCTTGCCCTTGGTGGTGAGCACGTGCACCACGATGGGCCCGTCGTAGGTGGACGCCGCGGCGAGGGCGTCCTCCAACCCGGCGATGTCGTGGCCCTCGATGGGCCCGGTGTAGCGGACGCCGAGCGTCTCGAAGAAGGCGTGGGGCTCGAACACCTCGCGGACGGCGGCGTACATCCCCTGGAGGCTGCTGTAGGCGATGGGCCCGACGGCCGGCAGCTCGCGGATGGCCTGCTCCAAGCGGGTCCGGCGCCGCTTCAGGCCGGGGTGGAGGCGGAGCCGCGACAGGCTTTCGGACAGCCGCGAGACGGTCGGGGCGTACGAGCGGCCGTTGTCGTTGAGGACGATCACGACCCGCTTCCCCGAGTGGCCCAGGTTGTTGAGGGCCTCGAAGGCCATCCCCCCGGTCATCGAGCCGTCGCCGATGATGGCGACGACCCGCCGGTCGGTCCCGGCCGACTCCACGGCCTGGGCCAGCCCATGGGCGTAGGAGAGGATGGTGGAGGCGTGGGAGTTCTCGACCCAGTCGTGCTCGGACTCCGCCCGGTTGGGGTACCCGGACAGTCCGCCCTCCTGGCGCAGCCGGGCGAAGTCGTCGCGGCGGCCGGTGATGATCTTGTGGACGTAGGCCTGGTGCCCCGTGTCCCACAGGATGATGTCCCTGGGGGAGTTGAACACCCGGTGGACGGCCAGCGTGAGCTCGACCACCCCCAAGTTGGAGCCCAGATGGCCGCCGGTCACGGCCACGGACTGGACGATGAACTCCCGGATCTCCCCGGCTAGCTGGGCGAGCTCGGCGGGCCCGAGCCTTTTGAGGTCGGCCGGGCTCTCGATCGTCTCCAGCAGCACGGTGCACACCGTAGCTGTCCATCGGCGGAGTGACCCCTCAGCGGATGGGTCGAGGGTGCCGCGCGCAAGTTGTCGCCCGGAACCGCGGTTTGGCGCCCGGCGAGGGCGCGTCCGGTCGTTCCGGGCGCCAACTCGGACGCGGGGCTCCGGCCCCGGCTCCCGGGTGGCGGGGCCGCCCCCGTCAGTGGTCTCGGCCGGCGACGAAGCGGGCGAGCGCCTCCAGCTCGCCCCGCGGCCGTCGGTCCAACGGCGCCTCGGCCAGGGCGGCGAGGGCCTCGGCCACCAGGGTCTCGACCCGTTCCTCGACCGCCCGGCGGGCCCCCGTCTCCTCGTACACGTCCTGGAGGGCGGTCACCTCGTCCTCGGTGAGGTCGGCCTGGCCGAACCGGTCGGCCAGCAGGCGGGCGCCCGCGCCTGCGGCCCGCTCCCTGGCCAGGGCGTAGAGGGCCGTGGGCTTCCCGTCGCGGAGATCCTCGCCGACGGCCTTGCCCAGGCGGTCGTCCTCGCCGAACGCCCCCAGCAGGTCGTCGCGCAGCTGAAACGCCTCCCCCAGCGGGAGGCCGTAGGCCGTGTAGGCCTTCCCCAGGTCGTCGAGGCGACCGGCCAGGGCGGCGCCGAGATGGAGCGGCCGCTCGATGGTGTACTTCCCCGACTTGTAGACGCAGATGGTGTGGGCCTGGGCGGGGGTCGCGGCCCGCGAGGCGGTGCCCACCAGGTCGAGGTACTGCCCGATGTTGACCTCCAGGCGGAGCTCGGTGAAGACCTCGAGGGCGGCGGCGGGCGCCCCCTGGAGCAGCTGGTCGGCGTACACGAAGGCCAGGTCGCCGATGAGGATGGCGGCGCCGTCGCCGAAGCGGCGACCCTCCCCGTGCCAGGTCCGGGCGGCGTGGCGGGCGGCGAAGTCGACGTGCACGCACGGTGCTCCGTGACGCCGGGCCGAGTCATCCATGATGTCGTCGTGGAGGAGGGCGAAGGCGTGGAGCAGCTCGAGCGCCGACCCGGCATCCACCACCCTCGGGTCGTCGGCCACGCCTCCCGCCCCGACCCAGCCCCAGTGGCAGAAGGCGGGGCGCAGCCGCTTCCCCCCGGCGACGAACGCCCGTAGGGCGGTGAAGGGCTCGACCAGCTCGGAGTCGACGGCCGCCCATCGCTCCTGCTCACCGGCCAGCAGAGCGTCGACTCGGTCGCCCACCCGCCCGCCGATGACGGCGAGCGACTGGGGCGGTTCGACGGGCACGGAGTCAGGCTACGCCGCCCCCCACCCGGGTCCGACGCCGCCCGGACCCGCCGTCAGCTCCGGACCGGGACCAGGCAGGCCCACGTCCTGAGGTCGTCCAACCAACGGTCCAGGCCGAGGTCGGCGCTTGCCGCCAGCTCCTCGAAGTCGTGATCGTCGAGGATCCTGGCCTCGAAGGGCTGGCGCCAGCGGCGGCCGTCCAATTCGTAGACGACCTCGGCCCGCAGGCGGTCCCCCGTGGCGGACAGCTCGACCACCGAGACCAGGACGTCACCCACCCGGGCCGATCCCAGCTCACCCCCGCGCGCCCACACCGGGTCGTACCGCTGGGCGATGACGATCCCCGTGTCCGTCACGTGGCGGCGGCCGGTCGCCAGGAACTCGCCGCCCGCCTCCACGTTGTTGACGAGGTAGCTGGCGAGCACCACACCGGCGAACCGGCGCCCGAGGTCGAGCCCGATCACATCGGCCAGGACGGTCTCACACCCCTCGACGCGGGCCAGCATCTCCGGCGACCGGTCGACCGCCACCACCCGGTGGCCGAGGGAGGCCAGGGCGCCGCCCAGCCGGCCCGCCCCGCAACCCAGGTCGAGGACGTCGCTGCCCGGCGCCAGGGCGCCGGCGACGTAGGCCAGCGCCGGGCCGGGTGGGAGCCGGCTGAACACCTCGACCGGGCTCCCATCCGGCGCGACCCCCGGACCAGCCACGTCCCGACCGGCTACGCCGCTTGGCCAGCGCGGGCGCGAGCGAGGGCGCGAGCGCGCATCCATGTCGTGAGCGGCCGGGCCAGCAGCATCCCCAGGCCCAGGATGACCACCCCCCCGACGGCATCGACGAAGTAGTGGTTGGCGGTGACCACGATGCAGAACAGGGTCACCAGCGGATAGCCGACGGCGAGCACCTTGGACCACCATCTGGGGCACGCCGGGTACAGGGCCGCCGCACACCAGGTCGACCACCCGATGTGGAGGCTCGGCATGGCGGCGAACTGGTTGGACACCTTGGTCATGGCCCCCGAGTCGAACGACCACGACCCCCCGTACCGGGCCAGGGTGTCCACGAAGCCGTAGGTCGGATAGGGGAGGAGGCGGGGCGGCATCAGCGGGAACAGGGCGAACCCCACCAGCGCCAGCGCTGTCGTGATCGCCAGGGTGTTGCGCCAGTACGGGTACCGCGACCGCTGGCCGCGGAAGAGCCAGATCACCACCGCGAGGGTGATCACGAAGTGCGTCGTGCCGTACCAGAGGTCCCAGAACTCGAAGAACCGCGGCGTCCCCGACGACAGGTGCGACACGAACCAGTGCTGGACCTGGTGCTCGTGGAACAGCCACAGGTGCCGCTCGATGTTGATGATGTCGTGGGCATGGCGCAGGGCAGTCGTCGACGGCGCGGTCTGGCCCCGGCCGGCGGAGCCCTGGGTGTCGCGCACGGCGGTGTAGACGGCGTAGAAGGCGAGCATGTAGAGCGCCTCCCGCCACCACCGCAGCCCCGGGGGCCCCTGCACCTCCGTGGGCGGGGCGATCTCCTCCGTCTTCACGCCGCCGGCACCACTGCATCGCCTGATCCGACGGGGCCGTCGGGGCGGTGGCGGCCGCCGACGGCGAACGAGGGGGCGCCCAGCAGGCTCGACAGGAGGTGCATGGCGTACATGACCAGGCCCAGGGCCACCGCCCGGTCGACGGGTACGCCGAGGGGGTTGAGGAACAGGGCGAAGGCGCCCTCCCGCAAGCCCAGCCCCCCGATGGTGACGGGCAGGACCTGGATGATGGCGACGGCGGGGACGAACGTGAGGAGGGCGGTCGCCCCCAGGTGCAGGCCCAGGGCCCGTGCCGCCAGCACGGACGCTCCGACGATGACGAGCTGATAGACGAGGCTGGCGGCGATCACCTGCAGGGCGGCCAGGGGCCGCCGGCGGATCCGGTCGAGCCCGAGGTGGATGGCGCCCATGAACCGGAGCCAGTTGGAGTGGCCGGCCAGACGGCCCCCGAGGCGGGGGCTGGCGGTCGCCGCCACCGTCACCCCGAGCGCCCCGAGGGTCACCAGTGACAGGACCAGCGCCACCCGGCTCGATCTCCCGAACCGGAGGAGCGACGGGTTGAGGGCCAGCCCGGCCAGGCACAGCAAGGGCAGGACGAGCCACCCCGACATGCGGTCGAGCACCACCGAAGCGAAGGCGACCGGCGCCGGTGGGCCGCCCTGCCGGGGGCTGAGCCGGGCCACCCGCACGGCGTCGCCCCCGATGGTCGAGGGCAGGAAGTTGGAGACGAACTGGCAGGCCAGGTAGGCGTGGATCAACACGCCCAGCGACGTCGGCTCGTCCATGGCGGCCAGCACCCGGTGCCACCGCAGGGCCGACAGCCCGATAGCGACGGTCGTGCACGTCACGCCGCCCGCCAGCCACCACACGGTGCCGTGGTCCCACACCGGGAAGAGGGACCGCAGCTTGACCCAGTGCAGGAGCACCCCGAGCATGACGGCACTGGCGCCCACCCTGACGGTGGGCCACCAGCGCCGAATGGACGGGACCACACCGGCGGAGGCCTGAGGGGACGGTGGTTCCTCGGCCGCCGATCCGCCGGCGCTCCCGGTCGGGCTCGCCCCGGTCGCCGACGATCCCCCCGACGGGGAGCCCGGGGCCCCTGAAGGGCCGGCTGTCGACTCAGCGCCCATCACCCCTAGCCTACAAAGCCGTGTCGCGTGCGCTGGACGGATGAGAGCCGCCGCCGCCGCCCTCGCCCTCGTGGGGGTGGCCCTCGTCGCCGTGTCGGCCGGTTGCGGCGGTGCTGGCCCGCCGGCCCTGCGGGGCGACCCCCAAGCGGTAGTCCGGGCGGCCGCCGATCGCACGCTGGCGGCGGGGACCGCCCGGGTGGACGTCACCGTCGCCGTCGACACGGCCGGCACCGGGATGTCGGGAACGGGCGTGGCCGATCTGGCCGCGGGCACGGCCCGGCTGACCCTCGCCCGCACCGGGACCGCGGCCCCGCGGGCCGACAACTTCGCGGTGGTGGTCGACGGCGCCACCGACTACGTCGAGGCCACGGGAGGCCCTGGGGGGATGCCGCAGACGACGCCCGCCACGCCTTGGCTGGCGGGTACGCCCCGCCAGCTGGCGATCTCCGCCCGTGACCGCATGGCGCCCCTCGACACCCTGCTCGTCCGCCCGGGGGCGGCCACCGACCTGGCCTTCCTGCGGGGGGCGGTCAAGGTGCTGCCCTACGGCGGCCAGGAGATCAGGGGGGCGAACACCTTCCGGTACTCGATCGACGTCGACCTCCGGCAGGCCATCGCCACCAGTCCGGCGTCACAGCGCCCCGCCCTGGAGGCCGCCTACCAGGCGATCGGGCCCGTGCTGTGGCCGGCGGACGTGTGGTTGGACGACCAGGGCCGGGTGCGCCACCTCGAGCTGGCGGAGGACCCGGAGCTCCACACGACGACCACGAGGGGAAACGTCATCATCTTCAAGGACACCGGGAACGCCCTGCCGTTCACCGACCTCGATTTCTACGACTTCGGCACGCCTGCAAAGATCTCCGTCCCGAGCCGGGATCAGGTGGTGGAGGCAACATGACGCGACGGACCACGGGGGGAACATGGCCGAGAGCGGCGAGGGCCGTGTCCGCCCTCTTCGGCCTCAGCCTGCTCGCCGCCGCCTGCAGCGGCGGCAGCGGGGGCAAGACCCCCCCCACGTCGCTGTCCCTCCACGGGGACAAGATCCCGGTGGCGACCCTGACCTCCGTGCTCAAGGGCCTGTGCGCCGTCACCCACCAGGCCCAGAACGCGGCGGTGGCCAAGACGACCTACTTCAGTGGGCCCTACTCCGGTCTGCACGAGCTGGCCGGCATCCTGCACGGCGGCCAGACCAGTCAGCTCCTCACCAGCATGGAGAACTTCGAGCGCGACGTCCTGGGCACGGCGGCGCCATCGTCCACCGTGCAGGCGGCGAACGGCCTCCTCGGGCTCGTCGACCGCGACCTCCAGTCGCTCAAGGTGGCGCCCATCAAGTGCTGACCCGGTCGTGGCGTTGCACGAGTTCCGCAGAATCCCCAGTTCCCGGCCCGGATTTCGCTGATCGAGTTGGGGATTTGGCGATCTCGACGTAGCGGCGCCGGCTCTCAGCGAGCCTTCTCCATGAACTCGGCGCGCCGGACAACGACCCGGGTCAGCTTGCCGGCGGCCACCAGCCCGCAGGCGTCCGAGGCCGACACGGTGAAGACCAGCCGGCGCCCGTCGGTGCGCTCCAGCGTGGCCTCCGCCCGCACACTCGATCCCACCCGGGTGGGCGCCACGTGGGTCAGCTCGACGCGCAGCCCGACGGTGGTCTCGTCCGGCTTGAGGCGGTCGGCCACGGCCGAGCAGGCGGCCTGCTCGCAGAGGGCGACCAGACGGGGCGTGCCCAGCACGGCGACGTCCCCGCTGCCCAGGGCGAGCGCGGTGTCGGCGTCGGTGACCAGCAGTTCCGCCGCCCCGTGCACGCCCGTCGTCACCAGCACGATGTCCACGATAGGAGTGCGCGGGCCGTCACGAAAAATCCCCGGCGGCAGATAGGCTCGCATCGCCACCGGCGGTCCGTCCGGTGGTGGGACCGGAGGAGACGAGCGTGCTCGATGAAGCTGTCGTGGCGCGGGTGCTCGGTGCCGCCCTCTGGACGGGGGGCGAGTTTGCCGAGGTGTTCGTGGAGGACGCCCGCAGCTCTTCGGCCCGCCTCGACGACGGCAAGGTCGAGGAGATCACCTCGGGCCGGGCCCGGGGCGCCGGCATCCGGGTGATCACCGGTGACACCACCGGCTTCGCCCACACGGCCGACCTCACCGAGGGCGGCCTGGTGGCCGCCGCCGAAGCGGCCTCGGCCGTGGCCCGCAAGGGCGGCGGCGGGACGGTCAAGGTCGCCCTGGCGGGGCGTTCGGACGCCCGCTCCACTGCCACCGTGCTGCCCGAGTCGGTACCCAAGTCCACCAAGGTCGAGCTGTTGGCCCGGGCCGACGCCGCCGCCCGGGGGGAGGGAGGGGGCATCCGCCAGGTGACCGCCACCTACGCCGACTCGCGGCGCCGGATCCTCGTCGCCAACTCCGAGGGGCTGCTGGCATCGGACGACCAGGTCAAGACCCGCTTCGCGGTGTCGGCGGTGGCGTCGGGCGACGCCGGCATGCAGACGGGCCGGGAGTCGCAGGGCTACGCCATGGGGTTCGAGTTCTTCGACGAGTTCGACGTGGAGGAGGCGGGTCGGGCGGCGGCCCGCCGGGCGCTCACCAAGCTGACCGCCCGCCCCGCCCCCAGCGGCACCATGCCGGTGGTGATCAAGAGCGGCGGGGGTGGGGTCCTGTTCCACGAGGCGTGCGGGCACGGCCTCGAAGCCGACCTGGTCGGCAAGCGGGCCAGCGTGTTCGCCGGGCGCAGGGGGCAGGAGGTGGCCTCCCCGCTGGTCACGCTGGTGGACGACGGGACCATGGGCCACGAGTGGGGGGCCTATGCCGTCGACGACGAGGGGCACCCTGCCGCCCGCAACGTGCTGATCGAGGACGGGGTCCTCACCGACTACATGTACGACCTCCTGCGGGCCCGCAAGGAGGGGCGGGGATCGTCCGGGAACGGCCGGCGCCAGAGCTACCGCCACCTTCCGATGGTGCGGATGACCAACACGTTCCTCGTCAACGGCTCGGAGGACCCGGAGGAGATCATCCGCCAGACGCCGAGGGGCGTGTACGTCGCCCAGCTCGGCGGCGGGCAGGTCAACACCGCCACCGGCGACTTCGTGTTCGGGATGACCGAGGCCTACCTGATCGAGGACGGCGAGATCACCGACCCCCTGCGGGACGCCAACCCCATCGGCAACGGGCCGGAGGCGCTCACGCTCATCGACGTCGTGGGCAACGACTTCGCCATGGGTAGCCCGGGGACGTGCGGCAAGGACGGCCAGGGCGTGCCCGTGGGCGACGGCCAGCCGACGCTGCGGGTGCAGGCCCTCACCATCGGGGGCACGGCCGCATGAGCGACATGAGCGCGGCGTGAGCGAGCGGAGCGAGCCCGCCCGAGCGGCGGGGAGCGGGAAGACGTGACCGAGCTCGCCGAGCTGGCCGCCCTGGTGGTCGGTTGGGCGGCCCCGGGCGAGGAGGTCGAGGCCTACCTCTCGCGCAGTCGCACCACCAACGTGCGGGCCTACGCCGGCGAGGTGGAGTCGTTGAGCTCGGCGGAGCCGGTGGGCGCGGGGATCCGGGTGATCACCGGCCACCGGCAGGGGTTCGCCTGGGCGGGCACCCTCGACGAGACGGTCCTCAAAGAGACGCTCGAGGAGGCCAGGGACAACGCCGGGTTCGGCGAGCCCGACGAGTTCTTCGCCCTCGCCGTCCCCGACGGTGTGGCGCCGCCCCAACTCGACCTGGTGCGCGACGAGCTGGTGAGCATGCCCATCGCCGCCAAGGTCGACCTGGCCCTCGAGCTCGAGCGGACCGCCCGCTCCCGGGACCCGCGGGTCACGGGCGTGCGGGTCGCCAGCTTCAGCGACAGCTACAGCGAGACGGCGATGGCGACGACCACCGGTCTCACCTTCTCCGAGGCCTCGGGGATCTGCTACCTGGCGGTGAACCCCCTCGTGGAGGAGGACGGCGACACCCAGACCGGGTACGGGATGTCCGCCGGGCGGGCGCCGTCGGAGCTCGACATCGAGCGGGCGGCCTCCGACGGGGTTGACCGCGCCACGCGGCTGCTCGGAGCCCGCAAGCCGCCGTCGCGGCGGCTCACCGTGGTGCTCGACCCCGAGGTGACGGCGGACCTGCTGTCCATCATCGGCGGCACGCTGTCGGGCGAGGCCGTCCTAAAGGGGCGGTCCCTGTTCGCCCAGCGCGAAGGCGAGGCGGTGGCGGCACCGGCGGTGACCCTGGTCAGCGACCCCACCGACCCCGGCGCCTTCGGCGCCAGTCGCTACGACGGCGAGGGTCTGGCCCGGCGGCGGGTGCCGCTCGTGGACGCCGGGGTCCTGCGCGGCTTCCTCTACGACACCTACTCGGGGCGGCGGGCCAGGAGGGCGTCGACGGGGTCGGCGTCGCGTTCGGCCACCACGCCCCCGGGGGTCGGGGCCCCGGCCCTCACCCTGCGGCCCGGGGACCGCACGCAGGACGAGCTCGTCGCCGCCGTTACCGACGGCGTGTACGTGCAGGACGTGAGCGGGCTCCACTCCGGGGTCAACCCAGTGTCGGGGGACTTCTCGGTCGGGGCCACCGGTCTGGTGATCCGCGACGGGGCGTTCGCCGAGCCCTTCCGAGAGGCCACCATCGCCTCCACCCTCCAGCGCATGCTGCTCGACGTGACCGCCGTGGGGTCCGACCACGAGTGGCTCCCCTCCGGTCCGGCCGGCCTTACCCTGGTGATCGACGGCGTCTCCCTGGGCGGGAGCTGACCCCGGGCCCGTGGCCGAACCGGGCGCCGTCGCCCGCCACCCGCACCTGGCCGAGCCGGTGGCCCCGGGACGGGTACGGGTGGATCTGCACCTCCACACCATGTGGTCGGGCGATTCGCAGACGACCCCCGACGAGCTGTCCGACGCCGTGCGGGCCACCGGCATCGACGTCCTGTGCGTCACAGACCACGGGGCGGTGGCCGGCGCCCAGCGGCTCCAGGCCAGCGGCGAGCTGGGGTGCCGCGTCATCGTCGGCCAGGAGGTGCGGACGGCGGCGGGCGAGATCATCGGGCTGTTCCTCACCGAGAGGTTGTCCTTCGGCCTGAAGCCGGAGGAGGCCTGCGAGGCCATCCGGGCCCAGGGAGGCATCAGCTACGTTCCCCACCCCTTCGACGAGCTCCGCCACGCCCTCACGGCCGACGTCCTGGGCCGCCTCACCGCCGCCGGGCTCATCGATGCCGTGGAGGTCTTCAACGCCAAGTCCAGCGAGGGGGCCAACCGGCGGGCGGCCCGGTTCGCCGCCGATCGGGGACTGGCCGGCGGGGCGGGCAGCGACAGCCACGAGCCGAGCGCCGTCGGCGCTGCCTTCGTCGAGATCCCGGACTTCGGCGACGCCTGGTCCTTCCTGGCCGCCCTCCGGTCGGCGACCGTGCGGGGCCACCGCTATGACGCCGCGCGGGTGTGGCGGCCCCGTATCGTGCCGTCGACCTCCACCTCCTGAGGAGTCGCCCCGTGCTGCTCGCAGCCCACCCCTCCGTGATCCATCTGACGTTCCTGCGCGCCATCGTGATCGGGCTGTTCCAAGGGGTGACCGAGCTGTTCCCGGTGTCGAGCCTGGGTCACTCGGTCCTGCTGCCGGCCGTGTTCGGGTGGAACGACCTGGTCAGGGGCCAGTCGGCCAGCGAGTCCGGCTACCTCGCCTTCCTGGTCGGGTTGCACGTGGCGACGGCGCTCGCCCTCCTCGGCTTCTTCAGGCGGGATTGGGTGCGCATCATCGGCGGCGGCCTGACGTCGATCGCCCGGTTCGCTCGCCGCGACGCGCCATTCGTCCGGACGAGCGACGAGCGCCTGTGCTGGCTGCTCGTGGTCGTCACCATCCCCGTCGGCATCCTGGGCCTGGCCCTCGAGCACACCCTGCGGACGGTGTTCGCCAAGCCCACGGCCGCCGCCGTCTTCCTGTTCGTCAACGGCCTCATCCTGCTGGCCGGCGAGCAGCTCCGGCGGCGCTCGTCGGTCCGGGAGCTGGCCCGCGTCGGCGGCGTCCCGTCCGAGGGATCTCCCGCCGACGGCCCGTCCCGTCAGCTCGAGACGCTGGCCTATCCGGAAGGCTTCGCCATCGGCGCCTTCCAGTCCCTGGCCCTGTTGGCGGGGATCAGTCGGGCAGGGGTGACCATGGTCGGTGGCTTGGCACGTGGCCTCAACCACGAAGACGCGGCGCGCTTCTCCTTCCTCGCCGCCACGCCGGTGATCCTCGCCGCCGGCGCCTACAAGCTCCCCGACCTCACCGGGAGCCTGGGCAATGGGATCCGCGGTCAGGTGCTGGTCGGCTCGGTGGCCGCCTTCGTGGCCGCCTTCATCGCCGTGCGGTTCCTGATGCGGTACTTCGAGACCCGCACCCTGACCCCGTTCGCCGTCTACTGCCTGGTGGCCGGCGGGGTGTGCGCCATCGGCTTCGGGACCGGCCTGTTCTGAGCAGGGGGGCCGCTACTGTCGGCCCCCGATGCCATCCGCCCCACTGATCGGCCCCTTCGACGGTGAGGCCGTCCGCCTCTGGCAGGGGGAACCGGGCCGGCTGGCGATCGATGATAAGTCGGCGGGGAGTACGGGCGCCGGTTGGGTGGAGCCGGCGGACATCGTGGGCGCCACCGCCTTCGCCCGGACCTCGACGATGGCCGTCCCCACGGCAGCGGTGGTGGGCGAGCTGCTCCGGTCGATGCTGCGCCAGGTCCGCGAGGCGGGAGCCGACCGGCTGCTCCTCGAGACCGATGACGACCGCGTCGATGTTGACGGCGTCGTCCGGCTCCCGCCGCTGCGGGTGACCAACTCCCTCGGCCGGCGGGTCGAACGGGTGGTCACGCAGGTGCCCGGACGGGTCGGCATGTACTCGTGCGGGCCGACCGTCTACTCGTACCAGCACATCGGGAACATGCGCGCCTACCTGTTCGCCGACACCCTCAAGCGGGCGTTGCAGTGGCGGGGCCTCGACGTCCACCACGTCATCAACATCACCGACGTGGGGCATCTTCTGGCCGACGCCGACCAGGGCGAGGACAAGGTGGAGGAGGCGTCCCGGACCGAGGGCCGGACGGTCGAGGAGATCACGTCGCACTACACGGACGTCTACTGGGCCGACCTCCGGGCCCTCGGAGTGGAGTTCCCCGACGAGTGGCCGAAGGCGTCGCTCCACGTCCCGGAGATGGTCAACTTCGCCGCCGTCCTCGAGGACCACGGATACGGCTACCGCCTGCCCCAGGGTCTGTACTTCGACACCTCCCGGCAGGCCGACTACGGCGAGCTGGCGGGCATCGATACGGCTGCCCAGCGGGAGACGGGGCGGGTGGATGCCGTGGAGGACAAGCGGTCGAAGAGCGACTTCGCGCTGTGGCGCACCTTCACCGACGGCCGGCCCCGGCTCATGCAGTGGGAGTCGCCGTGGGGAGTGGGGGCACCGGGGTGGCACCTCGAGTGCTCGGTGATGAGCATGTCGCTGCTCGGTGACCACTTCGACATCCACACCGGGGGGATCGACCACCGCGAGCTGCACCACGTGAACGAGATCGCCCAGAGCGAGGCCTACCTGGAGGACGGTCGCCCCTGGGTGAGGTACTGGGTGCACTCGGAGTTCCTGACCTTCAAGGACACCAAGATGTCGAAGTCGGCCGGGGGCACCATCCGCCTCGCCGACCTCGAGGCCATGGGGGTGCACCCGCGGGCCTTCCGCTACCTGGTGCTCCAGTCGCACTACGGGTCGCAGCTCGAGTACTCCGACCGCATCGCCCAGGCCGCCCACGTCGGGTTCAAGCGCCTCTCGCTGGCGCTGCGCGACGCCCTCGGGGCGGCGGTGGGGTCGGCGGCGCTCGAGGAACCGATCACCGTCGCCGACGCCCTCGACGAGGCCCGCTCGCTCGGGTCAGCGCGGCTCGAGGAGCGCCTGCTCGCCCTGGACGAGGCCATCGCCGACGACCTCGGAACTCCCCGGCTGGTGGCGCTGGTCAACACCTGGGCCCGGGACCCGGGCGCCCTGCCCGCGGCCGAGTGGGAGGTCCTGGTGAGGGCCATCAACTCCCTCACCGGGCTGTCGATCGGAGTGCTCTCGGTCGCCGACTTCGCGCCCCAGGTCCCCGCAGACGTCGACCTGGCCTGGGTGGAGGACCGCCTGGCCGAGCGGGAGGCGGCCCGGGCGTCTCGGGAGTGGGGTCTCGCCGACGGCATGCGCGACGAGCTGACGGCAGCGGGGATCCGGGTGGAGGACACCGCCGACGGGACCCACTGGTACTACGCCGGGCCGCGCTGAGGCGGCCCGACTTCAGGAGGCGGCGGCCGCCGGCGTCGAGGGGGACTTCCTGTCGGATTTCGCCGCCGCCGGCTGGGTGGTCGCGGGCTTGTCCGACGGCTTGGTGTCGGAGGACGGGCTGCTCTCGGAGGACGGGCTGCTCTCGGCGGCGGCCGGGGCCTTCTCCGCGTCCTTCTTGGGTCCCTTGCCGTTCCCCGCCCGGCTGTCGGTCTTGTAGAACCCCGAGCCCTTGAAGCTGATGGCGATGTTGCCGAACACCTTGCGGAGCGACCCCTTGCACGCCGGGCACTTGGTCAGGGGCGGGTCCGAGAAGGACTGCTGCACCTCCACGTGCTCGCCGCACTTCTTGCACGCGTATTCGTAGGTGGGCACGGCGCCGCCTTTCACTTGGCACTCTCGCCAGTCGAGTGCCAATTCTACCCGCTCCGCGAGGGCTCACCCGGCGACCACCCGATGTCGGCGATGTCCGGCATTGCCGGTTCAGTCCCAGCTGTCACGTTCCGATGCTGAATTGGTCCCGATTTTCGCCCTCTCCCCCGGGAGCCCAGTGTCCGTTCGCCACCGCCTCGTGCTCGCTTCGGCGCTCAGCGCCCTGGCGACGCTGGGGGCCGTGGCCTCGTTGGCGGTGGCGATCGCCGCCCCGCAGGAGCGATGGGTCGGGGTGGGGGCGCCGGCTGTCGCGGTGATCGCGGCCGCCGCCGCCGCCGTCATGGCCGTCGGGGCCCTCCGGACGGCCGTCGGGCCGCTCGAGACCCTCGCCGGGGCCGCCGGGCGCTTCGGGCAGGGGCCGGTGAGGGTCCGCCTCAGCAGCGCCGCCGACCCGGCGGTGCGGGCCATCGCCGCCGCCCTCAACGACGCCTCGGCCGACCTGCGCACCCGCCAGCGGGAGGCGGACCGCAGCCGATCGGCGTTCCGCCAGGCCCTGACCCGCCTGGGGGACGTCCTCGCCGCCACCCACGACTTCGAGGGCATCGTGGATGCCGTCGTGGAGACGGCGCTGCTGGTGGTCCCCGCCGACGCCGCCGTCTTCTACCGCCTCTCCGTCTCGCCCGACCATCTCGAGGTGCTGCGGGCCCGGGGGACCGCCCCCACCGGGATGCTGCTCGCCGGCGGCGGCCTGGCCGGGGCCGCCGCCCGCTGGCGGGCCGTGGCCACGCTGACGACACCCGTCCCGGCCCCGGGGCGGGTCCTGAGCCCGGCCGAGCTCGACCCCGCCGAGCCCCCCGCCGTCGCCGGGATCGCCTTCCCGCTGCATTCGCTGGGCCGGCTGGTGGGGGTGGTCGCCGTCTACGGGACGACCATCGGACGCCCGTTCACCGAGGACGAGACCGGGCTGCTGGTGTCACTCATGCGCCAGGTCGAGGTGGCGGTGGCCAACATCGAGCTGCACGAGCGGGCGCGGCGCGACGCCCTCACCGACGGTCTCACCGGTTTGTGCAACCGGCGCCACTTCGACCTGCGCCTCCGCGACGCGGTGGCCAGCGCCCAGCGGTACGGGGAGCCGTTCAGCGTGGCCCTCTTCGACGTCGACGACTTCAAGCGGATCAACGACCGGTGGGACCACGGGATGGGCGATGCCGCCCTCGTCCACCTGGCCGGGCTCCTCCGGACCGCCACCCGGGAGGTCGACGTCGCCTGCCGGTGGGGCGGGGAGGAGTTCGCCGTCCTCCTCCAGCGGGCCGATCCGTCGGCGGCCGTCGCCGTGGCCCAGCGGGTGGTCGAGGCGGTGCGGGCCACCCCCCTGGACCGGGACGGCGTGACCATCTCGATGACGGTCTCCGCGGGAGTGGCCAGCTTCCCCGGCGACGGCCGGGACGGGGCCGAGGTGGTGGCGCGGGCCGACACGGCGCTCCTCCGCGCCAAGGGGATGGGCAAGGATCGGGTAGAACGGGCGTCGCCCGCCGCGGACGACTCGTTCGTGGTGGACGTCACCGAGCGGGAGCCGCTCGCCGCACCGGGCGCCCGGAGCGGCCTCCCCGGTCACCGCGCCCCATCCTGAGGAGTCCCCAATGACGTCGACGGTGCGCAAGGCGGTGATCCCGGCCGCCGGCCTCGGGACGCGCTTCCTGCCCGGCACCAAGGCGACCCCCAAGGAGATGCTCACCCTGGTCGACCGGCCGGCGATCCAGTACGTCGTCGAGGAGGCGGTGGCCGCCGGCTGCACCGACATCCTGGTGGTGACCGGTCGTGGCAAGCGGACGGTGGAGGACCACTTCGACCGGGCGCCGGAGTTGGAGGCGGCCCTGGCCGCCGGCGGCAAGGAGGCCCCGCTCGAGGAGGTCGTGCGGCTGGCCGACCTCGCCCACTTCCACTTCGTCCGCCAGGGACAGGCCCTCGGGCTGGGGCATGCGGTGGGGACGGCCCGGCACCACGTGGGCGACGAGCCGTTCGTGGTCCTCCTGCCCGACGATCTCATGCACCACAGCTCGACCCTGCTGGCCGACATGATCGGGGCCCACGGCCGCACCGGCCGCAGCGTGGTCGCCCTCAAGCGGTTCGACCCCCCCGAGATCTCTCTCTACGGCGTGGCCGAGCCGGCCGACGAGCCGGCCGACGGGCCCCTCGTCCGGTTGCGTTCGCTGGTGGAGAAGCCCACCCCCGAGGAGGCGCCCTCCGACCTGGCCGTGATGGGCCGGTACCTGTTCACCCCCGAGATCTTCGAGCTGATCGACGAGGTCAAGCCGGGGAGAGGCGGGGAGATCCAGCTCACCGACGCCATGAACCAGCTCGCGGCCGGAAGCGGGATCGATGGGGTCGTCTTCGAGACCGGGCGCTATGACATCGGCAGCAAGGCCGACTTCCTGCGAGCGTCGGTGGAGTTCGCCCTCGACCG
>Ga0102924_1003504_pt1 | contig 16444 bp, 14 predicted proteins | sample PaiPotPPM11metaG_FD_80116 | JGI IMG/M metagenome (GOLD analysis project Ga0102924, IMG submission 80116) | Iron sulfur acid spring bacterial and archeal communities from Banff, Canada, to study Microbial Dark Matter (Phase II) - Paint Pots PPM... ... | reverse complement strand
GGCCGGTATAGGCGATCGGCCCGGTACAGACTGCTTCAGTGGTGGTCGCAACATGCTCGCGCGCATCGAGCTCGGCATAGAACTCAGCGAATTTCTCGCGGTCGACGCCGCGCATGAAGGGATTGGTGCTGCCGGGCTTGATCGGACGCCGCTCGAAACCGCTCAAGCGCTCGAGCACATATTGCGACCAGCTGATCGACTTGCCGAACTCGCCGTCGGAAACGACGTCGACCCCGACATCGGCCTGCTCGCGCACCACCTCGGCCACCGTCTTTTTCAAACACGCCTGGTAGGCAGCCTCGTCATGGGGCTTGCCGCTCTGCTTGGCGCGCAGGAATTCCTGCAGCTCGGGCGGCCGGATCAGGCTGCCGACATGGGTGGTGAGGATACGATCGGTACTGCGCTTCATCTTTTCCTTCTCTGGATACGCGTCACGAGGTCAGCCTGAATTTCACGACCAATTGGCCCGCTTGCGCAAAGCCGCATTGGCGGCGGCAGCATCAGCGGCGATGCCGTCGATGTCGAGCGCCGCCAGCTTGCCGTGCCGTTTGAGGATGCGGCCGTCGACCACCACCGTGTCGACATTGGCAGGTTCGGCCGCCGTCACCAGCATATGGGCCGGATCGCCGAAGACGCCAAGGTTGATGCCGCGCGGATCGACCATGATCAGATCGGCGCGTTTGCCGGGCTTCAGCGAGCCGGTTTTGTCGCCAATCCCCATCGATCGCGCGCCTTCGCTGGTGGCAAGCTGCAGCACGCGGCGGGCGGTCAGTTTGAATTCACTCTCGCTGATGCCGTTTTCGACATTCTGCGTGATCTTCATGATGCCGAACATATCGGCATTGCCCGACAATTCGACTGTGTCGACGGACAGGCCGACCGGAATGCCGGCATCCAGAAATTTTGCGGTCTGCGGCAGGCCGAAGCCGATGCGCAATTCCGTGAATGGCGAAATGCTGATGCTCGCGCCGGCATCCGCGACGGCCTTGATCTCGTCCGGCGTCGCCTTGTCGGCATGAATGATCTGCATGTCGTTCTTGAGCAGACCGGCTTTGGCGATGGCGTCGATCTGACCGATGACCGGCCGCGAGCCGCTGGCATGCACGGTAATCGGCAAGCCCAGTTGGCGCGCGGCCTCGATCTCTTGCTTGGAGACCTCGGGTGGGATCGCTGTGGCTGGATTATTGCCGCCCTGCCCGCGCCAAGCGAAACCAAGAGTGATCAGCCCGTCCGGCGAGAGCTTGCTCCAATCCTCGCGCAGGTGCTTGAGCTCGGCGAGGTCCATGACCTGGCTGTTCGGCATGCCTTGCGACCAGCCGTAGGAGAAGCGTGCGCGCAAACCCGATTCACGCAGCGCCGTGAGATCGGCTTTGGCATAGGCCGGACCGCGAATATTGTGGCACCAATCATGCACGTGCGTGATGCCATTATTGATCGCTTCGGCGCAGGCCAGCCGCGTGCCTTGATACATATCGCCGGGCTCGAATTTTTGGCCGAGCAGCGCCGTGGTCTTGAAATAGCCGGTCTCCGGCTTATCGCCCGACATGCTGCGCAACAGCGTATTCCACATATGCCAGTGGGTCTCGACCAGTCCCGGCAATACGATCATGCCGTGCCCGTCGATAACTGAAGCGCCCGGTGCTTTGAGATTTTGCCCAACCGCAACGATGGCGCCGTTGGCGACATGCACATCCGCATCGGCAACGTCGCCGGCCTCGTCCATGGTCATGACATAGGCGTTGCGGATGACGAAGGTGCCTCGCGCCGGCAACGTCGGTGTGCCGCTCGACGTGGCCGCAGAACTGGCGCGGCCGGACGCCGCCGCCGCGGCGACGAGCGCAGCAGAGGCCAGCAGATGACGTCGGCTCATCAGTTTCATCGTGTCCCTCCCGGCGGCGAAGCGGCACTCGCCTATACCGCACGGCGCCGAAAGCGCAAATGCTGCGCGAGAACACGAACGCGCGAAGTGGGCATGCTCCCATATCCGCCGCGCAGGCCCTTATGCTGGGCTCGGGGCATGCGCCCACGGCGACGCAGTGCCCGGCGACATCAATGCCAGCAGTCGTGAAATGAAACGGTGATGGCTTTAGGCGGCTGAGCGGGCGCTGCGCCGGATCCCGGCTGCGGCATCGGCGGCGCGTTTGGCGCGGTCGAGAATGAGCTCGATCGACGCCAATTCGACGCGATTGCGGCCGTTATCCTTGGCGCGGTAGAGCGCGTGATCGGCCTGCGCCAGGAGAGCGGAGACGTCGAGCACCGCGTCATAGGTAATGACCACGCCGATGCTGACCGTGCCGGCCACCGGGCGGCCGTCGACCTCGCGGGTGGCCTCGGCGAAACAGCGGCGGACCTCATTGGCCACCGTGAGCGCGCGGTCGCGCGGCGCATCGACCAGAAGCGCAGCGAACTCCTCACCGCCAAGCCGTCCGAACAGGTCGGTGCGGCGCATGCAGTTGCCCGCCACTTCGGCGAAGACCTGGAGCACGCGGTCGCCGACGGCATGGCCGAAGCGGTCGTTGATCGATTTGAAATTGTCGAGGTCGAGCAGCATGACCGCGATCGGCCGCGGATCACTCGCCTGCCGCTTAAGCTCCACCTCGGAATCCTGGATGAAGGCGCGGCGGTTGGAGATCCCAGTGAGCGGATCGACCAGCGCGGCTGTCTTGTGGCGATATTCGGTGCGTTCCTTCGCCATCGCCAGAAGAATGAAGGCGATGGAAATCGTGAACAGCAGCGCCTCGAAGCTCAGCACCGTGAGCCACACGCTGTCGAATACAGTATTGCTGGCCGGCGATTCGGACAGCATGGCGCCGAACGGAGTGCGCAACAGATAGAGCGCGCCGTGGGCGAACAGCATGAAGATCGCGGGCCACCGCGAAACCAAGGGCTCGCTGCGGCCGCGCCAGAATTCCCAGGCCGTGGCCCAGGTGTAGGCGGTGACAATGCCCGAGCTCAGCAGCGCACGCATTTCCCAGGACGACGCGACGCTGGGCAAGCGGCCGACGACAAGCCAAAGTGCGGCGCCGCCGAACATCAGGATCGGCAGCGGCCGGCGATGATCGAAGACCCGCGCGCCGGTCCAGGTCAGCGCAAAGGCTGTGAACAGCATCGCGTTGGCGAGATCGATGGAGATCAGATCGGGCGCCGTGCCGTAAGTGCCGAACAGCGCGATCGAGGCGGCGCGCAGCAGATCGGCAAACCCCCACCAAGCCACGGCATAGATCGAGGTGTTCTGCACCCACGCGAACAGGAGCAGCAATCCGAGGATTGCTTCCACATAGATCGTGACAAGGAAGAGAGTATTGACGTCGAGATTCATTGCGACCAGCTCGCCCGCGGCGGCAGCAAGGGTGCCGAAAGCCGCCTCAGGCCCTTTCGCTATCGACTTACCCGCGCTGCAGAAAACAATGGATGAATGGCACTGCATACGGCCCGGCTTTGCGGCAATATGGTTTCGCGGGTGTTGCGTGCAATGAAACAATCTGACCGAGGCTTGTTTCCAAGCCGTTGATTATCTACGTTTCTTCGGCACTGCCTTGCCGGGACGACCAGACATGCAAGTACCGAATGGAATTATCGAGGCGATCGGCAATACGCCGTTGCTAAAACTCAGGCGTGTGTCGGCGGCGACCGGCTGCACCATCCTGGGCAAGGCCGAATTCATGAATCCCGGCCAGTCGGTGAAAGACCGCGCCGCGCTCTTCATCATCAAGGACGCGGTCAAGAAAGGCGAATTGCGGCCTGGCGGCGTGGTGGTCGAAGGCACCGCGGGCAATACCGGCATCGGGCTGTCGCTGGTCGGTAATGCCATGGGCTATCGTTCGGTGATCGTGATCCCGGAAACCCAGAGCCAGGAGAAGAAGGACACGTTGCGGCTCTGCGGTGCAGAGCTGATCGAAGTCCCCGCCGTGCCCTATGCCAATCCCAACAATTACGTCAAGCTTTCCGGCCGGCTTGCGGCGCAGATGGCGAAGACCGAACGCAACGGCGCGATCTGGGCCAACCAGTTCGACAATGTCGCCAATCGTGACGCGCATTTCGAAGGCACCGGGCCGGAAATCTGGCATCAGACCGATGGCAAGGTCGATGGCTTCGTTTGCGCGGTCGGCTCCGGCGGCACGCTCGGCGGCGTAGCCCTGGCGCTCAAGGAGCGCAACAAGAACATTCAAATCGGCCTTGCCGATCCGATGGGCGCTGCGCTGTACAGTTATTATACGACCGGCTTGCTCAAATCGCAGGGCTCATCCATTACTGAAGGCATCGGCCAGGGTCGCATCACCAAAAATCTCGAAGGCGTGCCGATCGATGTCGCCTATCAGATTCCCGACGAGGAGGCGGTGCCGATCATTTTCGATCTGCTCGAACACGAAGGGCTTTGTCTCGGCGGCTCGACCGGCATCAATGTCGCGGGCGCCGTGCGGCTCGCCAAGGAGCTCGGGCCTGGCCACACGATCGTGACGATCCTTGCCGATTACGGCACGCGCTATCAGTCGAAACTGTTCAATCCCGCGTTCTTGCGCGAGAAGAAGCTGCCGGTACCGGACTGGCTCGAGCGAAAGACCGACATTTCCGTGCCTTACGAGAAAGTCTGAGCCTTTCGGCCGGCGCAGCGGGAACCTACATAGTGCTGAACCATTGAGGTCACGCATGTTGAGAGTAGACAACACCCCGCCCCCGTCGCCGACCAGCCGTTTTCTGGTTTCGACCGAATGGCTCGCCGAACGCCTCAACGATCCAAACCTGATTCCGGTCGACGGTTCCTATTTCCTGCCAATCATGAAGCGCGATGCGCTTGCCGAATACCGGGCGGAGCATATTCCCGGCGCGGTGTTCTTCGATATCGAGGCGGTCAGCGACCACTCGACCGATTTGCCGCATATGCTGCCGGGCCCGACGCAATTTGGCGACGCCGTCGGCGCGCTCGGCATCGGCGATGGCGACACGGTCGTGGTATATGACACAACCGGTCTGTTCTCGGCGCCGCGCGTATGGTGGACGTTTCGCCTCTTTGCCGCCAAGTCGGTCTATATCCTCGATGGCGGCCTGCCGAAATGGAAAGCCGAAGGCCGCCCGGTCGTTGCCGTCGAAACCAAACGCGCGGCGAAGAAATTCACAGCCGACATGAATGTCGGCGCCGTGGCTTTGCTCGACGACGTCTACATGGCGCTCACCAACGGCAGCGTGCAAGTGGTGGATGCCCGCTCAGCGGAGCGCTTTGCCGGCAAAGCGCCGGAGCCGCGGCCGGGCCTGCGTTCAGGCCATATGCCGCGCGCCTTCAATGTGCCTTACGAGAAGCTGCTCGAAAACGGCCGCCTGGTCTCGCGCGAACGCGCCACAGCGGTGTTCAAGGACGCCGGTGTCGATCTCGACAAGCCGATCATCACCAGTTGCGGCTCGGGCGTGACCGCGGCGGTGCTGACTTTTGCGCTTGAATCGCTCGGCAAGACGCCGAGGGGCCTCTACGACGGCTCCTGGGCCGAATGGGGTTCGCGGCCGGATCTGCCGATCGAACGCAACGAATAGCCGGCGCAGGCCCGCTGCGAGCCGGAAGCCAGCGAAGAAAATCATTGTGCAGAATACGACATTTGCGGAATAATTCAGCCGCATTTCGGCGTAAGATGCGCGAATGATTTTCCGCCAGCTCTTCGACAGCACGTCTGGCACTTATACCTATCTTCTCGCCAGCCGGCAGGGCGGCGAGGCGTTGATCATCGATCCGGTCCTGGAAAAGGTCGATCGCTACCTGCAGCTCGTGCGCGAGCTCGACCTGAGGCTGGTCAAGGCCGTCGACACGCATCTGCATGCCGATCACATCACCGGGCTCGGCGCGTTACGCGACCGCACTCATTGCATCACCGTCATGGGCGAACAGACCAAGGCCGATATCGTGTCGATGCGCGTGGCCGAAGGCGACCGCATCGAGATCGAGGGCGTGCGGCTCGGTGTGCTCTATACGCCCGGCCACACCGACGACAGCTACTCGTTTCTGTTCGACGACCGTGTCTTTACCGGCGATACGCTGTTGATCCGTGGCACCGGCCGCACCGATTTCCAGAACGGCGATCCGCGCGCGCAATACGATTCGATTTTCAATAAGCTGCTGAATCTGCCGGACGCGACGCTGGTGTTTCCGGCGCACGACTACAAGGGCGAGACGGTGTCGACCATCGGCGAGGAGAAGCGCTTCAATCCGCGCCTCAATGTGAAGTCGATGGACGAATATGCCGAGCTGATGAACAATCTGAAATTGCCCAATCCGAAAATGATGGACGTCGCGGTGCCGGCCAATATGCATGTCGGCCTGCACCAGGAGGAGGTCGAAAGGAAAGGCTGGGCAGTCACCGCAGCCGACGGCATCACGCTGCGCGGACGGCCTGATATCGCCATTGTCGACCTGCGCGAGAAGAGCGAGCGCGAGAAGCACGGTATCGTTCCGGGCTCGCTGCATTCGCCGTACAAGAATTTGCAGGATGAGATCGGCGCCGGCGGCATGCTGCATGAGCTGGCCACGACCTCCGGCAAGCGGATTGTATTCCTGTGCGCGTTCGGCGAACGTTCGGCGATGGCGGTGCAAGCCGCGCAGGACGCCGGCCTCAAGACGGCATGCCACATCTCCGGCGGCATTGACGCCTGGAAGAAGGCGAATGGGCCGCTGACGGGCGGCTAAGGGCAATTCCGCCGTTTATTCGACCTTGATCCCGGCCGTCTTCACCAGCGCGATATTCTGCGCGACCTCTTTCTTGATCAGCGCATCGAATTCGGCCGGCGACAGTGGCATCGGCTCCATGCCTTGCGGCTTGAGCTTGTCGGTGCCGGCCGCATCGGCCAGAACCTTCCGCGTCTCGGCGCGTAACCGCTCGAGAATCGCCGGATTGGTCTTGGCCGGAACGAACATGCCCATCCAGAAAACGTAATCGGAATTCGGATAGCCGAGCTCGATCGTGGTTGGGACGTCGGGCAAAGACGCCGTCCGATTCTGTGTGCAAACTGCGAGCGCAAGCAGCTTTCCGTCCTTGATGAAAGGCCCTGCCGACGGCACGCCGATACAGGCGAAATCGACGCGGCCGGTCATGACTTCAGTGATGGCCTCGATGCCGCCCTTGAACGGCACATGCGTGGCGTTGAAGCCGGCGCTGACGCGAAGCCGCTCGGCGGCGAGATGCGTCGCGCTGCCAACGCCCGCCGACGAGAAAGTCATGCTGCCGGCTTTCGCCGCTGCGACCAAATCCTTGAGCGACTTAATGCCCTTCGAGGGCGCGATGATCACCACGTTGGGCACGCTGCCGAACGGAATGACGCCGGAGAAATCGCGCACGACATCGTAGGAGGCGCCGGGATAGATCGCGGGCGCCGAAGTGTGCGCCGAAGCATTGACCAGGATCGTGTAACCGTCTGCCGGCGCTTGTGCGACCAGCGCGCAGCCGATGGTGCCGCCTGCCCCGCCCCGGTTCTCGACCACGATCGGATGGCCGAGCCGCTGCGACAGCGGATCGAGTACGATGCGCCCGACAATGTCGACGCTCGAACCTGCCGAAAACGGGATCACGGCGCGGATCGGCCGCGACGGCCAGGCCGCGTCCGCCGTCGCCAATTTCGTCAGCGCCGGCGTCGAAAGCGCGGCAACAGCAGCTTGCATAAATCCGCGGCGCGTCGTCATGGATGTTTCCCCTCTAGACTTCTGTGGCGGGCGGAGCATCGGGGAAGCATCGCGGGAAGGCAAGAGATTGCCCGATCAGGCCGCATGTCGCGTGCGACACTATGAAAGACGAAAGCCGCAGGACCAGAGGCAAATGGTCCCGCGGCTTCCCTTCTGGCGCCCGCTGCAGGGAGGGGCAAGATCAGCGGACGCCGGTAATTTCGATCCTGTTAGAGCTGCGAGCCGTCGTCGCCGGGCTGCTGCATCCGGCCGCCATTGTTTGGATCAAACATGCGATGACGGAAGCCCGGCTCGCCAGGCCCGTAGTCCGGACCGCGAAAGCCGCGGCCATAGCCCTCGCCGAAACGCCGCCAATGCTCGAAGCCCGGATGATGCGGGCGCAGCATATGAGCGAGCCTCACAAAGCGGCCCTTCTGCGCGTCGTCGAGACTCTGGTATAGCGGCGCTCCCGCGTCCGCGACCTTTTTCAACGCAGCACTTCGCTTCGCCATATTGTCGGCGCGGCGCGACAGCCGCTCGAACGGCGACAGCTGCTGCTGCAACTGCTGCTGATCGCCTGCTTCACGCGCCTTGATGCGGTCGATGCGCAACTGCGCCATGTCGCGCACGGCTTGCTCGAACGCCGGCCAGTTCTTGGCCTGATCGGGCGTTAGCTCAAGTCCCGCCTTCATTGCCGCAATGCGGGCATCGGTGAAGGCGGCGACATCGGCCGCGCTCGGGCCGTGGCGGAACTCGGAGCGCTGCGCGTCGGCGAGGAACCCGCGGGCGTCAGCGTCACCGGGGCGGGCATTGTAGCTCTGCGCGTAAACAAAACCCGAACCGGCGATGGCGATAAAAGCCGTCGCGGCAATGACCGGTTTCAACATGTGATCCTCCAAATTCCGAAGACATTCGGACTTGCACCAATCAAACGACCGGCGCAGCAACTTCACAAGTTAAACATTCTTCAGGTTAGAGCGTTGCGAGATTACCGCTTTGTAATCTCACGCATTCAGACCTCGATTCAATCAAGGTCTGGATTTTCGTTTGAGCATGATCTTTCCCGAAAACCGGCTTCCACTTTTCGGGATCATGCTCTAGCGCAGCACCTGCTGCAGGAACAGCTTGGCGCGTTCGTGCTGCGGATGATCGAAGAAGTTTTTCGGCGTATCGATTTCAACGATCTGGCCGTCATCCATGAAGATGATGCGGTCGGCGACCTGCCGGGCAAAGCCCATTTCGTGCGACACGACCAGCATCGTGATACCGTCATTGGCAAGCCCGACCATCGTGTCGAGCACTTCCTTTACCATTTCCGGATCGAGCGCCGAGGTCGGCTCGTCGAACAGCATGATCTTCGGGTTCATGCACAGCGCTCGTGCAATGGCGACGCGCTGCTGCTGGCCGCCCGACAAACGGCCCGGATATTTGTGAGCCTGTTCCGGAATCTTGACGCGCGTCAAAAAACGCATCGCCAGTTCCTCGGCGTCCTTTTTCGCCATGTGGCGCACCCGGATCGGCGCCAGCGTGCAGTTCTCAAGCACGGTCAGATGTGGGAACAGATTAAACTGCTGGAATACCATGCCGACGTCGCGGCGCACCGCGAGGATCTGCTTGGAGTCGTCGGTGAGTTCGATGCCGTCGACGACGATGCGGCCGAGCTGCCAGTCTTCGAGCCGATTGATGCAGCGCAGCAGCGTCGACTTCCCTCCCCCCGACGGACCGCAGATGACGATGCGCTCGCCGCGTTCGACCGTGACATTGATATCGCGTAGCGCATGGAACTCGCCGTACCATTTGTGCAGGCCGATGACCTCGACGGCGAGTGAGGTCTCGGCCCGACTTTTTTGCGGCTCGCTGGAGCGGTCGGTCATCAAACTCCCCTCACCGTCTCAGCGCCGGTGCGCGCGGGCAAGCCGCGCTTCGACGTTACGGGCATAGCGCGACATGCCGTAGCAGCAGACGAAATAGAACGCCGCGGCGAAGGCATAGCCGGTGACGCTGGTATTGGGCGTCGCCCAGTTCGGATCGACGCGCGCGGCCTCGATCGTACGCAAGAAGTCGAAGATGCCGACGATAAAGACCAGCGACGTATCCTTGAACAGCGCAATGAATGTATTGACGATATTGGGCAAGGTCACGCGCAGCGCCTGCGGCAGAATGACAAGCGCCATCATGCGCCAGAAGCCGAGCCCGAGCGCCTCCGCCGCCTCGTATTGCCCGCGCGGCACCGAGGCAAGCCCGCCGCGCACCACCTCCGCCATATAGGCCGACGCGAACATGGCGACGCCGATCAGGGCGCGCAGCAGCTTCTCCGGCGCGAAGCGCTCCGGCACGAATAGCGGCAGCATCACGCTGGCCATGAACAGCACGGTGATCAGCGGCACGCCGCGGACGAATTCGATGAAGCCGATCGAAAACAACTTGATCACCGGCCGTTCCGACCGCCGCCCGAAGGCCAGCAGGATGCCGAGCGGCAACGACACGACAATGCCGACTGTCGCGACCACGATGGTGACGAGAATGCCGCCCCAGAGCGTGGTCGGCACGCTCACCAGACCGACCAGCGGCACGCCGCTCAACAGGACATACGACAACACCGGCAGCACGACGAAGAAGTAGATGGCGCCGAGGTCGCGGCGCGGCGCCGAGAGCCAGGCGAGCCAGGTAACACCGAAGGCAAGCGCGGCGAAGAACAGATCGACACGCCAGCGCTCGGGCCGCGGATAGAAGCCATAGACGAAATAGGAGAACCAGACCCGGATATAGGCCCAGCACGCGCCAGGATTCGGATTGTCCGGCGACGCGAGGCAGGCCTCGCGGCTGTCCGCGGACCACACCGCGTCAAACACGAAGAAGCGCAGCAGCGGCGGAATCACCCAGACCAGGAAAGCGACGCAGATCACCGTCAGCGCGATATTGAACGGCGAGGAAAACAGGTTCTCGCGCAGCCAGCCGATCGCGCCCCGGCGTAGTACCGGCGGCGGCAGCCGATCCGCCGGCGCGGCGCGCAGAAACGTCTTCGCGGCGGCCACGGTCATGGCTCAGCGCTCCACGATGCGCATCGCGTGCGCATACCAGTTCATCAGCAGCGAGGTGCAAAGACTGATGACGAGATAGACCGCCATTGTGACGGCGACGATTTCGACAGCCTGGCCGGTGATGAACAGCACGCTGCCGGTGAAGACCTGGACCAGGTCGGGATAGCCGATCGCCACAGCCAACGAAGAGTTCTTGATCAGGTTGAGATACTGGCTGGTCAGCGGCGGCACGATGACGCGCATCGCCTGCGGAATGACGATGCGGCGCAGCGTCGTGCCCGGGGCAAGCCCGAGCGCCTGCGCCGCTTCGGTCTGGCCTTGCGACACCGAGAGCAACCCGGCGCGCACCACTTCGGCGATGAAGGCGGCGGTATAGAGGCTCAGCGCCAGCAGAAGGGCCGCAAACTCGGGGAGAATTTCAACGCCGCCCTGTACGTTGAAGCGGCCCATGACCGGAAAGCTGAATGTGAGCGGCGAGCCGACGCCGAGAAAAACCAGATAGGGCACAACGACGATGAGGCCGACCACAATCCAGCGGATCTGAAAGCGCTGCCCGGTCAGATCCAGGCGGCGGCGCCCCCAGAGATTCAACACGATCGAAACGATGATGCCGGCGATGAGCGCGATCACCACATAGCGGAAGTTCTCGGCGAATTGCGGCCGCGGCAAGAACAGCCCGCGATTGTTGAAAAAGCCGCCGCCGGGCAGCGCCATGCTGCCGCGCAATTCCGGCAGCGCTTTGAGCACCGCGTTGTACCAGAACAGAAGCTGCAGCAAGAGCGGAACGTTGCGGATCAATTCGACATAGCCGCCGGCCAAGTGCGACACCAGCCAATTGCGAGACAGCCGCGCGACGCCGACGGTGAAGCCGATAATCGTCGCCAGCACGACGCCGAGCGCGCCAACCAGAAGCGTGTTGAGAAGCCCGACCCAGAAGGCGCGGCCGAAGGTCGAGGTACTCGATGAATAAGGGATCAGCGTCTGGCTGATGTCGAAGCCGGCGACATTGTCCCAGAAGCGGAAGCCGGAGGCGATGTGGGCGGCGGCGAGATTGCGCGCGGCATTGACGCCGGCAGCATAGAACAGGCCGACGACGACAATAACGAGCGTGACCTGTACAGCTACGCTGCCAAGACGCCACGCCTGGCGCGGTCTTGGACGCATTTTTGCGCCAAATCCTACGGAGGGTCGTACGGCCTCAGCCATGAATCTCAGCCAGAGTGGTCAACATGGCGGTCAACCACGCATGCAGCAGTCCGGCCGACCGGACCCGCAGATCAGCACGCAGCAAACCGCAACCACAGCGGCGAGCGATGGCGGCGGCGCCTAGCGGACCGGAATGCCGTATTGCAGGCCGCCCTTGGTCCACAGCGCGTTCAAGCCGCGCGCGACCTTCAGCGGCGAGCCCTGGCCGACATTGGCCTCAAAGCTCTCGCCGTAATTGCCAACCGCCTTGATGATGCGCGCGGCCCAGTCGTCCGAAAGACCCATGCCGGAGCCGAATTTGCCCTCGACACCGAGCAGGCGACGCACGTCGGGATTGTCCGATTTCTTCATGTCGTCGACGTTCTTCTGATTCACGCCGAGTTCTTCGGCATTGACCATGGCGTAATGCGTCCAGCGCACGATGTCTTCCCAATTGTCGTCGCCCTGGCGCACCGCCGGGCTCAACGGCTCCTTGGAAATGATCTCCGGCAGCACGATGTGATCGGCCGGATTGGTCAGCCGCAGCCGCTCGCCATAGAGGCCGGAGGAATCCGTCGTATAGGAGTCGCAGCGGCCGGTGTCATAGGCCTTCACCGCCTCGTCGGCGGTGGCGAAGGTGACGGTCTTGAGCGTCATATTGTTGGCGCGGAAATAGTCGGCGAGATTGAGCTCGGTCGTGGTGCCCTGCTGCACGCAGACCGAGGCGTCATTGAGTTCCAGCGCCGAATTCACTTTCAGCGATTTGCGCACCATGAAGCCCTGGCCGTCATAGTAATTGACCGCGGCAAAATCGATGCCGAGCGTGGTGTCGCGCGACATGGTCCAGGTGGTATTGCGCGACAGCACGTCGATCTCGCCGGTCTGCAGCGCGGTGATACGGTCGGACGCGGTCAGCGGGACGAACTTGACCTTGGTCGAGTCGCCGAAAATGGCCGCCGCGATGGCGCGGCAGAAGTCGACGTCGAAGCCGGTCCAATTGCCTTGCGGGTCGGGCCGGCCGAAGCCGGCGAGCGTGCCGTTGGCGCCGCAGACCAGCTGGCCGCGGTCCTGCACCTGCTTCAGCGTCGCCTGCGCAAAGGCCGATTGCGCCCCGAAGATTTGGGCACCGAAGACGAGAATCAGAGCGAAGGCGAGCGCCGCCGCACCACGTTTCATGACATGACTCATAACGTTAGCCCTTCTGCTGAGGCACGCGCTAAAAGCCCCATCCGCGGGGCGCGCATAAGGCGAGTGATCCGTCCCGAACGATAAAGTGCCGATACACCAGTGGAATGACAGTACTGCATCTGAGAACGATCGCGTTGCAAGGTCAAGGGGTTGACGAAAAGGCCGGGTGTCGGGGTAATGACGCGAACGAAAGGCGCACAACGGTCCGCCCTCGACCTGCCGGCCTCACGGCCGGCGGCGGGTCCCCTCACCGAGAAATTCCGGCATGAAAAAGAAGAGCAACGGCCCAAATACCCATCGCGCGGCGACCAAGGTGGTCACGGCCGGGCGTGACCCCGCCTCGTACCACGGCTTCGTCAATCCGCCGGTTTATCACGCCTCGACTGTGCTCTATCCGAGCGCCGAGGATTTCGTCGCCCATCGCGCCCGCTACCAATATGGCCGGCGCGGCACCCCGACCACCGAGGCGCTGGAAGGCGCCCTGCAGGAATTGGAAGGGCCGCAATGCGTCGGCGTGTCGCTGTTGCCGTCGGGGCTGGCGGCGATCTCCGCAGCGCTCCTGGCGGTGGTGCATTCCGGCGACCATATCCTGGTCACCGACAGCACCTATCAGCCGACGCGGAATTTCTGCGAGCAGGTGCTCAAGCGGCTCGGCGTCACCACCACCTATTTCGATCCCTTGATCGGGCCCGGCATTTCCAGCCTGTTTCAGTCCAATACGAGGCTCGTCTATCTCGAGTCACCAGGCTCGCTGACTTTCGAAATGCAGGACACCGCGGCGATCGCCAAAGCTGCGCACGACAAGGGCGCGCTGGTGCTGATGGACAATACCTGGGCGACGCCGCTCTATTTTCGCCCGCTCGACCACGGCGTCGATCTCGTCATCCAAGCCGGCACCAAATATATCGGCGGCCATTCCGACGTCATGCTCGGCACGGTGTCGGCGAATGCCGCGACCGTCGCGGCGCTCAAGACCAGCGTGCGCCTGAACGGCCTGTGCGAAGGGCCGGACGATGTCTATCTCGGCCTGCGCGGCCTGCGCACGCTCGCGGTGCGGCTCGACCGGCACTATGAGAACGGCGTTGCGGTCGGAAAATGGCTCGAAGCGCGGCCGGAAGTGCTGCGCATGCTCCACCCTGCTCTGTCGAGCCATCCGCAACATGCGATCTGGAAGCGCGACTTCAGCGGCGCCAGCGGCCTGTTCAGCATGGTGCTGAAGCCGGTGCCGCAGAAAGCCGTCTATGCCTTCCTCGACGAGCTCGAACTGTTCGGCATCGGCGCCTCCTGGGGCGGCTACGAAAGCCTCGCCATTCCGTTCGACTGCGCCGCAATCCGCACTGCCACCAAATGGGCGCCGGGCGGGCCAACGGTCCGCTTCCACATTGGGCTAGAGTCGGTGGAGGATCTCTGCGCCGATCTTGAGCGCGGTTTTAAGGCGATGGCGGCAGCCGCGAAAGCGTAGGTCTGCTACGCAGCGCTCGTCGCCGCCTTCCGATCCCGCATCACGAAATACAGATTGCGCGCATAGACGAAGAACGAGAACGCCTGGCCGGCGATGAACACCGCGTCCTTGCGATACAGCGCATAGATCAGAAGCAGCGCGCCGCCGAAGATCGAGAAGATCCAGAATGCCATCGGGATGACGCTGTGACCGGCGCGCTCGCTTGCGATCCATTGCACGACAAAGCGCATCGTGAACATCAGCTGCGCGACAAAGCCGAGCAGCACCCACCAATCGAGCCGCGTTATGAAAACGTCCGACAGGTAGGCGCCGACCGCGTGCGAAATATCAACGAGCAAGGGTGATCTCCTTGGATTGCGGAACGCGCTTCTTGCGCCGGATCAGCCACCAGACGCCGGCAAGGTCGAGAATGCCGACCCAGAGCCGGTCGAAAAATCCGTAATTCGAGACGCCGGAATGGCGCGGCCGGTCGACCACGTCGATATAGCCGATATCGAAACCGTCGCGGCGCACCAACGCCGGCAGAAAGCGGTGCAGCCCGTCGAAATACGGCAGCCCCAGGAACATATCGCGGCGGAAGGCTTTGAGGCCGCAGCCGGTGTCGCGGGTGCCGTCCTTGAGCACCGCGCCGCGCACGGCATTGGCGATGCGCGATTGCAATTTCTTGAAGCCGGTCGCCTTGCGGCCGACGCGCTGGCCGGCGACGAGACCGACATGCGGCGCGCCGCCTTCTAGCACCGCGATCAGCTTCGGGATGAAGGCCGGATCGTTCTGGCCGTCGCCGTCAATGGTGGCGACGATGTCGCCATGCGCAGCGGCAACACCGGTGCGCACCGCAGACGACTGGCCGCAGGACTGCGCATGTTTGATCTGGCGCAGCCAGGGGTACAGCGCCATCAGGCGCAGAAGCTCTTGCTCGGTGCCGTCGCTCGAGCCGTCATTGACGTAGACGATCTCGAAGGCGCGCTGCGCCAAGGCGGCCGCGATCTCGCTGACCAGCGGCGCGATATTGCCGGCTTCGTTGCGGACCGGCACGACGACCGAGATGACGGGACGCGATGTGGCGGGCGAACTTTGCCCGCTGGCTGACGGTGAAACGGTTTCGGACATGACTCTCTTCGGATTTGCCGCAAGCTTCTAAAGGGCAATCAAGGCGGGTTCAATCCGCAGGAAAGCGCAAAGAATTCATATAGTTGGGATGCCGGCCGGAGAACGCTTCGTGCAAAGCGGCCTTGATCCGGCGCAATGACGGCCCCGGATAGGGGCGCAGATCGCCGGTGCAGAAGACCAGGCGCCGCGCGGCGAACCAGCGGCGGAGGAGAAACGCCCCCGCCGCACCGACCAGCGCGCCGGCGATCACGTCACTTGGATGATGCGCCATGACGAAGACGCGGCTCGCCATGATCGTGAAGGCATAGACCCACATCACCGGCCGGCTGCGCGGCCACACCGCGCCGATGGCGACTGCGGCCGCCACGGCCGTGGTCGAATGGCCGGACGGCAAGCTCGCGTATGCCGGCCGCCAGACGAACGGGTGATACAGAAACGGATTGTCGAAGCCGCCGACGAAGGGACGCGCCCGGCCGATCAAGCGCTTGATGACGGTTCCGAACAGGCCAGGCAGGCCGATCGCCAGAAACAGAAAGCCGAAGCGTGCCGCGAGCGCCAAAAGCACGCCGCGCGACATTACCGACAGCTTTGGCGTGATGATCGCGGCAAGACCAACCAGACCAAATCCGAGCGGAAAGAGAAACCAGCCGGACAGGCCGAAATCGGTGATCTTCTCAAAAAGATCCCGCAGCCATTGCGGCTCCTGGTGCGCGACCCAGGCGCTTGCCGGGACATCAAAGGCGAACATCGAGATCACGATGATGCCGACGATTGCGATGGCGCCGGCGATCGCCGGCACGTGCGGCCGCAGCAATTTCGCCG
>Ga0102924_1003503_pt1 | contig 16446 bp, 13 predicted proteins | sample PaiPotPPM11metaG_FD_80116 | JGI IMG/M metagenome (GOLD analysis project Ga0102924, IMG submission 80116) | Iron sulfur acid spring bacterial and archeal communities from Banff, Canada, to study Microbial Dark Matter (Phase II) - Paint Pots PPM... ... | reverse complement strand
GTGATCCTCGATCTGAGCATCGTCAACGTCGCGCTGCCCTCGATCCAGTTCAGCCTCAACTTCTCCTCGGCCGAGCTGCAATGGGTGGTCGACGCCTACGCGATCACATTCGCCGGCTTCCTCATGCTCGGCGGCCGGGTCGCCGACAGGTTCGGGCATCGCCGGGTGTTCGTTGCCGCGCTGGTCCTGTTCTCGCTGGCGTCGCTCGCGGGCGGTGCCGCGCCAACGCGGCAGTTGCTGGTGATCGCGCGCGGCTTGCAGGGCTTCTCCTGCGCCTTTATGGCCGCCACGTCGCTGGCGATCATCACCTCGTCGTTCGAGCCCGGCCCAAAGCTCCATCGTGCAATCGGGCTCTGGGCCGCGATGAACGGGATCGGCGGCGCCGCCGGCGTATTCCTCGGAGGCCTGATCACCCAGGAGCTCAGCTGGCGCTGGGTGCTGCTCATCAACCCCCCGATCGGGCTGGCAGCCGCGGTCGTCGCCTGGGCGGTGGTGGCCGAGCGTCGGCGGGCGCGCGAGGGCGCGAGCTTCGATCTCGCGGGCGCGATCACCCTGACCGGCGGACAGATGATTCTGGTGTACGGAGTCGTCGAGGCCGGATTGCGCGGCTGGCACAGCGCCTACGCACTCGGGCCGATCATCGGCGGCATCGTGGTGCTTGCAGTCTTCTGCCTGATCGAGGTCCGCTTCGCCGCCGCGCCACTGGTCCCGTTCAAGGAGCTGACCAAGCCGCTCCGCGACGCGAACACGATCGTGGTGCTGTTCAGCGCCGCGCTGTTCCCGATGTGGTACCTGAGCTCGCTCTACCTCCAGCAGGTGCTGGGGCTCTCGCCGCTGCGCACAGGACTGACGATCCTGCCGATGGCGGTGGTGATCGCGGTGGTCGCGCGCAACGCGGGCAAGCTCGTGAGCCGTTTCGGGGTCCGGCCCGTCCTGGGGAGCGGGCTGCTGATGATGACCACCGGGATGCTCCTGCTCACCAAAATCGCCTCCGGCGGAAGCGGCTGGATCTACATCATGCTCCCTGGGCTGCTGACCGCGGCAGGGATCGCGATGTCGATCGTGCCGTCGACGATCGCCGCGACCCAGGGCGCGAAGCAGGGCCAGCAAGGTCTCGCCTCAGGGCTCGTGAACACCTCGCGACAGGTGGGTGGCGGGCTGGGCATCGCGATCCTGGTCACGCTCGCGACCACCCGATCGAGCCACCTGATCGGCGGCGGGCAAGCGGTGCCGAAAGCGCTCACCGAAGGCTTCAGGCTCGGCTTCTACATCGGGGCCGGCCTGTGTGCAGCAGCGGCGCTCGCGACGTGCGCGTGGCTGCCGAAGCCGGCCGACGCAACACGTCGCATACAGATCCTGGCGGCGGTCGGATTGGTGATTGCAGGCTTCGTCGGCCTCGACTTTGCGCTCGGCGGCTCGCACGCCGCGCCGCTGGGGGCCTACACGACGCGCGACAGCTACAGCTACGCCTCGGCCCCGGGGCTGCACCCGCCCATCATCCGCAGCGACTTCTCCAAGCCGTCCGCGGCGCTCGCGCCCGGCTACATCTTCCTGGGCGCGTTCTATGACGTCAGCTTCCCGCCGATGGTCGGACAGAGCGGTCCGCTGATCCTCGACCGGCACCTCCAGCCGGTCTGGTTCAGGCCCGTGCCGACGCGCGTTGTGGCCTCGAACCTCAGCGTCCAGCGCTACGAGGGCAAGCCTGTCCTGGCCTGGTGGCAGGGGATCATCACGAACACAGGCGAGATCGAAGAGGGCAAGTACGTGATCGTCGACCAGCACTACCGTCCGGTGGCGACGCTCACGGGCAAGAACGGCTGGGTGTTGACCGTGCACGAGCTCGTGATCCGCGGCCACGACGCCTGGGTCACGGCCAACCGCAACCTTCCGCGTGATCTCTCGAAGTACGGCGGGGCATACAACGGCGCGCTCGTCGACTCGGCCGTCCAGGAGTACGACCTGCGCACAGGCCAGCTGCTGCGCTCATGGGATGCGCTCGACCACATCCCGCTCGGCGATGGACGCGCGTCGATTCCGACCAACGGTTTCCCGTGGGATGCCTACCACGTCAACTCGGTCAACGTTCCCGGCGACGGCACATTCGTCGTTTCGATGCGCAACACCTGGGCCGTCTACAAGGTTGATATCGCGACGGGCCGGATCGAGTGGCAGCTGGGTGGCCGGCACTCGAGCTTCAAGTTCCGCGCAGGCGCCGACTTCTCCTGGCAGCACGATGTCGAGGTCTACCCCGGCTCGCCATATGTGACGATGTTCGACGACCACTGCTGCCAGATCACGGGCGGGGGCACGTATGTATCTCCGAGCGCGCCATCTCGCGGCCTTGTGCTGAAGCTCGATTTGGCTAGGCACACCGCCGCGTTGGCGGGCCAGTACTCCCACGGCGACAACTTCGACGCCGATTACATGGGCAGCGTCCAGCCTCTCCAGGGCGGCAACGAGTTCGTCGGCTGGGGCTCGGCGCCTTACTTCTCCGAATACGACGCGTCGGCGCACATGCTGTTCGACGGCTTACTTCCGGGCCACGATCTCTCCTACCGGGTGCGGCTCGAGCCGTGGGTCGGCCTGCCTCTGTACCCGCCCGCCGCCGCGGCCCGGGTGAAGGCCGGGCGGACGTTCGTGTACGCGAGCTGGAACGGCGCGACCCAGGTCGCGTCCTGGAGGGTGATCGCGGGATCCAGTGTCGTCGCGACCGCGGCCAAGTCGGGATTCGAGACCGCGATTCCCGTGGCCGGCGCTCACGGCACGTTCACGGTCGAGGCGCTCGACTTAAGCGGGCGCGTGATCGGCACCTCCGCACCCTTCGGCTCTTAGCCCCCGCCGGCGTCGGCGAGCGCTCGCGGGCCGTGGACTACGGTTCTCGCATGTCACTGAGAACGGCGATCCTGATCGTGTGGGGCGCGTTCTGGCTCTACTGGTTCGTGTCGGCGTTTGGCGCGAAGCACGGCTCCGCACGGGGCGTCCGCGCGCGCGTCCCCGGCCTCATCATCGCGCTCGGGTTCGTGTTGGTGCGAGTTTTTGGGGCGCACTCGTTGACGGTTCACGAGGCGATTGTGCGCGGGTTGGGCGTGGCGATGCTCGCCGCCGGTCTCGGCTTGGCGGTGTGGGCGAGGATCTATCTGGGCCGCAATTGGGGCATGCCGATGACGACCAAGGACGAGCCGGAGCTCGTCACCTCCGGTCCGTATCGCTACGTCCGGCATCCGATCTACTCAGGTCTCCTGCTGGCGGTGCTGGGCACGGCCCTGGCAACCAACGGCTACTGGTTGATCGTGGCCGGGACCATGGCCGCCTACTTCATCTACAGCGCAACGGTCGAGGAGCAGCTGATGACGCGCTCGTTCCCGACGGCGTATCCGGCCTACCGCGCGCGGACGAAGATGCTGATCCCGTTCGTGCTCTAGGGGCCTGTCGATATAAGCGACACATTTGGTCGTTTGTAGACAGCCTCAGGCCGCGCCGGTCAGCGTGACCAACACCGGGGCGTGATCCGAAAGCCGCCCCCGCTCGAGCACCTCGGGCCCGCCGACCGGCTCGAGGCCCGCGGCGAAGACGTGGTCGACGTCGTGCCCGCCGGCGTAGACGAGCCCGGGTGGCCCGAGCGACCGCACGTTGAAGTCGCCGCCAAGGACCAGCGGTGCGCCCGCGGCCCAGTTGAGCGCGGCCACCCGTGCTCGCTCAGCGTCGCGCCGCGCCGCTGAGTCGTCGTGGACGGTCGCATGGAGATTGCCGATCCACAGACCCGAGAGGAGTCTCACCGCCTGGAGCCATCGCCGCTCCGGCCAGACGCAGAGCCGGAGCGTCCGGTGCTCCGCGATCGCTTGTCCGCGCACCAGGACCGCGTTGGCACCGCCCCCGTTTGACTTGATCAGGTCGGGCCAGCGGGTTGCCACGGCGCGGCGCACGGGCAGCAGCGCGTTGCGACTGGTCAGCACCGTGCGCTCCTCTGCGGCGGCTCGCTTCGCCAGTTCGGGTGGCCACCAGGGCGGAACCTCCTGCACCAGCGCGGCGTCCCACTGCCAGCCGGCGAGCGCCGCCGCGAACTCGTCGAGCAGATACCGGCCCGCCGGTGGCTGCGCGCGGCCGTGCATCAGGTTCCAGGTCAGCACCCGCAGGGGCATCGAGCTGAACGTACACTGCCGCCCTTGCCTCGCCACTTCCTCACCGGTGCCGAGCTGTCAGCCGATGAGCTGGGGCGCGTGCTCGACCGGGCGCTCGAGCTCAAGGCCGCCCCCAACAGCTCGGACGCGCTCGCCGGGCAGAGCGTCGCGCTCATCTTCCAGCGGCCGTCAACGCGGACCCGAGTCTCGTTTGAGGTCGGGATCTCCGAGCTCAAGGGCCACCCGATGGTGCTGCGTACTGACGAGCTTCAGCTGAGCCGCGGCGAGTCGCTCCGCGACACCGCGCTGGTCCTCTCGCGCCACGTGGGCGCGATCGGGATTCGGACCGGTCCGCACGAGGTCGCGGTCGAGCTCGCCGAACACGCGAGTGTCCCCGTGATCAACATGCTGACGGCCGATCATCACCCGTGCGAGGCGGTCGCCGACGTCCTGACGCTCCGCGAGGTATTCGGCCAGCTCGACGGCCTGGTGCTCGCCTACGTGGGTGACGGGAACAACGTGGCGCGTTCGCTGGCGATCGTGGGTGCCTTGGCGGGGATCGAGGTTCGAATCGCTTCGCCGGCCGCCTATAAACTCGCGCCAGTCGCCGGCGCGGTCCTGACCGACGATCCTAAAGCCGCGGTCGATAGGGCAGACGCCGTCTACACCGACGTGTGGGTCAGCATGAGCGACGATCCGCAGTCAGCCGAGGAGCGCCGCCGGGCATTCGCCCCCTACCGGGTGGACGACGCCTTGCTAGACCTGGCGAAGCCGAACGCGATCGCGCTGCACTGCCTGCCGGCGCACCCCGGCGAGGAGATCACGGCCGGGGTCCTCTACGGGGAGCGTCAGCGAATTTGGGATCAGGCTGAGAATCGCCGCCACGCTCAGAAGGCGCTGCTCGAGTACCTGGTTGCGCCTTAGCCGCTAGCCTCAGCTCGCAGACCATGCCGGCAGCCAAATCGCCACGAAAGCGCCCCTCGACCTCTGTGTCGGACGGCGCGACGAGCCTCGCCGAGCAGCTGATCAACCGGATCATCAAGCCGTTCGATCTCGTCCTGCTGAGCCGTGAGCGCATCCAGGAAGTGCTCGATGAGGCAGCCGAGCGAGGGCGAGTCACGCGCCGCGACGCCAACGACCTGGTGTCGGAGCTCGTCCGCCGCGGGCGCGAGCAGACCGACGACCTGCTGCGCCAGCTTGGGCGCGCCGCGGGGCGTGCTCGGCGCACGGTCGGCGCCGGTGCGGCGCTTCCGATCTCCTCCTACGACGAGCTGACAGCCAGCCAGGTCACCCAGCGGCTGTCTCCGCTGACCCCTGCCGAGCTGCGAAGGGTGCGCGACTACGAGGCCCGGCACGCGAACCGCAAGTCGGTCCTCGAGGCGATCAACCGGGCGCTTCGCTGACGCGATGGAGGGCGGCGCGTCGAGGCCGGCGCGAGGCACCGAGCTTAAGCTGGAGATAGGTTCGCTGGCGTACGGGGGTGCCGGCGTCGCCCGCCTCAACGGCTACGTCGTGTTTGTCGCCGGCGGCCTGCCGGGCGATCGCGTCCGGGCCGTCGTGGAGAAATCCAAGCGCGCGTATGCACAGGCGCGCGCCGTCGAGGTGCTCAAGCCGGGCAGCGACCGCGTGCCCCCGCGGGCCGAACACCCCGGTGCCCCGTGGCAGGAGCTGGCTTACGAGCGCCAGGTTCAGGTCAAGCAGGACCAAGTCGACGATGCGCTGCGGCGGATTGGCCGGCTCGAGGGCTTCACGCTCGAGCCGATCGTGCCGGCCGTCGAGCAATGGCGCTACCGCAACAAGCTCGAGTACTCGTTCGGTACCGGTCCGGACGGCGACCTCGTATGTGGCTTTCACGCCCCCGGCCGCTGGGATCAGATCGTCTCGATCGACGACTGCCTGCTCGCCTCAGTGGCCGCCAACGAGGTACGCGAGCGGGTCGTCGACTGGTGCCGAGCGCAACAGCTCGCGCCGTATGACCGCCGGACTGGTGAGGGTCTGCTTCGCAATCTCGTCGTCCGCGAAGGCAGGCGGACCAGCCAGCTCCAGGTCCGGCTCCTCACGGCTCCCGTCGACATCGATCGAAGCGGGCTGCGGGACGCGGTCGGCTCTGAGGCGAGCGTGCTCTGGACCGAGACCGAGCAGCAGGGCGAGACCACGCAGGGTGGCGAGACTGAGTTGTTGGGGGGCTCGGACCGTCTTGGGGAAGAGATCTCGGGCATGCGCTTTGAGATCTCACCGGAGGCGTTCTTTCAGACCAACACGGAGATGGCCGAGCGGCTCTACGCGCTGACGATCGAGTACGCCCAGCTCGGCGGGTTCGAGCGTGTCTACGACCTCTACTGCGGGATCGGCGCGATCGCTTCGCTGATCGCCCCCCGTGCCGCGGAGGTTTGGGGCCTCGAGCTCTCAGAGCAGGCGGTCGCCGACGCGATTCGCAACGCGGACCTCAACGAGATCGACAATGCACACTTTTTCGCCGGCGACGTGCGCCTCGCAGTTCGGGACCTCGTCGAGCGCGCCGGGCGGCCTGACGTGGTTGTGGTTGATCCCCCGCGGGCGGGCCTGTCGCAAAAGGTCGTGCGACGGATCATCGAGGCGGCGCCCCGGCGGATCGTCTACGTGTCCTGCAATCCGACGACCCTGGCGCCCAACGCAGCTCAGCTTGTCGAGGCCGGCTACGAGCTCCTGCGTGTCCGCCCGGTCGACATGTTTCCCCAGACGCCTCACATCGAATGCGTCGCGCTGCTGGAGCGCTGATCGTCCTCGCGCTCGCGCTGCCGCTGGCGCCAATCGCAAGAGCCTCAACCGTCGCCGTCTATCAGACGACCGCATCGCTGAGTCAGGCGCTCGCACCGCGCTCACCCCTGACGCTGACCAGGCAGCCGCCGAGGGGGCTCCCACTCATCGTCGTAAACGAACGCGTCCGCTACCAGCGCTTCCAAGGCGTCGGAGGCGCGATGACGGACAGCTCCGCGTGGCTCATCTGGCAAGAGCTGTCCCCCGTGGCGCGCGCACGTCTGCTCGGAGACCTGTTCGGTCCTGACGGCATCGGCCTGGGTTTCCTACGGATTCCGATCGGCGCGTCGGACTTCACCCGCTACGGCCGCCCCTACACCTACGACGGCGGCGGAGCCGATCCCAAGCTCGAGCACTTCTCGCTCGCTCACGACGAGCGCTACGTGATCCCCGCGGTCCGCGCAGCGCTGGCGCTCGATCCCGGGCTCGACATCCTCGCGACGCCGTGGAGCCCCCCGGCGTGGATGAAAGCCAACGGTCTGCTCGGCAACCTGGGCGAGCTTGGGACCCTGCTGCCCTCGGCGTACCGACCGCTCGCTCACTACCTGGTGAGGTTCATCGAGGGCTACCGGGGCGCGGGTATCCCGGTCGACGCAATCACGCCCCAGAACGAGCCGGGCGTGGCCGTCTCCTATCCGTCGATGGACCTTCCCGAAGCGGCCGAGGCGAACCTGATCGGGCACTACCTTGCGCCCGCCCTCCGCACCGCCCATCTGACGACGAAGATCTACGGCTACGACGGCATCTGGGACCCCACATACCCGAGCAGCCTCCTCGACGGATATGTGGCGAGCGATCTCGCAGGAATCGCGTGGCACTGCTATTTCGGCAACCCAGCGGCGATGAGCGAGCTCCACCAGCTTGCCCCGAGGCTCGACGAGCTCGTCGACGAGTGCTCGCCGGAGATCAGACAGTTCTCGACCTCCGAGTTCGAGATCGCTTCACTGCGCAACTGGGCGAGTGTGGTGGCGGTCTGGAACCTCGCGCTCGATCCGAGCGGCGGTCCGGTCCAGCCCGACAACGCTGGCTGCACGGGGTGCACCGGCGTCGTGACCGTCGACCCCGGGCGGCGCTCATTCCGGCTCGGTGGGAAGTATTTCCAGCTCGGCCAGCTGGGCAGATTCGTCCGGCGTGGAGCGTCGCGGATCGACTCGAGTCACTTCGTGACGTACGGAATGAACCTCGATGGGTCGATGTCGGCCAGCCAAGGTCTGGACGACGTCGCGTTCGTAAACCCAGATGGGACGGAGGTGCTGATCTCGTATGCCAACTCGACTGTGCCGATCCGGTTCGCGGTGCGGGCGGGCGGGCGGTTCTTCGCCTACACGATCCCCGCGGGAGCGACGACGACGTTCGTCTGGCGGTAGCGTTCTCCGCCGCGATGCGGGCCGTAACGATCCGGGATCAGGAACTCCACCTGCTCGAGCACCCCGACCCCGAGCCGGGCACCGGCGAGGTGCTCGTGAGGGTGCGGGCGGCCGGCCTCAACGGGGCCGACATGCTCCAGCGCCGAGGCTTCTATCCCGCCCCGCCGGGCTCGCCGCAAGACATCCCCGGGCTTGAGCTGGCCGGCGAGGTGGCCGCGCTCGGTCCGGGCGCAGAGCGGTGGGGTGAAGGCGATCGCGTGATGGGGATCGTCGGCGGTGGCGGCCAAGCGGAGCTCGCTGTAGTGCACGAGCGCGTGCTGATGCCCGTCCCAGACGGCCTCGACTGGATCGAGGCGGGCGGGCTTCCCGAGGTGTTCACGACTGCGCACGACGCGGTCTTCACCCAGGCAGGCCTCATGGCGGGTGAGCGCCTGCTTGTGCACGGCGGCGCCGGTGGCGTCGGCACGGCGGCGATCCAGCTCGGCCGAGCTAGCGGTGCGCGGTGCTTCGCGACTGTGCGTAACGCCGATCTGCGCGAGGCGGTGGCAGACTTCGGCGCAACCGTGATTGCGCCCGAGGGCTTCGGCGATCACGGCCCGTTCGACGTGATCCTCGAGCTGGTCGGGGCCCCCAACCTGGCCGACAACGTAAACGCGCTCGCGATCGACGGGCGCATCACGGTCATCGGCATCGGCGCCGGCGCTACGGCCGAGCTCAACCTCGGCGCGCTGATGGCCAAGCGCGGAAGTATCCACGGATCTACGCTACGCGCTCGCCCGCTCGAGGAGAAGGCGCTGACGGCGAGGGCGATGGAGCGCTCCGTGTTGCCGTTCTTCGAGTCCGGCGCCGTGCGCGTTCCGGTGGCCGCCAACTACCCGCTGGACCAGGCCGCCGAGGCATATGAGCGCTTCACGGCCGGAGGGAAGCTCGGCAAGGTCGTCTTGGAAATCGGCGCCTGAGCGCCCTAATCGTCGCCGAAGGCCGCCTCGTCTTCGGCGACCGGGACCACCTCGTCCGCGTGGATCGAGCACAGCGCCGGCCCGCCATGAGCGCCCGTTATTTCCGTTACTTCCGCGATCGTGCCACGCCAGCGCGCAAGCGCCAACGCGAAGCTGGCGCCGCGGCTAATACGGCGGTAGGTCAGTCCACCACTGACCGAGCACGCGGAATGCGGCCCAGAACTCGCGCTTGTCGGCGTCCTCGTCGAGCGCCTCGTCGATGTTCTGGACATACAGCGCCTCGGTCGTCGGCGTGAAGCGCTGAAGGACACCAAGCTGTGGGCGCAGTTCCTCGGCCAGCGGGTAGTCGAGCTCGTTGATCACAGCGAGCGCCTCGGGGCCCATCACGACCACGATCTTCGGCTGGATGATGTGAAGTTCCTCGATCAGCCGGCCGATGCACGCCGAGTCGGCCATCACCGGGTCGAGCACCGGGCACTTGACGCACAAAGTGCCGTACACAGCAAGCGGGTCGATACCGAGCCGCTTGAGCGACTTCATCAGCGCGTTGCCGGTGCGACCGTAGAAGGCAACCCCCTCCTCGACCTCTGCGGGACGGGCCGAGTATTTGACCAAGAAGATCTCCGCCTGCGGGTGACCCGAGCCGAGCACGGGCATCAGCTGCCCCCGCGGGCAGTGCGGACACGACTGCAGATCGCGCGTGAACGCGTTCAGCTCGCGGATCGCCCGCTCCAGATATTTCTCGCGAATCTCGTCGTCGGTCGCCGGCATTCCCCTCGGATTGGACGGCTGTGCCGGGAGTCCTGCGGCGTGCATCATGGCTTGCGTGCCACGCGCCGCACGCGGCGCTCGCGTGCGGCCTTGCGTGCGGATGGAGGCAGCGCCTTGGTCTGGAGGAACTTGAGCGCCTGCACGTAGAGCAGGCTGGCGGGATTTCGGACGATGTCGGCGTCCCGCAGCGACTCCAGGAACTCCTCAGGGCCGTCGAAATCGCGCATCCGGATGCGGACCGAACCGAGGCCCTGCGGGACGTGGGCGTCCGACCCAGCGCCTGCCGGAATCCGGTATTTGGCGGCGAAGCGGGCCGCCTCCTCGTTGAACTCGGCGATAGCGACGCGCGGGTTGAACACCTCGATCGCATCGACGTCGTCGAGCACCCCGAGCAAGTGCTCATAGTCCGGGACCGAGTGCAGGCGGTCGAACGGATGGGGCACGTAGACGAGCCCGCCCTGGCGTTTTATCTCGGCGATCACCTGGGCGAGCGTCCCACCGCGCGGGATCTTGCGCTTGATGAACAGGCCAATCACCTCGCCCTGATCGGCGGTCTTCACCTCTTCCCCCACGATGACCTTGACCCCATCTGCCTTAGCGCTCGCTTCGAGTGCGCCGGAGATCTCATTGTGGTCGGTGACCGCGATCGCGCCGAGGCCGCGCTCACGTGCCTCGGCCAGCAAGACTTCGACCGGAGTGGCGCAGTCGTAGGAGTGATCAGTGTGCATGTGGAGGTCGACGTCGATCAGCTGCCGTGAGCGCAGCCGCCCCCGCAGCCGCCCGTCGCCGCGCTCGTCGTGACGGCGCGCGACCAGCTCGGCGTAGACCTGCTCGAGTTCGCCGGCGACGCGCTCCCAGCTGAAGTCGGTTGCAGGTGCCCGGGCCGGCAGCTCTGAAACCAGTCGCGCGAGGTGCGAGGCGAGCGTCTGTGCGTCGCCGGGCTCAAATGCGAAACCATGCTCACCTTCACCCAGCAGCTCCTCGTAAACCGGCAGCCTTGATGCGACTGGCACCGTACCGGCCGCGAGCGCGCGAACGAGCGTTCCAGGGCTGGCGTGCAGCCCCTCGGACGCGAGCACGACAACGTCAGCTGCTGCAAGCACCTCGCCCTCGTCCCCGTCCACGAACGTCACCCGCTCCCGCAGCCTGCGGTCGAGTGCCGCGGGCTGGCGTGGCGACAGAACGGTCGCGTGCCACTCGGGCTCATCTTCAAGCAGCTTCAGCGCCCGTATGAACGTCCGCAGCGCGGCGCGCTCCTCGCTCGCGACCATCACGAGCTCCCGGGGTCCGTCGCGCAGCTTGCGCTCGATCGGGTCCGCGCCCGGGAGAATCACGCGGTGTTCGCCCGGGAAGAAGCGCTGCATGAGCTCGCTCGTGGCGGCGTAGCTGGCGATGCGAGCGTCAAGGCGGGAGAGCAGCAGGCGAGTCAACTGCCGCGCAAGCTGGGTCGAGAGGATGCGCTCGGTGGGGGCGTGGAAGCTGCCCACGTTGAGGGCCCGCGAATGGCGCAGCGCGACGCTGGCGGCGCTCGGAGCGAATGGCTCGTGCACGTGGACGATGTCGAGCGGGACTCCGTCGAGCACATGCTCGATCGTCCTCGCCACGTCGACCGGCAGCGACGCCGCCCGGCGGCGCGCACCGGCGAACGGCAGCACCTCGCCGACGCCGAGCACGAGTGGCCTCGACTTGGCTCGATCGAGGAGCGCGTCCGAGCCAGTGCGGATCAGCTGACGGCTCTCGCGGACCATCGAGGCCGACTCGGCGGGCGCGATCACGAGCACGCGGTGCCCGGCCCCCGCGAGCACGTCGGATACGCGCGCGACGTAGTCGTTGACCTCGTTTGGCACATCCCACGCGAACGGCGTCACCTGCGCGATCGCGAGGCGGTCTTGGGGCACGAGGGGGAGTCTAGGCCCGGGAGCGCGCCGGCTTTCGTGCCGCCGCCGGCTTCTTGCGCGTGTACTTCTTGATGAACGCCTCGGTCATGTCGCGGGCCTCGGAGTCGGGCCGCTGGTGCATCGGCGACTTCATCAGGTAGGAGCTCGGACCGTCGAGCTGACCGGCGAGGCCGTTGTTGAGCGCCAGCTTGCAGCAGCGCACGGCGTCGATCACGATCCCGGCCGAGTTGGGCGAGTCCCACACCTCGAGCTTGAGCTCGACGTTAAGCGGCACGTCGCCGAATGCCTGGCCCTCCATCCGGATGTGGGCCCACTTGCGGTCGGTCAGCCACGGGACGTAGTCCGACGGACCGATGTAGACATCGTCGGGCGGGAGCTTGTGCCCCATGATCGAGGTGACGGCGTTGGTCTTGGAGATCTTCTTGGACTCCAGCCGCTCGCGCTCGAGCATGTTGTAGAAGTCCATGTTGCCGCCGACGTTGAGCTGCGAGGTGCGCAGCATCTTGACACCGCGGTCGTGGAAGAGGCGCGCGAGGTTGCGATGGACGATCGTCGCGCCGACCTGCGACTTGATGTCGTCGCCGACGATCGGCACGCCGGCCTTCTTGAAGCGCTTGTTCCAGTAATCCTCCCGCGCGATGAACACCGGGATGCAGTTGACGAAGCCGCAGCCGGCCTCGAGCACCTGCTCGACATACCACTTGGTGGCCTGCTCGGAGCCGACCGGTAGGTAGGAGACGACCACGTCGGTGCGCGTCTCCTTGAGGACCTCGACGATGTCGACCGTCGGGCCGGGCGCCTTCTTGATCTTCTCCTTGAGGTATTTACCGAGCCCGTCGTGGGTCATCCCGCGCTGCACCTCGACGCCCAGCTTGGGGATGTCCCCGCCCAGCTTGAGCGTGTTGTTCTGGCCGGCGAAGATCGCCTTCGAGAGATCCTTGCCGACCTTGTCTTTGTCGATATCGAAGGCGGCCGAAAATTCGATGTCGCGCACGTGGTAGCCGCCCAGATCGACGTGCATCAGACCCGGGACCTGCTCCTTGGGGTCAGCGTCCGCGTAGTAGCGGATGCCCTGCACAAAAGAGGAGGCGCAGTTGCCCACGCCAATGATTGCGACCCGGACCTTGTCCGGTTGGTAGCGTGCCGCGCCGTTCGTCGTGCTCACGGTCAGAAGGTATCCCGTCGTAGTGTTTTTGTTACACGTCCGTCGCGACCCTGGCCGGGCCAACGGGACAGAAGACGACTACGGGCTTTCGGATCCGGTGACGCGCAGCTGCTGGCGCACGTGCCAGATCCGCTGAATCGTGGTCAGCACAGTCAACCCGGCGAGCACGTAGACCGCTGGCGCCAGCAGCTCGAAGTGGCCAAGTCCCGCGCCCTTGGCGAACACCAAACCGGCGGACAGGATCACCACCCGCACGGGCCTTGTGGCGAGGCCGACCGTGCACGCGACGCCGAGCGCTTCTGCCCGCGCGCGCGTGTAGGAAACCATCAGCGAGCCAAGTACGGCCGCGACCACGGCCGCGACTGCCACCTGGTTGTGGCGCGCCGCGAAGTAAGCGCCGACAGCGGTCAGCACGATCCCCTCCTCGAGCCGGTCCAGCGTCGAGTCGAGAAACGCGCCGAACTGCGTGCCCTTGCCCGACATCCGCGAGTAGCGGCCGTCGAGCGTGTCCATCACCGAGCCGACGATAAACGCGATGCCGGCCAGGAAGAACAGCCGGGCGACGACCAGCCCGGCGGCCGCCATGTTGAGCGCAAATCCCGTCAGCGAGATCGCGTTCGGCGTCAGCCGAGACTCGATCAGCCGATTGCGGAGCTCCTGGGTTGTTGGCCCCTCGCGCCGGACGCGGCGCCGCCGGGGAGGGCGAGCACGCGTCTCGGGCGTCGCGCTCATGCCGGTGCGTGGCCGAACGCCCAAGCTTCGGGACGGGCTCGGGCGAGGAGTCTCTTTGCGAGCAGCGCGGCGATGGCGGCGGTCAGCGCGCCCAGAAAGACGTCGGTGAAGTAGTGGTTACCGGTCGCGACGACCGCAAATGAGACCAGCAGCGGGTACGCGGCCCACGCGATTTTTGAGGCACGCCGCTTGACGAACTTCATCATCGGGCCGGCAGTCATGATCGCGAAGCAGACGTGCATCGAAGGGACCGCCGCATAAGCATTCACGAATGCCCCCGCCGGGGTGTGGTTGTCAAACGTCTGGTTTCCTTGGAATCCCATGAAGCGCGAGATCGAGTCCGTGAAGCCCCACTCCGGCAGCAGACGCGGCGGGGCGGTGGGGTAGAGCCAGTAGCCGATCAGCGCGAGCCCCATCGCGATCAGGAACATGTTGCGCACGAAGTTGAACGAGTCGTTGCGCCGCACGTAGATGAAGATCAGCACCGCGAGCGTGACGATGTAGTGGCCGTTCAGATACGTCCAGTCGAGCACGTCCATCAGCACATGCTTTGACTGTGCCCACGCCTGGACACTCGGCTCGGCGAACACGTGCAGCGCGCGCTCGAAGTTGATGATCTTGGTCGCGTCGCCGAACGGCTTGTACCCGTCGGCGCCCGACAGGGAGACCAGGCCGCGGACGAGCTCGTAGAGCAGATAGAGCCCGACGAACACCATGATCTGGCGTCCGAGGTCCTTCCAGCCGCGCGGAAGCACCCGCGTGTCGATCAACCGAATTGCTCGCCGCATGGCCTGAGCCATCCTAGCGGGGGCCCGGCGTACATCGAGGTGAGCGCGCACGGATGCGGCTGAGCCCGAACGACACCACGAGCTTGACCTCCCCGCCTCGCTGAAGCGTAACGACGGTGTTCTCGCCGGCCGGGGAGACGCAGCCGAAACCGCCGGCCAGCGCCCAGTAGGGGTTGAAATGCACGTGCAGGAGCGTAACCCCAGCCGACGGCGCGAAGAGCGTCACGGACTCCGGCCCGAGCGCCATCAGCCGGGCGCTGCCCTGGGCGATCGGGGTCGCATCTTTGACCGCGTAGATGCGCCAGTGCGTCGTCCGCGCGACCAGCCGCAGATACGGGAGGCCGTCGTCGATCAGCCGCCTCTCCGCCATCGCCGAATAGTCGAGCTGCGCGTCGGGAGCCGCAACGAAGCGAACGGCCGTGCGCTGAAGCCAAGCCTCGTACGACGCCGGCGTCAGCCGGCCGGAGTAGAACAGCGGGTTGTCCTTGATGTCGAGCTGTCGCTCCCAGCCGCGCGCCAACGGATAGTGCGATGCGACCGCGTACGCCTCCCAGTGAAAGCGGGTGAACGGGATCTCGACGCGGAACGGTGCCCCCGTTTGGCGGCCCAGGAAGTCGAGCAGCGGTTTGTAGTAACCGCTCGACGTGGAGCGGTCGCCGGAGGCGATGACAAGGTCGCGCACCGGCGCCTGCCACTCGATGTACAGCAGCGGCGCGAGCGCGATCGCGAGCCACACCGCTCGTCGTGGCCAGAGCACAAGCGCCGCGAGGGGGGCTGCGAGCAGCGTCCCGAGCCTGGCCGCGTTCGACCCCAGCGGCGTCGCGATCAGATACGACGCGATCGCCGCCAGTGCGTACAGCGCGACGCCTGTCCGAAGCGCGGTCGCCTTTCGCGGCAGCGCGACGAGCGCGCCCGCACAGACGAACAAAAGTGGCCAAAAGGCCGAGGACGCGAAGGGCTCGGTGCCGCCTTCGGGGAATACGAGCGCGATCACGCCCACGGGCGCGAGCGCCGCGGCAGCCACTAGCGCGCCCGCCGGCCGCCGTGTCGCGAGCGCGTGCGCCGCTCCGGCGAGTGCCGCGAACAGCGCGGCGACTGGACTGCACAGCGCGCTCAGGAGCGCCAGCGCCGCGGCCGTCAAAGTGCGCCCACGATCGAGCGCCAGCACGGCGCAAAGCGCCGGCAGCGCGCCGAAGGCAAAGGCGAGTCTGCCCGCAAACAGATCGGTCGCTGTCGCCGCGGCGAACAGCACCGCGCCCAGCCAAGCATCCTCGCCGAAGCGGCGGTAGGCCAGCAGCTCGAACACCGCGGCGCTTGCGGTGGCCGCGAGCGCGGCTGCGAGCTGCGGTGTGAGCGCCGCCGATGCCGCCGGGTACAAGAGGCTGTAGCCGACGATGTGGTGTCCGGAATACCAGAGGTTGTTCCAGATCCCGAACGGGTCCTTGCTGAACAGCCACGCGCGGAACAGGTGGGCCGGCAGGTCCCCGCTCGGCGGCGAGACCAGCACATAAGCGAGCGCGATGACCGCAGCGACAAGGACCGGGGCGACGCGCTTCAAGCGAGCACGAACTCCACGATCCGGTCGGCGGCCTCGTGCCGCTCGAGCCACGGCCAGTGCCCGGCGTCTGGGATGCGCACAAGCTCGGCGTTCGGCAGGCGGTGAGCGTAGGCCTCAGCGTGCTCGACCGCAAACCACGGATCGTGCTCGCCCCACTCGATTAGCGCCGGCATCGTCAGCGTGTCGAGTCGCGCCCCCGCCGCCGCCAGCTCGGCTGAGCGATGGAGGCGGAGCACGGCGCGCTGCGTGCCCTGGTCGAACTGATCCCAGATCGTCCGCAGGCGCGCCTCGGAC
>Ga0102924_1003502_pt1 | contig 16447 bp, 17 predicted proteins | sample PaiPotPPM11metaG_FD_80116 | JGI IMG/M metagenome (GOLD analysis project Ga0102924, IMG submission 80116) | Iron sulfur acid spring bacterial and archeal communities from Banff, Canada, to study Microbial Dark Matter (Phase II) - Paint Pots PPM... ... | reverse complement strand
GATCAGCCCCGAGGCGGTGCCGGCCATGTTCGGATGGATGCTGAGCCCCGCCGCCATCGTCGATGGCTGGCTCAACCCGTTGCCGATCGAGCTCAGCGTCATCGGCAGGAACAACGCCCAGGGACTGACCGCAACGATGCTCCACCCCGCCATCAATCCGCCCGAAACGAGGGACACGGCGACCCCGAGCAGCACCATGCGCAGACTGCCGAGAACCGGGGCGAAGCTCGCCGCCAGGGCATTGCCGAGCATGTAGGTGGCCATCGGCATCAGGATCATCAGCCCGTAGGTGCTCGGCGGCTCGCCCATCACATGCGCCAGGAGGTAGGGCGCGCTGGCGCAGAAGGTAAACCACGAGGCGCTGGTGCAGGCGCTGCACAGGGCGAAGCACAGGAATTGCGGCGAGCGCAGCAGCACAAAGCACGACCGCGCCATGCCGATCAGGTCGAGCGGCACCGGCGCCCGGTTGGTCTCGCCGAGCCGCGCCACGGTCACCGCAAGCACGATCGCACCGGCGCCGCCGAGCAACACGAAAATCGCGCGCCAACCCATCCATTCGCCCAGATAGGCGCCGATCGCCGGCGACACGGCCGGCGCCAGGGTCATTGCCATCATGACGAGCGCGATGCCGCGCGCCGCCGCGTCGCGCTCGTAGACGTCGCGGATGATCGCTCGGCCGAGCACGACCCCGGCGCAGGCGCCGAGCGCCTCCAGCACCCGTCCGACCACCAGCGCCGCCAGCGACCAGGCGAGGCCGCACAGCACCGTGCCCACGAAAAACATCGTCAGCCCGGCGATCAGCACCGGGCGCCGGCCGAAGCGGTCCGACACCGGCCCGTAGACCAGCTGCCCGGCAGCGATGCCGGCGAGATAGAGCGTCAGAACCAGCTGCGTATGCGCCGCGCTCTCGCCGAACGACACCGCCAGAATCGGCAAGACCGGCACGACAATGTGCAGCGCGCAGAACGCAATCGCGGTTACCGCCGCCAGCAGCGCCAGCGACGGCGGCCTCATACGGCCGCCTCGCCGATAAACCCCCCTCCCGCATTGCGGGAGAGGGTGCCTGAGGGCGCAGCCAGAAGGCGGGTGAGGGCATCCGCGGCAGACACCCTCACCCACCAAGCGCTGCGCGCTTGGTTCTCCCTCTCCCGCGGTGCCGGAGAGGGGCTGATCCGCAGCACGCCGGCAGCTCCAATGAGAAGGCGGGACATAGACGTCGTACGGAGATTGCTTCCTCGCCCTACGCCTCGCAATGCCAGTAAAGTGTTACCGGTTATGATCTGAAGCTCGCCAGGCTCCGCCGCTGTTTCCCCGCGGCATCGAAATTGGATGGGTCGAGCCAGCCTTCAAAGGCGCCCCGCAAGGCCGGCCATTCGCTATCGAGGATCGAGAACCAGGCGGTGTCGCGGTTGCGCTGCTTGTATACCGTCGCCTGCCGGAACAGCCCCTCGTACCGGAAGCCGAGCCGCTGCGCCGCCGCCCGTGACGGCGCGTTCAGCGAATCGCATTTCCACTCGTAGCGGCGATAGCCGAGCTCGTCGAACACCCGCCGCATCAACAGGTACATCGACTCGGTTGCGGCCGGCCTTTGTTGCAGGCGCGGGCTGTAGTTGATGCCGCCGACCTCGATGACCCCGGGCTTCGGATCGATCCGCATCAGCGAGGCGACCCCGACCGCTTGCCCGCTCGCGTGATCGACGATGGCGTAAAACAGCGGATCGTCGGCCCGGCTAACCGCCTCGACCCATTGCCGGTAGGCAGCGAGGGTCGCAAACGGCCCATACGGCAGGTAGGTCCAATTGCGGTCCTCGCTGTTCGCGTCGAACAGCTGGGCCGCATGGCGCTCCGGATCGAGCGGCTCGACCGTGCAGAACCCGCCGGCAACCGGCGTCCGCGGCGGCCGCGGCCGCTCGCTCCAGCCCGGTAGCGGAAACCCGATCGGCTGGCCGAGGTCGTTGAGGTGCTGTTCGTCGCCTGACATCCGCTACTCGCATTGAAAATTGATCGGCACGGAATTGGTCATAAATTTATGACCAATCAGCCCATTGGCCAAATGGCCGAGGAACGACGACGTCGCCCGACGCCCTAGAAATTGCCGCCAGCGCGTTCAAGGCAAAGTGCCTTGACCTGATGGATCGGTGTGCGCGCGCAAGCTGGTCACGTGCGCGCGCGATCCGCTGCTGAGCGAGGTTACCGCTTGCTGCGCAATAGAAATTCGCGGCCGGCCTTGACCATCGGCTCGCCGTCATAGGCGATGATGTCGGCAGTGGCGTAGGTCTCGGTCCACATCTCTGGCAGGTACGAGCCGGTGCCGATGACATCGATCGGCGCGCTGGCGGCGGCCATGATCCGGCACTTCTCCGGGCCGAACCCCGAGCTGGCGACGATCCGCGCTTTCGGAAAGCCGGCCTCATCGAGCACCTGCCGCAGATGCCACAGCGCGGCGGCGGTGACGCCGGTGCCGACCAGGTAGCGCAACTCGGCTTCGGTGCGGTAGCCGCGAATCGATTGCGGCGCGTGCCGCTCCAGCACCTCGTACGATTTCGCGATGTCGAGCCCCTCGCAATAGCGCCCGCCCGGCGTATCCATGCGGAACGCAAGCCGGCCGGCGGCGGCGAGTTCCGGGAAGCGGCGGCAGACCGCGACCGCGTCGCTGGTCTCGCGGCCGAAATAATCGACCAGCACCGTCAGCGGCTCGTCGGGGAAGGTCTCGTGAAACATCTCGGCCGCCCGCAAGGTCGAGCTGGCATAGCCGATCAGCGCGTGCGGCATCGTCCCCATGCCCTTGTCCTGGCCGAAAAAGCGCGCCGTCGCCGCCGCGGCGCAGCCGACGAAACCGATCGCGCCCGCCACCTGCTTCGCATGCGCCGAGCCGACCGAGGCGGCATAGGCCATCAGATCGGCCATCTCGGCGCCGGCGCAGTGGCGCGCATCCATCGCCAGGAACGCGACCTTCGGCAGGTCGGTGCACATCGCCGACGCGTTGTAGGCGGCGACGCAGGCCGGCCCGAGCCTCTGCAACAGTACGGTCTCCAGATCGACCAGATGTTGCAACGAGCCGGTGACATAAAGGATCGGCTCGCCCGCGCCGACCCAGCTCGCCTCGGGGTAGTTCAGCTCGATGTCGAATTTGGTGCCGCGGGCCGCCGCCATGCTTTCGAGAAACTCGACCGCGAACCGCGGTGCGCTGATCACCGGCCGCCGCATGAACACGGCGTAACTCGCCTCACGGTCGCCGAAGCGTTCGACGATCGCCTTCGACTTCAGGAAGTAGCTGTCGGTGCGGGCTGCAAGATCGTCCGGCATCGGTCCGGCCTCAAAGTCCATCAGTTTCAATCTGGTATCGTCACCCCTGCTGAAGCAGGGGTCCAGGGGGAAGATCGCGCCTTCGCCCCTGGAATTCCCGCTCCCGCCGGATTCGCGCCCTAGCAGACTGAACCGGCCGACGACATTTGAGCGCGTCTCAGCAGACCGCGGCCGGGTTGATCGCCCGCGCGGCAAGGTTGCTGTGGCCGTTGCCCTGCCGCTCCCGCTTCAGCGCCTCGGCCAGCTCGAACGCCAGTTCGAGCGCCTGGCTGGCATTGAGCCGCGGGTCGCAATGGGTGCGGTAGCGCTCGGCTAGCGCCGCCTCGCTGATCTCCTGGGCGCCGCCGACGCATTCGGTGACGTTCTGCCCGGTCAATTCGAAATGTACCCCGCCGGCGTAGCTGCCCTCGGCATGGTGGATCGCGAACGCGCTGTGGACCTCGTCGAGGATGCGGTCGAAGTAGCGCGTCTTGTAGCCGCTCGAGGTGCTGACCGTATTGCCGTGCATCGGGTCGATGCACCACAGCACCGCGCGCCCCTCGCGCTTCACCGCGCGGATCACCCGCGGCAGCCGTTCGGCGACCTTGTCCGCCCCCATGCGGGTGATCACGGTCAGCCTGCCGGGCTCGTTATCGGGGTTCAGCTTGTCGATCAGCCGCAATAGGTCGTCCGGCTCGGTGGTCGGGCCGCATTTCATGCCGACCGGGTTCTTGATTCCGCGCAGGAACTCGACATGGGCGCCGTCGAGCTGCTTGGTGCGGTCGCCGAGCCAGACCAGGTGCGCCGAGCAATCGTACCAGTCGCCGGTCGTCGAATCGATCCGGGTCAGCGCTTCCTCGTAGGACAGGAACAGCGCCTCGTGCGAGGTGTAGAACTCGGTCTCGCGGATCTGCGGCGTCGTCTCCGAATTGAGGCCGCAGGCGGCCATGAAGTCGAGCGTCTCGGTCAGCCGGTCGGCCAGCGCGCGGTAGCGTTCGCCCTGCGGCGAATCCTCGACGAAATCCTGGTTCCAGGCATGGACCCGGTGCAGATCGGCATAGCCGCCCTGGGCGAAGGCGCGCAGCAGGTTCAAGGTCGCGGCTGATTGGCTGTAGCCCTGGATCATCCGCTGCGGGTCGGGCTCGCGCGCCGCCGCCTCGAAGTCGAGCCCGTTGATGATGTCGCCGCGATAGGAGGGCAGCGTCACCCCGTTCTGCGTCTCGGTGTCGGACGAGCGTGGCTTGGCGAACTGGCCGGCCAACCGGCCGAGCTTCACCACCGGGCAGGCGGCGCCGAAGGTCAGCACCACCGCCATCTGCAACAGCATCTTGAAGGTGTCGCGGATGTTGTTCGGGTGGAACTCGGCAAAGCTTTCGGCGCAGTCGCCGCCCTGCAGCAGAAAAGCCTTGCCGGCGACGACGTCGGCGAGGCGGGCCTTCAGCCGGCGCGCCTCGCCGGCGAACACCAGCGGCGGGAACCGGTGCAAGGTCTCCTCGACGGCGGAGAGCGCCGCCGCGTCGGCATAGCCGGGCACCTGCCGGATCGGCCGGTCGCGCCAGCTCTGCGGCGACCAAGGTTTGGCGGCAATCTCACGAGCACTGTCGGGCATCACTTAACCTCCGGGGCTGGAGGCCGCCCCACCCATCGGCGACAATCGAGTGCCTGCACACAGAAACACGAAAGCCGCCTCGGGCGGGCGGCTTCGGGAAACAACGCGCAAGCGCGATCCTAGGCCGCCGACCTATACCGGCGGTACCAAAATCGCGCGAGGTGGCACGGGATCGTTGCCATGCGGCGCAAGCTAGCCGCAGGAGGGGGGCAAGGCAAGCGATTTGCGGCGCCGTCGCTCAATCGCGCGGAACCACGAACGGCCGGATCAGCTCGACAAAATCCTCTTCTGTCGATCGGTGCTCGATGACCGCGACGACCGACTCTTCCCAAACGGCCGAGTCCTCAATGGCGAGATCGTAGCCGTTGAGCCGCAAAAAATGCCAAAGCGCCTCCACCGCCGTCCGCTTGTTGCCCTGCTCGAAGGCATGCGCCTGGGCAATGCCCGCCATCAGCCGAACGGCGAGGACGACGATGTCCTCCTCGCCATAGGCAAACGCTTTTTGCGGGCGCGCCAAGGCGCTCTCGAGGAGACCGGGATCGCGCAAAAAATGCGTCTCCCGCGTCTGTTCGGTCTCAAGTCGGTTGTAATTGATGACCGCCTCGACCGGCAGCCACCGCGGTTCATTTGGCAAGGGCAGCCCGCAGCTTCGGGAAGCGGACGATGAACTCCTTGCTCAGCGCGTCGTGATTGACGTCACCCTTCACCGGTCGCGCACGCAGAACCTTCTTCTCGCCATTGCTCCGCAGTGCTGCGGTATCCTTTGCGCGCTCGAATTCGGCCGATTGCTCGTCCTCGAAGCCCGGTATCCGCTTCCGATCGGTTTCGTTCGACATCGCTACCACCATTCCGCACGCCAGACGTCTCGATAGGCCTTCGCCAATAATATGGGAATGGAAACGCCTGCGCGACAGCACATCCTCACGCGAGCGCCCGCAGATCGCCGCGCAGCCGGTCGGGTTCGGCGGCGAGCGTCCGGTCGATCGCGTCGTGCTCGTGCCGCCACGTCGGCAGCGCCGCGATCAGCACCGCGTGGCCGGCGGGGGTCAGCGCCAGCCGCCGGCTGCGCCGGTCGGTGGCGTCCACCGTCACGTTGACGAGGCCGCGGCGTTCGAGCGGTTTCAGCGCCGCGGTCAGCGTCGTCCGGTCCATCGCCAGCCCGTCGGCGACGCGGCCGATGGTCGGCGGCTCGGGCCGGTTCAGCGACATCAGCAACGAGAACTGTCCGTTGGTCAGCCCATGCGGCCGCAGCGCCTCGTCGAACCGCCGCGCCACCGCCCGCGCCGCCCGCTGCAGGTGCAGGCACAGGCATCGGTCGCGGACGCTGAGGGTCGCCTCGAACGGCAGAACGTCGGCAATTGACATCGCTCAAATATGTTGATATCAACTTTTCTTGTCAAGGCGCAGTGCCCGAAGGCGGGCTCGACCAGGAGAGTGTCATGCAGATCCAACCGTATTTGTTCTTCGACGGCCGCTGCGAGGAAGCCCTTGCATTCTACGGCAGGACGATCGGCGCCAAGGTCGAGATGATGATGCGCTGGAAGGACAACCCGGACGGGTGTCCCGAAGGGATGCCGACCCCGCCTCCCGACAAGGTCATGCATGCCGCCGTGCGCGTCGGCGATACGATGATGCTGGCTTCCGATGGCGCCTGTAAGGGCCAGCCGAAATTCGAGGGTTTCGCATTGTCGCTGACCGCGGCGAACGAGGCCGAGGCGCAACGGTTGTTCGCCGCGCTTAGCGATGGCGGACAGGTGCAGATGCCGCTCGGCAAGACCTTCTTCTCGCCGGCCTTCGGCATGGTTGCCGACAAGTTCGGCGTGTCGTGGATGGTCTACGTCGCCCATTAAAAGGGGCCGAGCGGCCACGACGCCATGCCTCGGGTTTCGTTCACCAGCGCATTGCGGCGCTTTCTCGACGCGCCGCCGATCCGGGTCGAGGGCGGTACCGTCGGCGCCGCGCTCGCCGCCGTCTTCGCCGAGCGGCCGGCGTTGCGGGGCTATGTGCTGGACGATCAGGGCGCGATCCGGCGCCATGTTGCGGTCTATATCGGCGGCGAACCGGTGCGCGACCGGGTAAAACTCACCGACCCGGTCGGCCCGGACGCTGAAATCTACGTGTTCCAGGCGCTGACCGGCGGCTGACGGAGGGTAGAGATGACAGAGCGGCTTTACGTCGGCACCCGCAAGGGTCTGTTCGAACTGGTGCCCGGCCGCGGCGGCTGGGACATCGCCGAGGTGTCGTTCCTCGGCGATCCCGTAACCGCCATACTGGCGCGCGACGGCACGGTCCACGCCGCCCTCGACCTCGGCCATTTCGGCGGCAAGCTGTGGCGCCGCGACGGCAACGAGGCGTGGCGCGAACTCGCGGCGCCGGCGTTTCCGCCAAAGCCCGAAGCCGTCGCCGACGACCCGCACCCGTGGTCGCTCGGCAAGATCTGGGTCATCGAACCAGGCCACGTGCCGGGCCGGCTGTGGGCCGGCACGATGCCCGGCGGGCTGTTCCGCTCCGACGATGCCGGCGAGACCTGGTCGCTGAACGAGCCGCTGTGGCGCATGCCGGAGCGGCGGCAGTGGCAGGGCGTCGCCGGCGGCGAGCAGCCCGGAATCAGCTCGGTGTTGATCGACCCGCGCAATCCCGACGCCATGCGCGTCGGCGTCTCGACCGCTGGCGTCTGGGAGAGCACCGACCGGGGCGCCTCGTGGCGGATCATCAATCAGGGCATGTACAACGAATACATGCCGCCCGGCCGCGAGGGCGAACCGATCGCGCAGGACATCCACCGGCTGGCGCAGTGCCCGGCGCAGCCGAGCGTCGTCTGGTGCCAGCACCACAACGGCGTCTTCCGCTCCGACGATGCCGGCCACAACTGGCGCGAATTGACGCGATCCGGCCGGCGAAATTCGGCTTCGCCGTCGCCGCCCATCCGCGCGACCCAAACACGGCCTGGTTCGTGCCGGCGGTCAAGGACGAGAAGCGCATCGCGGTCGAGGGCAAGGTCGCGGTCGCCCGCACCCGCGACGGCGGCGAAAGCTTCGAGGTATTGCGGAACGGCCTGCCGCAGCGCCACGCCTACGACCTCGTCTGGCGGCACGCGTTGGCAGTCGATGCCACCGGCGAGCGCCTCGCCTTCGGCTCGACCAGCGGCGGCCTGTGGATTTCCGAAGACGCCGGCGAGAGCTGGACTGCGCCCGACATGCGTCTGCCGCCGATATCGGTCGTGCGCTTCGCCGAGGCGTGAGTGCTTCGAACTTAAGCCTTCCCTAAGATCGGCGCGGTAGACCCGCCCGGATGCGGGCCGCGGCGACGATCGGAGAGGCAATGACGGTGGCGAGCCCGGCCGGCGAAGCCCGGCCCCGTTCCTGCGCCTGGCTCGATCGCGGCCTGATCCGCCGCCTCGCCGCCCTTTTGTTCGGCTTGCAGCTGGCCGGGTTTCTGTTCGTCGTCGCCGGCACCCACGGCTGGATCACGCCGCTCGACACGCCGGTGACGACCGACTTCGTCAGCTTCTATGCCGCCGGCACCCTGGCCGACGCCGGCACCCCGCAGCTCGCCTACGATCAGGCCGCGCACGGCTCTGCCGAGGAGGCGGCGACCGCGCGCGGTGTCGAGTACCGGTTCTTCAACTACCCGCCGGTGTTCCTGATCCTGTGCGCGGCGCTGGCGCATCTGCCCTACCTCGCCGCCTTCCTGCTGTTCGAGGCCGCGACCCTCGGGCTGTTTCTGGCGGTTGCCTGCCGCATCGCCGGCGATCGCAGCCCGACCGCAATCCTCGTGCTGCTCGCCTTCCCGATGGTGTACTGGACCATCGGACTCGGCCAGAACGCGTTCCTGACCGCCGCTCTGTTCGGCGCTGCGACCCTCGTGATCGACCGCCGTCCGGTCGTTGCCGGCCTGCTGTTTGGCGCGCTGTGCTACAAGCCGCATTTCGGCTTGCTGATTCCGGTCGCGCTCGCCGCCGGCGGACACTGGCGGGCCTTCCTCGCTGCCGCGGCTTCGGCGGCGGCGCTGGTGCTCCTTTCGGTGGCGTTGTTCGGGACCGGGACCTGGACCGCCTTTCTCGCCGCGTTCACCGCCGCGCCAAAGACCTACGAATCCGGCCGCATCGTATTCGACGGCTTCGTCACGCCGTTCGGTGCGGTTCGCCTGCTTGGCGGCCCGTCGCCGCTCGCCTATGCGGTACAGGCCGGCGCTAGCCTGACCGGCGCGGTCGCCGTCTTCGTGACCTGGCGCCGCAAACTGAGCCTGCCGGTTCGCGCCGCGGTCCTGGCGTCGGCAACGCTGATCGCGGTGCCGCTGGCGCTGCTTTACGAGCTGATGCTCGGCGCGATAGCCGGTGCCTGGCTGGTCCGCGCCGACCCCGACGCCAACAAATTGCCGTTGGCGCTGCTGTTCGTCGCGCTCGTCCCGGCCCGGCCGCTGAGCCAGGTTCTGCACCTGCCGATCTTCCCGCTCGTCGCCCTCGCCTTGTTCGCCCTCGCCTTGCGCCAGGCTTGGCAAGAGATCGACCGATCCTTCTCCCGTAATGCGCGAGGGGAGTTATGATAGCCTCACCGCAGACAGGGGGAGGACAGCGCTGTTGCGCTTTGCGAAAACAACCTGGGCGTTAATCGTTCTGGTCCTGGCCGCGGCATCGCTGCCGCACGGCACCGCAACGGCGGCATCGGCGGTCGTCGTTGCGTCGAAGATCGACACCGAGGGCGCACTGCTCGGCAACATGATCGCGGCAGTGCTGTCGGCCAATGACATCGCGGTCGAGCGCCGGCTGCAGCTCGGCCCGACCAACATCGTCCGCGCCGCGCTGCTTGCCGGCCAGGTCGACCTCTACCCCGAATACACCGGCAACGGCGCCCAGTTCTTCCACCGCGAGACCGACCCGGCCTGGAAAGATGCGGCCAAGGGGTACGCCCTGGTCAAATCGCTCGACGAGCAGGAGAACCATATCACCTGGCTGACCCCGGCCCCGGCCAACAACACCTGGGTCATCGCCCTGCGCAAGGACATCTCGAACTTTCCGACGCACTTCTGCCTTGATGACCTCGCCACCTATCTTGCCGAGGGCGGCCGCTTCAAGCTCGCCGCCTCGGCCGAGTTCGTGGAGAACCCGCAGGCGCTGCCGGCCTTCGAGGCGACGTACGGATTCCAGCTCCGCGCCGCCCAGCTGCTGACCCTGTCCGGCGGCAACACCGCCGCGACGTCGCGCGCCGCCGCCGAGGGCACCTCGGGGATCAATGCCGCGATGGCGTACGGCACCGACGGCGCGCTCGCCGCGCTCGGCCTGCGCGCGCTGTGCGACGACAAGGGGGCACAGGTCGTATACGCGCCGGCGCCGGTGGTGCGCCAAGCCGTGATCGACGCCCATCCCGACATCGCAAAGCTGCTCGACCCGGTCTTCGCCTCGCTGACGCTCGAAACCCTGCAATCGTTGAACGAGCGGATCGCGGTCGAGGGCGAGGAGGCCGCCTCGGTTGCGGCCGATTACCTGCGCTCGAAACGGTTCCTGCCGTGACCGTCGCCGTTGCCGAACCGACCGCCGCTGCGCCCATTCAAGCGCGGCTGCACAACCGCGTATTGCCGGTGCTGGTCCTCGCCGCGGCGGCCGCCGTCGCCGGGACCGGCTTTGTCGCGATCGCGCCGAACCGGCTGGTCTCCGGCCGGCCGCTCATGCTGTGGGCGGCCGGCAGCCCGACGCTGGCCGGCATCATCGCCGTACTAGGCGCGCTGATCCTCGCCGCTGCCTTCGCGCCGCCGCGCCGCGCGCTGCATTGGGCGACCGCGCTCGTCGCCACCGCGCTCCTGCTCACAACCCTGGCCGATGCCGGCGGCGCCGCGGCGCAGCTGGCGGCCGGCGCGCCGGCCTTGGCGCGGGTGTCGCTCGGTGCTGCCTTCTGGGTTCTGGTCGCGGCCAGCGCGCTTGCCCTCGTCGATGCGGTGCAGCGCGCCGATGCCGGCGCCGCCGCGAAGCTGGCTATCGGCGCGGCGCTGGTCCTCGCGATCCTGGTGATGGCGTGGGCCGGAATCTTCGACACCCTGTCGCTCGCCCGCGAATACCAGGGCCACCGCGCCGAATTCGCCGCCGCGCTCGGCCGCCATGCGCTGCTGGTCGCCGCCGCGATTGTCCCGGCCATCGTCATCGGCTTCCCGCTTGGCATCGCGTCCCTGCGGAGGCCCGCGATGCAGCCCCCGGTCTTCGCCGTCCTGAACCTGCTGCAGACGATCCCGTCGATCGCGCTGTTCGGATTGCTGATCGGGCCGCTCGCCGCCCTTGCCGCCGCAATCCCGTTCCTCGGCGAGATCGGAATCGGCGGCATCGGCCCGGCGCCCGCGATCATCGCCCTGATCACCTACGCGCTTCTGCCGGTGGTGCGCTCGACCGTCGCCGCGTTCGGCGGCGTCGATCCGGCCGTGCTCGACGCCGGAAGCGGCATGGGGATGACCTCGCGGCAGTTGTTCTGGCGGGCCGAATTGCCGCTCGCCGCGCCGGTGCTGCTAGCCGGGCTTCGCATCGTCGCCGTGCAGGCGATCGGCCTTGCCGTGATCGCCGCGCTGATTGGCGCCGGCGGCCTCGGCACCTTCATCTTCCAGGGGCTCGGGCAATATGCCGGCGACCTGATCCTGCTCGGCGCATTGCCGACGATCGGCCTCGCGCTGGCGGCCGATTTCCTGCTGCAGATGCTTGCCGCAGCGGCGCGCCGGAGGGCAAGGCCATGATCGGGTCCGGGCCGTGATCGAAATCGACCGCGTCACCAAAACCTATGGCGGCCGCCGGGTCGTCGATGATTTGTCGCTGACGATCCCCGACGGCGCGCTCTGCGTGCTGCTCGGTCCCTCCGGCTGCGGCAAGTCGACGACGCTGCGCATGATCAACCGGCTGATCCCGTTCGACGCCGGCGAAATCCGTGTCCAAGGCGAAGACATCCGCAATGTGCCGCCGGAGGAATTGCGCCGGCGGATCGGCTACGCGATCCAGTCGACCGGCCTCTTCCCGCATTGGCGGGTCGAGGACAACATCGCAACGGTTCCCCGCCTGCTCGGCTGGTCGCACCAGCGGGTACGCGACCGGGTGACCGAGTTGCTCGAGCTGTTCCGTCTCGACCCCGAGACCTACCGCCACAAATACCCGCACCAATTGTCGGGCGGCGAGCAGCAACGGGTCGGCGTCGCCCGAGCGCTGGCCGCCGATCCGGACGTGTTGCTGATGGACGAGCCCTTCGCCGCCGTCGATCCGCTGGTGCGCGATGCGCTGCAGGGCGAGATCGCCCGCATCCACCGCGCCACCGGCAAGACGATCGTCTTCGTCACCCACGACATCGACGAGGCGCTGCGCCTGGCGACGGTGATCGCGATCATGGAACGCGGCCGGCTGGCACAGAGCGGCGAACCTCTCGACCTCGTCGAGCGGCCGGCGAGCGACTTCGTGCGCGACTTCGTCGGCAACGAAGCCGCCGGCCTCAAATCGCTGGCCTTGCGCAAGGTGTCGGAACGGGCTCAGCCCGCCGACAGCGCCGCCGGCGAGCCGATTTCCGCCGGCGCCTCGTTGCGCGACGCGTTTGCCGCGATGACCGCCCGCCACACCGACCGGCTGCCGGTCATCGACGAATCCGGCCGCCCTGCCGGGGTGATCACCCTCGCCGACCTGGTGCGGTGATAATGATCCCACCCCGCCGGTCATTCCCGCGAAAGCGGGAATCCAGAGGCCACAAGACAGAATGGCTGCCCTGGACCCCCGTTTTTCGCGGGGGTGACGAGTGAAGGGACGGCGAGTGAACCCGACCCGCATCCTCAAATCGCCGCTGTTGTGGACGGCGGTGCTGTTTGCGGCGCTGCTGTTCGGCATGCCGCTGCTGGCGCCGTTGTTCCGCTGGGCCTTCCCGCAGGTGCAGCCGCCGGTGTTTTCGCGCGGCAGCTTCGTCGAATTGTTCCTGTCGCATGCCGGCATGGTGCTGTTGGCGAGCCTCGCCGCCACGGTAATCGGCATCGCGCTGGCGGTGTTCGCGACGCGGCCGGCCGGCCGCGATTTCCGCGCCCTGATCGACACGCTGGCGACGGTCGGGCAGACCTTCCCGCCGGCCGCGGTATTGGCGCTAGCGGTCCCGGCGCTCGGCTTCGGGCCGCGGCCGACGATCGTCGCGCTGTTCCTCTACGGCCTGCTGCCGATCCTCGGCAACGCGATCGCCGGGCTGGAGGCGGTGCCGGCCGCGGTGCTCGACGCCGCCGAGGGCGTCGGCCTGTCGGCCTGGCAGCGGCTGCGCGACATCGAATTGCCGCTGGCAGCGCCGGTGATCTTGGCCGGGGTGCGGGTGTCGGTGACGATCGCGATCGGGACTGCCGCGATCGGCTCGACCGTCGGCGCGCTGACCCTCGGCACCCCGATCTTCGACGGTCTCGCCGGCAACAAACTGCCGTTCGTGATCCAGGGCGCGGTGTTGACCGCGCTGTTCGCGATCGTCACCGACCTCGGATTTGCGTCGCTGCAGCGGCGGTTGCAGCCGCCGGGCGCACCGTCGCCGGCCTAGCGAGGTAATCCCGCAGCGCCTCGGTCTCCGCTGGCCCGAACAGCAGCCCGAGCTTGCTGCGCCGCCACAACATGTCCTCGGCGGTGCGCGCCCATTCCTGCTCGACCAGCCAATCGACCTCGGCCTGGAACAGCCCGTGCCCGAAATCGCGACCCGCGTCCTGTTCCCCGAAGATAGCGTAGGCCTCGCTGCCGTAGCTGCGCGCCAGCCGCTCCGCCGCGGCTCCGTTGAGGAATGGGTGTCGACGCCGCAGTTCGCCCGCTATGTCAGGGTGAACGTCGGCGCCGCCCGGCAGCGGCGCCTGTGCCGTCCAGGCCGGCCCGGCTCCGGGGAGGTGCGACGCCAGCCGCGTCAAGGCGTGCTCGGCCAGCCGGCGGTAGGTCGTCAGCTTGCCGCCGAAGATCGACAGCGCCGGCGCCCCGGCCTCGTCCAGCTCCAGAACATAATCGCGCGTCACCGCGGCCATATTGCCGGCCCGGTCGTCATAGAGCGGCCGCACCCCGGCAAAAGACCAAGCGACGTCTCCCGGCGCTGGTGCGGCACGAAACCAGCGCCCGGCGGCGCGGCACAGATATTGGATTTCCTGTTCCGATGCCGTGACCGCGGCGGGGTCCTCGGCGAACGGCAATTCGGTTGTACCGATCAGCGTGAACTCGCGCTCGAACGGGATCACGAACACGACCCTGTGGTCGTCGTTTTGCAGCAGATAGGCGTGCTCGCCGGGATAGAGCCGCGGCACGACGATGTGGCTGCCCTTGACCAGCCGCAGCCCGGCCCGCGTGGTCAGCCCGGCTCGGTGCGCGACCTCGGCCGCCCATGGCCCGGCGGCGTTGAGCAGGACCCGTGCCGCGACCTCGCGCCGGCCACCGCCTTCTTCCTGCAACTCGGCGCGCCATTCGCCACCCTGCCGCCGCGCCGCGACCAGCGCCGTCCGGGTCACGGCCTCCGCCCCGTGGGCCGCGGCGTCCCGTGCATTGGCGACGACCAGCCGGGCATCGTCGACCCGGCAGTCGGAATAGACGAAGCCGCGCCGCGCCGCAGCGCTAAGCGGCGCGCCCCGCTGGTCGCTGCGCAGATCGACCGAACGCGCCGCCGGCAACGTATGCGCGCCGCCGAGCCGGTCGTACAGAAACAGCCCGGCCCGCACCATCCAGTGCGGCCGCGATCCCTCGCCATCCGGCAGCACGAATTCGGTCGGCCGCACCAGATGCGGCGCGATGCGCAGCAGGATCTCGCGCTCGGCCAGCGATTCGCGCACCAGCCGGAATTCGTAGTGCTCCAGGTAGCGCAGCCCGCCATGGATCATCTTGCTCGACGCCGATGAGGTCGCGCCGGCGAGATCGCCCGCCTCGCACAGCAATACCTTGAGGCCGCGCCCGGCGGCGTCGCGGGCGATGCCGCTGCCGTTGATGCCGCCGCCGACGACCAGCAGGTCGAAGACGCCGCTCACGACAGCAGCATTTCGGCAAACTCGACAAAGCCGGCGCCGGCCGCCGCCTCGGTCACGTAGGTCGGCGACGTCTCGACCCGGTCGAGGAACGGCCGGATATTGGCGACCGCGACGGCGTACGGAAAAAACCCGAACATCGGCGCATCGTTTGGCGAATCGCCGATGAACGCGACCTCGTCGCGGCACCGGTCGAGATCGGCGCCATAGGCCTCGGCGAACAGCCGCCGGGTCATCGCCAGTTTGTCCCAGTCGCCGAACCAGCCATTGACATGGATCGAGCTGATCCGCGCCTCGGCGCCCGCGTCGCGCATCAAACCGGCGATCCGATCGGCCGCGGCCAGCGGCAGCGGCCCCGTATCCTCGGCGAAATCGATCGCCAGGTCGGCGGCCCGGTAGGGCTGGTCGGCGGCAACCCGCGCCCCCGGCACCTGCGTCGGGATCTCGGCGGCGAGCCGGTCGAGCCGGCGGCGCGCCTCGGCGCGCTGTTGCTCATCCAGCCAGAATCGCCGGGTCATCTGGCGGCTCTGACGGTCATAGCGAAACCAGAACGCGCCGTTCTCGCCGATCACCGCATCGACCGGCCAGAACCGGGCGATCATATCGCACCACCCGGCCGGCCGCCCGGTCACCGCGATCACCGTGAGCCCGCGCCCGCTCAGCCGCTCCAGCGCCGAATAAGCCGCCGCGGTCAGCCGCCCGTCGGTCGTCAGCGTGTCGTCGATATCGGTCAGCACAAAGCGAATGGACCGCCGTGCCGCCGCCGGGAATTCGGCTACTGGGCGCATCGATTTCATTGCTATCGCCCGCCGGGCGTGGCGGCAAACCGATTCGGCGGGTAGACCCGCGGCGTCCCGGCCGCGCCTTGCCCTAGCGGGGGCGCGTGCTATAAGGCGCGCCTGCCCCGCGGAGTTTAAGATTTGCCGACCGTCTTTGTTCTGAACGGGCCGAACCTCAATATGCTCGGGGTGCGCGAGCCCGCCACCTACGGCTACGACACGCTGGCCGATGTCGAATTGCGCTGCTCGGCGCGGGCGGCCGACCTCGACCTGACGATCGATTTCCGCCAGACCAACCACGAGGGCCAGCTGGTCGAGTGGATCCACGAGGCGCGCGAGGCCGCCGACGGCATCATCCTCAACGCCGGCGCGCTGACCCACACCTCGATCGCCGTGCTGGATGCGCTCAACGCCGCCGAATTGCCGGTCATCGAGGTGCATCTGTCGAATATCTTCCGGCGCGAATCGTTTCGCCATCATTCCTATGTCAGCCTCGCCGCCGTCGGGGTCATTTGCGGGCTCGGGCCGCAGGGCTACGAGCTGGCGCTCGAGGCCATCGCCAGCCTGATCGAGGCGCAGCCCGGCGAGGCGCCGCAGTGAAGCTTGGGCGTAGGCTTGGGCGCGGGCTGTGGGGCCGGAATCCGCTGACCGCACCCGACGCCGACCTGGTCCGCTCGCTGGCAGCGCTGATGGCGGAAACGGGGCTCGGGGAAATCGAATACGCGATCGGCGACGAGCGCATCCGGGTCGCGCGCGGCGGCGGCTCCATCGCCGGCAGCGCACCGGCCGGGGGCATGGTGCTGCCGGCGAT
>Ga0102924_1003500_pt1 | contig 16449 bp, 18 predicted proteins | sample PaiPotPPM11metaG_FD_80116 | JGI IMG/M metagenome (GOLD analysis project Ga0102924, IMG submission 80116) | Iron sulfur acid spring bacterial and archeal communities from Banff, Canada, to study Microbial Dark Matter (Phase II) - Paint Pots PPM... ... | reverse complement strand
GTCCCTGCCGCCGGGGATGTGGTCATGTCTCTGGAGTGGCCGTCGCAAGGAATCGCCAAGACCGAATACCGCATAGAGGGTGAGGGCATCCGCCAGGCCGCCCAGAGGGTACGTACCCTCTGGCCGCGATAGGCCCTATCGCGGCCGGGCCGTCCAGCCGCAGCCCGAAGTCAGACGGCGATGACGGTTGCACCGGCATGCCAACTACCAATCGCTGGGGCCGAGCTAAGCGCTACGCTCTCGCTGTGGAGCCGACCAAAATCCAGCGAAACGACATCTTCGAGGCGCTCGTCGCAGGTGGTCTCAACCCCGCTGAAATCGAGCTGGTCTTTGCCGACCCCTCTCCCAGGACCGCTCTCGGAAGGCTAATTGCGAAAGATAAAGACTACGGGGCACCGATTGTCTTGATCAAGCACAAGCCATCTGCGTCAAACTTCCACTACTCGGAACATTCAGACGGGCATTTTGATGTTTCCAACCTGGTCGAATGGGCCACCAACGTGCGTACTTGGATGGAAACGCCGGACCTCTGGGAGGATTTCGACGGGCGGCTGAAGCCCTGAACTCTGCCGAGGACGCTGATGCCTCGAATGCTCCATTCACTCAGGAAGAACAGCTCCAGATCTCGGCCCGGATTCAGGAGATCAAGGACGACCTGAAGGACAGGCTCGCCCTTGATGCCGACCGCCTGGCGCGGGTTGAGGCGACGCTGGACCGGATCGAGGAGGCCAGCGGGCGCGTCGGTCGGAAGGACTGGCTGATGATGTTCAACGGCGCTGTCTTCAGCTTGTTCCTGTCGGACCTGATACCGCAGCACGCCGCCACGCACATCGTCGTGATGGCGAGCACTGGGCTAGGGCACCTGTTCGGTATCGGGAGCATGCCGCCGAGCCTGCCGCCCGGCTAGGCCACCCGCGCCACCGACCACCCTCATGAGATCAGAAGATCTATCCGAGGCCGCGTCGGCTTAGGACGGCCATTATTACATCAATGTAATTACCCCTGGCCCCTTGACGTTCTGCTACCGCGTGTCACTCTCTAATGGGGGCTCCACGAAACGGATGCCAAGACTTAGGAGTAATCGTGGAGGGTTCCGGTCAGACACCTGATCCTGGTCGGCATTATGTTCAGCCTTATACCAAGGAGGACGACACCCACGTCCCAGGTCATATGGCACGCAATCCCGGCCAGAAGCCGAAGCCGGGACCCGGAGCCAGTCCAAAGCATACCAAGTCAAAGAAAAGCGCCGGGGCTGGGATCGCGGTTACTCTTGTCCTCGGCGGCGGCGGGGTAGCGGTAACGGTCGCCCATCTGTCCGATGGCCTTCATGTATCGTTACCCGACGCGAGCGGCGCAGATGCAGGCTCCGTGAGCAGCCACGACGCTCAAAGAGAAGTAAGACTTGAGCTAAGCCGTACCCCAGGCTGGGCTGATCGCTGCGGGCAACAGAGTTAAGTTCAACTTGCGATTAGAGTCGAATTGTGCCGATCACTCTTACGGGCCGAAGATCCATCCGTTCTTTGTGGCCAATCCGTGCAGATGGGTAATCCGGGCCTCGTTCACGATCGACGCGGGAAGTCGTACAGCCGTCCTCGTCGCGATCTCGTGGGTAGACATGCCTGATGGCGCTCTCGCACGCTGGTACAAGCGGCTGGTGAATAAGGGAGGCACGGGCAACATAACCGAGCTGACCAGGGACAGTGGGCCGTACCGCAACGTCCGGTTTACCGGACAATTCTATGACTCCGGGATGACGGGCAACGCCGTCTGGAACCTCCTACAACATCGGGCAGCCCGACTACCTGACAGCCGAGGTTGATCAGACCAACACGGGCAACGTCCGCATCGTCGTCAAGGTCTCGGTGTTCTGGCCGTGTCGTGGTCTGTGCCCCGCAGCGGGCCGCTGGTCACGCGGAACTGTGTTGGTCTCCTGGTGCCAGAGCTCTTCGATGTCCACTCCCTTGTCGACCTTACGGAACCAGAACCAGCCCTCCTGCCTGCTCCGGGCATCCCTTGCGGACTGTCTCCATGGCGTCGATGATCGCCTCCGCGATCTTGCACGCATCGCACAAGTCGCCAATCGCTGACGCTCCAAACGCGGCGGCAGCGAAGGACTAGGCCGCCAGCCTGATGGCGTGGACTTCGATGCCGTCGCGCCGCACGCGGCTGCGGGTGATCTCGCCGTCCCGCTTCCACACCAGGCGCGAGCTGTCGCGGCGCTCCCCGTGCCCGACTTCGCGGCCGATGCCGAGCACCACGTACCCGTCCTGCCTGGCCGCCATGAAACGGTACTCGCGGATGAAGGCGTTCCGGTCTTCGTCGGTGGCCAGGGCGCGGAAGTGATCGCCCACCGTGCCGTCAGGGTTGCTCGGCTGGTAGCCGCCCTGAGTCGCCTCGGGCATGGCCCTGATCTGGGCTAGCAGCTCAGCTCGCCGGTCGTCCTGGCTCGGGTCCAGCGGGTCCAGGCCACGGAACTCAGCCGTCAGCTCAGCCCTCAGCGCGGCAGTGTCATTGCCGGGCACCCACTGGTAGTCCTGGTAGGGCACGGCGGACTGGCTCATGCATTCCAGGACAGCCGCGTCCAGGGTCTCCAGGCGGATCATGTTGCCGCAGCCCTTGCGGTGCCGGCCCCGGCCCGTGCAGCGGTAGTAGAAGATCTTGCCGCACTTGATCCGGTACATCGGCGCGTCCTGGTCGCAGGTAGCGCACCGCAGCAGCCCCGCCAGCAACGCCGGCTGGTCCGTTGCCGGGCCACGGGTCGCGCGCTTGTCCAGCTCCCCGCCGGCCCGCTCGAAGTCCTCCAGGCTCACCAGCGCCTCGCAGCGGTGCAGCGTGTTGCCCTCGGCGTCCTGCTGGAAGCCGGCGTAGGTCTTGCGCCGCAGCATCTGGCTCACTGTCTTGGGATGCCACAGCTCGCCTGTCGCGGGCTGGTAGCCGGCGCTCTCCAGCCACCGGCAGATGGACATGAGCGTGTCACCGGCGATGGCGCGGCGGAACAGCTCGGGAATGGCCCTGCGTCCCTCGGGGGTCGGCACCAGCCTGCGGTCGTACTTCTCGCCCTCGACGGCGTACCCCCATGGCACCGTGCCGCCCGCGTACTTCCCTGCTGCCCGCAGCGCATCCCGCTCGCGGCCGGTGCGCTCCTTGATGTCCTGGCGCTCCTGGTAGGCGCGTTCGGCGCTGACCGCCCACAGCATGCCGTCGCGGTCGTCGGGCCAGTGCAGGCGCTCCTTGATCACGTACAGCTTCTTGCCGTTGCGCTCGGCCCACTTCCGCAGCCAGGGCACATCCTCGTAGTCGCGGGACAGCCGGGACACGTCGTAGGCCACAATGCCGTCGTACTGCGCCAGCTTCGCGGGGTCGGTCAGCCACGGTCCCAGCTCGGGCCGCTTGGCGGGCTCGACTGCCCCGGAGACGTTCCTGTCGCGGGTGACATGGATGATGACGTGACCGTGCTCCTGAGCCCACGCGGCGCTGTGCTGGTCCTGGGTCTGGATGCCGCTGATCAGCTCTTCGCCGCGCTCGCGGTCCCGCTTACTCATGCGGCTCAGCCGGGCTGCCATCAGCCAGCGTTCTGGCTCTGCTGCGATCTTGCTCATCCGTGTTTCCCCTGGTCAGCATTACGTTTGCACCTTGATTCTACTCGATTTCACGATCGTCAACGTCGCGCTGCCCTCGATCCAGCGGGACCTGCACGTCGCAACGACCACGCTGCAGTGGCTGATCAGCGGGTACGCGGTCTCATTCAGCGGGCTCCTGCTGCTCGGCGGGCGGCTCGCCGACGTCTACGGCCGGGCGCGGCTGTTCCGGATCGGGCTGGTCGTCTTCGTCCTCGCAAGCGTCTCCGGCGGGCTGGCCGCCGAGCCCGGCCTGCTGATCACCTCCCGCGTGCTGCAAGGCGCCGGCGCGGCCCTGCTGGCACCCGCCGGGCTGGCCCTGCTCGTCACCAGCTGGCCAGGGCAGAAGGAACGCAGCCGCGCGCTCGGCACCTACGGCGCGGTCGTCTCGGCTGGTTTCGCCTCGGGCGCGGTGCTCGGCGGCCTGCTTGCCGAGGTGACCTGGCGGCTGGTGTTCTTCGTCAACGTCCCGGTCGGCATCGTGCTGCTCGTCGCGTCGTTCCGGTTGCTCCCATCCGACTCACGCGGCAGCGGACGGCAGCTGGACGTTCCGGGAGCGGTGACCGCGACCGCGGGGGTGGCACTGCTCGTGCTCGCGATCGTACGGGCCGGGGACACGCTGCAGGTCACCCAGCCGCTGGTGCTGGGCGCAGTCGCCGTCGCACTACTCGCCGCGTTCGTGACACGCGAACGCAGGGCCCGGGAGCCGCTGCTTGACCTGGCCCTGCTCAAAGATCGCGGCATCGCCGGGGCGAACCTCACCATGGTCGCCTACGGCGCTCTTAACGCGGCCCAGGTCCTGCTGCTGACGCTGTACCTGCAAGACGGGCGCGGGCTCAGCGCGGTGTATACCGGCCTGTGCTTCGTCCCGCAAGCCGCCGGCGCGTTCGCGCTGTCCGGCCCAGCCGGCCGGTTCGTCCCGGTACTCGGCCCGCGACGCACGCTGACCATCGCCCTGGCTCTCGCGCTGCTCGCCCTGATCGGCTCGGCCGCCTCGGTGCTGGCGGGCACCCTCGCCGGGTTGCTGGTCGCCCAGTTCGCCATCGGCATCTCGGCCCGGCTAAGCCAGGTCGCCTCCACCCTGGCCGGCACCCGCGGACCGGCCGCCGAGCGGTCCGAGGGGTCGGCCAGCGCGCTGCTGACTGCCACCCGGCAGGCGGGATCGGCGCTCGGCGTCGCGATCGCGTCCGCCGTGCTGGTCGCGGCGCACGGCAACGTCGGGCACCGCACCGCCACGGCCATCGTCGCGGGCATCTGCTTCGCCGTTGTCGGCCTGTTCACCAGCCAGATCGTGCCGTCAGGCAAACCGCACCCCGAGACCTCACGGCCCGAGCACGCCTTCACCCGGCACGCGGGCGGCATGCCGTAACGACGTCTCGCCGACGGCCGGTCAGCGGTCGATCATGCGCTGCATGGCTTCGGGGTACCGGTCGCCGACCACCCGGATCTGGGCCGCTGCGGTGTCGATGGCGTCGAGGTCGCTGGTGGTCAGCTTGACCTGGGCGGCGCCGAGGTTCTCGTCGAGCCGCTCCAGGCGCCGGGTGCCGGGGATGGGAACGATCCAGGGCTTCTGGGCCAGCAGCCAGGCCAGGGCGACCTGCGCCGGCGTGGCGTCCTTTTCGCGGGCGATGCGGGCGAGCAGGTCAACTACCGCCTGGTTGGCCGCGCGGGCCTCGGCGGTGAACCGGGGGAGGTTGGCGCGGATATCTCCCTTCCCGAACTGGGTGGCCTGGTCGATGCGTCCGGTGAGGAAGCCGCGGCCGAGCGGACTGAACGGCACCAGCCCGATCCCGAGTTCTGCCAGGACCGGGATGATCTCCTCCTCCGGTTCCCGCCAGAACAGCGAGTACTCGCTCTGCAGCGCGGTGACCGGCTGCACGCCGTGCGCACGGCGGATAGTGCGGGCGCTGGCTTCGGACAGGCCGAAGTGGCGTGCCTTGCCCGCCGCGATCAGGTCCTTGACCGTCCCGGCCACGTCCTCGATCGGCACCTGCGGGTCGACGCGGTGCTGGTACAGCAGGTCAATCCGGTCGGTGCCGAGCCGCCGCAGTGACCCGTCCACCGCCTGCCTGATGTGGTCTGGCTGGCTGGACAGGCCAGTTTGGCGGTTGTCGGCGTCGAACGCGAAGCCGAACTTGGTCGCGATGACGACCTGATCGCGGACGGGCGCGAGCGCTTCGCCGACTAGTTCTTCGTTGACGAACGGGCCGTAGACCTCGGCGGTGTCGAAGAACGTGACTCCCCGGTCGACCGCGGTCCGCAGCAGATCGATCATCTGGTTCCGGTCGCCCGGGTTCGGGCCGAAGCTCTGGCTCATGCCCATGCAGCCGAACCCCAGCGCGGAAACCTCCAGCTCGCGGAAGCCCAGGTTGCGCTTTTCCATGTTTTATCTCCTCATGAGTGAATGGTCAGAAGGCGATGAGGACTTTCAGGCCTGCGCGGTCGGCCGCACGAGGATCTCGTTCAGGGTCATGCGCCGCGGCCGGGTGACCGCGAACACGATGACGTCGGCGATGTCCTCGGCGGTGATGGCCAGTTGCTCGTACAGCTGCTCGGCGGCCCGCTTGGTCTCGGGATGAGTGATGTGGTCGGTCAGCTCGGTCGCGACAGCTCCGGGTTCGATGACGATGACGCGGACGCCGGGCTGGAGTTCCTGGCGCAGTGCTTCGGACCAGCCGTTGAGGCCCCATTTGGTGGCGGCGTAGACGGCGTTGCCCGGGCGGGCGGTGCGGCCGGCCACCGACGACAGGTTGACCAGGTCGCCTCCGCCGTCGCGGAGCTGGTCGAGGAAGACCTCGGTGACGGTCATGGCTCCGAGCAGGTTGGCCTCGATCATGCGCCGGTGGTCGTCGTGTCCCTCGGGCGTGAAGGGGGCAAGCAGCATGATGCCGGCGTTGTTGACAAGGACGTCAGCTCCGCCAAGCTCGGCCTGGACGCGGCCGGCGGCGGCGTGGAGAGAGTCGCGGTCGGTGACGTCGGCCTGGATGGCGATGGCACCGTGGCCGAGCTCGCTGGCCAGGGCCTGGATGCGGTCCGCGCGCCGCGCGAGCAGGGCCACGCGGAAGCCGCAGGCGGCGAGCGCGCGGGCGGTTGCCTCCCCGATACCGGATGAGGCGCCGGTGATGACGGCCACCCGGCCGGTGCTCTGGTCGGAGGCGTTGCTCATGAGTCGCTCCTTCATTCCCGTGGTGGTGTTGACGCGCGTGCGGACGGTGGCCGTCGGGCTACCCTTCGGTGATCTTCTTAAGCTCGGTGATCGCGCTCATCGCGCAGGGCCAGCCGGCGTAGAACGCCAGGTGGGTGATGCTGTGCACGAGCTCGTCTTTGGTCAGGCCGTTGTCCAGCGCCCGGCGCAGGTGCGCGCCGAGCTGGTCGGTGCGGTACAGCGAGACCAGGGCGGCCACCGTCACCAGGCTGCGATCCCGCGGAGACAGGCCGGGATCAGCCCACACCTGGCCGAACAGCACATCGTCGGTCAGCCGTACCAGCGCGGGAGCAGTATCTCCGATCAGCTGCTGGGCGCGCGTCTTCGCTGCGTCTGTCATATCCGGATGCCCCTTGTCTCAAGACGTTTCCTCGTTTCAAGGATGCCGGGCAGGTTGTTCACGGGGCAGGCCGCGCTGTTCCGGGGTGCGGTCAGTTGGGGTGCAGCAGGGCCCCTCTGGCCTGCGCTATGCAGGCCGGGATTGGGGGCAGACTGAGGCCATGGCCCGTGAGCGGCGGCACGAGGGTGGTACGGAACTGGGGCGTTTTCTGTACGCCCGGCGCACCCAGATCACCCCGGCCGAGGTTGGCTTCATCCCGGGCGCCGGCGTGCGCCGTACTCCAGGGCTGCGCCGGGAGGAGGTCGCTGCCCTGGCCGGGGTGAGCATCGACTATTACACCCGGCTTGAGCGCGGTAAGGAGACCCGTCCCAGCCCGGCTGTCCCCGACGCGCTGGCCCGCGCCCTGAAGCTGGACCCCGATGAGCACGACCACCTGCGCGCCCTGGCCGCCCGCGCCGCTAAGTACGCCCCCGAACCGCCGGCCGCCCCCAGCCGGACTGTCCGGCCCCAGCTCAAGCTGCTGCTGGAGACCTTGCGCCCGAAGCCGGCCTACATCACCAGCCGAACCCTGGACCTGCTGGCGGCCAATCCGGGCGCGCTGGCCCTTTACGCCGGCATCGCAGACTGGCCAGCAGGCCAGCGCAACATCGGGCGGTTCTTGTTCCTGCATCCCGCGGCGCGCGGCATCTACGCCGACTGGGACTATCAGATCCGTGGCTGCGTTGCCCGCCTGCGGGCCCTGGCCGGCACCGATCCCGATGCCCCCGACCTCGCCGCCCTCATCGGCGAGCTCCTGCTCAAGAGCCCTGACTTCGCCAGGTTGTGGGATCGCTACGAAGTCACCCGACGCGCCGCGCCGCAGAAGAAGACCTTCCACCACCCGCAGGTCGGCACGGTCACCTTCAGCTTCCAGGGCATGCAGCTGGAAGACACCCCCGGTCAGCGCCTGGGCGTCTACCTGGCTGAGCCTGGCACCCCCGACTACGACGCCATGATCCTGCTCGACATGACCGCTCCCCGGCCGTCCGCGGAGCCGCCCGCGAAGCCGCCCGCGGAGTCGCAGCACTGACGTGAGGGCACCAGCGACCATGAACCTGACGCAACCGCGGCGGCCAAGGTGTGGATCAGCGACTACGGCTGCGACCAGACCCTGCACGCGTTCGACAAGAGGGCCGGCAAGCTCGGCACCGAACGGATAGGAGTGAGTCAGCCATGAACACCCAGGAAAGCGCCGATACCCGGATCGTCGACCCGGCCCGCCTCCCGTTCGCGTACCAGGACGCGCTCAACGCCGGCGACGCCGACGCCGTCGTCGCGCTGTTCCGCCAGGACGCGACGATGCACACCTTCACCGGCAAGGTCCTCACCGGCCAGGAGGCGCTGCACGCTGAGGCGGTCCAGTCGATCGCGGCTCAGGCGCGTCTGACCAACAAGCCCAGGTCCACCCTGATCGGGGGCAATACGGCCCTGATCATCGTCGACTGGGACCTCGAGGCGATGCTGCCGGACGGCACCAGGATCTCGCCGACCGGAACGACGACGGCTGTCGCCCGCCGGTCGGCCGACGGGTCGTGGCGGTTCGCCATCCTCGACTGTCAGGGGGCAGCTGGATCTCCCGGGTGGTCGTAGTCGCTTACCATGACGGTAAGCAAACCAATAGCTACGCGTAATTGCCTATGACCTTATAAATACTGAAGCTCAATGGCTGCGACATAGGTGCAGGTAAGCGGGGCAACGACATTACAGAGCACATGGCAGGCGTTCGGGCTAGTATTGCAAGCAGCTAGTGATCAGATCCTGGCCCGCATGACCCATCGCCACTTAGCGATCTTCCGGACCCGCGTGAAGCCATATCGCGCGTACAACTCCTCCGGTCCGGTATGCAGATAGGCGCCACGCTGCGGCGGCCGCTCCGCGGTCTGCTCCGGATAGGCCTCGACAACGCCGCCGCCCGCCCGCCTGATCTCCTCGAGTGCCGCCGCGACCGCAGCGGTGGCGACGCCCCGGCCGCGGTCCTTCGCGCTGGTGAAGATGCAGCCGATCCGCCAGTCCGGCAGCTCGGCCAGGCCCTTTTCATAGGCCCTGGCGTTGTTGATGGTAGCCACCTCGGCCGGCGGCCCGAACTGGCACCAGCCCACGCACCGCTCACCGTCGTAGACGAGCACCTGCCGGACCGTTCCGCGCATCACATGCCCGCGCTTCAGCTCCCGGTTTCCCTCGCGCCCGTGACCGACGCCCTCCGGATGGAACCCGATGCACCAGCAACCGCCCCAGACGCCGTTGCTGGCCTCGACGAGCGCGGCGAAGTCGTCCCAGGTCTCCGGCGTGAGCATCCGAGTCGTCAGCGTCACACCCCTAGTGTGCCCGAGCGGCCAGGAGCGCAGAATCGGCAACTTGTTCGGCGCGCCTCAGTGCCCTGGTGGCAGAGTTTGACGCGACAGGGATGGTCGGACCGCCTGCCACCCTGGCCCGGCTTACGTCATGACGACACCCCATCACACGCCATGGGCGCCAGCACGCACGCCGCCGCCGCATGGTGGTGCCGGGCCCGGTGGCGGGGCCGCGGGAATCTATCCTTGTCTCTGCGGCGGTGCTGAGACCGGCTTCGGGGCAGGACCCGGGAACGCCGCGGACGTGGAGGTATTCATGCCGCTGGCCTCGGAGCCGCTGCAGAAGCTGGGCTTCTTGACCATTGGATTGTTCGACGAGGCCAGACCGCGGCTGGGCCACGAATCGACGCTGGAGATCATTCAGCTAGGCGAGCAACTGGGGTTTGACAGCGCGTGGGTGCGGCATCGGCATCTGCAGTTCGGCATTTCCTCGCCGGTCGCCGTCCTGGCCGCGGCCTCGCAACGTACCAGCCGCATTCACCTGGGTACGGCGGTCATCCCCCTGGGGTGGGAGAACCCGCTGCGCCTGGCCGAAGACCTGGCGACGGTCGACATCTTGTCCGGCGGCCGGCTCAATCCAGGCGTCAGCGTCGGACCGCCGATGCACTACGACCAGGTCAAAAACGCGCTCTACCCCCATACCGCTGACCTCGAGGATTTCAGTTACGAGCGCGTGCGCAGGCTGCTGGGCTTCATCCGCGGCGAACCCGCGAGCGATTTCAGCGGGCTCGAAGGCTTCGAAGTGTTCTCCGACCGGGTCCAGCCGCACGCTCCCGGCCTGGGAAGCCGGATGTGGTACGGGGGTGCCAGCCTGCGATCGGCTCAGTGGGCCGGCGAGCACGGAATGAACTTTCTGACCAGCAGCGTCGTGAAGGCCGAGAACTCCGGGGACTTCGCCGAGATCCAGCTGTCGCACATCCAGACGTTCCGCGCTCATCATCGCGACGGCCGCCGGGCCCGAGTCTCCCAGGGCCTGGTTGTCATCCCGACCGACAGCGCATCTTCGGAACAACGCCGAAAGTATGAGGAGTTCGCCCAGAAGCGGATGCCGCGCACCGCCGCGCCCCAAGGGCCCGCCCGCTTGCTGTTCGCGCCCGACATTGTCGGAACCTCCGCACAGATCGCCGAGCGTCTCTACGCTCACCCCGCTTTCCGCGAGATCGACGAGGTAGCGTTCGCCCTGCCCTTCACCTTCGACCCGGAAGACTACGTTCAGATCCTCACCGACATGGCCACTAGCCTCGGTCCCGCCCTCGGCTGGCAGCCAGCCCCCGCGGCGGAGGCCGCTGGCCAGCTCTCACAGACGCCATAGCCGCGCGGCAGACACGGCAGCCCTTGGGCTTCAGCGGAAGGCCGCGGCGTTGCGGGACGCCCAGTCGGTGAACGTGCGGGGTGGTCGGCCGAGGATCTGCTCGACGTGCGGGCTTACTCGCTGCTCTGCGGCTGTCGGCTCGCCGAGGATGGCGAGGGTGCCGTCGGCGACCGGCTCGGGCATGAACCTGAGCAACTGCGCCCGCGCCTCGGCCCGGCTCTGCTCAGAGAACTGGACGGGTTCTCCCAGCGCCTGGCCCAGTGCCGCTGCCTGCTCCCGCGGGCTGATCGGCGCTGGCCCGGTGAGCTCGTAGATGCGGCCGGCGTGGCGACTGCCACCCAGTAGCACTGCGGCCGCCGTCGCGGAGCCCGCCACGACTACGACTCAAGCGAGCGCCCGCTCCCCGCGTGACCACCAAGAACGCCCCGTACCGAGGCCGAATCCTTGAAGCGTCTTCAGGGTGCGTAAGCGGCGCTGATGTGGCCGTTGCTGATGCTCTGGCAGCCGTTGGTGAGCGCCCAGAGGTCAACGCCGGGACGGCCGGGGTAAGCCAGCACGATCACTTCGGCGGAGCCGTCGTCCGCCGGGCAGCTCATCGCGCCGCCGTTGGTGTGGCTCAGCGGCAGCCGCGAGATGATCCCGGCCTGGCGGCGGGCCTGCGCCGCGGTGAGCCGGACAGTACGGTGCAGGTGCCATGGCCGGCCGTTCATCCCGTAGTAACGGCACTCCAGGCCGGCCACCGGCCGCCCGGCGGGCACCAGGCGGCGGGTCAGGCCGGGGCCGGGGTTGCGCACCCCGACGATCCGGTTGTCGCTCGCGGGGCACCCGCCCTTGACCGTGACCCGCAGCCGGGGGCCGCGGCGGTTGTCGGGCAGCGGTCGCGGATCGAGCCAGACCACCATGGCGTCGGCCCGCAGCACGCTGCCGCCGTCGAAAGGCGCGACCGAGACCTCCAGGTCGGCGGACTCCCAGGCCCGGCTGCGCGGGCCGCTGTACTCATAGCCAGTTACCGAGACGCCGCCAGGGCTGGTGTCGCCGGCCGACCCATCCCGCAGCAGGCCGCGCGGAGGGTGAGTGCGAAGCCAGCGCTGCGCTGGTCAGAACGGCGTCGTCAGCCGCCAGACCCGGACCTTGTCGATCAGCGTGCCGACAGCCGGGCGGCCTAGCGGCGGCATGGCCAGCGACCGGGGCGTCTTCGCGATACGCACCGCGTGGGGTGGCACCGGCGCCCTGGCGAGCAGGCGCCGCGCCTCGGCCCTGGCCAGGTTCCTGTTACCCGCCAGCGTGGGAGCGCCGGTGGTCCGGTGCGCGACGATGCGTGTGTGCCCGGCGGCTGGCGCCGGCTGGCCCGCGCGCATCGAGCCGCAGCCCGCGGCGAGCACGCCCGCTGCCGCGGCTACCACCGCCACCTGGTAGATCCTCATGCCTGTCAGACGCGCCGGGCCGACCTGAGGCTCCCCCGAAGCTCAATCCAGTCCGCGAGCCGGGTGTCCGGAGCGAGACTCGGTGTTCAGCTGACAGCCGTAGCGGCCTCGTCCGCGCCCTCGAACCAGACGGTCACTCCGCACGGGGACCTGACAGCGACCAGGCGGCGAAGAAACCGGTCGCCGCCTTGCTCGGTGACAACCTCGTGCTCCAGGCCGTGGGTGCGGCAGGTCGCGATGACCCCGTCGAGCTCGTCGGCTGTGCCGAGCTCGAACTGCCAGCGCAGCCCGTCGGAGTAGGCCGGCTGCCCGGGTGATGCGCGCTGCAGCCCGATGATCGCCTCCCCGTGCCGGATGGCGAGGAAGCCGGGGAACTCGTCGCCCTCATACACGCGCTGGAAGCCGAACAGCTCGTAGAACGAGCGCTCGGCGTACTGGTCGGCCACGTACATGATCGGATGAAGCTGCACCCACCGATGCTCCCGCACGCCCGCCGCCGCGCGCCAGTAACTGAGATCCGCTTCCGCCCGATCATCGACACAACCGCGCCGGCCGCCGCGCTGAAGGCCAGCGGGCGAACATCACAGAGAACCATCTCATGCCCTCGAGATGATGCGTCGAACGCGAGTAGATCGCCGACTCTGAGCGTATCTCGCAACGTTCGCCGTGCCGGCAAGGCGCGCGCAGGTCACCGGTTCGGGGACGAAATCAAGCGGCATAGAGCCGTTGGTCACCATGGGATGGCAGCGACGGCCGGAACCCGGTGCAACCGTTGCCAGTCCCGTGGCAACATGAGTAATACCCGGTTATACTAGAGATATGAAGACCGCGATCTCTGTTCCTGACGAAATTTTCGAGCAGGCATCTGGCCGGGCAGCCGAGCTGGGCATCAGCAGGTCAGAGTTCTTCGCCCGCGCGGCCCGCAGGTACCTGGACGAGATGGCCGCACAGTCGCTCACCCACCAGATCGACCAGTCACTGCTCCTGGCCGACGACGACGACTCAGGCGCTGCGGCAGCCGCAGCCGGCCGCTCCCTGTTGGGAGCCGGGGACGACGACTGGTGACCCAGCGTGGCGACGTCTGCTGGGCCGACCTCGGCGAACCGCATGGCAGCAAGCCCGCCAAGCGCCGCCCGGTCGTGGTGGTCCAGGCTGACCCCTACAACGACAGCAGGCTGAACACCACGCTAGCTGCCGTCATTACATCGAACACGGGCCTGGCGGCGATGCCCGGCAACGTCTTCGTCCCTGCGATCGCCAGCGGGCTGCCCAGGGACTCGGTGGTCAACGTCACCGCGCTGATCACTCTCGACAAGACCGACCTCGAACCCGCCGTCGGACAGCTTCCCGCATCCCTCATGCACGAAGTGGACCGCGGGCTTCGCCGAGTCCTCGGCCTGTAACGAACGGCGGCTCGGCGGGCGATCATCAAGGGCTGATCGGCGTCGCCGATCCCGGTCACGGTGAGCGCTGAGGCGGCCGGGGCCGCATGTTTATGCATCGGAAGTGCCGAGCGTGAATGTCCGGTTCTGCCGCCGCGCATCTTGCACCTTGTTCCTGCAGCTGCGTGCGCCGGGAAGGACGAGCAGACCGTGCGCTGGCTGACCGGCGGTCGTGGCACGGTCGAGGGTACGGCCGCCTACTTCGACTGGCTAGCCCCGCAACGCCGCAGCGGGGCAGGGAAAACGCTGCAGGGCCCGGAACTGGTTACTGGCGTAGGCGTCGCTGTACCGGGCCAGCAGGTGGACCATCCACCGCTGCACGTCATGGCCGCTGACCTCCTCCGACCTGGCGCAGCCGGTGCGCGGGACGAGGTGGGCGGCGGCGAACCAGGCCACGGCCTCGGTGTAGGTCCGCGTCGTCTTGGGAGCTTTGCCCTTGGCGGCCAGGTGCAGTCCGAACGAACGGCAGCCGGACGGCGGCCTTGTGGGTTCTGTGGGGACTCGCAACTCGCCTCGCGGCCTGGTCCGCGCCCTCGGACAGTACCGGCCTCAAGCCGCACGTTGCAGAAAGTCACGCCGCTTAACTAAGGATGGCGGCCCCGGAGCCCTTGGCGCCGCCGGGCTGAGCCCACGACTCGCCACGGGCCCGCAAACGCCGCAGCCACAGCCGGCTGAGACGAAGGAGCAGGGCGTTATCCGGCAGAGGCGCCGGGAAGCTCGTGACGAGCCAGCCGGGCAGCCCTCCGCGAAGGGTTCGGGCGAGCGGAGAGGGATCGGTAGCCGACTTTGCTCCACGTGCTGTCAGTGATGCCGGCCGGGCCGTGGGTGAGAGTCCGGTTAGACACCCGGGCGACCCGGGTGCCGCCCACCGATGCGGTCAGGACCGATCCGGACATCGCGAGCTGCACCGATGTCCAGGTTCCGATGTGCGGGGCGGGGTAGGTTCCTGAGGCGAGAACGTCGACCGTCGCGGCGCGGGTGATCCGGGCGAGCTGCCAGTGCCCGCCGGCGGAGGCGGTGAGCTGATAGCACGTCAGCGCCGGGTCACTTGGCTTGCCGGGTAGTCGCAGGTAATCCGGCCAGTAGCAGCGACCGAGGACTCCGGCGGACTGGCCCGCCGCGGTGAACATTACCTTGGTGCGGATCGTGTAATTAGCCCATGAGCTGGACCCGACGAAGGCATACGGATGGTTCCAGGTGCGCCTGGGTATGTGCGATAGAACGGGTTCCTGGTCAGAGTCCTGGGTGAACCACTGGCCGGACGGGTCGTAGCTGTAGGAGCCCTGGATCGGGGACAGCAGCGACGGCAGGTCGGCCGAGTCTCGTGAGGCCGTGTAGGGAAGCGGCGCCGGTGATGGCTTGCCGTGCGGCCGGGCAGCACGCCTGCGCTGCCCGGTGGTAGTGGTCAGCGAGTACACCCAGCCAGGCCGCAGGGTCAGCGTGACCACGGGACCGTGCTGATCGGGGAGCCGGACCAGGTACCGGAGGTGACGCAGGTCGGTGCCCCACACATAGACGGTGGCGGACTTCAGCGGCCGGGTGATCTTGAGGGTGAGCTGCTGCGGCGAGGTCGTGCTGGGCGTATCGGCGACGGCCGACCAGTCACGGCCGTGCTCGTAGGTGACGACGCTGCCGCCGGCCGGGAGGAGCCGGGAGCCACCCCAGGCGTAGTGCCAGCCGGGCCGGGTGAACTGGGTGGTCTGCGCGGTGACCCAGGCGAGTGGCGTGACCTTGTAGAAGCCAGACCACGGCCAGTCGGCGATGACCAGACCGGTGTTCTGGTAGGGCAGGTCGGGCGGGATGGCGTTCACGGCGGGCCATTCCAGGACGCCGCTGGTCCTGGCGCTGATCCAGGCGCGGTTGATGGCGCTGGCCAGCAGCTGGCTGTTGGCGGAGTCGATGGCGCCCAGCTCGGACTCCCAGACGGGCTTGCCGAACCGGGCCGCCGGCGCCGGGCCGTAGCAGTAAACGCGGCAGTTGTCGTGGAAGCCGAGGACGCTGACCGCCTTGCGGTAGGCGGGGTAGCGGCGCAGCATGTCGAGGAGCTCCGGGCCGGAGCCGGACTTTTTGGTCAGGAATGCGTCGGCGGCGACGTACCGGACACTTCGGAACCCGTTCGCGTCCATCGCCGCGCGGAGACTCAGTAACCATCGGCGGCCGGCGTTCTGGCCGGGGCCGTGTTCGTTCCAGCCGCCGATATAGGAGATGCGCAGGTGATGCTGGCGGGCGCACTTGAGCCAGGTGATGACATAACCGACGTCGGCCTGCGTCCAGATATCCTTGCCGACCCAGCCGGGCGCGCCCCACTGCAGGGCGTACAGCCTGATGGACGGATTCCGCCGGACGGCAGCCTGGGCGACCTGCCATTCGTACCCGACGTCGCAGTTGACCTTGCCGCGCGTGGGCTCCACGCTGGGCTCGGCACCGTCGGAGCTGTAGGTACCGGAACCGATCTCCAGCTTGAGCATCTGCAGCGCCGCGCCGTACCCGGGCCGGAACAGGTAGTCATAGATCTGGTCGCGGACCGCCGGAGCATAGTCAGCGAGGAGCCGGGCGTTGCCGCCGCCGCCGAGGATGGCGCCGATTCCGTCGAACACCCCTGACGTCCGCCTGGTTATCGTGACGGTCGCCGACGGGACTGCCGACCGTTCTGCCGACGCGACCGGGATCGCGGTTGCCAGATCCGCAGCATTAGGAATCGTCATCACTGCTGCGGATC
>Ga0102924_1003499_pt1 | contig 16452 bp, 19 predicted proteins | sample PaiPotPPM11metaG_FD_80116 | JGI IMG/M metagenome (GOLD analysis project Ga0102924, IMG submission 80116) | Iron sulfur acid spring bacterial and archeal communities from Banff, Canada, to study Microbial Dark Matter (Phase II) - Paint Pots PPM... ... | reverse complement strand
TCACTGGCCTGACCTCGGCAGCGACCTCGATCTTTATACCGATGCTGAAGCGGCCAGCGTGGTCCGAGTGATGAGCTCGCAGTTTGGCGCGAAGTTGGCGGAGCGTAGCTGGGGAGATCGCCTGGCGAACAAGTGGAACTTCATCATGCCGGGGCTCCCGGAACTAATTGAGGTCCATGTCGGGCGCCTGGGGCAAACTGGCGAGCAGACAGCGTTCACTCAATCTTTGCTTTCACGCACTCAAACCACCATTCTCGGCGAACGAAACTTGCGAGTGCTTAGCCCCGAAGATCGCATCGTCGTCAGTACTATGCAGCGAATGTACCGGCATTTCTACATTCGTCTGTGCGATGTTGTCGACAATGCTCGCTTGCTGGACTCTAGAGAGGTTGATTTTGAGTATTTGCGGAATATCGGTTGTTCCGGTGGCCTTTGGGAAGGTATTGCGACATACCTGGTCATCATTTCTGAATATGTGGAGTCGTACCGGGGATACAGCGTGCCTCTCCCTTCGTTTGTTTCCAAGTCTGCGAAATTTGGATCGAATCCGGTTCGCTTTGGGAAAGACTTTTTGCGGGTTCCGATTTTGCCTTACTCTCTCAACTTGTATGCCGGCGAACTCAAGACACTCTTGCTGAGAGGACAGCTGCGGAATGGCCTGCGGCTGAGCCTTCTGCCGGGACTCGCCACAGCAGCTGCTCTGGAAATGAAAGTAACCGGGAGCGACAAGGGGATCTGGTAATCAAAGTAACCTTGCTAGGAAGCTTGGTTCTAGGGGTTTCACTGGATTGCAGCTGTCTTGGTCCTTCCCTAGGTTTGACTAAGGGGGCAGAGAAGAAAGTCCCCTGAACCAGCAAGCCAAAGCATCCGCTCTTGAAGGTCTAACCGAGGAGCGGGAGGAACTCAGGATTCCGCTGCAGGTGTTTCCAAGCGAAAGCGCTTCGTTGCTCCCCGGAATTCGTGCGCGGTACCAGTCGGCGGGAGGCTTTCGAGTGATTCGAATTTTGCTCGTGGATGACAATCCAGCTGTCCGCCGCTATCTGCGTGCGATCCTGGAACAGCAAGAAGCATGGTGCGTGAGCGGTGAGGCCCGCACAGGTGCCGAGGCTCTGCAGAAAGTTCTGGAGTCGCCTCCGGATTTGATTGTGCTGGACTACCAAATGCCGGACCTGAACGGAGTCGACGTAGCGAAGCAGATTTTTGAGTTATTTCCGAAGATTCCTATTTTGATGGTGACTTTGCATCTCTCAAGGCAGCTCGCTGACGCGGCACGGCAAGCAGGCGTTCGTGGGGCGTGCGCCAAGCAGGACATTGGGTCGGTTGTGGAGGCGGTGAACGTGTTGTTACATGACAAGACTTACTTCCCCACAATTCCGCCGGCGCGCGTCGTATGAGCAGCGAATTCCGGGTCCACGACAGGGGTGGCGAAATACAGGATTCCCTGTATTGGACCTCAGCGGCACCACAATTAGCCTCGGTTTGTTGTTGCGGCGCTCCCCTAGCCAGGTACGCACGTAAGATTTTGCGGTTATTGGTCAGGCTGTCACATCCGTTCCGGTAAAATGTGGCGAATCGTCTGGTCGGTCTCCTCCAAGGAACTGAAACGGAATGACAATTCGCATACTCGTCGTTGATGATCACCCGATCGTGAGACAGGGATTGAAGACCCTTTTGGAAGGCCATTCGGACTGGCAGGTCGTCGGTGAAGCATCGGACGGCGCCGAAGCGATCGAAAAGGCCAAGGATCTGGACCCCGATGTAATGGTCCTTGACGTAACCATGCCCAGAATGAACGGCTTGGAAGCGTGCAGGGTTCTGCGTCGCCAATCGCCCGACCTCGAGATCCTATTTGTCACGCAGCACGACTCGCCGCAGATGATGCGCGAGGCATTGGAGGCGGGAGCTCGGGGATATGTTGTGAAGTCCAATGCCGCTCGCGACTTGCTCGCGGCGGTAGAAGCAGTAAGTCAACACCGAGTTTTCACGGCTTTAAATGAGCGCAGTTTTCCGCAGCTGACGTAATCTGCGCGAAGTCTGTGCTCCAATCTCCGCTCTGGGAAGGGCATGCATATGAAGCTGAGAATTCTGTTAGCCGACGACCATGAAATAGTTCGCCGCGGTTTGCGAGCACTATTGGAAAAGCATGAGGGATGGGAAGTTTGCGGCGAAGCCAGCGACGGCCGGGAGGCGGTCGAGAAGGCTCTGCAGCTTAATCCCGATGTTGTCATTGTCGACATCGGTATGCCGAACCTCAACGGCCTCGACACCACTCGACAGTTGTTGCAGCATGACCCTCACTTTAAAGTGATCGTGCTCACGATAACCGATTCGGACCAAGTGATCCGGGAAGCCTTGGATGCCGGCGCGCGCGGTTTCGTGCTGAAATCCGACGCCGCACGCGACCTTGTATCTGCAGTGGAAGCTCTGCAGAATAAACGGATGTTTTTCACTCCGCGCGTAAATGATCTCGTACTGGCGGGATTTCTCGAGAAGGGGCAGACAGTGCCGCGCAATGAAGCTCCGAAATTGCCGACATTGACCGCTCGCGAGCGGGAAATCACCCAACTGCTAGCGGAAGGGAATAGCTCCAAGGAAGTCGCTTCTCTTCTAAACCTCAGCACCAAGACCGTGGAAACTCACCGCAGCAATATCATGCGGAAACTCAGCTTCCACTCAATCCGCGATCTGGTGGTATATGCGATTAAGAACAACCTAATCCAGATTGAATTGCCGCCGCCGCCGAAAACACCTGCGGGTCCGACGGCGGCGTAGGGCTATTTCAGGACCCGTCTATCGCATTGCCTCTCCGGGGTAGTATCCGTTGCGTGTACGCACGGCGAGATGGGTATGTGCGGGGCCTCTCGCCTCCACCTGAATTCTCTGGTACCCAGTTCCTATATTCGGACCAGGATTATAGGTCAGAGTGTACTGGCTGCGGATGTCGCGTGCAATCTCTCGAGTAATGGAATCAACTTCATCCAGTCCCTGCGGGAAGAACGCAACGCCGCCGGTGCTGGCCGCCAGATCCTGCAACGCTTCTCGCCCAGAACGGCTCATCCCCTGATCCGTTAGTCCTATTGCGTATAGAGTCGCGCCTTTGTTCGACTGCAGCTTCCGGATTGCGTCCTGAAGCGTTTCACGGCTCATATTGTCTTGGCCATCTGTAATCACCAGCAAGACCTTTTTCTCGAGACGAGGGTTGTGCCTCAAGTGAGTATCTGATGCCACCACCGCGTCGTAGAGGGCCGTACTTCCACGACTAGAAACCTGATGCAGGGCCGTTTGCAATAGATTGACGTCAGAAGTGAAGTCCTGGTCCAGATACGGAGTCTGGCTGAAATTGACGACAAACACTTCATCCTGAGAATTGCTGGCTTTTATCAGGTTGAGTACAGCCTGATTCACTTTTCCACGCTTGTCGCGCATCGATCCTGAATTGTCGATGACGATGCCGATCGCCACGGGCACGTCCTCACGCCGAAACGATGAAATCGTTTCCGGATGGCCATTCTGAGTGACGCTGAATGCGTTGCGATCCAAGGATGTAACGGGCCGGCCTGTGTCGTCGACAACCGTCGCATGCAACACGACCTCCTGAACTTGCTTCTTGAATACAAATCTGCCCTGATCTTCCGTACTTTGAATTGGACTGATGGCCTGACCGCCATTTTGATCCCCCGATGGCGGTTGCTGAGTGGGCTCTTCCTGCTGCGGCGCCGAGGGAGGCGGCGTCGACGTGCGCGGCGGCAGAGACATCGGGTCGTCAGGGTTCTGGGCAAGGGCAATCGCGGTGAAGCAGGCCCCTAAGAGCAGAATCCTAATCGGTGACCACAGCAAGCGGAGAAAACATCTCGTACCAGGCAACATGAACTAGCCTCCCGTGCAACTTTCAGATGCCAAAAATGGCGGTTGAGTCAAACGCGCTACATAAGAATTGTGGTACGAGACCATCTAAATCGATGATAAAGAAAGGCTCAGTCTGTAGAAGTAAAGCGAACCCTGTAGGCGCGCCGGAGTCGCTACCCCGACTCGCCTGCAAAACTTACACATGAACCCCTTGCCGTTCTTGTTGTTTCCGTCTTGGATGCAATGAGATACACGTTTGGCACGGTTTGTGCTTCTAAGGATGCGGTGGCGAGTCTTGCACCATTGAACCGAATCCTCCCCTGGATTGGCCTGTTTTTGTGAATAAGGTGCGGGGGAAATGTGCGCCGGAGACCTGAATGCTTCGAATTCTCATTGCGGACGACCATGAAGTAGCGCGCCGCGGTATCAGGGCGTTGCTGGAGAATCATCCTGGCTGGCAAGTCTGTGGAGAGGCGAAGGACGGGCGGGATGCCGTGGAACTAGCGGCCAGTACGAAGCCTCATGTTGTGTTGTTGGATATCGGGATGCCCAACCTGAATGGTCTGGAAGCGGCGCGGCAGATCTCCACTTTATCTCCTGGCGTGGCAATTCTGATCCTCACCATGCACGATTCCGACAACATGGTCCGGGAAGTTCTCCGCGCAGGGGCGCGCGGATTCTTGCTCAAATCCGATGCCGGCCGGGATCTGGTCGCTGCGGTTGAGGCGCTACAGCTCCAAAGAACATTTTTCACCACTCGTGTTAGCCAAATGGTGTTGGATGGTTTTCTGGACCGCGAAAAACGAGACAACGGTAGCGAAAATAGCCAAGAAGAAATTGCCGGCGAAGTGCTGACATCGCGAGAGCGGGAAGTGATCCAGCTGCTGGCAGAAGGCAGAACGAGCAAGGAGGTCGCCGTAGCCCTTAACTTGAGCGTCAAGACCGCCGAGACCCATCGGACCAATCTCATGCGCAAATTGGGCCTTCATTCAGTCGCCGACTTAACCCGCTACGCCGTGCGAAATGGCATTGTGCAGGTGTTTTGAGCGCGCAATGAGCGACCGCCTGCGCCGGATACCGCGAACACTCTATGGACCTCAATGGCGCCCGCCGCTAAAACAAACAGTATTGCGAATCGATTGATAGTTTTCGATTGCGCGTTTCTGGTTTTCAAGCGCCGATGTTGAAAGCAACTTCGTCTTTCGAAAGAGTGGCTCATGAATCGAATGGCGAAAGTGCTCCTCCCTTTGATGTTAACGCTAGTGCCCTGGGCGGTGGCTCAGGAATCGCAGGCAAACCCTCAGGTTCCTGAGGACGCGTTCACCACGCGGCAACTGATCGCCTGGTCAGGCGTGCAAAAGCCTCAGCCAACCCCCCAGCCCTTGCCACCTCGCGATACTCCAATGCCGCAACCCGATCAGCCTCCGGATCAACAGGCGAAACCTCCGGGAGATTCGCAAACGGACCAAGCACCAGCCCAATCTTTCACAGGAAAGATCATAAAAGAAGCTGGCAAATATTCGTTGCAGGTCGGGACTAAAACCTACGATCTGGAGCAGCAAGAGGGACTGAAAAAATACGAGAACCAGGCGGTCCGCGTTGTCGGGAATCTGGATTCGACTGGTGGCACGATCAGGATCGTGAAATTTGAATTGCTTTCGTAGGGGAAATGCCTTAGCCAACAACCAGAACTGAGCACCCCGTTACCGGCTCTACTGTGAAGCTACAAGATTTACCCTAGTGCCCGGCGTAGAGAATGAAGTTATAAAAACTGTAACGAACCTCTCGAAAGACCAATCAACCGTTTCCTGCGAAGCCCCACCGGAGATTTAGCCATGATCATGAACGGAACAGCGGCTTACGGGATGTATGCTCGAAATGTCGCCTTACCGGAAGTAGTGTACGCTTTGAACAAGGCGGGCTTTACTAATCAGGACATTTGCATGGTACTTTCGCCCGCTCACCCGGACGCGGCCGTTTTGAATGATGCCGGAACGTTCGATGCCCCGGAAATGGACCGGACGATCACCGCGAGGATGATCGAGTGGTTCTCCAGATTTGGCGCGGTGGTCATTCCAACGGTGGGTTTGTTCGTGCGCTCGCAGTCTTACCTTCAGGCTTTGCTCGCCGAGCACAACATTCCCTCTGCCTCTCAGGGGTGCAGAACCCTGATCGGACTTGGTTTTTCGCAGGATGACGCCAAACGACTTGGCCATCGTCTATCGGACGTGGGCGCACTGGTCTATGTGGCCTGTAAAGAAGGCGACAAGGCGAGGGGCGTGATCGAGTTGCTGCGACGTACCGGGGCGCAAGAGGCTTCCAGTCTCGAGACGTTGAAGGCTGTTGCTGCCGCCGCCTGATCCCTTGCGCATTGCGTTTATCTTTTCCCTATCAAGCTCAAGCTCTAGCTGTCATGACTTGGCTTTTTGCTCCAAGCCTATTCCCTAGCTCTTTCGCCCACGTTTTTCCGTTGGGCAACCTGCCGTCATATTGGTGATACACCCTGTATAACCAAATGATAGCCAACTGTTTAGTAAGGCCGTGCATCCATCGCACGCACAGGTCGAAGGGCGGTTTCGAATGCGATATCACCGATTTTGGATTGAAATTGTAATGCTCGGAACAGCGGTTGCTCTGGCACTCGCCTTGTTGCTCGCAACTTTGGGAGCCGCAGCTGGGGCCGCATCCGGTGAGCGCGAATCCGCTCAGGCAATTTCGCCGAGTTCTCCGAGTCACGACAAAGATTTCGAAGGAATGGTGACATGCTCTCGTTGCGGAGCAAAACACTCTGCTGAACTTGAACGGCCCGCCGCTGTTTGCGTTCGTATTTGCGTGCATGGCGGAGCCGCTTTCGCCTTAATTCAGAACGATTCAACCTATACCCTTGAGGGCGATTGGGATGTCCTCAAAAAGCTGGCTGGCCGGAGAGCTCGAATTACGGGGACGCGCGAGGGACAAACCATTAAAGTTGTCTCGGCAGTAGAAGAAGCCTAGGCATTTGGGCGCATTTCGGCGTTTTGACGGCCGACCGACGCACCGCTATTTTTATTTGCGTCCGCTTTACTGAGAAAGTTCTACAGCATTCAGCCTATTGAGTCCTCAGACGGAAGGCATATAAGAGTTCTAGCTTGGAGGAGTTCGGGTCTTAAGCCCTGCGCCTCAGCTTTTCGCGTTTTTCCCATTCACAGAGAACGCGACGGACATTTCGATGGCTCCCCCGATGCGACAAGTGACAAATTCATCCTCCATTCTGAGACGCGCCTTCGACACTTGGCCGTACATCTTCATCGCCGTCTCATTGACGGGATTTGCCTACATTGCATTCCATGCTTTTCACTGAGCTGTAAGAGTTTTCTTCTGACTACAGGGCGGCGGATGACAAACTCTACGGCATACGCCGGATAGCCTTGCGCTCAGCAACAACCTATTACTAGAGCATCAGAGGTTGGCCTGCCACTTTTGAATAAGGCTGCTCCTAAAGCCTCTGAATCTGAGGTTAAAAAAATGTCGATGACGAAAATTACATTGTTGTCAGTGATTCTCTGTTGTGCGAGTTGGGTAGTGGCGCAGAGCTCCCCGGCAGGCGGCACGGCTCCTGCGGGCGGCTCCGGTACGGCAGGACAAAGCTCAACCCCGGGTGCTGCGACGCCCCCGGCAGGCACGACCACGCCTAACAGTACAGCGACGCCACCTGCCGGAACCGCAACTCCTCCAGCTGGCACAGCGACGCCGCCAGCCGGAACAGCAACTCCCCCGGCAGGAACAGCAACTCCACCAGCTGGTAGTACCAATCCAGAAACCAGTCCGCAAAATCCGAACACGCCCGGCTCTACTTCGCCGAATGGCGTCCCGAACAATAACGCTCCTGGAACGACCCCTCCGGGATCGACGACGCCTTCAAATCCGGGATCTGCATCTCCGAATAACCCGGGCGCAGGCACTCCGCCTCCGGCTGGTGGCAGCACTTCGCCACAGTAATCGAAAAATTAAAATTGCAGATTACTGCGTTTCGCTCAACTGGCGGGCCTTCGGGCCCGCTTTTTGGCGTTTGTACCGACTTCAACCGGATTCCATCAAGAATTTTGAGGCGAGCAAAGGTTCGAACTCGCGAAAGCAAGCTTCTGTTGCCGCCTTCTTGGGCATCTCATCGTCATGCATTTTCAAATTGATCTCCCGCCCTCTTATGATTTACGAATTCCATCTGAGCCCGCGCCTCCGCCGATTCAAGATCCGATTGATCCGCCCGAGAATCCCGATATGCCGGTAAGGGAGCCAGACCCGGAGGATCCCGGGCAGATTTGACGTGCGACTAAGATCGCTACAGTGATCCGCCGATTGTCCATGCTGAGCGGCGACACGATACTCGCTTACAGGCCGGTTCGAGATAGATGGTGAAGGAGTTCGCATCTTTCCGATATCTGTCTACAAAGAATGAGACTAGGAGGATGAAATGGCACATTACGGGACTCTGAAAGATACGGCCGTTACAGACGCGGCGGAAGATGTGCGTGGCGCCCATCTGTACGGAGTGAATGACGAGAAGCTGGGAAAAATCGACGACGTTATTTTTGATCATGCATCCGGGGACATTCGTTACGTCGTTGTCGACACGGGCGGATGGCTGAGTACCAAGAAGTTCATTGTGCCCGCGAGCGCACTGCGGGCTTCCGCAAAACACGAGAACGACTTCGAGGCGAGTCTCAGCAAGCAGCAGATCGAAAGCTTCCCTCCGTACAACGAGTCCGACTTGGATTCTGAGAGCAAGTGGACCGGCTATGAAGGAAAATATCGCGCTAAGTGGGTTAGCGACCCTGTGATGCACCGAGCCGAAACCGACCGTAACATCACTCCTACGACCTACCAAGAAACCGGCAACTACGATTCAGAGCAGGCTGCGGCGGCAGCACATGGCACGCCGGGCCCGAAGCGGATGGAGCCAGTTTCAACAGACAGTGCGCGCGCTGACATGGATGCGGCCTCCGAAGTGACGGAACGGGCTGTACCGGCAGGTACCGACTCGGTGGTCATCAGCAACAGCGCAGTTGGGATAGGTGGGCGTTGGGACACTTTCCAAAGTCGCCTGCGAGAACGGCGGAAAGAGGCCGTTACTGCTTGCAGCACTTGCTCCAATGAATCCGCCACCAAACGCGGCTCTGAAAGCGTGGATACCTTGCGCAAGGCCGTCTAAAGGTTGAAGTTTTGTTTTTTTGCCCCGAAGGCTTTCATGGGCCTCGGGGCTTCTTTTTTGCAGTTTACCGAGCCGGAGGGTCCTGGATGTGCATCTCAGTAACGCGTGATCCTCGGCAATCGCAACGCGGGGAAAAAGGTGGTGACTTTTTTGTTCGCCGTCCTTCTATTGATGCTGATAATCACCACGATCGTAACGGCACGGAAGAAAACAGCACCGACCCAGCAGCCGCCGCTGCGTCCCTCTACCCTTATACTTTTTGATATCTGTCGTTAGCCTAGATTTTAGGCCGACAAGCCGATCTCAGCGCTAGCGACTGGAAGGTGAAGATACTTTCCACAGCTGTGCCAGCGCTTTGGCTGCGTCTGACAGAGCACGTTTCTGCGCATTCGCACCCGTCTCGGCCGCATGAGTGGCGCGTTGGAGGATTGGAGTGCGGTATCGAGAAACTTTGCCAGAGAGATCTGCCTGGTAGATGTCGCGAACGGCATTCTCGAAGGTTCGCTTCAGGTTCATGGTGACAGGGAGAGCCTGCGCTGGAGTTTTGCTCGTCATTAGAGGGGACTCAACTTTCCTTTTGCTTCCGGCATTTCCAGAACTCTATGACGCGCCCTCAATTGCAACAATACAGGTTTGCACCCAAGTCCCCATGTTGCTTTTACCTAAGAAACCAGCGAATCCTAGTGGTCGCCCCGTTAGCACCGTAAGGGGGTGTGATCAGGCTGCGGTCGTTTCCGGCACGACGCAATTTCGCAGCGCCCGCAAGGCATACAGAGCGTCATCCAAAATCTGATCTTCTTCGATGTGGTCCGCAGTCACAGCAAACAGCTCTTTGATCCGCCCTAGAATCGCTTTTTCTGCTTCCGCGATCCGCTCCGGAATCTTGTTGCGATCCGTTTCAAACAAGGCTGCTTGATATAAAACGTGCCAGGCAAGCGCAGAACTTCGGGTCTCCCGAGACGAGAGTTTTTTCATATTTTAAATTCCTTGGGGATGTCGAAGGCTCCCGGACGGGCTAGGAGGCCTTTTCGGCTATGAGATTAGCCTTAGGCCAGAAACCCGCGCTATACGGTACTTTCCGTATTTTTCAACATGGGTCTTAGGGCCCCATGCACCTTTAAGGGAAGGTGGAAGGGCGATGGCCCTTCCACCCCTGGTACTCAGGCCGCTCGCCTCGGTCCCTTGCTGCTGTTTGCCTTCGACTTGCCGACCTCTGCTTCTTCGCCATCGTCCTCGTCTTCGCTACCGACCGCATCCGAACTAATCTCCTCGGCCAGCTGAGTTAGTTTTTCGTCGGTCTGTTTCTCTTCCTCAAGAGTCTGTTCGAGCAGAGAGACATGCTCATCCTCTCCCAGCAATTCTGCCAAAGCGCGCACCGTGCCGTAACCGGCGATCTCATAGTGCTCGACCCTCTGCGCAGCGCCGATGATCGCAGCATCCATGACCGCTTCGTCGTCGTAGTCCTCTTTTATTGTCTCAGCTCCTTCTTTCACGAGCCCTTCCATCCCCAGACACTTTTTGCCGGCAGGCTTCTCGTCTAACATCTCGAAGATCTGCTCCAGCCGGGAAACGTGTTCCGACGTCTGACGCAAATGCTCCTCAAACCCCTGCCGCAATTCGGCATTCGACGATGCCTTCGCCATTTTCGGCAAGGCCTTCACTAGTTGGGTTTCGGCGTTATAGAGATCTCTCAACTCGTCGGTATAGAGTTGCCGCAATGATTCCTTCTGCATCTTGTTCCTCCTAAAGTTAATTCCAGCGACCGAGCGGAGAGAGAATCACTGGCCCTATGTCCGGAAACTATTTTCCTAACAGGCCGTTAACAATACCCAATATGCTGTATTAAACCCCGCGCGGGTTCGTTCGGCTTACTGTCGCGAAGTGAGCTGGCGATGCGTCTGCGGGGATTCCGCTTCTTTATGATGGAAATCCAACCCGAAATGAGGCTCAGCGTGTGCGCCCGTGATTTTGAAGGGAATTTCGGTTCCGGCTCCATGTTTATGGAAAAAAGGATCAACCGGCTTCAAAAGGACCGACTTCCAGCCGCTCGTCATCTGGGAAAGTTTGGCCTGCATTTTCAGCAGGCCGTGAAAATCAAAGATTTTCCCGTCCAGGCTGTAATTTCCAGTCATATCCGCATTTGTGCCAGGAATCTGAAAACGGAGAGATGAGAAGGAGAGAATTCCGTTATCCAGCTTGAAAGCACCTCGCAGTTCAGACGTGACGGCCAATTCTGGTGTATTTCCGATTAATTTTAGTTCTCCTTGGCTGCGGAGACTGAAATCATTAATGCGCTTCTGCACCTTCGCGTTGTCGAAAGAGGCGTCTGGAATTAAGAAGGTTCCGACAAGCCGCAAGCGATTTGCCAGGTCAGCGTCTCCAGGCGGTAAACTCATGCGGAAATTCATTTCCACCTTGCCAGACATCACCGGCGGACTTGTCCTAACCGCAACGGTTAATAGGTCTTCGATCTTTGCCTTGTCCAAAACGACGTTCAGCTCGATATCCCGGCCATGACCGGTTTTGGTGCGGACAACTCTTCCTCGAGCAATCAGAGATGAATGCTGAATTCGTGCCCGGACCGGATCGAGATATGTATCCCCATCCGTCCCGTCCACAATCGCGTGAAAGTCAGTGTGCAAGGGAACAGGATGCCCGCTGATCGCGATTTTGAAATTGGGGGTATCGGTCTCGCCCGTGACCTCAATTCGGCCCAGCCTGCCGGTGTAGTGCCCCTCGGAAGTCAAAATTCCCCCTAAACCGCGAATGCTAGCGAGATCGGCATCGGTAAATACATAATCCCCAATGACGGCACTGTCGCGCGGACTGCGCTCATCGAGCGGGCCGAACAGGCCCGTGGAATGGATGTGACCAATGGGTCGTGGATTGATGAGCGTCGCGTCAAATCGAAGCGGCTGCCCACGGCCTGTCGTCGTCATGCGCAGGTCGCTAATGTCAAATTCCAGCGGCGGCTTATCCGGTTTCGCCGTATTGATGATGATCGTTGCATCGGCAAAGACGAAATTGTCCACCAGGATGCTCATCTTCCCCCCACGTCGGCGGATATTCGTAATCTCTTTGCGATCTTTCTTGGGGGGAATGTTCATCGTAAAGCCCTTCGCGAAAATCGTATCTACATGCATCGGAGTTCGAAATAAGTTTCGCAGGGCCGTCTGAAACTGAAATTCACTGACCTCCAGCAGCGGTTGCACTCCCGGTTCCCAAGGATTCGGGTCAGTGGCCCCGTAGATTTTTAACCCTTTGCCCTCCGCATGAATCCCATTGGCAATCCATACATGAAGTTCCGAGAGTTCCACGCGGCTCTTGAATCGAGTGGCGAGTGTTTCCACAACGCGCTTGCGAAGGATGGGTTCAGCGCGGGCGATCATCAGGCGAGCGGCAACAGCCAGACCGGCCAATAAAACAATAAGAAGTCCTGCTAACCACCACCAGCGGGAGCGGCCACCGGGATTTCCGGCAACTTTCGTAAGGGCGCCGGGAGTCGAAGTTTGAGTGTCCAAACCTCAGCACTAACCTGATCGGAATGAAATGGCAATCAGGTATTCCCATCAGGACGGGACGCGGCGAAGCGCTATCGCGATGAATATGGCAATAGCGATAGACGTCCGTAGACGTTAGAGAAACGATTTTCTAGGGACGCCCGAACCGCTCTAGGTGGAAGAAAAGTCCCAAAACCGCATCCGGCGATGTATGATGGCGGCGTTCCGAGATTTCTCGAGCCCCTCGGAGGATCGAAAACGAATCCATGGCTATTGCGAGCCCCAATACCGGCACTTCGACCGCAGTCTCCAGCCCGGGACAAAGCTACGGCGCGCCCTTGGCTACAGTGACCACGCTTTTCTTTATGTGGGGATTTCTTACCTGCCTGAACGACATTCTTGTCCCGCATCTGAAGTCTATTTTTGACCTCAACTATGCAAAATCCCAGCTGATCCAGTTCGCATTCTTTGGAGCATACGCAATCTTTTCCATCCCCTCGGCGAAAATTATTGACGGGATTGGCTATCAGCGCTCCATGGTGGCAGGCTTGCTCACAATGGGATTGGGAGCTTTCCTGTTCGTGCCGGCCGCCAGCGCCGCGTCGTATCCACTATTCTTAGGCGCTCTGATCGTCTTGGCTGCGGGCATTACGTGCTTGCAGGTCGCCGCCAATCCTTATGTTTCAGTCCTCGGAAAGCCCGAGACGGCATCGAGCCGCCTCAATCTTACTCAGGCCTTCAATTCGCTGGGCACTTTCCTGGCGCCATTTTTTGGCGGTCTGTTCATACTCACCGAACCGCGGAATATGGAGGAAATACGAGCGTTAGCTCCTGACGCCTTGCAGGCTTACCGCTTGCATGAGGCCGCAACTGTAAAGACTCCTTATGTTGGATTGGGCATCACGCTGGTCTTATTGGCGATCGCCATCGGCAGTTTCAAGTTGCCGAAAATCGCCCATGCCCAACACCAGCTCGGCGAAAAGGTGAGCGATTCCATCTGGCGACACCCCAATTTAATTTTTGGAGCAATTGCGATTTTTGTTTACGTGGGAGCAGAAGTGTCGATCGGCAGCTTCCTGGTAAATTATTTTAGTCAGCCAGACATCGGGGCTCTGCCGCCAAAGATTGCCGCTCGTTTCGTCGCCTTCTATTGGGGGGGCGCGATGGTGGGACGATTCATCGGCTCCGCTCTGCTTCAGAAAGTGAAGACGGGAGGCCTTCTGGCACTCTGCGCCATTTGCGCAGCTGGATTGGTTGGCACATCGATGCTTACCTCAGGACATTTAGCGATGTACAGCATCATCCTCGTCGGCCTTTTCAACTCGATCATGTTTCCCAGCATCTTCACGCTTGGCATCGCGGAACTCGGTCCGCTTACGGGCGATGGCTCCGGTATTATGATCATGGCTATTGTTGGAGGGGCGATAATCCCACTAGCCCAGGGTTGGATCGCAGATCAAATCGGCATCCATCACGCGTTTTTCCTTCCCGTGATCTGTTATCTGTACATTTTATTCTTTGCCCTGAGTGGATCAAAACCGAACAGCGAACGTTACGCAAAGGCGTGATGAGCAGTCGAATAAAACGCGATAGATTTTGAGAACAACCAATTAAAACGATTTAAACGAACATGGTGCAAGTCAAGAAGCCCGGCCAAAAACCGGAGGTGATCACTCTCAAGGCAGTTGCGCAGCATCTAGGGCTCACCCCAGGTACGGTCTCGGCGGTGCTCAACGATTCGCCCTCCGCCCGTTCTATTCCGCAAGAAACCAAGAATCGAATCCACGCTGCCGCTAAAGAACTGAATTACCGCCCGAATTTTTTCGCCAGAACACTCCGCAATAAACGCACCTATACCATCGGAGTCATCGCGGAAGAGATCGGCGATTCCTACAGCTCACCGATCATCAGCGGCATCGAACAATATCTGCGGAATCGTAACTACTTCTTCCTCACCGTGGTCCACCGCCACGACGTCGCGCTGTTGAACCGATACTCCCAACTGCTTTCGGAGCGCGGCGTGGAGGGAATCATTACCGTCGATACTACAGTGCAAGAAGAGCCCTCTCTTCCGACTGTGGCGATCGCCGGTCATAGGAAGATGAAGGGCGTTACGAATATTGTTCTGGATCATGAAAAAGCGGCAGTCTTGGCGCTCACTCACTTGAAAGAGATGCGGCATGAGCGTATCGCCTTTATGAAGGGCAATCCCGTTAGTTCGGACTCAAAGGAGCGCTGGGTAGCGATCTGCCGTGTGGCAGAGCGGCTCGGAATAGAAATCGATCCCGATTTAACAGTTCAGATTGATGCCGACGATCCTACGCCGAAGTTGGGATATCCATTCGCCAAAGAACTATTGGCGCGTCAGAAGCCCTTCACTGCGCTCTTCGCCTACAACGATATTTCAGCGATCGGTGCAATACGGGCGATCCAGGAGCGGGGCCTACGCGTGCCGCAAGACATTTCGGTAATGGGTTTCGACGACATACCGGGCGCGGCTTTTCATAGTCCCAGCCTGACCACGGTGCGCCAGCCGCTGAATCGCATGGGTGAAGTAGCAGCGCAGAGTTTGCTGGAGCGAATCGAGGGTAAGAAAGAATATCCGTCAGAGATCGCCATCGAGCCTGAACTCGTCGTACGCGAGTCTACAGCAGACGCACCCAAGGCCTGTTAGCATCTAGCAGCGTTGTCCCTTTGGGAGCGGGGATGCCCCACCCCTTCATGCCTGACATTGATCTGCCCACAAGATCTGTCTCTGCACGCGCCCTTACCTACGCGTCTTACGTTTCTTTTGTTCCGATCGGAATCGCGACCGTTCTTCTGGGGCCGATGCTGCCGACGCTGTCCGCTCGATGGTCATTAAACTACGCGCAAGCTGGAGCGCTCTTCACTGCGCAGTATCTGGCGTCGACATGCGCTGTTGCACTCTCCGGAGTATTAGCCTCGCGATGGGGATTTCGGTTCCCCATCAAAATCGGACTGCTGTTAATGGCAAGCGGCTTGTTATTGCTGCTCTCTGGCCCGAAAGTATTGGGTATTTTATGCATCACCGTGTACGGAGCAGGACTAGGCCTGGCGGTTCCAGCTGCGAACTTGCTTGTGGCCGCCGTTAATCCAGAACGTCCCGGCGCAACGTTGAATCTGCTTAATTTGTTTTGGAGTCTGGGGGCGGTCGCTTGTCCATTCTTAGTGGCCGCTGCGGCGAGAAGCCACCACATTCCACTCTTCCTGACTTGCGTCGCAGTTTTTTCGTTCGCGGTCACAATTGGGATCGCGCTGATGCCGTCTCGAGTTGTCGAACCGTCCGCGGCAAGGGGTAAAGGGCCTGTGTTGCCGCTGATCCGGCTGAGCATGCGGTCTTTCCTAATTCTCTGCGTCCTTTTTTTTCTTTACGTAGGAACCGAAAATGGCTTTGGGGGATGGGTGGCTTCCTATTCGAAGAGTCTCGGCAGTCTGACACCAGCGATATCGCTGATTACACCCTCTTTCTTCTATGCGGCGATGACCGTCGGACGGTTACTGGCCCCGATTGCGCTCCGAACACTCAGCGAAGTCCGGCTTGTCCAGGCTGGACTGCTTCTGGCGTGTGCCGGAACCGCCGGTCTGATCTTCTCGCACGGCCTTAGCGGAATCACGATGAGTGTATGTGCCGCCGGGCTCGGGCTTTCATCTGTCTATCCCATCACAATTTCCATCCTATCCAGGGAATTCCAATCCGCGCGCATAGGGTCGCTGATGTTCACGCTATCCAACGTCGGCGGGGGCCTGCTTCCTTGGCTCGTGGGCATTTCCTCAAACCAGTTCGGTACTATCAAGGCGGGATTGTTCGTTCCGCTCCTCGGGTGCGTCACCATGTACGCGCTCTACTCGCGAGATTGGACAAAAACCGAGTTGCGTTTTGCCTAACTCCTGCGCGCG
>Ga0102924_1003498_pt1 | contig 16452 bp, 17 predicted proteins | sample PaiPotPPM11metaG_FD_80116 | JGI IMG/M metagenome (GOLD analysis project Ga0102924, IMG submission 80116) | Iron sulfur acid spring bacterial and archeal communities from Banff, Canada, to study Microbial Dark Matter (Phase II) - Paint Pots PPM... ... | reverse complement strand
GGCCTGATCGGCCCGAACGGCTCCGGCAAGACCACGCTGTTCAACGTGATGACCGGCTACGAGCGGCTGGACTCGGGCAACGTCTACTCCCGCGACCAGAAGATCACCAACGCCTCGCCGCAGAAGGTGTTCGGCCTGGGCATCGGCCGGACCTTCCAGCTCAGCCGGATCTTCCCCCGGCTCACCGTCATGGAGAACATGCTGGTGGCCGGCCAGCACCGGAGCGGGGTGCGCAACCCGCTGGCCAGGGCGGGCGGGCCCGCCGACCGGCGGCACGCCATGGAGCTCCTGGAGTTCACCGGGATCGCCGGGCACGCCAGCGCGCTGGCCGAGACCCTGTCCTACGGCCAGCGCAAGCTGCTCGAGCTGGCCTACGTGCTGGTCACCGACCCGGCCCTGGTGCTGCTCGACGAGCCGGCCGGCGGGGTCAACCCGTCGCTGATCAACCACATCGCGGCCCGGATCCGCGACCTGAACCGCGCGGGCAAGACCTTCCTGATCGTGGAGCACAACATGGACTTCGTCATGGGCCTGTGCGACCGTGTCACAGTGCTCGACTACGGCACGGTGATCGCCTCGGGGCCGCCCGAGCTGATCCGCGATGACCCGCGGGTGCTTGATGCCTACCTCGGCACGGATGAGGAAGACGAAGATGTCCGCAGCTAGCACGCCCGTCCTGACCGTCGAGGGCGTCGTCTCCGGCTACGGCGGCGCCGACATCCTGCACGACGTGTCCCTGACCGTGGTCGAGCGCGGCATCACCTGCGTGGTCGGCCCCAACGGGGCGGGCAAGTCCACCCTGCTGGCCACGATCAGCGGCCTGCTGCGGCCCCGGCGCGGCCAGGTCACCCTGCTCGGGGAGCCGGTGGCGGGCAAGAACCCGCGCCAGATCCTCCAGATGGGCCTGGTGCACGTGCCGCAGAACCACAGCCTGTTCAAGGACATGACCGTCCGCGAGAACCTGGACCTGGGCGGCTACACCCTGTCCCGGACGATGGTGACCCGCAGGCGCGCCCACGTGGAGGAGATGTTCCCCCAGGTGGGGTCCTGGGCGAATCAGAAGGCGGGCGCGCTGTCCGGCGGCCAGCAGCGGCTGGTCGAGATCGCCCGCGGCCTCATGCTCGACCCGGCGCTGATCATCCTGGACGAGCCGTCCATGGGGCTGTCGCCGAAGGTGCTCAAGTCGGTCTTCGACGCGGTGCGCATGCTGAACGCCGCGGGCAAGTCCATCCTGCTGGTCGAGCAGAACGCCCGCGCGGGCCTGCGGCTGTCCACCCACGGCGTGGTGCTGGAGAACGGCCGGGTGCGGCTGTCCGGCACCGGGCGCGAGGTACTCGAGCACCCGGAGATTGGCGCCCTGTACCTGGGCGGCGCCGTGCAGACCGGGACCGACAACGCCGGGCGGGCTGGCCCGGCTGGCTCGACTGGTCCCGCTGGCTCGGCTGGTCCGGCGGGCTCGGCGGCGAGGACGGAGCCGGGGAAGACGCGTTGAGGAGCGGCCCCGTGAGCGCGCGGCAGGGCCGCTTGCCGGTCGTCGACACCCACTGCCACATCGTCGTGCCCGAGATGCTGGCCGCGTCGGTGCCCGGCCAGTGGCGCCCGGAGATCGTTCGCGAGGACGGCGGCCAGGTGGTGCTGTTCCGCGGCCGCCGCCTGACCTCGGTCACCGGCGAGTTCACCGACGTCGGGGCCATGCTCGGCCGGGCCGCGCAGCAGGGCGTGGATCACCTGCTGCTGTCGCCCTGGATCATGCTCTGCCCGGTCGAGGCCGGCCTCGACGAGGCGCTGCGGATCTGCGAGATCCAGAACCAGGGGCTGGCCCGCGCCGCTGCCCATCCGCAGGTCAGCGTGCTCGGGGCGGTCCCGCTCCAGGACGCCGCCGTCGCGGCCCGCGAGCTGGCCGCGCTGATGCAGGTGCCTGGCCTGTGCGGGGCCGAGATCCCGGCCAGCGTGGCCGGCGCCTGCCTGGGCGATGACCGGTTCCTGCCGTTCTGGGAGGCGGCCGAGGCCACCGGGGCGCTGATCTTCGTGCACCCCACCACCCGCGGCCTGCCCGGCCAGCCCGCGCTGGACGAGCGGTACCTGTGGAACTCGGTCGGCAACCCGCTGGAGACCGCGATCACCGCCGCCCACCTGGTCACCGCAGGGGTGCTGGAGCGCTATCCCCGGCTGCGGATCCTGCTCGCTCACGGCGGCGGCGGGCTGCACGCCGTCCGCGGCCGGCTGCGCCGGGCGCACCAGGTCCGCCCCGAGGCCGCGGCCCGCGCCCCGGCTGGGCCGGACGCCTCACTGCGGCGGCTCTACTACGACTCACTGACCCACGACCAGGCCCTGCTGGCCGGCCTGGTCGGCTACGCCGGGGCCGGGCAGGTGCTGCTGGGCTCCGACCGTCCGTTCGACATGGGCACCGACGACCCGGCCGGCGAGGTCCGGGCCCTGGGCCTGGACCCGGCCGAGGAGGAGCTCATCCTGGGTGGCAACGCGGCCCGGCTGCTCGGCCTCGGGGCCGCTCCCGCCGCGGCCTGAGCCCTACAGCGGGTTCTCGGGATGGTGGAAGTCCCATTCCTCCAGGGCGGCCACGGCCAGCCAGTCCAGGCCCCGGCCCGCCTCGGCCTCGATCCCGTGGGCCAGCGCGGCCAGCGCCGCCGCGGCCGCGTAGCCGTCCACCGCGTCGGCATCGTCTGAGCTGCCCTCCAGGGCGTGCACCAGCAGCTCCCTGGCCGCCATGGCCCGCGCCGGGGCCACGCCGAACGAGTTGGCCAGCGCGGCGATGGCCCGCCGCACCACGCGCTCAGCCAGGCCGTCGTTCATCTCAACGCGTCGTTCCGGCACTGCCACCCCCGTCAGTCGACGTTGCGCCTCATCCAGGCCAGGCTAGGCCAGCCGGGCCAGAATCTCGCGCAGCATCTCCCCGTGCTCCCGCAGAATCTCCCCGTGCACGGCGACCTCGGCCTTGAGGGCGGCTACGTCCGGGACCAGCGTCGCCTTCATCTCCTGGACGTCCCGCTTCGTCTCCAGGACTTCCCGGTAGACGAGATTGAGCAGCTCAGCGTTCATGTCGGACTTCCGGTTGGCCGCCACGGCGATCTCGGCCCAGCCCCGGGTTTCCGTCCGGAGTAAGGCAACATCACGTTCGAGTGTGTCAACTCGGGTCTCCAGATTCATGCTGCCACGCTAGGGCCCGGTACCGACATTCCGCCGATATCACTCGCCGCCGAGCCGAGCCGAGCCGGGCCCGGCCACGCCAGCATTGTCCCACGAGCTGGCCGGCCGCGCGGGCGTCCGCGGTCAGCCCGCGGTGCGGCCCAGGACCTCGTGCACGAAGTCGCGCAGGACCTCCTGGAACAGGGCCGCCTCCTCCATCTGCGGCGAGTGGCCCGACCGCTCGAAGATCACCAGCCGCGAGTCAGGGATCAGCGACGCGATCGTCTCCGCCGAGGACACCGGGGTGATCCAGTCCGTCCGGCCCACCGTGACCAGCGTCGGGCAGCGCACCCCCGGCAGCTGCGGCCTGAGGTCGAAGTCCGGCATGTTGTGCTGGAAGCACCAGTTGTGGGCCTCGTAACGGTAGATGCCGGCCTCGACCCGGGCCGCCGAGCGCTCGGCGTCGTACTCGTAGTCGTACAGCGGGATGATCTCCGCCCAGCGGGCCTTGAGGTCCTCGTTGTCCCGGATCTGGCCGCCCCAGTAGCGGTTGAAGTTGTCCCAGTTGATCTCGACGCGGTCCTGGTTGCGGGCGTTCTCGTAGGCCCGCTCCAGGTTGGAGTTGTCGGGGGAGGTGTCGCGCAGGATCATCGCCTGGACCCGGTCGGGGTAGGCGATGGCGTACTCCATGGCGATGAAGCCGCCGTAGGAGCCGCCGGCCACCATGACCTGCTCGGCGCCCAGCCACTCGCGCAGGCCGTCCACGTCGGCCGCCCACTGGGCGTGCGAGAACGGCGGCGTGCCCTGGCTGCGGCCGCAGCCGCGGGCGTCGAACACCACCACGCGCAGCTCGTCGGCCAGCGGGCCGAAGGTGGCCCTGGGCTCGGCCAGCGAGCCGATCCCGCCGCCGCCGTGGTGGGCGATGAGCACCGGGGCGTCGTCGGCGCCGAGCACCTCGACGTTGAGCTCGTTGCCGTTGATAGTCACGTTCATGCCTGGCCTCCCCTGTCCAGTACCTGCTACGACTCCAGGACCTGCTGCGACCAACGGCCGACAAGCTGGTCCAGCACGCCGAGCGGGACGGCGCCGTCGCCCAGCACCACGCCGTGGAAGGCGCGGATGTCGAATCGCGGGCCCAGGTCACGCTCGGCCTGCGCGCGCAGCCGGCGGATCTCCCGGCGGCCGATCATGTAGGCCAGCGCCTGGCCCGGCCAGGCGATGTACCTGTCCACCTCGCTGACGATGTTGGCCCTGGTGGTGGCGGTGTTCTCCCACATGAACTCGATGGCGCGGGAGCGGGACCAGCCGTAGTGGTGCATCCCGGTGTCGACCACCAGCCGGCAGGCCCGCCAGGCGTCGAACGACAGCATGCCGAGGCGGGCGGTGTCCGAGGTGTACAGCCCCATCTCGTCGGCCAGCCGCTCGCAGTACAGGCCCCAGCCCTCGACGAAGCCGCATACCTCGGCGTCGAGGTAGCGCCGGAAGTCGGGCAGGCCGGCCAGCGTCTGGTTGGTGGCGATCTGCAGGTGGTGGCCGGGCGTGCTCTCGTGGAAGGCCAGCGCCTCGTACTCGTAGGCGAACCGCTCGTGCGGGCTGGTGGTCAGCAGGCAGTGCGCGCCGGGCCGCACGCCGCCGGCCGCGGGCGGCCGGTAGTAGGCCAGCGCGGAGTTCCCCGCCTCGACCGGGTTGATCTCCTCGATGACGCAGTCCGGGATGTCGTAGGCGGGAAACCAGTCGTTCCTGGCCGCCTCGGCCCGGTCCAGCGCGGCCGAGACGGTGGCCACGATCTGGGCCGAGTCGGTGAACCGCAGGGCCGGGTCGTCCCGCAGCCGGGCCAGGATCTCCGGCACGTCGCTCGTGCCCAGCACCCGGCCGCCCAGGTCGGCCCACTCCTCGCGCAGGCCGGCCAGCACGTCCAGGCCGATCTGGTGGATCTGCTCGGCGGACAGCCCGGTGGTGGTGTGCCGGGCCACCGCGGCCCGGTAGCCCTCGGCTCCGCCCGGCACGAACCCGATCCCGACCTGGCCGTCCGGCCGGGCGGCCGGCAGCAGCTCGTCGCGCAGGCAGGCCAGCAGCCGCCGCATCGCGGGCCGGGCCTCGTCGGTCACGATGCGGGCCGCCTCGCCGCGAGCCCCGTTGCCGCCGGCCGCCGCGGGCAGCGTCACCGCGGCCAGCGGGTCGGCGGCGATGTCCTTGGTCAGGTACCCCTCGAGCTGGCCGATCGCGTGCCGCACGCCGATCTGGGTCGACGGCCGGCCGTCGGCCAGCGCCTGGCGGTAGCGCCCGGCGATGGCGTCGAAGTACCCGGCCAGGCCGCGCAGCCGCCGCAGGTAGCCGTCCACCGCGGCGGCGTCGCCCAGCACCGCCGTTGGCACCGACTGGAACACCATGGCCTGTGGCGAGACGTAGCCCTTGGCCGAGGCGTTGGCCTCCCACAGGCCGTGCTCCAGGTCCGAGCGGGTGACCCGGGCCAGGTGCCCGAGCACGGCGTGGTTCGTCCGCCCGGCGTCGTCGAGCAGGGCCGGGTCGATGCCGGCCAGCCGCTCCTCGATGGCCGCGATCCGGGCCGCGCCGCGGGCGGCGCCGTCCCGGCTCGGGTCGGGCAGCAGGTCGTCGAACCCGGCCACGCCCAGCTGGGTCGCGCTCAGCGGGTCAATGGTGTGCACGACCTGGAAGTAGTCGTCGCCGAGCCGGTCCAGCTCGGCGGCCGCCTCGGCGCCGGTCACGGGTTCACCCAGATGGCCTGCAGCGCCCGGTAGATGTTGCCGCCCAGCACCGCGCGGATCTCCTCGTCGTCGTAGCCGTGCTGGACCAGCCAGCCGCAGATGTTGGCGAAGTTCTCGGTCGGGTTCTCCAGGCCGTCCACGTACTCGACCCGCTCGAACGACGGCCCGGTGGTGGCCCGGCCCAGGCCCAGCAGGTGGCCGAACACCCGGTGCAGCCCGACGTGGTCCCCGTACAGCGTGTCCGGCCCGAATGCCACGTGCTCGATGCCGACCAGGTCCGCGATGTAGCGGAAGTGGTCCATCACCGACTCGATGGTGTGCCGGGAATGCTCGGCGGACAGCGTGGTGTGCGGCGCGGCCGACATGCCGATCACCCCGCCGGTCTGCGCGACCGCGCGCAGCACGTCGTCGGGCTTCATCCGCGGCGTGTCCCACACCGCCCGCGCGCCGGCGTGGGTGATGAACACCGGCGCCCCGGACTGCTCGCAGGTGTCCAGCGCGGTCTGGTCCCCGGAGTGCGACAGGTCGATGGCCAGCCCGAGCTGGTTCATCCGCCGCACCGCCCGGCGCCCGAGGTGGGTCAGCCCGGCGTCGGTCAGCTCGTTGAGCCCGCTGCCCAGCGCGTTGGCGTCCGAGTAGGCGATCCCGATCTGGCGCAGGCCCAGGCCGTAGAGCACGTCAAGCCGGTCGATCTCGTTCTCGATCGGGGTGGCCGCCTCCAGCCCGAACACCAGCCCGACCCGCCCCGACCGGCGGGCCTCGTCGATGTCGGCCACCGTCCTGACCACCATCACGCGGTCCTGGTGGGCCAGGTCGGCCTGGCGCATGCCCAGGTCGGTGACGATGTCGTCCCAGCGCCACGGGGCGTTCCCGGTGACGCAGGCGGTGCCGTCCATCATGTTGTCGAACACCACCGTCATGCCGGACGCGGCCAGGCCCGCGTAGGCGGCGTGCTGGCGGCCGGTGCGGTTGTAGCCCGGGGTCTCCTCCATCCGGGCCGGGAACCGCACCGGGTGGTCGTGCAGGCTGATGACCAGGCTGTCGTGCAGCAGCTCAGCCGACCGGCGCTGCTGGTCCTCGGTCAGTCCGGCCGCGTACGGCGGTACCCGCCCGAACTCGGGAGCGAGGTCGAAACGGGGGTAGTCCTCGCCGGCCCGCAGATACGAGTACGCGGTGTACGTGGCGTCCGTCATGAATCTCCTCCCAGGCGGTACGGTCCGGCGGCCAGCAGCCGCCACAGCTGCTCCCAGGCCCGCATGCCCTCGCGCAGCCGGGGGATCCGCAGGAACTCGTTGGGGGCGTGCAGGTTCTCGTCCGAGGTAGAGAACGAGAAGAACAGGGTCTTGGCCCCCAGCGTGCGCTCGAACAGGTCGGTGGCCGGCAGCGTGCCGCCGATCTTGGCGTGCAGCACCGGCTGGCCGGGGTAGACCGCCTCCAGCGCGGCGGTGGCGGCCCGGATGGCCGGGTGGCTGGCCGGGATGGTGTAGGCCGGCACCCGGGCCTCGTCCGGCCGCACCTCCACCCGCACCCCGGCGGGCGCCTGGGCCAGCACGTGGGCGGTGATGGCCGCGATGACCGCGCCGGGGTCCTGGCCGGGTACCAGCCTGCAGGACACGTGACCGGTCGCCACGTGCGGGATCACGGTGTACTTGCCCCCGCCGGCCACCCCGTTGACCTCCAGCGTCGGGCGCTCCCACAGCCGCTCAAGGGTGCTGTACCCGGGCTCACCGTGGGTGGCGTCAAGCCCGAGTCCGGCCAGGTAATTTGTTGCGGAAAAATCGACCGCGGCGATCTCGCGGCGGCGTTCGTCGGTGAGGGGGGGAATGCCGTCGTAGAAGCCGGGCACGGCGACCGAGCCGTCGGGCCGGTGCAGGCTGGCCAGGACCTGGCTGAGGGCGTGCAGCGGGTTGGCGACGGTGCCGCCGTAGCGGCCCGAGTGCAGGTCGGTGCGGGCGCCGGTGACCACGATGTCCAGGCTGACCAGGCCCTTGGAGGCGACCGACAGGGAGGGCTCGTCCGGCCGCCACATGGCCCCGTCGGCCGAGATGACCAGGTCGGCGGCCAGCTCGGCGGCATGCTCGGTCAGGTAGGCGGGCAGGTGCGGGCTGCCGATCTCCTCCTCGCCCTCGAGCAGGAACTTCACGTTGAGGGGCAGCCCGCCCTCCTGGGCCATGAACGCCCGGGCGGTCTTGAGCACGATGTAGACCGGGCCCTTGTCGTCGGACGAGCCCCGGCCGCGGATCACGTCGCCGTCAGTGACCAGCTCGAACGGGGGCGCCACCCACTCGGCCAGGTCGCCGGTGGGCTGGACGTCGTAGTGGCCGTAGACCAGGACGGTCGGCGCGCCGGCCGCGCCCAGCCACTCGCCGCGCACCACGGGGTGGCCGGCGGTGGGCTCGACCCGGCCGCCGGCGAAGTCGAGCTGCGCGGCCAGCCACTGCGCGGCGGCCAGCATGGTCGGCGCGTCGGCGTCCCGGCTGACGCTGGGCACCGCGACGAGCTCGCCGAGCTCGCTGATGTAGTCGTCGTCCTGCGCGTCGAAGACGAGCCCTCCAGCGCGCTGCCCCCCGGCGGGGGCGTCAGAGGAAGGCACTGCCGCCGTCGATCGCGATGATCTGGCCGGTGACCCAGCCCGACCGCTCGGCGGCGAAGAACTGCACGCCGTTGGCGATGTCCTCGGGCTGGCCCAGCCGCCCCAGCGCGATGCCGGCCACCAGCTCGCGCTGGCCGTCCTCGCCGTAGCTGGCCCACTGCCGCTCGGTGGTCGGGTTGGACAAGATGAAGCCGGGGCAGATGCAGTTCACCGTGATGCCGTAGGAGCCCAGCTCGTGGGCCATCTGCCGGGTGAAGCCGAGCTGGCCGGCCTTGGCGCTGGCGTAGGCCTGGATCCCGGTCTTGCTCACGGTCAGCGCGGCCGCCGAGGAGATGTTGATGATCCGGCCCCAGCGGCGCTGCTTCATGCCCGGCGCCACCGCCCTGGTGCACAGGAAGGCGCTGGTCAGGTTGGCGTCCACCACGGCATGCCAGTCCTGCTCGGAGACCTCCTCGAGCGGGTGGCCGACCTGGCCGCAGACCCCGCCGGCGTTGTTGACCAGGATGTCCACGTCGCCGACGGCGGCGAAGAACGCGTGCACCTGGTCGGCGCTGGTCAGGTCGGCGTCCGCCTTGTCCACGCCGCTCACGGTCGCGCCGTCGGCCCGCAGGGCGGCGACGATGGCCGCCCCGATGCCGTGCGCGGTCCCGGTCACGACCGCGGTCCGCCCGGCCAGCGGGCCGGCCGCCTGCCCGGCGGGCGACTCCTCGGTGGTGGGCTGCACCGTTGTCATCTGCGCCCTGCTCGCCGGCGCGCTGCTCGCCTTATCACGCAAACGTTATACCATCGGCGGCTATTACCGCACAATTCCCCCGACCTCGCGATATCAGTGCCGCGGCGTGATCACGAGAGACGCCGCCGGGTCGCCCGCCGCCCCGGCCAGCGCGGCTAGCGGCGGAGCGGCGCTCAGCGGGTCCCGGTGATCACCGCCGAGTTCCACTCGGCCGAGTCGATGACCTGAGCGGCCAGCCCGTGCCCGGCCACGATCGCGGCCGCCTGCGCCGCCTGCCGCCCGCTGGTCTCGGTCAGCAGCTGGCCGCGGGGCGCCAGCCAGGGTGCCGCGTCCTGCGCCACCCGCCGCAGCACGTCAAGCCCGTCCGGGCCGCCGTCAAGCGCCAGCCGCGCCTCGTGCAGCCGGGCCTCGGCAGGCAGCAGCCCGATGTCGCCGGTGGGCACGTAGGGCACGTTGGCCAGCAGGATGTCGACCCGGCCGCGGAGCGCGGCGGGCAGCGGCTCGAACAGGTCGCCCTGGTAGACCCGCCCCCCGGCGGCGGCCACGTTGCCGCGGGCGCACCGCACCGCGGCCGGGTCGACGTCGGCCGCGTGCAGCTCGGCCTGGTCCAGCACGGCGGCCAGCGCCGCGCCCAGCGCGCCGGACCCGCAGCACAGGTCGACCACGACGACGGGGCGGCCGCCGGGGGTGGCGCCGGCCACCTCGCGGGCGCGCGCGGCGGCCTGCCACATCAGGAACTCGGTGCGGCGCCGGGGCACGAACACGCCGGGGTCCACCGCGTACCTGCGGCCGCAGAACTCGGCCCAGCCCAGCACGTGCTCCAGCGGCTCGCCGGCGACCCGGCGGCCGACCAGGGCGGCCAGCTCGGCTGGCGGGCCGGCGGCGGCGATGATGAGCCGCGCCTCGTCCTCGGCGAACACGCAGCCGGCTTCGCGCAGCCGGGTGACCACGTCGGCGGCCGGCCAGGGCGGGGGAGCTGGTGAAGGCAGGTGGGAAGCTGACATAAGAGCGCCTTTCGGTAACGGCGGGCGCTCTGCTGGCCGGCTAGGCCCGGCGTAGCCGGCCGCGAGGCGAGAGCACCCTGGCTGATCGGGCTGGGATCGGTCTCACCTCCTCGCTGGCCGGGCTGGCACCGCTCACTCTATCGTGGCCTCGGCGGCTGATCCGCGCGCGGAGGCGGCCGCCAGCGGGCGAGTGAGGGGGAGCGGATGCCCAGGATCGGGACGGTCATCCGGGAGGTATACCGGCGGCCGGGCGCCGACGTCCTGCCCGGCCACCTTGAGCAGCGCTACGGCATCCGGATCACCCGGGTCACCAGGCTGGACGGCGGGGTGTTCAAGGTCGAGCACGACGCCGGGCCGCCGTGGGTGGCCCGGCTGCACCTGTCCAGCCGCCCGCTGGCCAGGACCGAGGCGGACGCCGAGGTGCTGCGCTTCCTGGAGCGGCACGGCTTCCCGGCCGAGCGCTGCGCGCACGCCGAGCCGGTCTCGGTGCTGGACGGCCGGGCCGTGCTGGTCACCGAGTTCGTGCCCGGCCAGCGTCCGCCCAGCTCCCCGGCCACCCGCCGCCGGCTCGGCGACCTGCTCGGCCGCCTGTGCGCCCTGCCCGCGGCCGGGTCCGAGGCCGCCCGGCGGCCGGCCGGCTCCCTGCACCACCTGCCCATGTTCGAGGGCGCTCCCGGCCAGGACCTGGCCGCGGCCGCGGCGCTGCTCGACGACCTGGACGGCCGGGTGCCGCCGCAGTACCGCCAGGTCCACGACGCGCTGCGCGAAATGCTGCCGCTGGGCGACGGCGCCGCCGGGCTGCCCGAGGCCTTCATCCATCCCGACCCGGCCCGCAGCAACGTCATCACCGACCCAGGCACGCCGGACCCGGTGCTGGTGGACTGGACCGGGGCGGGCACCGGCCCGCGGCTGGCCGCGCTGGCCGTGCTGCTCAACAGCGTGGCCCCGCAGCACGTGGCCGAGGTGCTGGCCGGGTTCCGGGCCCACGCCGGGGACCTCACCGCCGAGGAGCTGGACCGGCTGGAGGGCGTGCTGTGGATCCGGCCGCTGTGGCTGGCCTGCTGGCAGTGCTGGCTGGCCGTGGTCTCGGCCAAGGTCAACCGGGCCTTCCTGCCCGACCGCGAGCACATCACGGCCCTGGCCGCGGCCGCCCGCGCCGCCCAGCCCGCGCGAGCCTGACAACAGGCCTGAGAACATAGGCCCATGGCAGTTCTGGCGACGCTAGCGGTGGGCAGCCCGCCCGTGGTCCTGCGCCGGGCCGTGGCCGCCGACCTGCCCGAGCTGGTCGCCCTGCTGGCCGCCGACCAGCTCGGCGCCACGCGCGACGGCATCAGGACCGACAGCGACCTGGAGGCCTACCAGGCCGCGTTCAACGCCATCGACGCCGACCCGGCCCACCTGCTGGTCGTGGCCCAGGCGGGCGAGGACATCGTCGGCACGCTCCAGCTCTCGTTCCTGCCCGGACTGGCCCGCCGCGGTGCCCTCCGGGCCCAGATTGAGGCCGTCCGGGTCAGCGCCAGCAGCCGCAGCCGCGGCCTCGGCGCCGCGATGATGACCTGGGCCATCACCGAGTCCCGGCGCCGGGGCTGCGGCCTGGTCCAGCTCACCACCGACAAGGCCCGGCCGGACGCGCACCGCCTTTACGAGCGGCTGGGCTTCACCGCCTCGCACGAGGGCATGAAGCTCCGCCTCTGACCAGGCGAGCGCCGGGCCAGTCGCGAGCGCGGCGGCTCACTTCGGGGCGCGGCGGCTCTTGATCCACTTGATGAGCCTGCTGATCAGGTAGAACACGGGGTCACCTTCTTCCACGGGGACGCAAGGCGAGATTAGCTGGAGCGGGCCGGATTGCCGTTGCCCGCCGGCGTCTGGCGGCTGGTCACCGCCCGCGCCCGCGCGGCCAGCATCCCGGTGCGGCCCAGCAGCATCGCAATGGACAGGAAGATCAGGCTGTCGGTCAGCGCGCCGACCGTGATCCGCTCGGTGATCAGCCAGCTCCCCAGCTGCTGCCCGAACTGGTGACTGGCCCCGTAGTCGAAGTAGATCCGCCCCGCCACCACCACGATCCAGACCGCGGCGTAGCCCACGCCGCCCTGGGAGACCGCGCGACCAGCCTCCGGGTCGTACTCCACCCGCATCAGCGCCGCGGCCAGCGCGCCCAGGGCCAGCCCCGCCACGGTGCCCGCCACCTCCAGGAGCAGGCCGTTGCCCGAGGACGAGGCGCTCTTGAAGAAGAACGGGATGATGATGAGCGCCGCGATGAACGGGCGCGCCAGCCGGAACGCGGTGACCCGGCGGCGGCCCAGGTCGGCCGTCAGCACCACGGCCAGCACGACGAGGTTGAGAATCCAGACGCTGGCGTCCACGATTGTCCTTTATGAGGGGTACGGCACGGTTGCGCCTGCGACGCTAGGCCTCCCGGGCCGGGCACCGCGCCGGCCCGTGGCTTGATCCGGGGTGCGTCCCGGGTGGAGAAGGCCGGGTCCACCCGGCGTCCACCCGGCGGCCGCCGCCCCCGGAGCCGGCCCGAGAATACGGTTGGCGACGGCCGCCCGCGCGGCCCCGCCGGACCAGGCAGGAGAGCCCGTGCTCCGTTCGCTCGCCGGCCGCGGCGACGTCGCGACCGGCCACCCGGTCGACTTCACCCGCGCCGTCGACCGCACGCGGGCCCTCGGCGTCGTCGCCGGGCTGGTCGCGGTCGCGGTGTTCGCCCGGCCGCGGCCGTGGCAGGACGGCGGCCGCGGGGTGGCCATCGAGATCACGATGATCGTGTCGGCCATCGGCTGGATCGCCTGGCTGCTGGCCGCCCGCTGGCCCCGCCTCATGGTGCCCGCGCTGATCGTCATGGGCGGGGCCGGCGGCGTCCTGACCGGCCTGTCCCCCGAGAGCGCGGCCGCCGTCGTGGGCGCCCTGGCCGCGTTCAGCGCCGGCGACCACCTGCGCCCTCACCTGTCGGCGGGCATCACCGCCGAGATCCTGGCCGCCTTCCTGATCGTGACCCTGGCCACCGGCCAGACGGCCGGCTTCCTGGCCGGCTACCCGATCGTGTTCGCGGGCATGTGGGTGCTGGGCGTGACCCGCCGCGCCTACCGGGACCGGGCCGACCGGGCCGAGGAGACGCTGACCCAGACCCGCCGGGCCCACGAGGCCGAGGCCCAGGCCGCCGCGCTGGCCGAGCGGACCAGGATCGCCAGGGAGATCCACGACGTGCTGGCCCACTCCCTGGCCGCCGTGGCGGTCAACCTCCAGGCCGCCGAGGGGCTGCTCAGCGCGGACACCCTGCCCTCCGGCCACCCCGAGCTGACCAAGGCCATCGACTGCGTCAGCCGGGCCGGCAGCCTGACCAGGGAGGGGCTGGCCGCGGCCCGGCGGGCGGTGCTGGCCCTGCGCGACGACGCCCAGCCGCTGCCCGCCCAGCTGTCGGCCCTGGCCGCCCAGTACCGCGAGGTCGGCGACCTGGCCGTCGGGTTCTCCGTCACCGGCCAGGAGCGGCCGCTGCCGGCCGAGGCGGGCCTGGCCGCCTACCGGACCGCGCAGGAGGCCATGACCAACGCCCGCAAGCACGCCCCCGGCCAGCCCGTCAGCCTGGCCCTGGCCTACCAGCCGTCCCAGGTCACCCTGACCGTCGCCAACCCGCTGCCGCCCGGCGAGACCGCCGGCCAGCTGGCCGCCAGCGGCGCCGGCTACGGCCTGGCCGGCCTGGGCGAGCGCGCCGCGCTGGCCGGCGGCACGTTAACCGCCGGCCCCGGCGACGGCCAGTGGCAGGTGCACCTGAGGATCCCCGCATGAGCGATGTCCCCGACAGCCCCGTGACCGTGGTCGTCGCCGACGACCAGTCCGCCGTCCGCGAGGGCCTGGTCCTGCTGCTCGGCACCCTGCCCGGCATCACCGTCATCGGTGAGGCCGGGGACGGCGAGGCCGCCGTGGCCGCCGTGGCCGAGCTCGCCCCCCGGGTCGTGCTCATGGACCTCAACATGCCCGGCACCGACGGCGTCGAGGCCACCCGCCAGGTCCGGTCTCGCTTCCCGCGGACCAACGTCGTCGTGCTGACCACCTACTCCGACGACGACTCGATCATCGGCGCGCTGCAGGCCGGCGCGCTCGGCTACCTGACCAAGGACGCCACCAGGGCCGAGATCGGCCGGGCCGTGCACGCCGCCGCCGCGGGCCAGGCCGTGCTCGCCCCCGAGGTCCAGCAGCGGCTGCTGGCCGCCGCCGCCCGGGCCGCCGCCGTGCCCCCCGGCGACGAGCGCGACCTCACCCCGCGCGAGTCCGAGGTGCTGCGGCTCATCGCCGCCGGCCGGTCCAACCGGGAGATCGCCCGGGCCCTGGTGGTCAGCGAGGCCACCATCAAGACCCACGTGAACCGCATCTTCGCCAAGACCGGCTCGCGGGACCGCGCCCAGGCGACCCGCTACGCCTACACCCACGGATACACAGATATTTAACAAGGAGGCCTGGCCGTCACCCGGCGGCTGGCTGCCGCTCCCGGAAGGTACCGCGGTAGGCCTGCGGCGTGGTGCGCAGTTCCCGCCGGAAGTGCTTGCGCAGGTTGTCCGCCGTGGCCAGGCCGCTGCGGGCGGCCACCGCCTCCACCGGCAGGTCCGAGGTCTCCAGCAGCCGCTGGGCCAGCCGCACCCGCTCGCGGGTCAGCCACTGGTACGGCGTGGTGCCGGTGGCGGCCAGGAACCGGCGGGCGAACGTGCGCGGGCTCATCGCCGCCTGCCCGGCCAGGTCCTCGATGGTCACCGCCTCGTCCAGGTGCTCCTGCAGCCACGCCATGGTGTCGGCGAACAGGTTGGTGTGGTCAAGCACCGGCACCGGTGCCTCGATGAACTGGGCCTGGCCGCCGTCTCGCTGCGGCGGGACGACCAGGTCACGGGCCACCCGGGTGGCGATCTCCGAGCCGTAGTCCAGCCGCACGATGTGCAGGCACAGGTCCAGGCTGGCCGCGCAGCCCGCCGAGGTCAGCAGGTCCCCGTCGTCCACGTACAGCACGCCCGGGTCCACCGCCACCCGCGGATGGCGCCGGGCCAGGTCCGCGCACTCCGACCAGTGCGTGGTGGCCGGGCGGCCGTCCAGCAGGCCCGCGGCGGCCAGCACGAACGCGCCCGTGCACAGCGACAGAATGCGCGCGCCGCGGGCGCTGGCCGCCCGTAGCGCGTCCAGCACCTCGGCCGGCGCCTCCTCCAGCAGGTCGGTCGGCGCCATCACCACCGTGCCCGCCGCGGCCACCGCCTCCAGCCCGTGCGGCACCTCGATCCGGAAGCCCGCGTCGGTCAGCACAGAGTCGGCGGCGCCGCACACCGCCAGCCGGTACCAGGGCACGCCGAACGCCGGCCCGTACGGCCCGCCGAACACGTCGCAGGCCACGCCCAGCTCCAGCAGCGAGAGGCCGTCGCAGACGATCACGGCCACGTCCTGGCCCGCCATTGTGGCAGCTTTGTCTCGCACCCTGTCAATGATGCCACTGTCGGTCGCCCGCGGCCAGCGCGAGCATGGAGGCATGTCAGGCAATCACCGACTCGCAGCCCCCGCCAGCCGGCCCGCCCCGGCCTCGACACCGGCGCGGCTGATCGTGCACGACTCGCGCGGCTCGGGACGCCTCGTCGACCGCTCGTTCGGCGGCCTGGACCGGACCCTGGCCCGGGCCCGCGCGCTCCGCCTGGACCGTGACCTCGCCGCCGGGCGCCCGCCCGAGGCCAGCCGGATGCTGGCCGCGCGGGCCCAGGACCTCGTCGCGCTCCGCACCCGCCAGATACTGGCCGGGGACTGGGAGCACCTGCTCCGGGTCGCCCGCCGGCCGGCCCGAACGCGCATCCCGCTGGCCGCCGTCTGCCGCGACCGCGTCACCGCCGCCGAGCCCGACATCCTCGAGATGGTGACCCGGCTCCGCGCCCCCCTGCCCGTCGCCGCCCGCGGCGTCGCCACCGCCAGCACCCTGCTCGGCGACGGCGCCGGTCCCCTGTACAACAAGGGCAGCCGCCGCGACCTGGCCGCCGACGTGCGCCGGGCCACCCGCCAGCTAGACCCGGCCGCGACCCTGTTCCCGCCCGAGCCCTAACTCACCTGATAACAGCAAGAAATATGACGCCAAGCCCGACCCCCGCGTCGGTCCGGACCCGCGCCGAGCTGCATCCCATGATCACTTAGATGAGTCCCATGATCACGGTCACCTTTCAGTCATAATCACTGAAAAGTGACCGTGATCATGACAGCCCACGTTCCGGCGGTACCACAATCCGAGATTCGGGC
>Ga0102924_1003497_pt1 | contig 16452 bp, 19 predicted proteins | sample PaiPotPPM11metaG_FD_80116 | JGI IMG/M metagenome (GOLD analysis project Ga0102924, IMG submission 80116) | Iron sulfur acid spring bacterial and archeal communities from Banff, Canada, to study Microbial Dark Matter (Phase II) - Paint Pots PPM... ... | reverse complement strand
GATACTGTCCGCGGGAGCTCAACGGTGCTCTGCGGCCGGGGCAGGTATTCGCGCGTCAGTGCCCCGACCTGTCCGTAGGCGATCCGCTGAACCGGCTGGCTGAAATGCAGACTCAGCGGCGCTCCAGACGCGACGGTCAAGTATGGATTGCGAAGCACGGTAGTCGGCGTTCTCACGGTTAGCTGTACGTGCTCGGACGAACCCGTGAGCCATGAGACGAGCCCGGGGCGCTTGACGACGACCTCGATCGAGACCCGCTCGCCAGCGGCGATTCGCCCGCGCGGCCAGATGCTTGTGCCCCTGAGCTCGACGGGAATCGGCGCTGCGTGCGGTCCGCCTGTGACCAACACGCTCTCGATCCTGCCTCCGCCAAGCGGCAGCCGCACGCTGGCGAGTGCTCGCGTGCCTGGCGTCAGGCTCGCGCTCGAGCTCGTTACCACGATTGCACCCACCGCGAGGACCGCCACGACTCCGACCGCTGCGGTGAGGACGTACGCACGCGGTCCGGGCCGCCTCGGCCGCCTAAGCTGCCGAGGGCCCCGTTTTCCCACCGGCAGCTCCTCGCTGGCCGGACGGCGCAGGTAAGACACGTTCGCCACGCTGACCCGGATGCTAGCGACAGCACCCGACCATAAGTGAGAGCTGCAAACGGTCTTGCGAAACGTCAGCGCTGGACGGCCCGCAGCCGGCGGTCGAGCGCGTCGAGGATCGGCTGTCGACCTCGTCCCGAAGCCTCGTATCTGCGCAGGCGCTCGGCGGCCTGCGGCTCGAGCGTGCCAACGAGCGAGAGCACCTCATCCGCCGAAAGCTCGTCGTAGCCGTCGGGCTGTCCTGTCTCCTGGCGCTCGCGGGCGGCATGGACGGCCGGGCTCCAACGCAGAAAGTCCTCGACCTCGCGCTCGTAGCGGTACTCCACGCTGCCCGAGCCGAGCAGCGGGCGCAGGCGTTGCTGCGCGCGGAGCTTGAGCACGGCCTCGCGCGAGGTGTAGCGGTACACGTATCCGCTCGCCTTCAGTCGGCGGTTGTCGAGGCCCCGTCCGAATCGCAGCTCACGCAGCATCTCAAGCGGAACGGCCACGCCGACGCGGCGGAGCTGGGCGAGCGCGAGGTCGGCGCCCCATGGAGGTAGCAACGGGAGCAGCGGCTTGCCGAGCAGGGCCGCCACCTCCGACAGCGTCAGCACGCCGTCGGCTGCCGCGTTGTAGATCCCCGGCAGGTCGGTGCGGGCAGCGTGCCTAAGGACACCGATCACGTCATCGTCATGGATGAACTGGCAGCGCGGATCGAACCCGAGCATGCCGGCGACGAGCGGGCGGCCGAGCAGCGCGGCCTGTGAGCCCTCCGGCTGTCCGCCGATCTCGGTGGCAAAGCGCAGCACCGTCACAGTCGTGTGCGGGTTCCGCGCCGCGAATGCGTCGATCGCCTGCTCGGCCTCCACGAGGTCGCGCTCGATCGCGGCTCGAGGTGGGCGTGAGCGGACGTCCTCCTCGGTGAAGAACGCCGGATCGCCTGCCTCTGAGCCGTACCACTGCGCCGAAGACTTGAAGACGAGCTTGCGCACCGGCGAGCTTTGGCCCCCACACGCCTCGAGGATTCCGCCGGTGCCCTCGACATTGACCTCGCGGGCTCTCTGCAGGGCAAGCAAAAGAGGATCGGTGACGAGGCGGGTGTCGATGACGGTGTCGATTCCCGCTGCGACGAGAATCCTGCGGATCAGGGCGGGTTGGGTGTCGACGCGCACGAACTCGGTGCGCTGGAGCTCGTGTCGAGGGTCGTGCGTGTCGATTCCGACAAGCGCCTCGACCGAGGGGTCACGCTCCAGCGCCTGGGCGAGCGGTCCGCCCCAGCGCGATGAAATCCCTGTGATGAGGACCCGGCTCATCCGAGCCAAGGGCTGCGCCGTTCAGCCACCAGTTCGAGCAGGTTCTCCTGGATCAGCGCGCGGATGTCATCGCTCAGCCTCGCGACCAGTCCGGGATCGTCTGAGGATGCGATCGCCATCGGAGCGGTGTCGATCGGCTCGAGGAAACGGATCCGGAATTTGGCCGGCAGTGGGAGCGGCGCCGCCACGGGCACGCTCGGCACGCGGTGCAGTTGCCTGAACCCTCCGACCCGCGCGAGGACCGGCACCGCCTCCTCCGCCCCGAGAACGGCCACCGGAATCAGCGGCACGCGGGCGCTCAGCGCGACCTCGATCAGTCCTGGGGAGTCGAACGCGCGCAGCCGGTAGCGCTCCTTGAAGGGTTTTGCAGTCGCGCTGGCTCCCTCGGGGAAGGCGAGCACCAGCTGCGTCTCGTCGAACAGCAGGCGATGGAGGTTGGCCGGGTGAGGGGCGATACGGCCGAGCTTCGTCTGGAGCATCCCGATCCCCGGGACACCGCTCAACGCCCGCGCCGTCAAGACGTGCAGCGTCCGCGCGCGCGGATGCTCCTCACGAATCGCCTTGGCGATCATCGCGCCGTCGGGCGGAACCGCGCCGGCATGGTTTGCGAGCAGGAGCGCACCGCCCTCGCTGGGCAGGTTCTCGATCCCCTCGACCTCGACCCTGAACCAATAGCGGTAGAGAAAGTCGTACACGAGGCGGTCAACAAACGTCTCGACTCGCTCGGAGCGCCCCCAGTCTGTGACGGTCCGCTCGGGCTCGAGGCCCGGAAGCTGTTCGCGCAGGTCGGCGGGCCTCGCCGGCAGGTGGCGGCGGAATTCAACTGGCTGTGTCTCGTCGGCCACCAGACGACGATTCTCTCACTAAGAAGTGGGCGGGGCTCCGTCCGGAGTCCCGCCCTCCTCTAGCTACTTATACGTTCCCTTGTAGTGGAAGACGTACTGGTTAGTCGCGATGTTGGCCGTGCCGGTGAACGTCGCCTTCAGCGAATGGCCCTTCTGCGAGCCGGTGCCCTTGGTGAGCTTCAGCTTGCCGCCCGTGATCGTCTGCGTCGAACCGCTCGTCGTAACGGTCGCGGTGGCGGTCCCGCTCAGCGAGCCGGTCCCGTTGTAGATCGTCACCTTCTTGACCGTCACCGTGATCGTGCCGTTCGAGGCACCGAGCGCGATCTGGTACGTGGCGGCGCTGGCGCCGAGCACCTTGTCGGTGCCCTGGCCGGCGGCGAAGTCGATGCCGTTGGCGGCGTGCGTGATCGAGAAGTACGCGGTGCCGCTGTCGGCCTTGCCGCTCGACTTCGCGCCCGCGCCGGTGGCCAGCACGAGCGAACCCGCGGCCAGCGCCGCGGCGGCGAGCGCAGAAATGGTGCGCTTTGTCACTAGGTAATCCTCCTTGGTTGGTTGCTATGAGTCCAGAGTCCCATGAGGGCAACGCAACACAGGTGTCGGTTGCGTTAAGGCCGCGTGACGGCGCCGAGCGAGGCGCTCGAGACCAGCGCGGCGTACTTCGCCAGCGCGGTCCCGGGATAGGGCCTCTCAGGCGGTCGGTATTCGCCGGCGCGCCGCGCGAGCTCGTCGTCCGGCAGATCCACGTCTAGCCTTCGGGCACGGACGTCGAAGGTGATCCGGTCGCCATCGCGCACAAGCCCGATCGGCCCCCCCTTTGCCGACTCCGGCGCGACATGGCCGGCCATCAGGCCGTGCGTGGCGCCCGAGAAGCGGCCGTCGGTCAGAAGCGCAACGTCTTCGCCCAGGCCCTCGCCGACGAGCGCGGCGGTGACAGCGAGCATCTCGCGCATTCCGGGGCCGCCGGCCGGTCCCTCGTTGCGGATCACGATCACGTCGCCCGCCTCGATCGAGCCGGCCGTCACCGCCGCCATCGCGTCTTCCTCTGACTCGAACACTCGCGCGGGACCCGAGTGATCGAGGCGCTCGTGGCCCGCCAGCTTCACCACACAGCCCTCCGGCGCGAGATTGCCTCGCAGGATCGCGAGACCCCCGGTCGGCTTGATCGGGTCCTCCAGCGGCCGCACAACCCGCTGGCCGTCCTGCTCGACCGCGGCGTCCGCGTGCTGGCCGACCGTCTTGCCCGTGACGGTTTGTGCATCCTCGTTGAGCAGGCCCGCCTGTTTTAGGCGCTTGAGCACGAGCGGCACGCCGCCGGCTTCGTACAGGTCTGGCGCGACGTACTGTCCGCCGGGCTTCAGGTCGCAGAGCAGCGGCGTGCGCTCGCTGATCCGGTCGAAGTCGTCGATGTCGAGGTCGACATCGACCTCGCGGGCGATCGCGAGCAGATGCAGCACGGCGTTGGTCGAGCCGCCGCTGCACGCCACCGCGGCAATCGCGTTCTCGAGGCTCTCGCGCGTGATGACATCGCTCGGCCGCTGACCGCGCCGCAGAACGTCGAGCACCAGCCGCCCGGCCTCTACGGCAACCTCGGCCTTGTGGCTGTCGGTCGCCGGGACGAGCGAGAGCCCAGCCGGCGAGATTCCGAGCACCTCGAACGCCATCGCCATCGTGTTGGCGGTGAACTGTCCGCCGCAAGCCCCGGCGCCGGGTGAGGCAACGTTCTCGAGCTCCGTGAGCTCGGCGTCCGTGATCTTTCCCGCCGCATGGGCGCCGACAGCTTCGAACACATCCTGAATCGTGACCCGCTCGCCGTGGTAATGGCCCGGAAGGATCGACCCGCCGTACAGCATCAGGCTCGGGACATTCAGCCGGCACAGCGCCATGACCGTGCCCGGGATCGTCTTGTCACAGCCAGAGATCGCGACGACGGCGTCGAACATGTGGGCGTCGCCGACCAACTCGATCGAGTCTGCGATCAGCTCGCGGCTCGCGAGCGACGCCTTCATCCCTGGGGTGCCCATCGTGATCCCGTCCGAGATCGCGATCGTGTTGAGCTCCATCGGCGTCCCGCCTGCCTCGCGAATCCCCTCCTTCACCTTGGCCGCCAGCGCGCGGAGATGGAAGTTGCACGGCATCGTCTCGATCCAGGTGTTGGCGACCGCGACGAGAGGCTTGGACAGTGCCTCGTCGTCGAAGCCGATGCCTTTGAGATAGGCACGCGCCGGCGCGCGCTCGGGGCCATCGGTGAGCGCACGCGAGCGGTGCTTGACGTCGAAGCTCATCGGGGCGATGACTGTAGCGGGGCGCCGCTGGCCGGAAGGTGTGCGATGAAAGCGACAACATGCGTCGCTTTCATGGTGAGCCTCAGCCCGCGGCAAGCTCCGAGGCCGAAGCCTGCGTGCGCATTCTTGCGCGCTCCCACTGGCCCAGGCGCCAGATGTCGCGCTTGACGCGGGCGGGATCGAGCTGTCGGCCGGGGAGGTGGACGTTTGCCGTGGCGATCAGCCTCCGCTCGTCGCCGGTGAGCGCCATCCATTTGGCCAGCACGTCGTCGGAATCGGGCAGCATCACGCTGCCGTACGGCCGGGTCTCGTCTGGGAAGGCCACGCAGTACTCGCTCAGCAGACGCCCGGTCTGCGGAAGGTAGGCGACGATCGGCTTATGTGGATAGATCAGATACGCATACGGCGCGCCGTCGGTTCCGGGCGCCTCCGCCTGGCTTCCCCAAACGCGGAGCAGCCCGAGGTCGCGGTACATCGCCCACTCTTGGTCGGTCACGCACGAGCGCAGCAGCTCGCGGGCTCGCTGCTCGGCTCGCAGCTCGCGACCCGGGTCATATGCGACGGACGGCGCACGGCGCACGCGGGCGCGATGGCGCTCCCACGCCTCCTCGAGCCGCGGCATCAGCTCTTCGGCAAGCAGAGCGAGGACAACGATCGCGGTCGCGGCGAGGGCGAGCCACACGCGCGCCTACCTCCCGCCCGCAGCCTTCGGGAAGAAGATCACGCGCTCGGCGTCCCGGGGCACGTCGTCGAACGAGCGCACCATCCGCGCCCGCCGCTCGCCGGTCTCAGACGGCACCGCCGCCCACAGCCCCGCGTCCAGCTGGCGGCGGAACTCTTCGAGCAGTCGCTGCTCGTCGGCTACCAGCTCCACGTCGCCCTCGGCGATCAGAACCTCGCCGTGGCCCGGCCTCATCCGCAGAAAGCGCACGGCGGGATTATGGCAAAGGGGGTGCTTTTCCGACCCCGCCCAACACGTCAACAGGCCCGGCACCCGCGCCGAGGCCGGCAAGTCCCTGTTTTACGGCGCGACCGGCAAGCGACCGAGCGAGCTTGGCGGCTTCGAGCGGCTCGAGCCCCCACGCGAGCCCGGCCGCGAGCACGGACGAATGGGTGCAGCCGGAGCCATGCGCGGCGTGGTCTGAATAGCGCTCACCGGGCAGCTCTGCCGGCTCGGAGCCATCGAAGAACGTGTCCGTCGTGACATCGCGATGGCCGCCCGTCACGACGACAGCGCGGGGGCCGAGTTCGAACACCGCCCGCGCGAGCGTTTCTGGCGGTGCCTCGGTGAGCCCGGTCAGCGCTCGGGCCTCGGGCACGTTTGGCGTCACGACGGCAGCGCGCGGAACCAGTAGCTCGATCAGCGCCTCGCGCGCGGCCGGCTCGAGCAGCTCGGCCCCGGACTCGGCGACCATGACCGGATCCAGCACCACTGGCGTGCTCTCGGGCAGCTCGTCCAGCGCCGCCGCCACCGCTTCCGTCGTGGCGACAGTCCCGAGCATGCCGATCTTCGCCGCATCGACGCCGATGTCATCGACGACCGCGCGGACCTGCGCGACGATGATCTCAGGAGGAACGGCGTGAATGGCGCTCACACCCACCGTGTTCTGGGCCGTGATCGCCGTTACCGCCGTCATCCCGTGCACCCGGCAAGCAGCGAAGGCCTTCAGATCGGCCTGGATCCCGGCCCCACCGCCAGAGTCCGAGCCGGCGATCGCAAGCACGCGCGGAATCATTGCCGCCGAGCTTAGGGCACGACCACGTAGCGCCCGCCCGGCTCGCGCCGCAGGTAGCCGGCGAGTTCGAGCGCGCTCAGCGCGGCGAGCGTCTGCTCCGCTGTGAGCCCGTCCCGGGCGAGCGTCGCGACGGTGTCGGCGCCGTCGGCAACCTGGGCCAGCATCGACTCGAGCTCGGGCGCAACCCCAGCGCGATCTCGGGTCGACGCTCCGCGCACCCCGGCGCCGAACAACACATCGAGCACGTCCTGTGCTCCGCGCACAAGTTCGGCGCCGTGGGCGAGCAGCGCATTTGGCCCGGCCGCCAGCGGGGAGGTAACTCGCCCGGGCACCGCGGCGACGGGCCGCTCGAGCTCGCGCGCGATCCGCGCTGTGATCAGCGAGCCTGACCGCTCGCGCGCCTCGACCACGATCGTGAGCGAGGACAGGGCGGCGATGATCCGGTTGCGCGCGGGAAAGGACCATCGGAAAACGGGCGCACCCGCGGGTAGCTCGGAGATCGCCACACCCGTCCGCCTGATCTGCTGATAGAGGGCGCGCTCGGCCCGCGGATACGGCCGGTCCGCGCCGCCCGGCAGAACCGCGATCGTCCCTCCGTTCGCCGCCAGCGCTCCGCCGTGCGCGGCCGAGTCGATCCCGAGCGCCATCCCGCTGACGACGGCCACGCGCGCGGACGCAAGACCACGACCGAGTGCGCACGCGACCTCGAGACCGTAGTCCGACGCACGTCTGGCGCCAACGATCGCGACCGGGTCCTCGGCGACCAGCTCCCTAAGCCGCTCGACACCCCCGGCGACATAGAGCACCCGCGGCGCGCTCGCCAGCTGGAGCAGGCGGCGCGGATAGGCCGCGTCGCAGCGGCAGACGGGCTCGAGCCCGGATTGCTCGGAGTGGACGCGCAGCCGGTCGGGCCGGAGGTTCTCGCGCTCGGCCAGCACACGCTCGCGCTCGGCACCCGCGACAGCCACGATCAGTTCGTCCGCTCCGAGCGCGAGCAACTCTTCGATGCGACCGCGCACGGGCTCGAGATGGCCGGCGAGCCGCGCGATCAGCCACGACATCAGAAGGCAGTCCGAGCACGCTCGCTCGCTCATCAGACGACCGCGGCCGGTGGCCCGGCTCGCTGCCTGAGCCCGAGCGCCGTCAGCACGTGCGCGCTCGAGACGCCCTCGGAGCCGTCGAGATCAGCGATCGTGCGCGCGAGCCGGAGCACCCGCAGGCGCCCGCGTGCGCTGAGGGCGCCGGCCGAGTAGGCGTCGCCGAGGATCTGCTCAGCGCGCTCGTCGAGACGGACGTGCCGGCGAACGAGCCGAGTGTCCATCTCTCCGTTGCACCGCGCGGGTGACCCGGCGAGGCGGTCGCGCTGGCGCTCGCGAGCGACTGCAACCCGTTCGCGCACCTCGGCTGAGCTCGTGGTGGCCGGGGCCCTGAGCTCGTCCTCGGCCGGCCTCCCCACGGTCACGAGCAGGTCCATTCGGTCGAGCAGCGGCCCGGACAGCTTGCGCCGGTGCCGGCGCAGATCCGGCTCGCCGCACGTACAGCGGTCATCAACGCCGACGAAGCCGCACGGACACGGGTTGGTGGCCGCGACGAGCATGAAGCGGGTCGGAAACATCAGCGCTCGTTGAGCGCGGACGATCGTCACGCACCCGTCCTCGAGCGGCTGGCGAAGCGCGTCGAGGGTCGAGCGCTGAAACTCGGACAGCTCGTCGAGGAAGAGCACGCCGTGGTTGGCAAGCGTCGCCTCACCGGGGCGCAGCGGCGAGCCTCCGCCAACCAGTCCCGCCGGGGAGATCGTGTGGTGCGGTGCACGGAACGGCCGTGCGGTGATCAGCCCGTCGGCGTGCAGCCCCGTGACACTGTGGATCCGCGTCACCGCGATCGCCTCCGGCCTCGACATCTCGGGGAGGATTGACGGCAGCCGGCGGGCGAGCATCGTCTTACCGGTTCCGGGCGCGCCTTCGAGCAGCAGATTGTGGGCGCCCGCGGCCGCGATCTGGAGCGCCAGCAGCGGCGCGGCGTGCCCGCGGACGTCGGCCAAGTCGGGCTCACACCAGGCGAGCTTGCCGTTCGGCACAGGCGCCGGTAGCGGCGGGGGCTCGCCGCCCTTGACGACCTCGACGGCGTCGCGCAGGCTCGAGACGCCCACAATCGTCAGGCCGTCGACAAGCGCCGCCTCGCGCGCTCGCTCACGCGGGACGATCAAACGGCGGACATGAGCTCGGCGTGCGCCCTCTGCAACGGCGAGCGCGCCGGGCGAGTCACGCAGCTCGCCGGTCAGCGACAGCTCGCCGAACACCGCGTAGTCGTCGAGCGTCTCGGCCGGAACCTCACCGTGTGCGGCCAACACAGCCAGAGCCAGGGCGGCGTCAAAGCCTGGCCCTACCTTGCGAAGGAACGCCGGTGCGAGGTTGGCCGTGATGCGCTGCTGCGGAAACCCGAAGCCCGAGTTCTGCACGGCGGCGCGGACGCGGTCGCGGGACTCCCTGACAGCGATGTCTCCGAGCCCGACGATCGTGAACGCAGGCAGCCCCGAGCGGATGTCGACCTCGACCCACACCTGTCGGGGCTCGACTCCGTCGATCGCGAACGTCCGGACCCTGGCGAGCATCGTCCGCCCACGCTAGGGACGATCGCCTTGCGCGTGGGTCACGCCGTGTGGCAATTGTGTGCCAACCGGCGAGGCCTTCCGGCACAGATTTGGCACAGCGCGTGACCCACGTGTCACGGGTCTCGGCCTAGCGTCGTGTGGATGGGTTCGGATCGCCGGCAGCAGCTCGGCAGAGTAGGCGAGCGGCTCGCCGCCGAGCACCTGGTGCGCCGAGGGTTCCGGATCGTCGAGCGCAACTACCGCACGCGCTTCGGGGAGCTCGACATAGTCGCCTTCGACGGCGCGACGCTGGCGTTCTGCGAGGTCAAGACGCGGCGCGGCCCAGCGAACGCGTACTCACCTTTCGACGCGATTCATCCCCGCAAGCGCGCCCAGGTGCGGCGGATGGCGCTGAGCTGGCTTGCCGAACGCAGCGTCGACGGCTTCGCGCCGGTGCTTCGATTCGATGCGATCGGCGTCGTGGTGGGCGCCGCCGGCGAGCTCGTCTCGCTCGAGCACCTTCAGGATGCGTTCTGAGTTAGAGCTGAAGCTGCTGGTAGGCGATCGACTGGAACGAAAGCCGGTGCAGGGGCGAGAGGCCGAGCCGTTCGATCGCTTCGCGGTGCTCGGGGGTCGAGTAGCCGACGTGCTGGGCGAACTCAAAGCCGGGGTGGTGTCGATCTGCGCGCCGCATGTAGCGGTCCCGGGTTTCCTTCGCGACCACGGAAGCTGCCGCGATCGCGGCGCTGCGCGCGTCGCCGCCGACGATCGCGCGATGGGGATGCCCGAGCCCGACCGCGAAGCCGTCGCTCAGGCAGATGCACTCCGCGCATGCCACCCGCTCGAGAGCTTCGCGCAGGGCGGCGAGGTTGGTCACGTGAAGGCCACGTGCATCGATGCCGGGCGCGCAGCGGGACACGATCGCGACCTGCGCCGCGATGCGCAGGATGACGGGCAGAAGCTCGGCGCGGCCTTCGGGCGTGTGCTGCTTGGAATCGTTCAGCGAACCGAGCGCCCTCACGTCGGCACGAGTCAGGCGCTCGAGGTCGAACAGGACCGCGGCGGCGACCAGCGGGCCGGCGAGACATCCGCGTCCTGCCTCATCGGCCCCGGCGACGAACCGGACTCCGAACGACCGGTCGTGCGCGAACAAGCGCCTGCCGGTCAGCGAGCGCCTAGAGGAACCCGATCCTGTCGGGCGGCCAGTACGTGAAGAAGGCGATGCCGATGACCCATTTGTCGGGGACGGGGCCCCAGAACCTTGAATCGTCGGACTCGCCACGGTTGTCCCCCATCATGAAGTAATCGCCGGGCGGAACGACGATCGGTTTGGGGAAACTGCAAGAAGCGGAGCCGCCGTCGCACGGCATGATGTAGGAGTCCTTCTCGGGCACTCCGTTGCGGATCACGTGGCCGTTGACGATCGAGATCCTGTCTCCGGGGCCCGCGACCACTCTCTTGATGAACGTAGAGCTCGACTCCGCAGGCGTCGGCACACCGCATGCCTGCGCGTGCCCAAAGCCCTCGTTGTTGTCCTGGCAGACCCCGTCGCCCTGCTCGGCACCCGCCGGCGGGTGGAAGACGACGATGTCGCCGATGCTCGGGTGATCAATCAGGCGGTTGGCGAGGACCCGCTGATTGATGTGCAGCGTGGGCTCCATCGACCCGCTCGGGATCCGGTACGGCTTGACGATAAACGCCTGAATCAGCAGCGCCAGCGCGATCGCGATGGCGACTGTCGCAACCAGTTCGAAGATCGACTTGGCCGGCGATTTGACCGATTTGGCGAGCGATCTGGCCATCTGTCAGCTCAGAGGACGCCGATGCGATCCGGCGGCCAATAGGTGAAGAACGCCTGCCCGATGATCCATGACTTCGGAACCGGGCCCCAGAACCTCGAGTCGTCGGACTCGCCGCGATTGTCGCCCATCATGAAGTAGTCGCCCCGCGGGACCGTGATCGCCGCCGGGAAGCTGCACGATCCGAGCCCGTCACACGGGCTGATGTAGGAGTCCTTCTCGGGGACTCCGTTGCGAATCACGTGGCCGTTCCGGATCGAGATTCGGTCTCCTGGAAGCCCGACGACACGCTTGACGAAGGTTTGCGTGGAGGGCTGTTGCCAGGCGAGGTCGCACGCGCGCGCGCTGTCCTGTCCTGCCTGGTTCTGACCGGCAGCCGGGTCCACGCAACCCTGCTGGTACTGGCTGGGGGGATGAAACACGACGATCGCGCCGACGCCCGGAGAGCTGAACCGGGCCGCGAGCCGATTTACGAGGATCCGCTGCCCGACCTTGAGGGTCGGCTCCATCGAACCGCTCGGGATGCGATACGGCTTGACCACGAACGCCTGGACCAGCAGTGCTAGCCCCAGGGCAGCCGCGACGATCATGACCAGCTCGATCACCGAGCTGGTGACCGACCGCTTCGCGCGAGTCACACCTACTCGTCCTCGGCGGTCCCCTCGGCCGCCGGCCCGGCTTCTTCGGGCGCTGCCTCCTCGGCCTCGGGCTCGTCATCAGTTTCCGGAACGCCCGGCGTGCCCGAGGTGGACGTGTCCTCCGCAGGCATGTCCGAAGATGTCGGCGCCGGATAGGGTGTCGGCGCAGGATCGAAGATGTCCTGAAGCCCGAGAACGCTGCGCCGTTCCCTCACACGCGCCCGCTTGCCCACGCGCTCGCGCAGGTAGTAGAGCTTCGCTCGCCGGACGTCGCCGCGGGCGGCGACCTCGATCCGCTCGATCTTTGGCGAATGGACGGGGAATGTCCGCTCGACGCCGACGCCGAAGGACTGCTTGCGAACCGTGAAGGTTTCGCGCACCCCGTGGCCCTGGCGCTTGATGACGACTCCCTCGAACACCTGGGTCCGGCGGCGGGTTCCCTCCGTCACGTGAAAGTGCACGCGCAGCCTGTCGCCGGCGTCGAAACGCGGTACGCGTCGAAGCTGGGAGCGCTCAAGGCTGTCGATCACGGTACTCATGGCAAGCGGCGCCGAGAGGGCGGCGGAACTGCTGGCGGGCTCGGCCCCACAGCGTGTGCCCGCCCGCGCGGGCGCTCGATGTTAGCGGGAAGTCCCCGGCGGATCATCCGGATCCGCGGTCTGAGCCTCAGGGCCGCTCAACTTTGCCCGGCTTTGCTCAAGTCGCCACTCGCGGATCGCGGCGTGATGGCCCGAAAGCAGGACATCCGGCACCCGCCAGCCGCGATGCTCCGCGGGCCGCGTGTACTGGGGGTACTCCGGGGCTCCGCCGAGGGCGTCGCTGAACGACTCCTCGAGCGCCGAGGCCTCCTGACCCAGCGCGCCCGGCAGCTTGCGAAGCACCGCGTCGCAGACGACCATCGCCGGCAGCTCGCCACCGGCGAGCACGTAGCGACCGATCGAGACCGCGCCAGAGCAGAAGTGATCGATGACCCGCTCGTCAAGGCCCTCGTATCGGCCGCTTAGCAGCGTCAGCGCCGGCTCGGCCGCGAGCTCGTCGACCAGCCGGTCGTCGAGCAGTCTGCCGCTCGGCGTGAGCGCGATCACTCGTCGCCGGCTTGGCAGCTCGACCGGATCGGTCCCGTAGCGCGCATGGAGCGCGGCTTCGATCACGTCGATCCGGAGCACCATGCCGGCTCCGCCTCCGAATGGGGTGTCGTCGACCTGGCCGGCGCTGAGCGGCGTGTGGTCGCGGTAGTTGACGTAGGACAGTGTGTGTCCCTGGGCGATCGCGTTGGCCACATGCCGTTGACCCTCGAACCATCCGAACGCGCCCGGGAACAGAGTGAAGACGTCGATGTCCATCAGCCCGGTTCCCCGAGAAACTCGAGATCGACCTCGATCTCGCGCTGCTCCATGTCAACCCGGCGGACCGCGCCTGTTACGAGCGGAACGAGCAGGTTGCCCGCGGTGCGCTCGACCTCGAGCGCCTCGCAGGACGGCAGCGCGACCAAGCGCCTGACGCTCCCGACAACCTGTCCTTGGGCCGTCACGCGGCAGCCCTCGAGGTCGTCCTCCCACCATTCATCGTCGTCCAGCGGCGGCGCGTCCGCGCGCGAGGCCAGCAGCTGGGCGCCTCGGAGCCCGTCGGCGGCGCCGCGATCGGCGACCCCCTCAAGCCGGATGATCGGACGGCTGTCGGTCCCCTTGCGGGCAGCCACCAGCACTTCCTGTCCGTCGAGCTTCAGCGTGCGCCCGGCGTCGAGCAGCTGGGCCTTGGGCTCGGTCACATAGAAGCTGCCGTCAAGACCGTGGGACTTACCCACCCGGCCAGCCCGCAGCCAGCCGCTCATCCAGTGTCGACGATGTCCACGAACACGCGGCGATTCTCCTTGGCAGCGGCGGCCTTGATGACCGTGCGCAGCGCTTGCGCCGTACGGCCGCCGCGTCCGATCACGTTGCCGTAGTCGTCGTCGGCCACCGACAGCTCAAGCACCGTCGAGCCTCCGTCTTCGGAGACTTCGCGCACGCGTACCTCATCGGGCCGCTCGACCAGTGCGCGGGCGAGAAACTCGAGCAACTCCTTCATCGCCGTGGCGCTAGCGGATGCCTTGGATATGCAGCAGCTTCCGGACCGTGTCGGTCGGTTGCGCGCCGCGCGCAAGCCAGTCGCGGATCCGCTCCTCGTCGAGCGTGACCGTCGAGGGATTCGTCTGCGGGTTGTAATGACCGACGGTCTCGATCACCCGGCCGTCGCGCTTGGCGCGCTGGTCGGCAACCACCACCCGCCAGATGGGGTTCTTGCGGCTGCCTACCCGGGTCAGGCGAAGTCTCACTGACATGCGGCGGACGAGGTTAGCGTGCCGCGCAGATCAGCGCGCTTGGCGCATCAGCGCGCCCAGATCGGGCATCCGGCCCTGGGCGACCTGGCGCATCACCTTGCGCATCTGGTCGAACTGCTTGATGAGCTGTTTGACGGCCTGAACGTTGGTGCCCGAGCCGCGCGCGATCCGCAGCCGCCGCGACCCGTTTATCAGCTCCGGGTGGCGCCGCTCGTTCGGGGTCATCGAGAGGATGATCGCTTGCAGGCGGTCGAATTCGCGCTCGTCGACGTTTACGCCGCGGAGCTCTTTGCCGAGCCCGGGGATCATGCCGAGCAGCGATTGCAGCGGCCCGAGTTGCCTGACCATCCGCATCTGCTCGAGAAAGTCGTCGAGCCCAAAATCCTGCTTGCGAATCTTCCGCTCGAGCTCTGCCGCTCGTTGCTCGTCGTACGCAGCCTCGGCCTTCTCCACGAGGGTCATGACGTCGCCCATGCCGAGGATGCGCTGCGCCATCCGATCCGGGTGGAAGCGCTCGAACTGGTCGAGCTTCTCCCCCGCTGACGCGAACAGGATTGGCTTGCCGGTGATCGCCTTGACCGACAGCGCCGCGCCGCCCCGGGCGTCGCCGTCGAGCTTGGTCATCACCACCCCGTCGAAGTCGGCAACGGCCGCAAACTGCTCTGCGACTGCGACAGCGTCCTGGCCGGTCATCGCGTCGACGACCAGCAGCACGTCGTGCGGGCGGACGGCCTTGTTGATCGCGGCAAGCTCAGCCATCAGCTCCTGGTCGACGTGAAGGCGCCCGCTCGTGTCGATGATCAGCACGTCCTTGCCATCCGCCGCAGCGCGGTCACGTGCCCAGGCGGCAATCTTGACCGGGTTGGCGTCATTGCCCTGCTCGTACACCTCCGCTCCCGCCTGGCGACCGACCTTGATCAGCTGGTCGACCGCGGCCGGGCGGTACACGTCGCACGCCGCGACCGCTACAGACGAGCCGTGCTCCTCGCGCAGATAACGCGCGAGCTTCGCCGTCGCCGTCGTCTTGCCCGAGCCCTGGAGACCCGCCATCACGACGATCGTTGGCGGGCGGGGTGAGAACGCCAGCTCGTGAGCCGCACCGCCGAGCAGCTCGGTGAGCTCGTCGGAGACGATCTTGACCACCTGCTGGCCGGGATTGAGCTGCCCGATCACGTCGCCGCCAAGAGCACGCTCCTTGACCGCGTCGGTAAAGCTCTTGACGACCTTGAAGTTGACGTCGGCCTCGAGCAACGCGAGACGGATCTCGCGCATGGCGGCCGCCACGTCTGACTCGGTCAGCGTGCCCCGGCCGCGGACGTCGGCGAGCGTCGCCTGGAGCTTTTCACCGAGGCTGTCGAACATGAAGCTGAGGCTATCCGACTAGCTGACGAGCGCCCGCGCGAACTCCGCGGGCTCGAACGGGCGCAGATCTTCGAGCTGCTCGCCGACGCCGATCAGCTTGACCGGGATTCCGAGCTCACTGGCAATCGCGAGCGCGATCCCACCCTTCGCGGTTCCATCGAGCTTGGTCAACACGAGGCCGCTCACCGGGACCGCCTCAGAAAACAGGCGCGCTTGGCGCAGCCCGTTTTGCCCGGTCGTCGCGTCGACCGTCAGAAGCGTCTCGTGCGGCGCCTCGGGGATCAGCTTGGCGATCACGCGACAGACCTTCTGAAGCTCAGCCATCAAATCGTGCTGGGTGTGCAGCCGGCCGGCGGTGTCGACGATCACGACGTCGGCGCCCTCGCGTCGCGCGACGTCGATCGCGTCGTAGGCAACCGCGCCCGGATCCACTCCCGGTCCGCGCGCCACGAACCGCGCGCCCGAGCGCCCGGCCCAGACCTCAAGCTGCTCGATCCCAGCCGCCCGGAACGTGTCTGCTGCGCAGATCACGACCGACCGGTCCAGCTCGTGGTGGAGGTGCCAGGCGAGTTTGCCGATCGTCGTCGTCTTGCCGGTCCCGTTGACACCCGCGACGAGGATCACGGTGGGCTCCGGGCGGATGTCGATCCGGTCCTCGCCAGTACGCGCGATGTCAGCCAGAAGCTCGATCAGACGCTCGGTCAGCGCCTCGCCGCCGCTGAGCTTTCCCGCGGTCGCTTCCCGCTCGAGCTGCTCGACCACCTTCGCCGTCGTCGCCGCACCGACGTCGGCGTAGATCAGCGCCTCCTCCAACTGCTCCCAGGTCTGCTGACTGGGGTCCTCGAACAGGGTCGCCTGAATCTCGGACGCGAGCGCCTCGCGCGTGTTGCGTAAGTTCTCGCGCAGCCGGCGGAAGCGGCCGGCTCCTGGCAAACTGAATCCCCGGGGAAAGTCGCTGACGACGCCATCGGCCCAATCCGGATCGAGCAGCGTCAAGG
>Ga0102924_1003496_pt1 | contig 16453 bp, 9 predicted proteins | sample PaiPotPPM11metaG_FD_80116 | JGI IMG/M metagenome (GOLD analysis project Ga0102924, IMG submission 80116) | Iron sulfur acid spring bacterial and archeal communities from Banff, Canada, to study Microbial Dark Matter (Phase II) - Paint Pots PPM... ... | reverse complement strand
GCTCGATGACGTTGTCGCGCGTCGTGCCGGTGCGCAGGATGATTGCCAGCAGTTCCGCCGCCGACAGCGCCTGCGGGCCATAGCGCACCAGCCGCTCGCGCGGCCGCTCGTCAGTCGGCAGATCGTGAATAGTGGGATGATATTCGAGTTTGACCGGCGCTGCCGCTGTAGGCATGATCGCGAGTACAGGTTCGATTGCGTCAAAGGCAATGTCGAGCGTGGGCGTGTCTTGCATGACGGGGCATCTCCTCCCATAGATGTATTGCCATGCATAATACACGTATGAAGAGGAAAATGCAAGAGGTTTTTGGAGGAGTTTTGGCTCAGCAGCGCAATTGACACAGGTGATATAATCCCATCAATAGGGTTGTATCTTAGTGGATAGAGCATAGCGTGCTAGAAGACATTTAACAAGTGGATAAAAATGGGAAAAACATAGTATGAAGCTAAAAACGGCGCACCACTTGCGAGAAACTACGAGTTTTAACGCCGCCGAAGGGACTCGAACCCCCAACCAAACGCTTAGGACGCGCTTGCTCTATCCTTTGAGCTACGGCGGCATCGGGGCTATTGTAGCATAACCGTCAATGCTCGTCTAGCCCAAATTGTTGAGGGCTCTCCGTCCTTGAGGGGGAATCCCGTAGGGGCGTGGGCTTGCCCCGCCCAAAAACGGTGTATTGTCAGGCCAGGGCGGGGCAAGCCCACGCCCCTACGGGATTGCGGCGGATTTCCCCCGCGAGGATGGAGAACCTTTTTGAGCTTTTGATTGCTTGACCCGAATAACCTGATGGCGCTATAATCATTGCCATCAAGTGAACACAAGTTCGGCCTTTTGTATCGAAACGGAGAGGGTTAATTCAGGTTATTTTATTCTGATGCTTACCCATAAATCTGTGAGCCTGGATGCTTTGTAGTGAACAACAGAGACTATACGTTCACCGTAATATAGCCCAACCGTTCCAGCGCCAGATACGCCGCGGCAATCTGCCCCTGCACGGCGAATTCGCCGCTGTGGATCAGGGCGAGCAGCTCGCGCGGCGTGACGAGCAGGTTTTCGATGACTTCGACGGGGTCGGGCTTTTGCTCGCCTGTTTTGCGCACGTTGCGCGCCAGGTAAATCCAGACCAGGGTGCGCGCTTTGGTTGGGTTTTCGATCATGTGCGTGAGGACTTCCACCTGGTCGTCGGCGAAGCTATAGCCTGTCTCCTCCATCAATTCACGGCGGGCCGTGAGCAGAGGATCATCCTCGTCAGGATCGATGCCGCCAGCAGGAAATTCTGTGACAACGCGACCGATGCCGTGCTTGTATTGTTTGTTGAGCAAGAAACGGCCGTCCTCCGTCACCGGCACAATGCCGACCCAGCCGCGATTCTCGATGATGTAGTAGTCGGGAATGATCGGGCCATCCGGTACGGCCACCTGCTCGCAGCGAATTTTGAGATGGGGCGAATCCAACACTTGCTGATAGGATAATGTTTCCCACGAACGATGATTCATGATTGTACCTTACTATTTTTTCGCAATGAATTGCGCCGCCACATTCATTGCCATGCCCATCAACGGTTTTTCCATTGCGGCTGGCGTTTTTCCAGGAAAGCGCGCAGCCCTTCGGCGGCATCTGCTGTCTGCGCCACCTGCTCCAGGTAAAAGTCGTTCACCTCTTGTAAGGCTGCCAGGTGGGACATGGGCGCAATCTCCACAATATGCTGCGCCCCCACGGCTTGCTGTATCCTGGCAGCGAGATTGACGCTGTCTTTTGCGAGTCGCAGGGCCAGTGCGCTCTTGTCGCGCAGGCGGTCGAGGACACGCTCCAATTCGTCGCCGAGCGTGCGACTCCCGGCGACCCAGGTCACGAAGCCTTTCTGCAAGGCTGCGCGGCTCATGATTGTCTCGTCTGCGCTGGCTATGTCCGTTGGCACGGTGAGCGTTGCGGCGGCGTCCATTAGAGCGAGATCGGCGGTCTGCACGAGTGCGGTTGCCGCGGCTGAAAGCGCGCCGCGCGCGACAGCGAGGACGGTCGGGGCGATGGCCTGCACCGCCGCCCCGGCCTGCCCAACTATCTCCGGCGTGACCGGCTCATCTTGCGCCGTCTCAACGTGGGAAAGCGCGCCAATATCGAGGATGACCGCTTTGATGTCGCTGCTGCTCTGCGCGCCGAAGGCCGCGCACGCCGCCGCCAGTTCGCGCAGCATCAAGGCCGATGGTGCGGCTGCCAGGCTGATACGCACCGTTTGCGTTTCGGCAACGACGCGAATGGCCCGGTAGGCTTGCTGCATGTTGTTACTCCTGGCTTAACGCGCCGCTCAACGGTTCGGTCTGCTGCGTTCCGCGCAGCACGAAACGCTGGATTTTGCCCGTCGCCGTTTTGGGGAGCTGCGGGATAAAATCGACCCGGCGCGGGTATTTGAAGGGAGCCAGCCGCTCTTTCACAAAGAGCTTGAGTTCGTCCGCTAAGGCTTCCGACGGCTCGTAACCCTCTTTGAGGACAACGTAGGCGCGCGGCTTGACCAGTTCATCCTTGTCGAAATCGCCGACCACGGCCACTTCCAGCACCGCCGGGTGCGCGATCAGCGCGTTCTCGACCTCAACCGGCGAGACCCACTGCCCGCCTACTTTGAGCATATCGTCCGAGCGGCCGCAGTACCAGAAGTAGCCCTCCTCGTCCTGGTAATATTTATCGCCGGTGTGAATCCAGTGGCCGTTGATGACGTCTTTGCTTTTCTCGTGCTTGTTCCAGTAATAGGCGGCGATGCTGTCGCCGCGTATCAGCAGGTTGCCGATATCGCCCCGCTCGACCGGGTGGCCTGCTTCGTCGGTGATCAAAGCTTCGTAGCCCGGCACGAGCAGGCCGCTGCTGCCCGACTTGATCTGCCCTTTGCGATTGCTGATGAAAATGTGCAGTATCTCCGTGCTGCCGATGCCATCGAGAATCTCCACGCCGAAGGTATCTTCAAAGCGGCGCTGGATGTCGGCGGGCAGCGCCTCACCGGCGGAGACGCAAACGCGCACTGAAGAGAAATCGAAGCGTTTCTCGGCGTCGGTCAGCGCCAGCATAGAGGCATAGAGCGTCGGCACGCCGAAAAAGATGGTTGGGCGATACTGCTCCACGACTTTGAACATATCCTCGGCCAGCGGTCGGCCTGGATAATGTACCGCGCTCGCGCCCGCACCGAATGGGAATGTGAGGTTATTGCCCAGGCCATAGGCGAAATAGAGTTTTGCCGCCGAGAAGGTGATGTCGTTCTCGTTGATGCCCAGGATCGGCCTGGCGTAGTATTCCATGCAGTATGCCGTGTCGTGCTGCAAGTGGACGCAGCCTTTGGGGAAACCGGTGCTGCCGGAACTGTAGAGCCAGAAGGCGCTGTCGTCTTTGCTGGTTTCCGCCGCCGCGAGGCTGTATGACGCCTTATTTACCCATGTCTCGAATGTGTGTACCGGCACGGAACCGCGCCGCGTCTCCACCGACGAGACGGGAGCGTCACCAACGACGATGATATGGCGCAGATAGGCGAGTTGCGAGAAGATGGGCTGCACGGCGGGCCAGAGTTGGGCATGAATGAGCAGGGCGCGCGCGCGGCTATCGTTCAGCATATAGACATAGTCATTGGGCCGCAGACTCGTATTAATAGGAATGGGGACCGCGCCCATTTTGATCGCGCCGAAGAAGGAGGCGGCGAACTCAGGCGAGTCCAGCAATATCAGGGCGACGCGCTGCTCCAGATCGATGCCGAGATCGAGCAGGCCATTGCCGACGCGGTTAGCGAGTTCGGCGATCTGGGCGTAGCTATAGGTCTGCCCTTCATAGTAGACGGCGGCTTTCGCGCCGCGTCCTTCCAGCACGTTGCGGTCTAAAAACGCGCTCGCGACGTTGAACTGATCCGGTACGCTGACCGTGGGGATGATATCCATAGAACGCACCTCGTATTCTTGTTGTGCCTCGTGCAAAATTTCTTAGGACGTATCATACCATATTCCGCGTGTAGCGGCGCAATTGATTGCGCCCGAATCGGCATGGCCTGATAATGAATTTGCGCAACATAGCCTGACTCTGCCGCTGTGGCGGCGCAATTGATTGCGCCAGTAGCGCCGATTGATTCTCCCAGGCGCAATCAATTGCGCCGCCACACCCCCCTGCAACAAATTCATATACCCTCTGTGTTCATCGCTCTTATGCTTCAGGTGGCTTGCCGTTGTGCTGCCCAAGCACTTTGAGCGTCTCTTTGCGCACGTCCTCCAGCTTGACGCCCAGGCTTTCCAGCGTGCCGGCGGCGATGCCCTCGCCTTCGCGCACGAGGCCGAGCAGCAGGTGTTCGGTGCCGATGTAGTGATGGTTGAGGCGGCGCGCTTCGTCAACCGCCAGCTCGATCACTTTCTTAGCGCGCGGCGTCAGGCCGATCTCGCCCAGGACGACGCGGTCGCCGCGCCCGATGATAAACTCGATGGTTGTCCGAACCTCTTCGAGTTTGACGCCGAGATTCGCCAGGACTTTAGCGGCGACGCCATCGCCTTCGCGCACCAATCCCAGCAGCAGATGTTCGGTGCCGATATAATTGTGCTGGAAACGCTGCGCCTCTTCCTGCGCTAAACTCAAGACTTTTCTGGCTCGTTCGGTAAATTTATCGAAGCGATCCCTGTTTGTACTCACGGATGCTTCACTCCTTTCGCTTGTACCGCTTTGCGTCTCCGGCTCAGCGGATTGCTCTCGCGGCTGCTCGCTTCCTTGCGCTGCTCTGGTGGCCTGGGTCGTTGATAGTGTCTGAATCGTCATAGTGCGCAACTTTGTGAGATCGACGCCCAGGCTGTGCAGCACACCGGCGGCGATGCCCTCGCCTTCACGCGCGAGGCCGAGCAGCAAATGCTCTGTGCCAATGTAGTGATGGTTGAGGCGGCGCGCTTCGTCAACCGCCAGCTCGATCACTTTTTTGGCGCGCGGCGTCAGACCGATATGACCCGTCACAGGCTGGTCGCCGCGTCCGATGATGAACTCCACGGCCTGACGTACCTTGTCCAGCTCGACGCCGAGATTCGCCAGGACTTTAGCGGCGACGCCATCGCCTTCGCGCACCAATCCCAACAGCAGATGTTCGGTGCCGATATAATTGTGTTGAAAACGCTGCGCCTCTTCCTGCGCTAAACTCAAGACTTTTCTGGCCCGTTCAGTGAACTTGTCGAAGGCATCCCGTTTTTGCATGATGTCCGCCTTTCTGCTCCGGGAAACTGATCTTCTGCCAGCATTATTATACCTTATTTCTGGCGCATAGAAATGCAATATATTGCACTCCTATGCGCCCAAGAGATATGTTCCTCAAAAATATTGAACATCCGTTTTACTACAAAGGAGTATTGACAATCCCACTCTTTCTCAGTATACTTGTTGTGGGGTAATGAGCCGCTTCGGCTCCTGGCACGCGCTGGAAACCGACAACCCGTTCATCAGGATTTTGTGTGTCTCTGATCATGCTGTGCCACTTATATCCTTTGTTCGCTTTTGCTGCTCATATGAGCATCTGCTGCACTGTTGCGTTCCTACCTGTTTGGAAGGAGTTCATGCCATGCCTCTTCACTGCGCGATCTTGAGCAGACGGCCCCTGTAGTACGTCCCTTTGCTGCCTTTCGCTCCCATTTTCACATCACGCTCACCCGATCGACCCCCTGGCGGCTGGTGATGGCGTTTCTCATGGTCACCACCTTCGTGGTCGGCATGTGGGCCGGCATCGCCTCACCGGCTGCTGTCGCCTTCGCTGCCAGCACGAACACCCCGGCAGACGTCTCTGTCGCTACGTCTGGAACCTCAACACCTGTCACCCGGTTCCAACCGCACTCCAAGCAACCGCCCATTACCCATGCCAAACCCATCCAGGTGAATAGTTCGCAGCCCTTCGATGGATTAGGTGTCCTGCCCTTTTACACCTACATCAAATTTCCAACTTTACCGATCCGTCCGGGCAACTCATCAAGGTGATCGACCCATCCGGGCGCGTCATCAAGTACGGCTACAACGGGAATGGCAATCCCACTAACAGCTTTACCAGCCTCACCGATGCCTCTGGCGCGGTGACCACCTTCAATTACAGCGGAGGCGACCTCATCTCCATTACCGATCCGCTGGGCAACACGACTCAGATTACCTATCTCAATGGCGATAAGGTCGGGACGATCACCGATGCCACAGGCAAAGGCACGATCACCTTCACCTACAACAGTGGCAACACGGTGGTCACTGATCGCAACGGCAACAACACCACTTACACTTACAACCAGCAGTTGCAGGTGACGAAAGTGACTGACCCGTTGGGACATAACGAATCCACCACCTACGATGCCAACTACGATGTGTCTCAGTACATGGATTCGCTGGGCGATCAGACGAACTTCGTGTTCAATACCGGCACCAATACCTTGCATTCGGCGGCCGATGGCAACAAAGCCACGACCACCTTTACCTATCCGACGCCGGGTAGCCAGAACCAGTACTATCCCTTGAGCCAGACCGACCCGCAGAACAACACCACCAACTACGCCTATGACTCCAACGGCAACCTGCTCTCGGCAACCAACAAAACGACTAACACCGGATTGACTTACACCTATAACAGTAACGGCACCATCAATACGCAGACCGATGCTGATGGCAACGTCACCACCTTCGGCTACGACAGCGAAGGTAATCTGACGAGTGTGACGCCGCCCAGTACGCTCGGCAAGACGACGCTGGTGGTGGACCCACAAACCAGTCGCGTGAAGAGCGTCACCGATGGCAATGGCAACAAAACCAGCTACAGCTACGACGCCCTTGACCGCATCACCAAAATCACCTACAATAGCGGCGCCACCATCAGTTACAACTTTGATGGGAATGGCAACCTGACGAGTGAGACAGATAACACGGGAACGACATCGTTCACGTATGATGTCCTCAATCGCATCATTAAGAAGTCGCTGCCGGACGGCGTGGTCTTCACCACGGGCTACGATAAAAACGGCAACCTGACCAGCTTCAATGATGGAGGAGGTGCGGTGACGTATCAGTACGACGCCGCCAATCGCATGACCATCTTGACGGATACCGATGGGTCGCAAACCATCTATAGCTACGACAACGCCAACCGCAAGACCATGATCCAGTATCCCAACGGCACCGGGATGCGTATGACCTACGATGCGGCCGGTCACGAACTGACCGCAATCGGGGGTACGATGGACAGCCAGGGCAACATCGAGACAACATACAGCAGCTTTACCTACACGTACAACGCCGGGTCATCTCCTACGCAACTGGTGCAAACAGTAACATTTCTGGACCCGGTCAACTGGTCGAGCGGCACGTATTACACGCGCGACTACTCGTATGACTCGCAGAATCGGCTGGTTGATGCCGATGTCTATTACAAAGGAGGCACGCAGGAGATTCAAGGCTGGGAGTACGGCTATGACGCGGCTGGCAACCGCACCACTTTTAGCCAGGTGTCTCCGACCATCACAGCCAGCTACACGTACCAGGCAGGCAACGAACTGACCTCGGCGGCCGTCAACGGGCAAACGACGAGCTATAGCTATGATGGCAATGGCAACTTGACCGGGGTGACGCCGGGCGGACCCTCGTTCAATTACAATGGCAAGAACCAGACGACGAGCATCGGCAGCAACAATTACACCTATAGCGGCCCCGCCCAGACCGATCGCGTGCAGATCAACAGCACGACGCTCGATTACAGCGGATTAGGGCTAAGCCGACAGGAAGATAGCAGTGGGACAACGCATTTCGTGCGCTGTAGTTGTGGGATGCTCAACAACGAACGTTTACCATCGGGTACCCGGTTCTATTACCTGTTTGATGGGCTGGGTTCGATTGTGGGCATGACCAGTGGAGTAGATGGCAGCAAGACGAACTCTTACGACTACGACCCCTTCGGCGTCATGCTCAATGAGACGCAAGGTAAACCCAACCCCTGGCAGTATGCCGGAGGCTATCTGGACGCTTCGGGCTACTACCAGTTCAGCACCCGCTACTACGATCCGTCGCTGGGCCGCTGGACACAGCAAGATCCGGTCGGCGGGAGCCTGGCCGATCTCAATGCCGCCAACCGGTATACGTATGCAGGTGATGATCCGATCAATGTGGTCGATCCGAGCGGGGAGGATGCTACTGCCTGTATCTTGGGGCTTGCAGGTAGTATTGTGGGAGCTATCGCCAGCATTGCAGGAGTAGCAGCTTCGGCACTCGGCATTGCGCTTGCTACAGGAGCAGCACTCGTCGGAGCCATTTTTGGACTCGTCGGGGCTCTCCTGGGACTTGCTGGTGCAGCAATAGCGTTGGTAGCAACTATCGTTCTTGCATGTGGGGTCTCTCCTCAACAAGTTGTAGAGGTTGTTGGGCAATTAGTACTTAATCTCCATTGAGCCACTATCGCTCATGGATATACTTTCCTCTCTAAAGAGGAGTATTATCTTCTCGCGATCATTGATTTGGAGGAAAAATCCTTGATCGCGAGAAGGTTCTCTTTCGTTCGTTAAATAACTATAAAAGCAACCAACACCTGAAAAGGACGGTAGACATGAATAAGAAAATAGCTAGTTGGTATAGAATCGCATCTGGAGGAAACTTTGCAGCAGCTCTTATCTTTTTTATTGTCGCATTCTTGCTTAGTATCTTCTTCGCGAAGATACTATTTATAGGGTTAGGAGTGCTTTGCATCCTGTTGGGTGTTCTGTTCGCATTCCTCTCTCGTTACTTTGCCAATCACTAAACACAGCAACGTTACCAAACAGAAGGAAGTAGTCGCCCCCTCGAAACTCGAGAGCGGCTATCAGGACCCTCCTCAAGTTCGGCACGCGCTACTACAACCCGACGCTAGGCAGATGGACGCAGAAAGACCCGGTGGCAGGCGGTTTGGCTGACGCACAGGGGCTGAACCGGTACGTGTTCGTGAGAGATGATCCAGCCAACCAGGTCGATCCTGGTGGGGATTTTGGATCGGTTTCTTCCCTATTCACTTGAGAGAGTAATAGTGGTATTCTTCAAACAGGTTCAGCCACGCCCAAAGGGTGCGCGTAAGTTTTTTGCAAAAAGGGAGAACCCGTGCGGGGCGTAGCGGCGGCATTCATGACGCCTATCAGAGATGGGATAGAATCACACAGGCGTCATGAATGCCGCCGCTACACACGTTGGCCCGGAGGTTTGCAAAATCTTGCGCGCACCCCAAAAATTTGCTGGACTTCTGCCCGTAAATCTGGTATACTGTATCTTGAGATATTAGAAATGACAAAGGCGAGGATGGGGAGAGTAGGCGGCGCAGACGCGCTTAGAGAGAGAAGGCCACCGGCTGCAAGCCTTTTCGCGTGGAGCGTTGCCGAAGTTCACCCCAGAGCCGGCTGTTGAACGCGTCCCTATTCTTTAGTAAGAATAGAGCATCTGTAGACAGCAACGAATTGTCCCCGTTAGAGGACAGGCCGAGTGGAATACAACGCGCGCTTCTGGCGTGTGTTGGTTCAAAACGGGTGGCACCGCGGAGTTTTAACCGACTACTTCGTCCTGTTGACGAAAGTTTGTCGGTTTTTATCATTTTTGGAGGAATTTTGGCATGATCGGACAACTGCACTCCTTGTTGGAGCAACTGGACGCGCTGCTGGCGCGCGCCGTTGCCGAATTGGAGTCGATTGACACGATGGCGGCGCTGGAGGAGTGGGATACGCGCTACCTCGGTCGCAAACGCGGCGAACTCACCAACCTGGGAGCGGTAATGCCAACGCTGTCGAAAGACGAGCGGCCCGTGGTCGGTCAGAGGATCAACGCCGTGAAGACGGAATTGACGGAGCGGTTGGCGGCCCGGCGCGAGGCGCTGCGCCAGCGCGAGCTGCTGCAAGCGTTGGAACAGGAGCGACTGGATGTGACGCTGCCGGGGCGCGCGCTGCCCGCCGGGCATATGCACCCCCTGTCGCGCGTGATCTGGGACGTGACACGCATCTTCGCCCGCATGGGCTTCCACATCCTTGATGGGCCGGAAGTCGAGACGGACTACTACAATTTCCAGGCATTGAACATCCCGGAAGATCATCCCGCGCGCGATATGCAGGATACCTTCTGGGTCGTTCCGGGACAGATTTTGCTGCGCACGCAGACCTCGCCGATGCAGATTCGCACGATGCTGCACACGAGGCCGCCGGTGCGCGTGGTCGTTCCCGGCAAGGTCTATCGTAACGAGGCCACCGACGCCTCGCACGAGGCGATGTTCCACCAGATCGAAGGCTTGCTGATCGACGAACAATGCACGATGGGCGATCTCAAGGGCTGCCTCGAACGCTTCGCCCGCGAAATGTTCGGCGAAGGACGCAAGGTTCGCTTTCGCGGCAGCTACTTCCCATTCACGGAACCGAGCGCGGAAGTCGATATAGACTGCCCCTTCTGCGGCGGCACAGGTTGCCGCGTCTGCAAATACAGCGGCTGGCTGGAGATCCTCGGCTCAGGCATGGTGCATCCGCGCGTGCTGCGCGAGGTCGGCTACGATCCCAGGAAGTATCGCGGCTATGCCTTCGGCATGGGCGTTGAGCGCATCGCGATTCTGAAATATGCCATCGATGATATCCGGCATTTCTCCAGCAACGATCTGCGTTTCTTAAAACAATTCTAATAGCAGTGTGGCGGCGCAATTGATTGCGCCAGGGTTGGGCGCGATAAATCTGGCCCCTACACGCGCAATCAATTGTGCCGCCACACCACCGTTCCAATAAATAATAAGGAGTTATTGATTATGAAAGCGCCGCTGAGCTGGCTGAAAGAGTATGTTGACATTAGTATGTCGCCGGAGGAACTGGCGCACGCGCTGACGATGGCGGGCATCGAAGTCGAGGCTATCGAGTACATCGGCGCGGATTGGGGCGAGAAGATCATCACCGCGCAGATCGTCCACCTGGAAAAAGTGGCGGGATCGGATCACCTGAGCTTCACGCGCGTGAACACCGGCACGGAAGAATTGGGCGTGATCTGCGGCGCGCCCAATATCAGGCAGGGCGACAAAGTGCCGCTGGCGCTGGTTGGGGCGAAGGTCGGCGACCTGGTGATCGGCGAGAAGAAGGCGATGGGTTATCTCTCGCAGGGTATGTTATGTTCGCCGCGCGAACTGGGCATCGGTACGGATCATTCTGGTATCTACATTCTTGACCCGGAGACGCCGATCGGACAGAAGCTGGTCGCTGTACTGGGCGATGTCGTGCTGGATTTCGCCATCAAGGCGCATCGCGGCGACCTCTCGTCGATCATCGGCATCGCGCGCGAAGTGGCCGCGCTCACCGGCGCGACGCTGCGCATCCCGCGCCCAACGCTTCATGAGCAGGGTACGCCCACGGCGGACATGGTCGCGGTGATAGTCGAGGACGAGCAGCTTTGCCCGCGTTACACGGCGCGTATCGCAAGCGGCGTGAAGATCGGCCCGTCGCCATCATGGATGGGCCGCCGCCTGCTGGCCGCCGGGCTGCGCCCGATCAGCAATATCGTCGATATCACCAACTACGTCATGCTGGAGTTCGGCCAGCCCCTGCACGCCTTCGACTATGACCTGGTGCGCGGCAAACAGATCATTGTGCGACGCGCCCACGAAGGCGAAATCATCACCACACTCGATGACGTGAAGCGCAAACTGACTACGGATATGCTGCTCATCACCGATCCCGACGGGCCGACGGGCATCGCTGGCGTAATGGGCGGCGCGATCAGCGAGATCAGCGCTGGCACAACGACGATCCTGCTGGAAGCGGCCAATTTCAACGCTGCCAACGTGCGCCGCACCTCTGTGACGCTGGGCCTGCGCACCGACGCCTCCAGCCGCTTCGAGAAGCGGCTCGATCCCGAACTGGCGCTGCTGGGATCGAATCGCGCCATGCAACTGATGGCCGAACTGGCGGGCGGAACCGTGCATCCCGGCACGATAGATGTCTACCCGCACCCGGCGCAGCCATACAGCATCACGCTCACACCGCGTGACGTTGAATGGCTGACTGCTGTAAAAGTCACACAACAGGAATGTGTGGAGGCGCTGACGGCGCTCGGCTTCGGCGTTGTGCCGGACGAGCATAGCCATGCTATGCAGGTGATTGTGCCGACATACCGCGCCGATGTCGAGGAGGAGGCCGATCTCGTCGAGGAAGTTGTGCGCATGATCGGCTACGACAAAATCCCCAGCACGATCCCCGAAGGGCCGCTGCCGGAGCCGCAGAGCGATCCCTGGTTCGAGCGCGAGTACGCGATCCGCGCGCTCTTGATGGGCGCGGGCCTGAGCGAGATCATGACGTATGCCATGACCAGCCGCCAGCGCATGGTGAATTTGCTGGCGCAGGCCGACGAGGGATCGGCGCGTTTTCTGCTGCAAGGCGGGAAGAACGCCCCGGCGGCGAGCGCGCAGGCCGTGGCAGCGACCGCGAGCGCAACGACGGCGGTCGCGCCGTTTGAGGCACGCGGCATTCCGGCGATCGTCTTGAGCAATCCTTTGAGCAGCGAATTTGAGGCGATGCGGCTGACGCTGCTGAGCGGCCTGATGGAGACGCTGCAAGAGAACAGCAAACACAACCGGGCTGGATTGCGCTTCTTCGAGGTCGGGCGGCGCTACCTGCCCGCGGCCGAGGGCGAATTGTTGCCGGACGAGCGGCGCAGCGTGGGCCTCGCGCTGTGCGGCCCCGCGGACATCTCCTGGATTCCCGATCTGGCGCGCCCCGCCGACTTCTACGACCTGAAAGGCGTGGTGGAGACGCTGCTGGCCGGTTTGCGCATTACGCGCTATCGCTTCACTCCTACGCGGCATCCGACGTTCCATCCGGGACGCTGCGCCCTGCTGGAGTTGCCGCGCCCCATCGATCTGCCGGGGGAAGGCGCGGACGAGGTTTATAGCCCGGTGGGCGTGCTGGGCGAAGTGCATCCGCTCGTGCAGCAGCGTTATGATTTGCCGCAGCGCGCGTACCTGTGCGAGATCGATCTGGAACAACTCTACCAGGTCGTACCGTCCTCGTTAACCTACGCGCCGCTCTCGCGCCACCAGGAACTGATCCGCGACCTCGCGGTTGTCGTGGACGAGCAGATTCCGGCGCAGGATGTCAGGGATGTCATTGCGCGCGGCGGCGGCGCGTTGCTGCGCTCGGTCGCGCTGTTCGATGTCTACACGGGAGAACCGATCCCGGCAGGCAAGAAAAATCTGACCTGGTCGCTGGTCTACCAGGCGGACGATCGCACGCTGACCGATGCCGAGGCCAACGCGATTCAGGAACGCATCGTCAACGCCCTGCGCGCACAATTTGGCGCTGTGTTAAGATGAATGGAGAGGATCCAATGCGCCAGCGTTTCAGGGCATCGGCAAGATGCCCTGAAACGCTGGCGCATTGGATCACCGGCCGCTTGATGTGACAAAATGAACCATGTCTACGTTTAATTGAATAGAAATAGACATTTTCTCGCGCAATTACGCGCGTATTTTTATGGCGGCGTGGGTGACGTGGCGGCGTTGAGTAGGGGCCGATTGATCGCGCCCTGGAGTGCGAGAAGAGTAGGTAGGAATGAACCAGTGCTTGCGTTGTAGCAGACCGTGTTCGCCAACGTCGTTATTTTGTGACACCTGCCAATCGCAGTTACATACGCAGTTGTGGCAAGAAACCCAATCCCTTGTGGAGACGCCTACGCAGACGCCTCTGGTGGTTGCTGTGCCTGCCGACCAGGGAAAGAAGGCCGATCCGGCGGCGGAGCGGGAAACCAGCCCCATTCCTACCATCAAAACTCCTACCATCGAGAAACCGCCCGCGACTCCATTGACGCCGCCAATATCCCAGCCCGCTGTCTATCGCGGCAATCATTTCATCGATCAGGCGGTGCAGCGCATGAGCCAGGCGGCGGAGCGCATTGCCCAGGCCGGGCAACATGGTCGGCACATCCTTCGGCCCTCCCGTTTAAGGCCGATCTCGAAGAAAACACCCATCGTTGGGCAGCTGCTCTCGCCAGCGCCGCCAGAACTGGAGCGGCAGGCGGCGCAAGCCGCGCCGGAGGCATGGCCGTGGCCGATCGATCTGGAAGCCAGCGATCATGAACACGAGGTATGGGCAAACCGCACCGATCCCCTGCTGGCGCGGCAGGTTCCGCGCAGCGGACAGGCAGGGGCGTTTGAAGAAGATGATCTACAACGCGCGGTTTCGGAAGGGCTTGCCACGCGCCCATTGCCGATACGACGCGCGCGCAAGCCTCACACGGTGCAGATGGTGTTCATGGTGCTGGTGGCGCTGGCGTTTGCCGTGGCGGGCATCGATGGCATCCTGGCTTCCGTGGCGCTCTTTGCTCATCATCATCCGACCCCTGTTTCAGGCGGGCTTTCTTCCCTGACTTTGTCACCAAATGTTGCCAGTGTTGGGCAGACAGTTACTCTGCATATCACGCATTTTTTGCCGAACACGCACGTCTTCGTGACGCATGATGTCGAGGAGACGGTGCAGCTCATGAGCGGTTCCGCGCTGGTCGGCCTCGATGACACCGGCGCGGCGAACGTCGCGATTTTGATTGACGAGAGTTGGGGGCCGGGCTTTCACACGGTGCAGGCCGAGGATGTCACCAACCGCTACACCGCCAGCGCGACGCTGCAGATTATCGGCGCTGGCCCAACGCGCCCATCGCACCTGGTGATCGGCGCCAGCACGCTCAACTTCGGCGCGGATGTGGAGGGCGCGAATACTATTCAGTCGCTTGTCTTGCATAACTCCGGCGGCGGCTCCATCGCGTGGGCCGCCAGCAGCAATCAGCCGTGGTTGTTGCTCGCTCCCACGCAGGGCATATTCAGCGCGAGCCAGACTATCGCGGTGGCTGTGCAGCGCGCGAACCTGAAGCCGGGTGATTATAGCGGCATCATCACGTTCTCTTCCAACGTGGGCGAAAATGAATGGGTGCGGGTGAGTATGTCCGTGCGCCCTCTGCCTGCCAACGCGGGGTCTGTACTGGTGGTGACGCCGGCCCTGCTGTCGTTTACCGCGCTTGATGGCGGAGCCAGCCCGGCTCCGCAGGAGTTGACCATCAGCAATCCCGGCTCGCAGTCGCTGTCGTGGTCGCTTGCCAGTAACAATCCGGTCTTGCTGAACAGCCAGAGCATCCTTCTGCACTCTTTTAATATCGGAAGTGGTTGGCTTACGACTGCTCAGACGTCGGGAACGATAGCTCCGCATTCAAGCGGCGTCATTCAGGTGATGGTGAACAGCAGCGATTTGCTGGCTGGCGTCTATAGCGATATGCTGGTCTTCGATGGCGGGCAGAACACTTTTGATACGCCACAAGATGTCGGCGTCTCCCTCACCGTGCAACCGCACTGCGGTTTGCAGTTGAATACGGGCAGCATATCCTTCACGGCCGTATCCGGCCAGGGCAATCCGGCCGACCAGTCGTTGACGCTGAGCGCGACGGCGAGTTGCTCAGGTACGCTGGCCTGGAAAGCGGATTCAGCCGCGAGCTGGCTGGCGGTGTCGCCCGCGAGCGGGCAGATACGCGGCGCGCAAAAGACGATGACAGCCGTGAGCGTCAATGCCAGCATCCTCAAACCGGGAACGTACAGCAGTACCATCACTTTCGTAGAGGCGGGCGGCACGCAGACGGAGATGGTGCAGTTGGCTGTCCAGGCCGCGCCGTCGCCTTCGCAGCCGATTATAGGCGCGGCCCCGTTGAACCTGAACTTCAGTACCACGCAGGGAATGCCCAATCCGCCGGGGCAGATCGTGACGATTACCAACAACGGTGGCAGTACGCTCTACTGGCATACTACCGTCAATATCCTGGCGTCATCGTGGCTGGGCGCCAGCCCCAGCGGCGGCAGCGTGCCAGCTCATAGCGCCGGACAGGTGAAGGTGAGCATCGATACGTCCACTCTGACGCCAAATACCTACGTGGGACAGGTTGTTCTGAACGGCGCGAATGGCAGCGGCGCGACCGCCTCCGGCAGCCCGCAGACGATTACGGTCAATCTCGTCGTGCTGCCGCCCTGCACGCTGCAACAACCCTCGTCCAGCGCGCTGGCTTTCAGCGCGGTGCAGGGTACCGGTAATCCCAGCGCGCAGACCATTGCCATTACGGCTTCCGGCAACTGCAACTGGCCCATCACCTGGAATGCCGCCATCAGCGGCGGGGCTTCCTGGCTCGGTCTGTCGCCGCTGTCCGGTACATTCCCGGCCAGTGGGCAATCGTCCACGCTGACCGTTAATGTCAGCACTTCCGGTCTGTCCCCCAATACCTACAACGCCCAGGTGACGATTACCGCTTCGGGCAACGCGCAGGGCAGCCCGCAGACGTTTGCCGTTTCTTTGACGGTATCGCCGCCCTGTTCGCTCTCGGTCCAGGCTCCGCCCTCCGGCTTCTCGTTTTCCGCCGTCCAGGGGCAGCCCGCGCCGCCCGCCCAGAACTTCACCTTCAGCGAGGCGGGGACATGCGCGTGGCCGGTTTCCTGGTCGG